>Ga0210133_1000225_pt1 | contig 22404 bp, 17 predicted proteins | sample Joice_ThreeSqC_D_2_FD_184874 | JGI IMG/M metagenome (GOLD analysis project Ga0210133, IMG submission 184874) | Wetland microbial communities from San Francisco Bay, California, USA, that impact long-term carbon sequestration - Joice_ThreeSqC_D1... | ecosystem: Environmental > Aquatic > Marine >...
GGGTTGACGGGCAATCCCCAACCGCGCAGATGAGCCAGATCCTCGGAGTGCCGAGTGGATGGGTGGGAGGTGGTGGCTTCGTCGGGGGCACCGATGCCGTAGCACCACAGCCGAAGACCGCGGCTGGCCGTCACTCGAGGATCCTTCTGGCGCAGGCTGCCCGCAGCCGCGTTGCGGGGATTGACCATGGGCCTGTCCCCGCGTTGCGCCAGCTCGCGGTTCAACCGCTCGAAGGTGGAGATGGGAAGGTACACCTCGCCGCGCACTTCCAGGAAGGGCGGGAAGTCCTGGCCCGCGAGGCGCTGCGGGATGTCCGCGATGGTGCGCAAATTGGCGGAGATGTCTTCGCCGACGCGGCCGTCGCCCCGGGTGGCGCCGCGCGCGAGCCTTCCGTCCCGGTAGACCAGCGAGACCGCGAGACCGTCGATCTTCAGCTCGCACACGTAGTCGATGCCCGCACCGACACTCCGCTCGAGTCTTCCTGCCCAGGCCTGAAGCTCTTCTCGCGAAAACACGTTGTCCAGCGAGAGCATGGGCGATACATGCTCGACCGGCGCGAAGAGCGAGGTGGCCCTGCCCGCCACCCGTCGCGTCGGGCTGTCCGGCGCGGCCAGGTCGGGAAAGCGCGACTCGATGTCGCGCAGCTCGCGCACCAGATCGTCATACTCGGCGTCACTGACGGTCGGCTGGTCCAGCTCGTAGTAGCGCCGATCATGCCCTGCGATCTCGGCCCGCAGCTCGGCCGACCGTCGTTCCGCTCCGTCGCGATCGACCACGTCGCCGGTTACGCCTTGCCTTCGCCGAGGGCGCGTTCCAGGTCAGCCTCGACCGATTCGCGATTCGCCGCTCGCGCCACCGACAATTCCTGGACCACCAGGCCGCGCGCGGTGTCGAGCATGCGCCGCTCGCCAAATGAGAGTGACTTCGTCTTCTTCAACCGGTGCAAATCGCGGAACACCTCCGCCACCTCGAAGAGGGAGCCCGACTTGATCTTGTCCATGAAAGCGCGATAGCGGCGATTCCAGGTGTGGCGTTCGAACTGCACCACCTTCTCCCGCAGGATCTGCAGAACCTCTTCCGCGTCCGCCTTGCCAGCCACCGGCCGCAGCCCCACCTGTTCCGCCTTGTCGATATGCACGAGGATCTTGAGGTCGCTGCTGCTCAGGCGCAGGACGTAGAACTCCTGCACCCGGCCGCCGATTTCCTTCTTTTCGATTTCCACGACTTCGGCGATGCCGCGGGAAGGATAGACAGCTTTCTGGCCAATCGTCAGCGTGAGTGCCACCTGCAGGCTCCTTGGTTGACGGCCGTTGGGCCGTTGAATGGTGCGTTTCCGTCTGCACTTTAGCGCAGTTCCTGACCGCCGGCGCAAGGGATTAGGCCCGCGGCCCAGGGGATGGGGAGCCGACTTTCGGCGGGCCGCAGCGCGTCGAGTCGTCCGTGGCGACGATCCTGCTGGTCTCCCGCCTGTCGCTTGGCAAGGATGGTTCCCCTTGGCTCCACGGTGTCATGCGGCCTACAATTGACAGAGATGCTCAAGAACAAGCGTGCAGCGGGCAACCTTGGCTTTTCACTCGTAGAGCTGATGATCGTGGTCGTGATCATCGGGATCTTGGCAGCTATCTCCGTGGTGGGTTACCGGAAATACATAGCTCGCGCACGCATGTCCGAGGCGAGCGCCATGCTTGCGGAGTTTTCCGCCAAGGAGCAGCTGTACTTCCTCGACAATGGCCAGTACATGCAAGCGCACAAAGACGGCAGACCGGTGAACTACCCGAGCGTGACTGAAGACGGCGCCGACTTCTGGCCGAGCGATCCGAACGCCTACTTCGACTCGGGCCGAACGGCGGTGCCTGTGTATGATTCGGCGGGAAACTTGCCGCTGTCTTGGCGCGCGCTCGGCATTCGACCGCGCTGGCGCCAGCTCTACTGCACGTATCTGGTTAACGCGGGGGGCCCGGGCAATGCCCCTCCGGGTACCATGGGACCGACCTTATGGGCGGCCACGCCAAACGTCCCTTGGTTCTATGTCCTGGCAGTATGCAACCTCGTCGGGCAGGCGGGTTGGCCGAATTCCGGCGGGAGCAACCACGTGACCGTCAGAGCCTTGACTCACGATTCCCCAGCGCTGCAGGGGTCGGCGATGGAAGAGAACATGTAGGCCGCCAGTCGATCACGCAACAAGGCATCGCGATTTCACTGTACGGCCTTCCGAAGGTTCTCCCCTGTGCCAATTTGGGGCACGGGCATTTGGCCGCCGCTCCGTTCCAGCCTTCGCTTCTCGAAGGCCTGGGACCCGCCGCACGCGAAATCTCCCATGGTTGAGCAGGGTTTCGACCGAAGTCCGTGCTCTCGACGCGATTTCCAGTCACTCCTCGAACGCCGCAGCACCCTGGGGCCGATCCAGTTGGCCGTGACCGGTTTTGTTCGGTCCAGCCCATTTGGGCCGATGATTGTCACTTCAACGGCGTGGTTGCAAGGCCACACCTACTCTATTTTGACTTGAGAAATCGACGTGTTGCGCGCATCCGTCGCTTTGGTTCCGGTGGTGGCACGGGGGCTGCAAAGTAGGCGCGCAGGAGGTATTCAAATGATTAGAGCGCGCAAGAAGAGTGGAGGCTTTACCCTGGTCGAGTTGATGATCGTCGTGGCGATCATCGGAATTTTGGCCGCCGTGGCCATCCCGGCGTTCACCAGGTACGTGAAGAAGTCACGCACCGCCGAGGCGGTTGGCCACCTCAACAAAGAATGGGCCGGGTCGCTGACCTATTATGAAAGCGATCACGTCACCACCGGCGGCACCATGCTCGACAAGTCCTTCCCCGGCGCCTCGGCTGCGTGGGCCAACAGCGGAGGCGACTGTGGATGCGCCACCGGCTCTCGTTGCGCGGGTGGAGACTCGGTATGGGGCAACGACGGTGTCTGGCTCGCTCTCAGCTTCTCCCTGCCCGATCCGCACAACTACTTGCCCGGCTACTCGGGCTCTGGCACTGGCTCAAACGCTGTATTCACGGCTTTTGCGCGCGGCGACTTGAACTGCAACAACGCCCTTGCGACGTTCGGCCGCAATGGCTCGATCAACGGAAACGGCGACGTGACCGGCAGCTACCAGCCGCTGATCAACGCCGAGCTCGAATAGCGCAACGCCAGCTATGTTTGAGGAAGCCCCGGTGGGTGTCCCACCGGGGTTTTTTCTATCTCCTCTAGACCGAAGGGCCGTCGCCACGGGAAAGGAGCGTGTCTTTGGCCAGCCGCCGATCGTGCTCGGGGTGATCCAGGTTGAAGTGCAGACCGCGGCTTTCGAGGCGCCGGCGGGCGCTCTGGATGATGAGATCGGCCACGAGGGCAATGTTGCGCAGCTCGAGGAGGTCGCCGGTCACTTGGAAATTCCAGTAGTACTCGCGTATCTCCTCGCGGATCATCCGCATGCGGCGGGCAGCTCGTTCCAGCCGCTTGTCCGAGCGAACGATGCCCACGTAGTTCCACATGAGGCGGCGGATCTCATCCCAGGTGTGGCTGATGACGACCGCTTCATCGGTCACGGTGGCGTCGCCGGCGTACCAGGGCGCAACCTGCACGGGGCGATTCACGCTCGCATCGCGCACGTCCTCGGCCGCGCGGGCACCGTACACCAGGGCTTCCAGTAGCGAATTCGAGGCGAGCCGGCAGGCACCGTGCAAACCCGTCATGGACGCCTCCCCGATGGCGTACAGATTGCGGACGCTAGTTCGCCCATTGCCGTCGACCATGATGCCGCCGCAGCTGTAGTGGGCCGCGGGGACCACGGGGATGGGCGTGACGCGCATGTCGATGCCCAGCTCCAGGCAGCGGCGGTGGATGTTCGGGAATCGTTCCACCAGGAAGTCCCCGGGCAGGTGGGTCATGTCGAGCAGCACGTGGACGTCTCCCGTTCGCTTGAGCTCGGCATCGATGGCGCGCGCCACCACGTCGCGCGAGGCCAGATCCTTCATCTCGTGGTAGCGGCCCATGAAGGCCGAACCATCGCGCAGGCGCAGGACGCCGCCCTCGCCCCGCAGCGCCTCGCTGATGAGGAAGGACTTGGCCGCGGGGTGGTGCAGGATGGTGGGGTGAAACTGGAAGAACTCCATGTTGGCCACGCGCGCCCCGACCCGGTAGGCCATGGCCACGCCGTCGCCTGTGGCCACATCGGGATTGGAGGTGTACAGGTACACCTTGCCGGCGCCGCCAGTCGCGATGATCACGGCGCGCGCGGTAATGGTCTTCACCTCGCCCGCGGTCTGGTCGAAGACGTAGGCGCCGAAGACCGCATTGGGTCCCCCGTATTTGGCGGTGGTCAACAGATCGACCGCCATGTGATTGGGCAAAAGGGTGATGCGCTCGCTCTGGGCGCGAACCGTGTCCAGCAGAGCGTTGTGGATGGCCGCTCCGGTCATGTCGCGGGCATGGACGATGCGTCGGGCGGTGTGGCCGCCCTCTCGCCCGAGGCTGAAATCGCCGTTTTCGTCCCGATCGAAGGCCACGCCGATTTGGTTCGCCAAATAAAGGATGTGCTCTGGGCCCTGGCGCACGCACGTCTCGACGGCCTCGCGCGAGCACAGGCCGTCACCCACGCGCAAGGTATCCTCGATGTGCGAATCGGCGGTGTCGTTGACCCCTAGCACGCCGGCCACGCCGCCCTGCGCGTGCTGGGTGTTGTTGTCGGTCAATTCGCGCTTGGACACGACGATGACTCGGCCGTGCTCCGAAGCGCGCAGGGCAAAGTACAGGCCCGCGAGGCCGGATCCGAGAACGAGATAGTCAGCTTCCACGACGGGGGCAATCTAGCACTTTCGCGGGGTTTTCTCCTGCCGTCGCGGCCAGAGCGGATCGTGTGTTACGATCTGAACCGTATGTCCAGGCGGTTCCTTCCCTTGCTGGTGGTGCTCCTTGCGGCCTCCGCGGTCGAGGCGAGGGTGTGGAAGCACGTAGGCAAGGACGGCACGGTGGAGTTCGCGAGCGCGCCGCGCACGGGCAGGGGCTGGAACGCGGTCTCCGCACGCGATCGTTCGCCGGTCGAACAGGCGGATGCCACGACCATTACCCTGCCCAAAACGCGCGGCGCCAACGTGGTGTGGACGCGTGAACGGCACGATGGCGTCGTGGAGTTCACGAACCTGCAGCCGATAGGCAGGCACTGGAAGGTGCTGTTTCGTCTAGGTCCCGGCAAAGCCTCGGCGGTCCGCGGGACTTCCGACCTCGTGCCGGCTCGCGATACATCGGCGGCCCGCTACACGCGCTACGACGACCACATCCGCGACCAGCAGGCGTGCTACGGGATTCCCCAGGCGCTCATCCGGGCGGTCATCCGCACCGAATCGGATTTTGATCCCCACGTCGTTTCCAGTGCCGGTGCGCAGGGGCTCATGCAGCTCATGCCGGCTACCGCGCGCGCCATGGGCGTGACCAACGTGTGGGATCCGCGGCAGAACATCATGGGCGGCGCGCGCTACCTGCAACTGCTGGCGAAGCGATACTGCCATACCCCGGCGCTGGGAGGCTCGGCGGGCAAGACCGCAGCCGTGGTTTGTTCGCTGGACGAGAAGGTCAAGGTGATATCCGGCTACCACGCGGGCCCTGGCGCGGTCGACAAGTACGCCGGCATGCCTCCCTACGCCACCACCAAGGCGTACGTGACCACTGTACTCCACCGCTTCGAAGAGTATAGAAGACGGGAATCGGCGCTATCGGAATGGTCCGAGGCGGTGCCGCTCTCATCTCGGTGAACTGACGTGGCTGAAATCGAAACCAACGACGTCCCGGAGAAACCCTCCACGCAAATCTCCAGCTCGACGCTGGCGAGCGTGGTCGCGGACGAGCAGGCGTTGCTTGCGCAGCTTCGCCGGGCCAGTGAGCTGGTATCGGCCCAGCGATTGCCCGAGGCGGAGACGGAATTGGCGGCAGCGCGCCAGATGGCGCCACACGACTTGCGCGTGCTCAAGTTGCTGGCTTTGGTCCGCTTCAAGCTTGGCCGACTCGACGAGGCGGGGGTGGTGTACCGCGAGGCCGCGCAGGTAGCGCCCGAGGATCCCGCGATTCGCCTCAACCTCGGCCTGATCGCGCTCAAGCTCGAATCCTTCGCGGAAGCGGCACGGGAGCTAGAGGCGGCGGTGCGTTCCCAGCCCGACGATCGCCGGGCCTGGAGCTACCTTGGATATGCCTATGCCAAGAGCGCCTCGCCCGCGCAGGCCGCAACGGCATTCCGTCGCGCAGGCCAGCACGAGCTGGCTGCCGAGATGGAGCGGGCCGTGACGCCCTCATCGCATTCGTCGGAGATCCCCATCGTCGAGGGTCTTGCCGAAGCCGCGCCCAACCAGGCTTTGGACGCCCGATCCGTTCTGTCCACCCAGGCCACGCCGCGTCCCCAGCTTCGCTCGGACCTCACGCCGGTGCCCGCGTTCACGGCGAAATTGGCGGAGGCCAGGCTCGATGAGATGGTGACGCTGGGTGAATTCACCACGGCGCGCCTGCTGGCCCTTTCTCCCATCGCTGCGCCGCTCGAAGCGACGGGGAACGGCGTGTTGCGTTTCCGGGCGGGCGTGGAAACGCATGTGCGCGAATCCTCCTTGCTGGTCGCCCTCGGTGGGCAGGGCCTGTCGCTGGCGCGCCGCCGCGCGCGCGGGCACTGGAGCGGCGCCCAGCTCGCCACCGACACGGATCGATTCTTTCGCGTCGACGGCGACGGCGAGATCCTTCTCTTCTCGCCGGACCGCAAGCGGCGTCTCACCGCGCTGGCGCTCGATCGCGATGTCCTGTACATCGAGGAGGAACGCGTGGTGGCGTGGGGAGACGAGGTGGTGTGGGAATCGGGCCGCGTGCCGGGCAACGGCAAGGCACTGTTGCAATTCCGCGGCACCGGTCGCGTGGTCGTCCTTTGCGGAGAAGACGAGCTCGTCGCCGTACGCATCTCGGAGACCGAGGGCTTTGCGGTGCCCACCTTACGCCTGGCTGGCTGGTTGGGGCAGGTGGTGGTGCAGGGCCAGCCGGCTGCATCCGAAAACACTCCCCCTGGGCTTTCCTTCGTCACCTGCGAGGGCGAAGGGGTGCTATTGCTATCCAGGCATGGCGAACATCGCTAGCCAGCTCACCAACCTGCCCAACCTCGTGACCATGGGGCGGGTGCTCTTCGTGCCCGTGGTGCTGTATTTCATGGACAACTACAGCCCCGTGCGCTGCCTGATTGCGGCCATCCTCTACCTCATCGCTTCGATCGGCGATGGCGTCGACGGCTACCTGGCGCGCAGCCGAGATCAGGTCAGCGTGCTCGGCAAGTTTCTCGACCCGGTGGCCGACAAGTTGATGGTCACGGCGGTGATGGTCTTCATGGTGGCGCTCGGCCGGGTGCCCGCGTGGCTGGTCGTCGTGCTCATCGCGCGCGACCTGGCCATCACCGCCCTGCGCAGCATCGCATCGAGCGAGGGCATCGTGATCGCGGCTAGCCGCGGCGGCAAGATCAAGACAGCGCTGCAGCTCGTGGGCCTCATCATGCTCATCGTGCATTTCCGCTATCCCCTGCTTGGACTGGGCATCAACATCGACTTCAATTCCGCCGGTCTGGTCGTGCTCTACCTCTCGCTTGGCGCTTCCTTGCTCTCTGGGGTCGACTACGTCCTCGGCTTCTTTCGCGCCCTGAACGACGCCAAGCACGAGGCGCCGCCGCCCGCGTGATCGTTCGCGCGGTTTCAGAGCCGGTTGCACTTGCGGGCGCGGTGAGGGCCGTGGCTCGGCATAGGATGCCCTGCGCGTTCAAGCTGGTTGGCGCGGCCGCAGGGACGCGGCTGATGATCGCGTGCAACCCGGTTCGGGTCGTTCGCGGCGCGAGGGTCGAAGATCTGACGACGGCGTGGAACGAGGAGCGCGCGTCGTGGAAAGATCCCACGCGGATGGGCCTGCCCGTCGCGGCCGGATTCCTGAGCTACGACCTTGGCCGTTGCTTCGAGAGAATCCGCGGGCGTGAGCTGCCCGCCTCGCCGTGGCCGCTTTTGGAGTTTCGTTTCTACGACGCCTTCTTGGCCCTGGGTGGTGAGGGCGGCAGAGCGGAGATCTGGGCGCGCGACGAACTCGCGGCGCGGACATTGGCTTCGACATGGTTGTCCGTGGAGCACGGTGCGGACACAGGGTCTGCGGCCGCGACATGCGGTCCCCTGGAGGAGATGGAGCCGGCGCGCGCGCACCTCGACGCCGTCGCAACCGGCCTCGACTACATCCGGGCTGGCGATATCTACCAGGTCAACCTGGCGCGCAGGCTGGGTTGCCCGTTTCCCGTCCCGCCAGGGGAGGCTCCGGGGTGTTCGCTGTTCTTGCGTCTCGAAGGCGAGTCGCCGGCGCCTCATGCGTTCTGGATGGCGAACGGCGACGACGGGACTGCGATCGTCGGAAATTCTCCCGAGCGATTCCTGCACCTTGCCGGCGATGGCACGATCGAGACCCAGCCCATCAAGGGCACGCGGCCGATTGTCGCCGGTGAACCGCTGGAGCGCGGTGCCGAGTTGCTCGCCGCCAGCGCCAAGGACCGTGCCGAGCACGTGATGATCGTCGATCTCGAGCGCAACGATCTCGGCCGCATCTGCGAGACCGGCAGCGTGGAGGTTGCCGATCTCTGCCGCGTGCTCACGCTGCCGACGGTGCACCACCTGGAAACCACGGTGCGTGGTCGGCTGCGGCCCGGGGTTGGATTGACCGAGATCCTGCACGCGACTTTTCCCGGCGGTTCGGTGACGGGGGCGCCCAAGATCCGCGCCATGGAAATCATCGAGGAGCTCGAGCCGGCGCGCCGCGGCCCGTACACCGGGGCCACGGGCTGGCTCGGGGCGGCGGGCGATCTGGATCTGGCGGTGGCCATCCGGACCGCGCTGATTCGCGACGGCCAGCTCTCGCTGTGGGTAGGCGGTGGGGTCGTCGCGGATTCCACACCCGAGTCCGAGCTGGCCGAAACCTGGGACAAGGCGCGGGCCTTCAGCCGCGCGCTTGCATAGCTTCCTGGCGCAAGCGCGCGACGGCGTCGATGGCCTGGCGGTGGACCAGGCCGTTGGAGGCAACCACCCCGCGTGGGTTGTGCAGTGCCGACTCCGTGTAGCGGAGCGGGATGCCGTCGCTGTCCGTCACCATGCCGCCGGCGGCGGTGAGGATGGCCTCGGGGCCGCAGCTGTCCCAAATCTTGGTCTGGCTGCCGGGATAGACGTAGAGATCGCGCGATCCCTGCGCGATCATGGCGACCTTGAGCCCGACGCTGCCTAGGGCAAGCTCATCGGTGATGCCTAGCGCGTGGCGAAAGCGCTCGTAGTACTCCGAGCGATGCGATTTCGAAGCCACCAGCCGGATGTCGCGCGGCTCACTCACACTGGATACCCTGATCGGCACCCGGTCTTTGCCTGGTTCGTCTTTCCACGCTCCCGCACCCACCACGCCCATCCACACCGCTTGCGTGGACGGTTGCGCGACCACACCGAGGGCCGGGCGACCTTCGACGCACAAACCGATCATCACCACGTACCCCGGATCGCCGCGTACGAAATCGCTGGTGCCGTCGATGGGATCGATCATCCAGACCCGCGGGTTGTGGAGCCGGGCGGAGTCGTCGGGCAGTTCCTCGGAAAGAATGGCGTCGCCGGGGAAGGCTGCGGACAGCCGGCGCACGATGAGCTCGCTCGATTCGAGATCTGCCGCTGACACCGGCTCGCCGCCCGGCTTGCGCTGCACATCGAGCGGGCGCCCCTTGAAGCTGGCCACCAGCGCGGCGGCCTCGACGGCCACGGTCCGCGCGATTTCCAGCTCGCGGGAGAGATCTTTGGAATCGAGGGGCGTCTGCATCGCGGCCAAAGATAGCAGGCTGGCTAGGTGCTGCTGGCGGAATCGAGATCGTGGGCCAGCTGACGGCGGCCGAGGAGTAGCAGGATCCCGGCCAGGCTGACCAGGAGCCCGGCCACGAGCACCGGCAAGCGCAGGCCAATGGCATTCGATGCAACCCCGATGAGGAAGGGGGAGCAGGCATCCCCGAGCAGATGGATGGTGGTGGTGTGCAGACCCACCCCGCGCGCACGCGCGGTGTTGGGCAGGACGTTGACCAGGGCGGCATTGAGAGGACCGTTGTTGAGGAAGAGGCAGAACAGGGTGGCGCCCATGGCCGGCCAGAAGATCAGCGGATTCGGCGAGAGCACGGCCGCGATGGTGAATGGGATGGTGGCCAGCATGGTAACGCCCGAGAAAGCGAAGTGCCCGGAGCGGAACCTCCGAGCGAGGCGGTCGCCGATCTGCCCGCCGATGAGCGTGCCCGCGAAGCCGGCGCCGAGCAGGAGCACGCCGAAGATGGTGCCCGCCTGAGCCACGGAGAGGTGGCGCTCGCGCACGAAATAGGTGGGCATCCATGCCCCTAGGCCGCCCATGGTGAAGGTGTAGATGGTCTGCGCCCCCATGTTGAAGAAGTAGCTGGGCCTGGCGCGCAGCAGACGCAGGAACTGGCCTATGGGCAGCTTCTCCTGCGTTGCTGGTCGCGGGTCGAAGCGGCCGCGCGGTGGTTCGCGCAGCACGAGGAGAGCCGCCGCGCAGATCAACCCGGGGCCGCCTGCGATGAAGAAGGCCGGGCGCCAACCGTAGTGGGCGCCAATCTGACCTCCCAGCACGTAGCCGATGGCAATGCCGAAGGGCATGGCGGCGTAGAAGACCGACAGCGCGCGACCGCGCCTCGACGGGGGGTAGTGGTCGGAGAGCAGGGAGGGCGTGATCACGGTGTAGGTCGCCTCGCCGATGCCGACCAGGGCACGCGCGATGAGCAGCCAGGCAAATCCCGAGGCGACCCCGGAGCCCACGGTGGCCACGCTCCACAGGGCGACGCCGAGGGCGGCGATGCGCAAGCGGGGCGCTCGGTCGCCGAGCCAGCCGGCCACCGGACAGACCAGGGCGTAGACGAGAATGAAGGCCGATTGCAGCGAGCCCGCCTGACGATCGTTGAGACCGAGCCCGACGATGATGAGCGGCAAGAGGGGGGCGACGAGGAAGCGGTCGAGGTAGTTGAGCGCGTTCAACGCCGTCAACACGCCGAGCGCGAGCGAGGGGCGGGAGGCGAGGGAGTCGCCTCGGGGGGACGGTTCGTTGGTCATGGGTACCATGCAGGCCGGTGTCGGAGTAGAGTGCGCGCCATGAGCACGCTCAAAGAAATACTCTCACGCCCCGGCACCCGTCCCCAGGTCATTCGTGACTGCGAACAGATCATCGAGGAAGAGGTGTCGTCGAAGGGTCTGACCGGCATTCCCATCAAGGCAGCCTTCGCGGTCGTCAAGGCCATCAAGCCGGGCTTCATCCCCGAGGTCATCGATGGCTTGCTCGACGACTTCGCAGACCGGCTGGATCCGATGTACCAGGCCGCCAAGACCAAGAACGAGCCGGTGACCGCGTACCTCAACGCGCGCGCCGGCGAAGCCGCCGAGGCGTTGCTTGGCATCACCGACCAGCGCGCGCAGAAAGCCAAGAACCAGGTCGTGCGAACGGCCTACGAGAAGCTGCGCCCCATGGCCAAGAAGCACACCGAGGCGGCCATTCCACGGGTCAGCAAGATGATCGCCAAGCACGACGCGGCGGCGCCCGCGACAGCGTAGGGCGCCCCTCATCGAGCGAAGGGGGGCTCGGCGACCAACCCCTACTTCCGGTACGGCCGGCCTGGCTTGCTGCCCTTGCCCTTGGCGGCCGCTTTGCCCTTGCCGCTTGCCTTGCCTTCGTCGAGGTCGGCGAAGGATTCCGCCTTCTCTTGCTTGTACAGATCCGCTTCGCGGTCGAAGAAATCCTTTTCCACCGTCGAGAAGGAACCGCTCTGGTGCCGCTTGGAACCGTCGATCGGGCGGCTGTCGCTGCGGGAAAGCGGGATGGGGCGGCTGTCGCTCTTGCCCAGGATGGGGCGGCTGTCCGTGCGCTTTGCAGCCGGGGAGGTGGTGACCGGTTGGGGCGTCTTGCCCGAAGCAGCGGACAGCGAGGGATCGATTTGGAACGACAAGCCCTTGGGCGCCCCCGGCGCCAAACCGCGGGTCGTTCGGCCCGATGGCGCCACGTGCATTTCGCCGGTCACGCGAGTACTGGCGGGCTCGGGCTTGCTTGCAGCGGGCACCGGCGTCAATGGAGTGGTCGGAGGCGGGGTAGCCAGCGAGGCGTCGAGCTGGATGGATGGGCGAATGGTCTGAACGACCACGGCCCCCGATCGTCGCGTTGTCGTCACCTGGAGAACGCCGGTGACAGGCACCGTGGTGCCTGGTGTCCGCGCGGCTTCTGGCGAGGGTGACGGAACCGAGGCCCGAGGCGGCGGTGTCACGCCCGTCGGCACGGGCGTGATCACGTCCTCGGCCTGTATGGCTTCGATGACCACCGATCTCCGCTCGCCGGCTGCGCGCATGGCCGGCTGCGTTCGTCGCCTCTCGTTCTTGCGCGAATCGATGACGCCAGCAGCTTGCATCGACGTCGCGGGGGAATTCTGCGTGGATGGGAAAAAGGCCGACTGTGGAACGACGATGGCGCTCAAGCTCGAGGCGGGGGTAACAGGCCTGGTTGCGGGAACCGGCGACGGCTTCGTGCTGAAGCTGCCGCTGGTCTGCTTGGGAGCCGCTTGCCCGACCGGGATCACCACCCCGGAATTGCCGGCGGCGAGAGGGAAAGGCGATTGCGGGGGAACGGGGACGCTCGCTGGGGAGGCCTGTGGCACGGGCTTCGGAGTCTGTGGGGCTGGCGCTTCCGCCATGGCGCCACTGCCCTGCAAGATGGTGGACGTGGGTCTGGTCGCAGGCGTGGCCAGTGCCGCCTTGGCCGAGGCAGATTCGCCCGACACCACGATGACCGTTGGCGTGGCTGGCGCCTTCGCGGGAACCTGCGCCGCGGGTGCGGCAGCCGCCGGCGTTGCCGTCGGGGCTACGGTGGGTGCCGGCACCTGGCCGGTCGCGGTCGCGGTCGGGATGCCGATCTCCAGCGTTTGCTTGCGCTTTCTGGGTTCTCCCTGGGACGGTTGCGCCGTCTCGCCGCCCGACGTCGATTCCTTGGCCGCCTCCTTGGGCGGCTGGGTTGGCGGGACGGGCGTGCGGAGAATTGGCGCCTGCGCGGGGGCCTCGATGGGCGCGGGCATGGGCCACGAGGTGCCTGAACCGGTGATGCGTGCGTTTTCGAGGAACTCGTCTCGTTGCGCCTGAGACGTGACCACGACGGGCTTGCCATCGGCCCGCGTCAGGATGCCAAGCACCGCCAGACGGCCGAGGATGCGCACGGTATCGAGCACACGGAAGGGGCTTTCGTCGATGACATCGGAAAGCGTGCGAATGCCGTCGCACAGTCGAACCACCGGCGTCACTTCCGCCGGCACTGCTCCGGCCGACTGCTTGAGGCGCTCTGGATTCGCCGAGTACACCGTCGTCGCCGGACCGATCTCCTTTAGGCCATGAGCGAATTCGCGCTGGAAGCGATCCAGTTCTTGCAAGAACTCCTGCGCCGTCAGCTTCAACTGCCCACGCCGGGGAACCTTGCGCAGTCGCAGCTCCAGCTTGCCGTCGTTCCAGATCATCAGGTGCTGAACCGCGGCCATGCCCTGTAGGGGGCCGATGGAGGCCGAGGTCAGCTCTCCTTCGTGAAACATGATCTCGCCAGCGCGTCCGTTGCGCTCGAGGCGCATCTGCCCCGAGCGGGCAAGCCCATTCATGGTGCGCACGAGCGACAGGGTCTTGGCGGCCGCGATGGGGGACTGCAGACACGGCTCTTTCTCCGGCGTCTGCACCGAGGAGCTTCCTGCCGTGAGCAGTAACTCGCTGGCCGTCAGGACGTCACGCACGAAGGTGGGTAGGGTCAGGAGGTCGACTTCGCCGTGCTCCTTGAGCGGGTGGCGCAGCTCCTCCGGCCCCAGCACCAAAACGGGCACCGTACGAAAGAGTTCCTTGCCGCGCAACTGGCGCACCAGGGTGTGCGTTCGCTCGTGTTCGGCGCGCGTGGCGATGACCACGATCTGTGCCCCGGACGCCTTGACTAGCAACGAAGCCGTTTCCGGGGACGGACATGCCGTCATTCGCCAATCCGCGCCCTGGAACCCGTACACCAGGGACTCGAGCCCCTTGGGGTCTGCATCGACGATGAGCACTGCGTGCTGGCTGGGCATGGCTGAAATGGGCTTGCCGACGGACTTCAGTATATCGAGGCGCTGCGCTAGCTGCACAAACTTGTCAGGGGCGCAAAGTGCAGCGGGCCGTCAATCGAATGCTCGTATAGCGCAAGGCCGCCAGGTCTAGGCTAGGCCAAGGTTGAGGTGCCGCCCGGATTTGAACCGGGGAATAAAGGTTTTGCAGACCTTCGCCTTACCACTTGGCCACGGCACCGAATTCGCCCCCTTTATGTAGCACATGGGGCGACGGGACGGTCAACCGCTATCGAAAAAACTACGCGCGCGGCAGGGATAGGAAAGCCGGAGGAATCCCAGATCAGATCGTCTCATTCTGATCGGCCGTCTCGGGACGCGAGGGCGCGCCGGTACGCAAGTATCGCAGGGTCATCTCGAACTCGAAGAACGAAACCATTTTGGTCTCCATGACCTTGTCCCACAGAGCATGGGCTTCGTCGCTCTTGCCATTCGACAGTCGGCGCATGGCCTCGTAGAAATAGCACTCGGCCCGCTTGCCAGCAGTGTCGGCCTTGGCGAGCAGGGCGGCGAAGTTGAGCTGGCCGGTGGCATAGCGGGCGAGCTCGGTGTACCAGGCAGCGGAGCGTGGCGGGCGCAGGAGGATCTTGCGGACGGCGATGGAGCGAAGGTAGGTCATGGCGCCCACGTCCGGAGTCCCCAGGCTCCGTCGCGTCAGATCGGCAATCCACAGCGAGGTATAGACCTTCACGTACTCCGAAACCGCCTGGCCGGACTTGGCGAGCGCGCGCCGGAAGATATCCAGTGCCGCCTCGGTTTCTCCTCGTTGCACGAGAAACGCGATGGCATCGAGGTAGCTTTGGTCGCGGTCTTCATCCTGCACGATCGATTCGTCGAACTTTCGCAGGCCTTCTTCGCGGCGACCCAGCAGGTAGTACAGCCGCCCCACCTCAAAGGTGGCCTCGGCGGAAGACGTGAGATTCTTGCGACGAATCTGCTCCAGCATGAGACGTTCCCAGCCGCGCGCGGAGGCGGCCCATGCCTTGCGGGCGCCCTCGTGGTTGGCCATCACCTCGTAGGCGTTGCCGAGGAGGTAAGACAGCCGGGCTTGTCCCTCCACGTAGGGCAACGTGTCCTCGGGAGGCGCATTTCGTTCACGCAGGCTGAGGGCCTGTTGCAGAAGCGAGATGGCCTGTCGGGGTTCTCCGCGCTTGATGGCTAGATTGGCGAGTTGCCGTGTGACGTCCACCTCGCTGTCGCCGGTACGACGGGCGCGCAGGAGAAGTGGCGCGGCCTTGTCGATCTGCCCGGCGTCGACCATGCCTGCCGCTAGCAAGTAATCGATGTCCGCGTCCCCGAGCTTGAAGCGGGCGGCGCCGAAGCGACTGCGCGCCACGGCGAATTCCCGGCGCAGTGCTTCGGCCTCGCGCTCCGCGGCCGCGATGCGATCTGGGTCGATGTGCATCTTGAGGCGCAGGAAGGCCAGCTCCATGCGCTCGGCCGCGAGATTCCCCAGCATGTCGGCGTCGGCTTGTTGGGCCGAGTAGGCGGCGATGGCTTCGTCGAGGTAGCGCAGGGCCAGAAGCGGCGCCGAGAGCAGGCGCGCGACCCGGGATGCCAAGAGCAACATGTCGGCGTCGGCGGGATACAAGGCGAGTCCGCGTCGGAGCACTCCCAGGGCGGTTGCCGGATCGATACGATCGCCCGAGGTTCCACCTAGAAGCTCGCTGCGGGGAAGAAACCTGCGCGCCAGCGCGAGGAAATCCGGCGTGCCCGCCTGCGCGGACGCCGCTGCTTGCACCAGGTGGCGGAAGTTCGGGTCGTCTCCTGGCTTGTCGGCAAACTGCCCCGCGATTTCGGAAGCCTTGTTCAATTGCCCACAACGCACATACAGGGAAGCCGCGGACACCGCCATGTTGGACAGGGATTCGGTATCGATGAGCAGCTCACTCAACAGGCCGCGCGCACCCTCACCGGAACCGAGGGGACGCCTCAGGATGCTCGACACCCTTTCCTGGCGAGCGGAAACCATCTTGGACAGTCTCTCGATCACCTCAGGCGAGGGCCAAACCGCGGCAACGCTTTCGAGGATACTGGTGGAAGAGGGGAGGCGACGCGGGCCCTGTGGCCCGGCGGCGAGTTGCGCACCCGAGTCGAGCCAGGAGAAGAGCTGGTCGAGGCGCGAAGGCCAATCGGCGTTTGCAGGGTCGATGGACCTGAGCACGAAGAGCGCCAGTGCCACCGGCAGCTCGTCGCCGCGCCGGGAATGCACCGCGCGGATCAACTTTGCCGAAGCGAGCAGGACATGGCGTTCGCGCGGCAGCAACGGCGGCCCGCCCGCCGTCCACAGGGCGGCCGGCGCAAAGGTAACGAGGGCGTCACGAAACGAGTCCGCGAGGCGAGCAAAGTCGTCCTCGCCGCCGATGATGGAGGGGTCTTCGCGCAGGCGTTCGGCATCGAGGGCGGCGAGGGGGCCGAGCAGGTAGTCGAGCAGCTTGCCGCGCAGGCGCGCCCGTTCAGGGGCGCCTTCGGGCAGAGCCTGATAGAGAAGCTTGGCTTCGAAGTAGTCTTCCTCGGTCGCGATGGCTCCTACGGCGCCCGCCTTGGCCGACAGCGCCTGCGCAGCGGGGCTAAGCTGCACGGGCCTGCGTGCGGCGCCATGGACGCACCCGAAGAGGCCGGCAAGGCAAAGCGGCATGAGCCAGCCAGCTCGGGGCGATAGATTCTTCGGCATTTGGCAAGTCTAGCCTGGGTCGGTGCCCGCGCGCTATAAACCGAGGGCGCGATGTCGTCGCAATCGTCACCTTGGAAGGGGTCGGTCGCCCGGGGTGGTGTTCGTCCCCTCGTGCTCGCCCATCGTGGGGCCAGCAGGTTGGCGACCGAAAACACCCTGGCTGCCTTTCGCCTGGCCATGTCCGAAGGGGCGGACGGTGTCGAGTTGGACGTGCAATGTTGCGCCTCGGGCGAGGTCGTGGTGTTTCACGACGACGATCTGGCAAGGCTCGCGGGGAGGCCCCAGCGCATCGATGAGCTTGCCCTTGGAGAACTTCGCGAGGTCCGGCTGACCGGCGGCGGTGAGATCCCCACTCTCGAGGAGGCATTGCAGGCTTGCGGCCCATCCGCGAGGGTCAATGTGGAGCTCAAGGGTGCGCGGCTTCGCAGCGCAGCCTGCCGAGGATTGGTGGCGGCGGTATCCGCCGCGGTTGATCGTTCGGGCGCGGCGGATCGGGTCCTGGTTTCGTCGTTCAGACCCGCGGTTCTTCGGCTGTGGGCCAGGACGCGGCCCGACGTGCCTTGTGGGCTTCTCTTCGAGCGGCCGCGCCCCTTGCGTCTTCCCTGGCCGTTGCGAGCGGATCGGTTCCTGCCGCTCCTCGGATGTTCCGCCGTGCACCCCGAGGACGGCCTGTGCCAACCGGAGGCCGTTGCGGGCTGGCGGCGCCGCGGACTGGCCGTGAATGTGTGGACGGTGGACGAGCCAGGCCGTATCGAATCGCTCGCCGCGATGGGGGTGAGTGCCATCATCACCAACGAGCCGGGCCGGGCCGTCTCCGTACTCGCCGCGTTGACCTTGACCCCGCGATCCGACGGTGGCTAACATCCCCCCAGCATGAAAGCCTTGTCGGTGGCAGCGGCAGCGATTTGCCTGCTCGGGTTCACGGCCTGTGAGCGCGCCACCTCCGAGCGCATCAAGGCGTGGAAGGCCACCCAGAAGGGGCCGGACAAGATCGAGGACGCGCTGCGCAGCTCCAGCGTCTCGTCCCCGCTACGCGCCGAGGCGGCCGCCGCGCTGGTGGACATCGGCCGACCCGAGAAGGTCGACGAGATCATGGCGGCGCTCCCGGCCGGCGAGCGCTCGGAGATTCTCAAAACCTTGATCGAGATCCACATCAAGAGCATGGCCAGCCCGCAGTTGCCCAAGGTGCGTGACGCGCGCGACGCCCTGTTCAGCCTTCGGCAATATGCTCCACCCGACGAGCAGAAACGCATCGACACCGTACTGCTCGGCTCCATCGAAAAGGATCTCTCCGCGGGACGATTCACGGGAGGCCGCCATTCCCTGGACAAGCTGTTGAGCGCGATAGGGCCGCCCGCCGGCCCGATGCTGGTGAGGCTGCTCGGCCGGCCCGGGGCGCCGTACAAGGGCTTGGCCGAGTTGCTGGTCAAGGTATGTGATGAGGCCACGCGCGACCAGGGGGGCGCGGCGCTGCTCGGACAAATCAAGCCAGGCGTTGCCATCCCCATCGACATGTGGCTCGCGCTGGGAATGATCGGTGGACCCACGGTGACCGAGTTCCTGTCCACGAAGATGCAGAAGGGCCCGCCCGAGGAAGCGGTCGCCGCGGCCAGAGCCCTGCAGCAAGCGCGATTCCCGTCGGTGCTGCATCTGGCCCTGAAGCTGGCGGGCGATGCCAGGGCGAACAAGGAACTGCGTGACGAGGCCTTTGGCATCATCGAGAAGATCGGTGGACCCGAGGCCGAGAAGGGCCTCCTGCACATCATCGCCTCGGACAAGAACGATATCGTTCGCTACCGCGCCCACGAGGCGGCGCTGGAGGTCGGCAAGGCCGATGCCATTGTTCCCGCGTTGCAAGCGTTTTCTGGCAAGCTATCGTTCAAGCGGGAAGACGTGATCGATTTCTTGGTCAAGGACATCTCCAAGATTGGCCCCGCGGCCAAACCCCAGGTGCTGGCCGCGCTGGCCTCGCCTTCGCCCCTGGCGCGCATGACGGCAGTCCTGGCCCTGGAAGCGCCATTGCCGTCGAACGCGAAGGCGCGCCTCGGCTCGGCCGAGGATGCCACCGCGCTTGCGAAACTGGGCGAGGACCAGGCCAGAATCAAGGGATTCCCCCCCGGCATGACGGTCGGCTCGGAAGCCAAGCGAGTCGCTCTGGTGTTGCAAGGCAAAGCTGGTTCGTAGTTCACTGGAGCAAGAGACGACCATGCCCATGGACCCCAATCGAAAGACCCTCCGTCACTTCTACTGCAGCGACGGCTTGTGGCAGATTTTCGAGCAGATGTCCGAGAACATGGACCGTGGGGTCGATGAGCTCGTCAACGATGCGATGCGGGCCTTTGCGGAGCAGGGCGGGTACATGGCCGGCCCGGACACCGACGCGCAACCATCCGGGCTTTACGTACCCGACCCGTCGCGACCACCTGCCGTGCCGCCACCCCTGCCGGCGGCGCGCATGACCGCGCACTACGCGGGCCGACCTCCCTTGCCTCCCGCCGCCGAGCAGGTGGCCGTGCCACCCCCGCTCCCGGGTGGTGCCACCGCGCCGCCGCTCTACCTGATCTTCGGCAACCAGAGGTACATCGTCGACAAGGAACAGTTCATCATCGGACGCGGCGCCAAGACCTCGGATTTGCCCATCCGCGATGGCAACATTTCGCGCAAGCATGCCGCCGTGGTCAGACGCGCCGGTGCGTACTACATCAAGGACTTGGGTTCGACCAACGGCATCGACTACAACGGCGAGCGCATCGAGGCGCGGAAGATCGAAGAGGGTGACGTTTATTCGATCTGCGACTACCAGCTCAAGTTCACGTTCAGGTAGGGCGCGGCCGGTGGCCACCGCCGCTGGGCCGGACGACCCCGTCGAGGGGCTTCCTGGTGCAGGTCCGGTGATCGCGGCGCGTCTGGCTTCTCGCGGACTTCACCACGTTGGTGATTTGCTCAGATTCTTTCCCCGGGCCTACGAGGACTACCGGCGCGTCTACTCTTTGCGCGAGCTCTTCGAGATTCCGACGGGCACCCCGGTCGTGGCCGCCGGCACGGTGGTGCGCGTGCACAAGTTCTTTCGCCGCATGTTCGACGTGTACATCGAGGACGCTGGCGCCAGGCTGCGCGCGCGATGGTTCCATCCCAACGCGGGCATGGTCAAGACCTATGCGCGCGGTTGCAAAGTCGCCCTGGCCGGCAGCCTGCGCCGAACGGACGAGGGCGAATTGGAGCTGGTTCATCCAAGCAACGTGACCGAACAGCTTGCGGAGGCCGGCGGGGTCGGCATCCGGCCGCGCTACCCGACCGTCGAGAAGGTTCCCGGGCGCACCCTCGAGAAACTGGTGGGGGCCGCGTTGGCCGCGGTGGGCCGCGAGGTCCAGGAGATCTTGCCCGCAGCCCTGCGTGCCCGGCTCGGGCTGCCAGGCGTCGCCGAGGCGCTGTCCATGGTGCACCGGCCGTCCGCGAGCCTGTCGGACAGCGAAGTCGCCGCGCTGGTCTCCGGAGCGTCGTCGGCCCAGCGCAGGTTTGCCCTCGAGGAGCTCTTCGTCCTGCAGGTCGGTTTGGGGAGGGAGCGGCTCTCGACGAGGAAGTGCAAGGGGTTCCCGTGCGGCGGGGACGGCGAGGCAACCCTGCGCTCTGTCGAGGCCGCCTTGCCCTTCGTGCTCACCCAAGCGCAGAGCCGCGCCATCGATAGCATCTTCGCCGCGATGGCCGCCGGCGTTCCCATGCAATGTCTCTTGCAAGGTGATGTCGGGAGCGGCAAGACGGCGGTGGCATTTGCCGCCTGCGCTCGCGCCGCGGCAGCGGGAGGCCAGAGCCTGTTGATGGCGCCCACGGCGGTGCTGGCCGAGCAGCACCATCGCACCCTTGGCGCATGGGCCGAGCGTGGAGGTATGCGCGTCGGGCTGCTGCACTCGGGGTTGCCCATCGCCGAACAGCGGCGCGTGCTCGCGGCCGCGGAGGCAGGCGAGGTGAACCTCGTCGTGGGAACGCACGCGTTGCTCGAGGATCGCCTGCGGCTCGCCCACCTGGGCCTGGCCATCGTGGATGAGCAGCACCGTTTCGGGGTTCGCCAGCGAGCCCGCCTGAGGCGCATGGGGCACGACGAAAACGGCTGGCAAATTGGCCCGGGAGACGTCATGGTGCCGCACCTGCTCGTGCTTTCCGCGACACCCATTCCACGGTCTTTGGCCCTGACCCTTTACGGAGATCTCGACCTCGTCACGCTCGATGCGTTGCCGCCGGGAAGAAAGCCGGTGATCACGCGGGTGTGCCGGGGGGACAAGGAGCGCGAGTCGGCCTATCGGGCGCTGGGGGAATCGCTTGCAAGCGGGGGCCAGGGCTTCGTGATCTGTCCCGCCGTCGCCGAGGCCGCCGGCGATGGGCGCAAACCCATCTCGGTGGCGGCGTTGGCGCGGACGCTGCGTGCAAAGTTGGCGCCCGCCCGCGTCGGTGTTTTGCACGGCCAGATGGCGAGCGATGAACAGCAGAAGGTCGCCGACGCCTTCCGAGAGGGATCTCTCGACGTGCTGGTGGCGACAACGGTCGTCGAGGTGGGGGTCGACGTGCCGCGGGCACGGGTGATGGTCATCGAGGACGCCGATCGTTTCGGCCTGGCGCAGCTCCACCAGCTACGGGGACGGGTGGGGCGGGGCAGCGACCAGTCCCACTGTTTCCTGCTGACGTCGTCGGAAGAGGCCGGGGCATTGGATAGGTTGGCCATGCTCGCTTGCGTCTCCGACGGCTTCCGTATCGCCGAGGAGGATCTGCGCCGCCGTGGCGCCGGTGACGTGCAGGGTACGCGTCAAGCCGGGCTGCCCGAGTTACGCTTTGCCGACTTGGGGGCATATCTTGCCCTGGTCGAAACGGCGCGCGCGGAGGCCGAGATCGTGCTGGCCTCCGATCCAGAGCTTCAGGCTCCCGAGCATGCGGCGCTCGCACGCGCGGTGGCGGAACGTTTCAAGCAGGCTCGCCCCATCGCCGAGGAGGCTGGGTGACGATGGGTCACGGACGCAGGGCGATCTTCGCCGGCTTCTGGGGCGGCCTGCTTGCCGGCGCGCTGGACGGTGGGGCCACCTTGCTCGCTTCCCCCAACCCGCTCGGGCATGCCGGTCGTTTCCACCTGCTTGTCATGGAGGCCGGCCTCGGGGCCTTCGCCGGCTCCGCGCTGGCTATCGTCTTTCTCGGCTGGAGTCTCGGCCTCGAGCGATTGCTCGGGACCTCGCGTTGGTTTTCTGGCACGCACGCTGTTGCCCTGCTGCTGGCTTTGCCACTGTTGGTCTACGACGCGTTCGCGCTGTTTGCCGGGGCGCAGGCCTCGCGGATTCCAGCGCACCGCCTGATCTCGGTGCTGTTGATCGTGATTGGCGCGGGGTGCGTGTGGGCGGGGGTGACCCTGTGGACCTCTCTGCTCGCTCGCTCCGAGCCCGACGGCCATCGTGGCGAGTGCGCCACCGGTGGCGACTGCCGCGAGGGCAGGCGGGGCCCGATGCTCGCTATCGGACTGGGGTTCATCCTCGCCTCCGTGGCCGTGGGCTGGATCAACCACCACGTGCTGCCGCGACTTTACCAC
>Ga0210133_1000229_pt1 | contig 22171 bp, 13 predicted proteins | sample Joice_ThreeSqC_D_2_FD_184874 | JGI IMG/M metagenome (GOLD analysis project Ga0210133, IMG submission 184874) | Wetland microbial communities from San Francisco Bay, California, USA, that impact long-term carbon sequestration - Joice_ThreeSqC_D1... | ecosystem: Environmental > Aquatic > Marine >...
GTTGGATAAGCACCCCAGAATCCGACAGCAAATCCACCAGTGCCATATTCCACTGTAGGTTGTATACTTGGAGATTCTCCGAAATCAAATCCTCTCCACACATATCTACTGACTAAATCAGTTCCAACTGAAAATTGTGCAAATGAAGATGTGATAAAAAATAATGACAGAATCACCAGGTATTTAATTTTAAAGATATTTTGATAAGAAGTTTTCATTTTAATCTCCGTTAATATATTTGTTAATAAATTTAAGATACTTTTTCAAATTCAGGATAGGCTTCCAGACCGTGTTCGCCTATATCCAATCCTTCGAGTTCTTCTTCCGGTTTTACTCTTAAACCGATTGTCTTCTGTATTATTTTGAATAGAATGAATGCGGTTCCAAATGCCCAGGCAAAGCAAGTTAGAATTCCAACAACCTGAACACCGACAACCGACCATGAGAATCCGTTAATATCAAATAATCCGGCTGATAATGTCCCGAATGCACCGCAGACACCGTGAACAGATATTGCCCCTACAGGATCATCTACCTTAGCTATTTTATCGAAAAAGATAACACTTAACACAACGATTATACCTGCAAGCAAGCCAATGATTACTGAACTTAGTGGGGATACATTTGCACAAGGAGCAGTAATAGCAACTAATCCTGCTAAAGCACCGTTGAATGTCATTGTAGCCTCAGGTTTTTTGAAAATAACCCAGGCTGTAAACATGGCTGCTACCGCACCGGCTGCTGCTGCAAGATTTGTATTTACTGCAATTAATGCTGTATCGGTATTTGCTGCAGTTGTGCTACCGGGATTAAATCCGAACCAACCGAACCAAAGTATAAATGTACCTAAAGCGGCTAAGGTAATATTATGACCGGGAATAGCTTTAGCCTTACCATCTTTAGTATACTTACCGATTCTGGGGCCCAAAACAATTGCACCCGCGAGCGCTGCCCAGCCACCCACTGAATGAACAACTGAAGAGCCCGCAAAATCGATGAAACCCATTCCTTCTAACCAACCGCTACCATGAAACAGACTGCCCCATGCCCATGATCCAAAAATTGGATAAATTACCGCCGAGACAACCGCAGAATAAATCAAATAACCTACAAACTTCGTTCTTTCCGCCATAGCTCCAGAAACTATTGTTGCAGCAGTGGCAGCAAAAACAACCTGGAACATCCAGAAGGCAAATAGCCAGTTATCACCTTCCTTCGAGAAATCTGAAAAGAAAAATCCATCGGTACCAAAAAGTCCATTTGTTGCGCCGAACATTATACCAAACCCAATTGCCCAGAATGCTAAAGAACCAACCGAGAAATCCATCAGGTTCTTCATTAAAATATTAACTGTGTTCTTACCTCTTGTAAGACCTGCTTCAACCATAGCAAATCCAGCCTGCATAAAGAATACAAGAAATGCAGCAACCAAGGTCCACATATAGTCGGCATTAGTTTGAACTTCAGCAATTTTGAGGGCATTGTCCTCAGCTGTTGGTGTGGTGCTTTGAGCATAAAGAACCACGGGAACCAACATCAACAAAAAAATGAGGAATTGTTTATAGTACTTCATTTATGTCTCCTATTTTTGAGTGAATAATAAAAGATCAATTTGTTTAAGTTTAACACACACAAAAAGTTTAGTTAAATATTTTTCGAAATTTTGCTTTACTATCGAGTTACCAAAATCAGTTCAATGAATTCTTATTTCTATTATTGAAATGCTATAATTAACGAATCACCAACTAAATACCTTATTAATTAATGTATATGTTTATTAATGCCTAATAATATTAGGAATTCGAAGGACAAATATAACTTTATTTTTGTTTTTGTCAAGTTTTTATAAAATAAATTTCAGGAAATGTCTATTTTGGTGATTATTAAAGGTTTTTCCTTTAAGTAGGTTTCTATACTTATACCGAAAAATAAGAATTGCCTGATGTGACCGATGGGGGGAAGACTTAAAAATAGTTTTATCAGATCGATTAAAAAGAAAATGGATTGAACGCTGTAGAAATTGAAGAATTAATTCTTAACGGATAAATGATGGGATTAACAACGTAACCAAAACTATAATTCTTCAACCTGAAATTATAAGCTATAAGTTAATATGAGTTGCAGAATAGATTATATTGATTACGAAAAAAGGCTGACCAAATTTAAAAGTCAGCCCTGCATTTTTTCGCTCTTAGATTCGGTTCAGAGAAATCAACATACTCTATTCGGTTAAAGAAAATTTGTCTTTTAATCTTAAGTCATTTGATGAACTTCCGATTAATACTTCAAACTCACCGGGTTCGGCAAACCAGTATTTTTTATTCGGATCAAAATATTTTAATTGATCTTTAGTGATTTCGAATTCAATGGACTTTTCTTCTCCTGCCTTAAGACTAATTTTCCTGAATCTTTTTAATTCTTTGTTTGGTCGGTCAATTGAAGATTCAACGTCTCGTAAATATAGCTGAACAATTTCCTGACCATCGACATTCCCTGTATTCTTAACTTTCAAGCTTACAGTTAGTTTCCCACTCGCGTTCATTTGTTTTGAAGATAATTCCAGATTGCTGTAATCAAATGTTGTATATGATAATCCATATCCGAAAGGGAAGAGGGGTTCAATATTATTTTTTTCAAAATGACGATAGCCAACATAAATTCCATCTTCATACCGGCTAACACTATCTTCTTTAATATATGTGGCAAATGCTGAACAATCTTCCCGGCGTTTAGGAAATGTAACAGATAATTTGCCTGAGGGATTAGTTTCACCAAGCAAAATTTCAGCGATTGCATTCCCGGCTTGTTCGCCCGGGAACCATGCTTCGATCAATCCATCGACATCATCCAACCATTCATTCATTAAAACTGGAGAGCCTGTTGTTAATACTACAATTGTATTTTTATTTACTTTTGCTATTTCTTTTATAAGGTTATCCTGTTCTTTTGGAAGAACAAGATCCTTCCTGTCAAATCCTTCACTTTCATAGCTGAAGTTCGTTCCGGCAAATACAATCGCAATATCTGAATTCCTCGCTGCAGAAATTGCATTAACATACAGTTCATCATCCGGTTTATTCCAACCAAGTACCACTGCTGCACTGCCTCCGTTTTCATAGAATTCCAACTTAATTTTATAAAATTTGTTTGCTTCAAAATTTGCAGTGAATGAATTTGTCATTAGTGCATGATCAGTCCAATCGTTAATTACCAGTTCATCATCCAGATATAAACGTACACCATCATCGCTTGCAACGTCAATAGAATATCTCCCGGGTAAATTAGTTTTAATAAATCCAGTCCATCTAACGGAAAAATTATCTTGCGGGAAATCATCAAATGGTCCCGTCCAATTCCAGTTGAAGTTTATTTCTTTATCGACTAAAGTTTTTACAGGTTTGCCATCAAGATTCTTATTATCAAAATATTCTGCTTTTAATCCGTTCTGGTTTCCGTTTTTTGTTGTGAAGAGATTATTTGTTTCGATTGGATTCAAGTCTCCATCTAAATTAAGTCCCTGTGCAAAATTTATTTTTACCTTTTCACCGATTTTATTTTGTAATGCCTCCAGGGGACTTATAGTTTCAATTGGAACAACCATAGAGCTTCCACCTCCGCCTGTTATAGCTCTATTACTATTTGGTCCTATTACGGCAATAGATTTTATTTTATTTATGTCTATCGGAAGAATTGAGTTTTCATTTTTCAACAAGACTATTCCATCTTTTGCAACATCGAGAGCCAGGTTTATGTGATCGTCATTATGCAGCTTTGTTGAATCATATTTATAATTATCGAACAACCCGATTGTAAACATTACGCGTAGAATTCTTCTAACTTTATCATCAAGTTTCAATTCGCTCAATTCATCGCTATTTATTTTATTTAGAAGAGAATCCTTATTCAGGAATTTACCGGATGGCATTTCTAAATCGAGACCGCTGTTAAAAGTAGGAATGGAACTATGAACAGCGCCCCAATCGGACATAACCAATCCATTAAATCCCCATTCATTTTTCAGCTTATCAAAAAGAATATAATCATTCTCACTACAGTAATGATCGTTAATTTTGTTGTAAGCCGACATTACAGCAAGAATATTTGCTTCTTGAACGGCGGCTTTGAAGGCAGGTAAATAAATTTCATTCAATGCTCTTTCATCAACAACCACATTTACAAAATTGCGCTGATATTCCTGGTTGTTCGCAGCAAAATGTTTTACTGTTGCCACTACATTTTCTTTCTGCACACCTTTTATGTAATCTACTGCAATACGAGACGTTAGGTAAGGATCTTCGCCGAAACTTTCAAAATTTCTTCCACCAGTGGGAACGCGTGCGATGTTTACACATGGACCGAGAATTACATGCCTTCCTTTAGATTTTACTTCTTTTCCGATAGCTGAACCAAGTTTTGATATTAAATCAGGATTCCACGTGGCGCCCATTAAAATACCTGATGGAAAAGCCGTAGCTTCTTCCCAGCGAACACCTAATGGACCGTCAGTCATGTTCAGCGGAGGAATTCCAAGTCGTCCGATTGCTTTTGTCTCGAAACCGGTTCCTCCTATCATTTCAATTTTTTCTTCCAGTGTCATCTTTTGAAGAAGATCGTCCACTCTGTCTTCAATTGAATTGCTTTTATTTTTATAACCGGCATCTTCACCATTCTTATCTATTAAAAAGAATGCTGAAAAAAGTATAATCGATAAGAAGGAAAGAAAAAATATTATTTTCATTTTATTATCCTAGTCGAAATATTATTCTATGGAAGTTGATGCCGCGTACGAGATCAAAATTTATTTTTTATTTTAATCCAAGGGCATTGATATAATCTTTATTAACGGTACAATTATTTTGTTTGCAGTTTTCTAAGTATTGCTTCAATACGGATCTAAGCTTATTGAAATCCGGTCTGTGGTCCCTGATCGATCCGTAATCATAATTTCCGCTGTTTGCAAATTCAATTATCAAATCGAAATCATCCGGTTTATTTATTGATACGATTCCTCTATCGCTATCCATTTTTTTATACGGCCAAAAACACCAACCGATGTTATTTTCTTCCAGCATAATTCTAAAAGTATTTATCCAGTCGTTGGTATTCTCGCCCGATTCGCCAAGCCAGATAGGAACGTTATATTTTTCACTAAAATCTATATAATCCTGTATTACGTCTTTAGTCGGGTCCGTCCAGTATTTATGAAATGTATAAACAAGCTTACTATCGAATGGATGACCGAAAATACTAAAGTTGCTGTTCCACTGTGCACCGCCAAGAAAAATAATATGGTTCGAATCTACCTCTCTAATTGCAGATGTGATTCTTTTATATAAAGGTTCAAGTCCCGGATTAAGTTTCTCCGCATCAAAATAATGAGCAATCGGTTCATTAAGCAGATCGTAACCAATTACAATTGTTTCATCTTTGTATGTGTCTGCAAGTTTCCGCCATATATCAATTGTCAATTGCTTACTTTCAGGATTTTCAAATAAAAAAGGATAGCCATAGCTGTCATCTATGTTATCTCCCGTTTGTCCTCCCGGTGCGCAATGCATATCGAGAATTACGTAAAGGTCTTCTTCTTTACACCAATTGATAACACGATCGAGTAGTTCATATCCTTCGCCTTTTAGTTCTCTGTAAGGATAATCCGTTACAAACATTCTGAAGTTGAACGGGATGCGAACAGAATTAAATCCAAGACTTTTAATAAAATGAATATCATCTTTAGTTATATAATTATCTCTGAACGAATTCCAGAATTTATTTGCTTCATCTTCCCCGATAAGAATGTTGAATAGATCATAAATCAATCGTGGTGAACTTGTCTTTTTGAAATGGAACATATAGCCTTCGGGAACCAGCCAGTTCCCCAGGTTGATTCCCTTTAATAACAAATTATTACCTTGAGTGTCAATTATTTGTCTACCTTTAACAGATACAAAATTTTGGGATTGAGAATAAGATAAAACCGGAAGTAGAAAAAAAATAAGAGTGGCAGCAATAAACGGAATAAAATTTTGATGATTGGGATTTACTTTACGAAGATTTTGTCGCATATCTTGTTTCTTCAGAATTTATGTCAATTTAATCGTAAACTAAATTCTTCAATTTCTGGTTCAATATCAAATCTTATTTATATGAAAACAAGACTTTATCCCGACAAATTCTTCAATTCGATTTCTGATTACATGGGATAAAAAATTAATTAGAAATTATTGAAATCATTCGCTACAACGGCACAATATTTTATTACTTAATGAGTATGAATTTTAATTTACAGACATGATTGATGGAAGCTGATAACTAATTAAAATTACGAGCTTACAATTTTTCTCTGGTTTAGTGAACTCAATTTCTGTAAATTTATCTTAGTTTTATTATAAAAGATTGACAATAATGAACACATTTAATATCAGATCAATTCTATCAACACTATTTTGTTCTATTTTATTTTTTTTTGGCGAGAATATTTTAGCCCAAAGCCCTCGAATATTTATTAATGAATTTCTTTCTTCAAATCTTACTACCAACCCGGATATGGTTGACTTCGGTGATTTTTCGGATTGGATAGAGCTTTATAACGATGAAACAAATTCCGTAAACATAGGGGGTTTCTATCTAACAGATGATTTTACTCAGCCGATGAAATGGCAAATACCTGCAAACACAATTATTCCAGCTAAAGGATATTTTCTTATTTGGGCAGATGGTTTTGATGATGTACCGGGTCAAACGTACACAAGAACTCAATGGCCGAACAACATCCAATTCACAACAAAATGGTGTCATACAAATTTTAAGTTAAGCAACAGCGGCGATGATATTGGTCTTTTCGATTCCGGCGGTAATAAGATAGATTCTGTTACTTTTAATAACGGTTTAACAGATGTTTCCTACGGTAGAAAACCGGATGGGAGCAATAACTGGTTTTATTTTGGAGAGCCTACTCCTTTAAGTTCCAACACAACTTCAGGAATCACCTCAACAAATAAATCTGCAAATGTAAACTTTTCAATTGATGGCGGATTTTACCAGGGTACTATTCAGGTTGCCCTTAGTTCCGGTTCCGGAACAGGCACAATACGTTATACAACAGATGGATCGAAGCCAAAAAGCTCATCAACACAGTACACAACACCGATAAACATAAGCAGCAATACAATTTTACGTGCGCGTGTTTTTGAAAATTTAAAGCTCCCTGGAAATATTTCAACCAATTCTTATTTTATCGGTGAGGCAAGAAATTTACCTTCCGTTTCATTGGTTACCGAACCAATTTTTCTCTGGGGTGAATTAGGCATCTATAGAAACTCGTTAAAAGAAAGAGAAATTCCGGTTAGCCTTGAATATTTCCCTTTAAATTCCACACGAGGATTTATCCTTGATGCCGGTGTTAAAATTGGTGGAGAAAATATTTTCAGGTTTGCTGAAAAACCGCTTAACATATATACCCGTTCCGATTACGGTTATCCGCATGTATCATATCAGGTTTTTGATGATCTACCGTATCTTGAATACCACCGTCTGTATTTACGAAACGGTGGCGATGACTGGCCGTTTACAATGATGAGAGACGGAACACAGGAAAATATTCTCAAAAATCAAATTCCTAATTCAATGCAGGCGTTTAAATCAACTGTGCTTTATTTGAATGGAAATTACTGGGGCATCTATAATCTTAGGGAAAAAATTGATGAGCAATATTTTTTACTTCATTATAATGTCGATCCATCAGATGTTGATCATCTGGAGGACGATAACACTGTAATTACCGGTGATTCAACTGATTTTGTTAATTTATTAAATATTGCTCAATCGGTTGATCTTAATGATTCTGTAAATTATTCTTATGTTTCTTCAAGGGTGGATATTCACAACTTAATGGATTTTGTGATCGCACAGGATTACGTTGCAAATTCAAGCTGGGGACATAACAGGGAAGTTTGGCGTGATAGAAAGAACGAGAAATTATGGCGGTGGATTTTAGTTGATATGGATAGAGGTTTTGATGCAGCACGAATTGGAACAAACCAGATTAATGATCTTTACAATAATTTTGGACTCTTCCGTGAATTATGTGCCAACGAAAATTTTAAAAATGAATTTATTCAAAGGTATGCTGAAAGAATTAATCATACGTTTAACTATGATAGGGTAGTTACAATTATCGATAGCATGGCAGCTTTAATAGAAAATGAAATGCCGCGGCACATACAAAAGTGGGGAACATACATAGATTCTTTAACAATTGATATTTGGGGTCAAACACCAGGTATTACTTCACTATCATCATGGAATTCTGAAATTCAAAAACTTAAAACATTTGCTGCACAAAGAGGTCCGTATGCGAGTCAATATCTTAGCACCAGGTTCGGTCTTTCCGGCAGAGTCAATCTATTAATTTCATCAAATATACAGAATCAAGGGAAAGTTTCTGTTTATGATTTTTTCCAAACATTAGGTGAAAATATTTTATACTTTCAGGATGTTCCGATCATACTCAAAGCTTATCCTCCACCGGGGTACTCATTCAAACAATGGACGGAATTTTCAACAACATCAAATATTCAATTAATCCAGGCAGGTACGGAATGGAAATATCGCGATGAAAGTTCAGCACCGGATGCTACCTGGAAGAATATAAATTACGATGACTCGGGCTGGAAAACCGGTAATGCTCAGTTTGGGTATGGTGATGGCGATGAAACTACGGTAATCAGCTATGGTTCCGATGCAAATAACAAATATACAACCTCATATTACCGCCGGTCTTTTCAAATTTCTGATCCCGCCAATGTTACAAATTTAAATCTGAATTTAATGAGGGATGACGGAGCGGTTGTTTATTTAAATGGCACCGAAATTCTCCGGTCTAATATGCCTGCTGGAACTGTTACCTATTCTACTTTCGCAACAAGCGCAGTCGGGGATGCAGATGAATCCACATTTTTTGATTTTACATTTGATAATTCAAATCTTGTTTCAGGAACAAATGTGCTGACAGTAGAAATTCATCAATCGAGTTTATCAAGCTCGGATATTAGCTTCGATTTGAGTCTCAATGCGATATTGAATGCTCCTTCATTAGTTGGAATTCCAATCAGTACAAATCCAACTGTTCGATACACACTTACAGGCGATACAGAACTAAGAGCTGAATTTGAACAGACAGTTATTAATGACGTACCGGCTAATATAAATCAGGCTATGACCTTGTATAAAGCAAACTCTCCTTATTTTGTTCAAAATGATGTGAACATTGGAACCGCCGGAATATTGACAGTTGAACCGGGAGTCGATATATATTTTAGCAACGGGAAGAGTATTTATTGTTCCGGTAAAATTCTTATGCAGGGAACAAGCGGCGAACCGATAAATCTTACTTCTTATTATCCGTTTGAAAAATGGGGCGCTGTTTGTTTTAATAACAGCAATGCAACATCTGAATTGAATTTTGTTAATATCTCGAATGCTACAAACGGTAATGATAATATAAACTTTTTTGCATCTGTATCAAGTTATAACTCGACGGTAAATCTCAGTAATGTAAATTTCGATAATGTTAAGCTACCTGTATCATCTCAATTCAGTAATATGACAATTAATTCCTGTAAGTTTGAGAATGTAACAGCGTTAGGGGACTATATAAATTGTAACGGCGGAAACCTTATCCTTACAAATTCGGTATTAAAAGGAAATAAATTATCCGATATGGATGGAATCGATCTCGGATTCATGATTGGTACCACACAAATAAAAAACAACACTATTACTAATTTTACCGGAAGCAACAGCGATGCAATCGATTTGGGAGATGCATCTATAAACGTTGATATTGAAAATAATATAATTCTGAATTGTGGTGATAAAGGTATTTCAATCGGTCAGGGTTCATCCGCCAGTTTATTACGAAATGCGATTGCCGGATGCAACCTGGGCGTAGGGGTAAAAGACAGCTTGTCTTATGCAGAAATAATGAACTGTACGTTTTATTCCAATAATGTAGGAGTTGCGTGCTTTCAAAAAACCGACAATGAAGGTGGCGGAAAAGCTGATGTTAGTAATTCTATTTTTGCGGAGATGAATGAATCATCATATACTAATGATAATTTCTCGACGATAAATATTAAATATTCTTTATCAAATACTGATCTGCTGCCGGGGCAGGGAAATGTTCTCGCACAGCCGCTAATGATTAATCCGGACGGAGCTAATTTTCATCTTCAGTTAAGGTCGCCCTGTATCGATAACGGTGATCCCACTTCACCTATTGATGATGATGGTACACAATCCGATATCGGTGCTTTTATGTATGCCGGCACAACTTCTAATGTTGTTGTGATAAATGAAATCAATTACAACTCATCACCTGATTTCGATTCGGATGATTGGATTGAACTTTTTAACAGGACAGGTCAGGCAATTGATATTTCCGGCTGGGTTTTTATGGATGAGAACCTGTCTCCTTCATTTGTAATGAATCCGGGAACGATTTTACAAAGTAATTCATATTTGGTTATTTGTGCGGACCTTACATTATTTCAAACCCGGTACCCTGCTGTTATAAATTTATCCGGAACAATGAATTCAGGATTGAGCGGTAGTGGAGAAATTCTTTTTCTCTATGATACATCTGGAAAACTTGTTGATTCATTAACGTACGACGATCATTCACCCTGGCCGGTTGAAGCGGATGGTGGAGGTTCATCATTGGAACTGGAAAATCCAATTCTCGATAATTCGATTGCGACAAACTGGCATGCTTCAATAGGACATGGAACCCCTGGAAAAATTAATTCTACTTACGTAGTTGGGGTTGATAACAATAATGTAAACCCGGTACCGAATGAATTTTCATTGTTGCAGAATTTTCCAAATCCTTTCAATCCTGAAACAAATATAAAGTTTGAAATTCCTGAACAGAGTGCTGTCAGATTAACGGTTTATAATATTCTTGGTAAACAGGTGGATGAAATTGTGAACAAGGAATTATCACCCGGCATTTATTCTTTTAAATGGGATGGTAGCAATTTCTCAAGTGGAGTTTATTTGTTAAGAATGAATGCTCATTCCATAACCGGTATCAAGGATTTCAATTCGGTGAAAAAATTAATTTTGCTGAAATGATCGAATTGAAAATTTATTCGGTCTCCGATAAGAATTCCCCAATTATTCTTGATAGTTGATCAAATTCGATCAGGAAAGCATCGTGTCCGTAAATTGATACGATGCTTTTGTACTTTGCTCCCGGTATATTAGAAGCAATTTCTTTTTGCTCACTTTCCGGGTAAAGGATATCGGTTGTAATTCCAATACAAAGTGCTTTGGCTTTAATTCTGCTCAATGCACTTTCCAGAGTTCCTCTTCCCCGTGATACATCGTGAAGATCCATCGCATAAGTTATGTATAAATAAGTATTTGCATCGAATCTATCGACCAATTTCTTCCCTTGATGAGCCAGATAACTTTCAATCTGAAATTTTTCATCTTTTGTAAAATTATTCGAACTGTTACTGATCATATCTCTTCCGAATTTCTTATCAAAAGATTCAAAGCTTCTATATGAAATCATTGCAACTTCTCTTGCAAGAGCTAGACCTTTAGACGGTTGTTCATTATAATTTCCATTGTTCCATTTGGCATCGTTGGTAATTGAATCTCGCGCAATTTTATTTAATGATATACACCACGGTGAATGTTTAGCTGCAGTAGCAATCGGAATAATAGACTCAACAAAATCCGGGTATAACAAAGCCCACTCGAGAACCTGCATTCCACCCAACGATCCGCCTGAAATTGTTTTGAGTTTCTTTACGCCGAGACTTTTCAGCAATTCATACTGCACCCTAACCATATCTCTTACCGTTACAACAGGAAAATCGAGATTATAAGGAGAGCCTGTTTCCGGGTTCAAACTTGTTGGTCCGGTAGTTCCATAGCACCCGGAAAGGAAATTAGAACTTACGATAAAATATTTATTTGTATCAAAGACTTTTCCTTCACCAATTATTTCATCCCACCAACCTTTCCTGCCGAGTAACATTTTGTTGTGCTTGTATAGAAATTCATAATTCCTGGCATTTTCAACTTCATTTTCAACAATAATACCGGCGGCATGCGCCCCGCCTGTTAAAGCGTGGCAAAGTAATATCGCATTATCGCCATTTTCATTAAGTGTTCCGTAAGTCTGGAAAGCTACATCAACTTCATTTAGAAATTTTCCCGATTCAAGCAATAAAGGATTTCCTTTATTGTGAAGCTTAATAAAATTAGTTTTTGATTCTATTTCTTCCCTGGTTTCTGTGCTCATTAATTCCTCATTTAAACTTTTATTTAATATTCGATCCGAAAAATAATTATGATCGAATAAAGGAGCGAAGAGAGATTATCCTTTTTTACTCCGCTCCTTAAAATAATGACTTTATGTTAAACCTCAACAGGAGCTTTAACCGCTGCTTTTAATGCTTCATCAAAGTCTTCGATAATATCATCGATATGTTCGATACCAACCGATACACGAACTTGTTCCGGTAAAACGCCAGCTTCTTTTTGTTCTTGTTCTGCTAATTGTTGGTGTGTAGTTGACGAAGGATGAATAACAAGAGTTTTTGCATCACCGACATTAGCAAGTAAGCTTGCAAGCTTTACATTATCGATAAATGCTTTACCTGCCTCCTGACCGCCTTTAATTCCAAAAGCAAGGATAGATCCGAAAAACCCCTTTTTCAAATATTTCTTTGCATTTTCATGATAGGGATGACTTTTCAGTCCCGGATACCAAACCCAATCAACAAGCGGATTTTCTTCCAACCACTGTGCAAGCTTTAGAGCATTGCTGTTATGTCTTTCAATCCTGAGTGAAAGAGTTTCCAATCCTTGCAGGAATAAGAAAGCATTAAAAGGACTCAGAGCCGGACCAAGATCGCGAAGACCTTCAACCCTTGCCCTGATTATGAAAGCAATGTTTCCAAACTGGGAACCTTTTCCAAATACTTCATTGAAGTTTAACCCATGGTAACCCGGTGATGGTTCTGTGAAGATAGGGAAATTACCATTGCCCCAATCGAAATTTCCCGAATCGACGATAATTCCACCGATTGATGTTCCGTGACCGCCAATCCATTTTGTTGCAGAAGCTACAACTATATCGGCACCATGCTCGATTGGTCTTGCAAGAAATCCTGCAGCTCCGAAAGTATTATCGACAACCAGCGGAATACCATGTTTGTGTGCAACGTCGGCAATTGCTTTAATGTTCGGGATATTTAACCTGGGATTACCGATGGTTTCAATGTAGAGAGCTTTTGTTTTGGAATCGATAAGTTTCTCAAACTCCGCCGGGTCATCACCATCAACAAATTTTACATCTATTCCCAACCGTGGTAAAGTAACTTTAAATTGATTATAAGTTCCACCGTAAAGAAGGCTTGTAGAAACAATGTTTTCTCCGGCTTGAACTATTGTAGTTAATGCAACAAACTGTGCTGCCTGACCTGATGATGTAGCTAATCCGGCAACTCCGCCTTCAAGCGCAGCAATTCTTTTTTCGAAAACATCGGTAGTAGGATTCATTATCCTCGTATAGATATTTCCGAATTCCTGCAAACCAAACAAGGCTGCCGCATGTTCGGAGTTCTTAAAGTTGTATGAAGTTGTCTGGTATATAGGAACGGCTCTTGCCCCGGTTGTTGGGTCAGGTTCCTGACCGGCATGAAGCTGCTGCGTTTCGAACCGATAGGTTCTTTCTTTTCCGTTTTCACTCATTATATTGCCTTTCGTTTATTTGTGTGAAATAATTATTTAATCGGAATTTCTATTAATTGTTTATTTGAATGATTATTCAATGACTGAACCATATGGGATAATTTATAATGCATTTTTACTACTTCACCGAATACGATTATCGCAGGTCTTTCCGTATTTTCAGCCAGCTTTGCAAAATTGTTAAATGTAGAAATCGAAATATTTTGGTTTTGTTTTGAAGCATTTGAAATGATTGCAACAGGTAGTTCCTTTCTTATTCCACATTCAATTCCTCTAACTTGAATTTCTCTTGCTGCAGTAACTCCCATTAAAACTATAATCGTATGATTTTTTAGATTTAGTAAATCGATCCAATTTAAATTTAATTTACCATTCTTATTGTATCCTGTTACTACCGTAACGGCAGAAGAATATGAACGATGTGTCGGTGGAATTCCTGCTAAAAGCGGTGCGGCGAAGGCTGAAGAAATTCCGGGTATAACTTCGACTTTAATGTTATTTGAAAGTAAATATTCCGCCTCTTCAGCTCCTCTTCCAAAAATGTACGGATCGCCGCCTTTCAATCTTGCAACATGGCAACCGGATTTTGCAAATTCCAACATAACTTTGTTTATCTCATCCTGGCGGAAACTATAATGTCCTTTTTGCTTACCGACACAGAATTTTTCCGCACTCTCCTTTGTTAGTGAAAGTAAATTTTCATCAATCTTGTTATCGTATAAAATTATATCAGCATTCTGAATAATCTTTAATGCTTTCAACGTCAATAATTCAGGATCGCCGGGTCCGCAGCCAACTAAAGAGACTTTACCAAATAGTTCTTTAATTTCTTTTTTTGTTCTCTCAACATCTACGATATTATTTGATCGTTCTATAAGTTTTAACTCTGAAAATATACCCACATCGGGGGGAATAATTTCTTTTATTTTATCCCTAATAACCTGGGTAAGTGTAGGACTTCCTCCATTACTTGAAACAGCAATTTTGACGTTATTATACACGAGGAGCGAAGAAAAATAAAAATCACAATCTTCAGGTTTATCTACAACATTGAGCAAAAAGAACTTTCGACTTTTTAATTTAATGAGAGTCCGGGCTACATCATCTTTACCGGTTGCATCTATTACGATATTGAAACCCTTAATATCGGATCTTTCAAACTTCTTTAATCTGTACGGAGCGTCGAGTGACTTTATTTTATCATTAACAGAAACCGACAAGATTAAAAAATCAATATTGTTCAGGACAAGCACTTTGGCTTTTTGATATGCAACCGCTCCTCCGCCAATCAATAATATTTTCGGATTTTTGAGAAGAACTGGCAGAGTCCTCACGGAATATTTCGATTCATTTCTTACTATACGATTTGATTTATTTTTAACTGAAATCATTGTAAATCCTGTTATGCCAGATATGGGGCATAAGTTTTTTCCATTAGCTCTGCTGTTTTATCATTATTTTTTAAAAACTCGATGATACCCTTCAAACCTACCCTGGCATGAAACAGAGAGATTTCATTTTCGTCATTATTTTTATTTGCCAGGTAATTATCAATTAATACCGAAATAACATCCGGCACAGATTTTTGCGGTATCAATCTTAAATATTTTTTTTCTTCGTCTATTAAATCTTTAGCAAGATGCGCTTCATCAGATTTTCCAAATAAAAGTTTTAACTGGAAAAATTCATCGCCTTTTCCTTCTATCGAAATCGGGTAACGGATATTTCGTGAACAATGCCTTTCACAACCGCTTATACCAATGGAAATCCCCTCGACATCGGCATACCCACGACTTTCAAGATCTGAAATTAGAGGATGGAAATAACGCTCCGATTCTGTTACTGCCAAGGGACAGGTATATAAACCCACGCACGCTTCGGAGTTCATTTTCAACTTTGAATAATTTCCATAATTATATTTCTGAAGAATTTCTTCCAATCTGTATTTTGAGTTTTCAGTTATATCGCAGAATAGCAAATCCTGTGTAGGTGTAATTCGTATAACTGGTTTTATCTCCTTCACTATGTCATCTACTAATGTCTTAACTTTTCCCTGTGGATTTGAATCGGAGAGTCTGCCGTTTTCGATATATAATGCAAAGCTCCAATTACCATCGGATTGTTTTATCCAGCCATATTTTTTTTCGAGCTTGCCTAAATCTAATTGAACAGGAGGTTGGAAATCAGCACCGAGAGATTTTGTTTTTTCCCTATACCACTCGATTCCAAGATCGCGTACCTCTTTAAATATTTCTTCGTGTAAAAGTACATCTTCAAAACAATAAGAAGATTTTTCAAGACCTTTTGCGATAAGTATATTCTTTAGTCTTGCCCAGTGTCTGTTTTTTCTATCACCGATTTGTTGAAATAGTGCGGCTATTGCATTGAGTCCTTTTATCAATTCATCTTCGGAATCGAAAACACCGAATGGTCCGGCAAGAGAGGGGAAGGTTGCTTTACCATTTTTTTGTCCGAGTCCGCCGCCGATGTATACCTGGTAGCCGCTTAATTTCCCGGCTATTATAACGGGGGCAACTGCAACATCATTGGTTAATATATCGGCACAATTACACCTGATGTGTTTTTGTAACTCCTGGTTATAATAATATCCACCTACACCTATCTTAAATTTTCTCGGTAAGCCATATTTAGAATATTTGAACGAACTATTTTCCGTTGTATTTTTTTCTGAATTAAAGACTTTGTAATGATCTTCAAGCGGAAGCTGAAAATATTTTCCTATCCTTTTTGCAAGAGCATTTGCATCGAATATATCCGATTTATGAGGGCAGGCAACAGGATTTCTTGCATTATCACCACAACCGTTTAGAGACGGTGAACCGAGTGCGATTAATTTTCGAATAAGGGGAATCAAATCTTTTTTCGACACTCGATGAAATTGAAAATTTTCTCTTGTCGTTAACCTGATTGAAGGCGATCCATCATCAAATTTGGAGTATAAGTCGGCTAGTTTACTAAATTCCAACCACTTGTCAGCAGGGATATCGCCACCGCCCCATACCGTATCTCTTACCATAAATGACCATTCACGAACTCTATTTTTTATCAAAGCTCTATCGAATTGAATGTAAATACCATGCGGCTTTAAAGTTATATGAAGACTTTTCTCGACATCCGGTTTTGATGCATCTTCCAATTCTGTACGGAGGGCTTCTCCCCCTAATAATTCGCCTTTTAATTTATTAAGCTCGTCACTGTTTAAATGTCTATCGCTTAAGGCTAATTCAAGTTCGCCAAGATCGATATTAAAGTTTACGGTTTTACTCATTAATTTTTCAATTATTTAAATATTCAATCGCTTATTTCAAGTATCGGCTTTAATTCCCAATGAGGAAAAAGTTTTCTTATCAGACCATGCAGCTCTTTCTCGAATTCATGTAGATTTTCTACCTTGCTTGTTCTTTCCCGGAGTTCACCAATTATTATTCCTCCGCCAGCTATATCATATCCATCAATTATTACAAAGCGGCTCGTTTCCTTATTTTCACTAATCAGGTCAAAGCTGAGCGGAGTCCTGGTTTTAAGAATACATTGTGCCACTTCGTTTTTATTAACTGACCGTCTGGAAACAAATTTCTCTATCGACGATGCATCGATTACACTTTCGATTTCTTCAATACGAACTGTTGTTCTGCAAGTTCCTATTTTCAGTTTGTATTCTTTATCTATTTCCAACCGATTTTTCCCCATCCAAAAAATATTCGCCCTGAAACGATCTGTCGTTTTCGGTGTTTCTTCATCAGTTTTAGCAATAAGTTCGGAAGTTTTTAAATAAATCTCCTCATCAAGTGTAATCCCGATTGCCTCTCCGCTTGCAGCTTCCGATTTGTCCGGTTGATTAAATACTTCTATGGATTTGACTGTATTTTTTTTGCCAGACGGCAGGAAAACAATATTGTCGCCTGATTTTAATTTACCGGAATTAATATTTCCAACGATTATCCTTTTACCGTTGAAATGCCCGTTAAATTTGTAGACTCCTTGCGTGTACATTCTAAATGGTTTTTCCGAATCATCTTTTTCTTTTTCGAATTCATCTATTGCCTGCACTATAGAAAACCCATCATACCAATTCATTTGAACTGAACTGTGGACAACGTTTTCCCCGTTTCTTGCACTGATAGGAATAAATGCTATGGGGCTTATGTTTATCATTTTAAGGAAGGAAGAAAATTCTCTTTTGATTGCATGAAATAATTCAACATCATACCCGGCAAGATCCATTTTATTTACCGCTACTATTACTTGCTTAATTCCAAGAAGTGAAAGCATATAAGCATGCCGTTTTGAATTTTCAGCAATACCTTCGTGAGCATCGATTATAAGAACCGCTGCTTCGGCTCTCGATGCGCCGCTTATCATGTTCTTGAGAAACTCAATATGTCCCGGTGCATCTATGATAATGTATTCCCGTTTGCCGGTCTTGAAAAATGTTCTGGCAGTATCTATAGTAATTCCCTGAGATTGCTCATCGTCTAAAGCATCAAGAAGAAATGCATACTCAAAAGGTTTTGAATTTCTTTCACATATATTTTTAATTTTTTCAAGCTTGCCATCCGGAAGGGAATTAGTATCGGCGAGTAATCTGCCGATTAATGTACTTTTGCCGTGGTCTACATGACCAACAATTACTATGTTCATTCTTTCCTGCAATTTTACCTCAATAATATTTTAATAATTACATGTAACCGTCTCTGCGGAGAACTTCAAGAGTTCCCCCGTTTTCTTTATCCTGTGCTCTTCCCGACCGTTCCGCAACATTTTTTAATTTACCGCTACGGAGCTCTTTAATTATTTCATCAACATTTTTTGCATTAGACTCAATCGGGGAAGTGCAGGGATAACAACCAAGCGATCTGTACCTGAATCCGTTTCCCTGGTTGTAGTAGAGCGAAACGGTTGGAATATTTTCAAGTTTTATATATTCCCAGATGTTTATTTCCGTCCAATCAAGAAGCGGGTGAATCCGTAAATGGGTACCGGGTGCAAAATCTGTTTTAAATTGGTTCCAAAATTCCGGCGGCTGATCGCCAACCTCCCACTGGTTTTCAACATCTCTCGGTGAAAAATATCTTTCTTTCGATCTGCTGCCTTCTTCATCCGCTCTTGCCCCAACTATTACCCCGGTATATGGCTCAGTACTACTATCAACTTCATATTTACCCAATTCGTGATTCAGCTTGTATCTCTTCCAATTTCCGTTTAATGTATTTTTAAGTGCATCGGTTTTTAATAACTTACAGCAGGAAAGCCTGTCAGCATTACCGTCTGGAAAAGTGTTTTTGCTCTTAATCGCTTCTTCATTTTGTCCATAGATCATATTAATCTTCCATTTCTTTGCAAGTTCATCGCGGTAAGTTATCATTTCAGGGATTTTAAAACTTGTATCGATATGCACCAATGGAAACGGTACATTTCCAAAGAAGGCTTTTCTTGCAAGCCAAAGCAAAACCGTGCTGTCTTTTCCAATCGACCAGAGCATTGCGAGATTTTTAAATTCTCTGTATGCCTCTCTTAAAATATAGATGCTATGAGCTTCCAGCTTATCGAGGTAATTCATTTTGCTCTACTTTTTTTAAGTGTAAACCACATTCTTTGGTATCGGGATTTTCCCACCACCATCTTCCGCTCCTGATATCTTCTCCGGGTTCAACGGCTCTTGAACAGGGTGCACAACCGATGCTAAGATATCCATTGTCATAAAGTTTATTGTATGGCACGTTGTTTTCCTTGATGTATTCCCACACCTGATTTTCTGTCCAATGAAGAAGAGGATTAATTTTTAATAGTAAGTTAGATTCATCGTATTCAACAATTTCAAGGTTTTGTCTTGTTATTGATTGCTCTGTTCTTAAGCCGCAGATCCATGCATCCAATCCATTGAGTGCTCTCTTGAGAGGTTCCACTTTTCTATTAAAACAACATAACTTCCTGTTTTCGACGCTTTCATAAAAGAGATTCACACCGCGTTCATTTACCATGTTTTCCACGTTAGTTGATGCAGGGAAATAAATTTCTAAATTATAATTGTAGAACGATTTTGTTCTATCGATAAGCGAATAAGTTTCGTATGGAAGTCTTCCCGTATCGATTGTAAATATCTTAGCATTTCCATTAATCTTTAATAACATATCGAGTAACACCTGGTCTTCGATACTAAGACTCGAAGCGAGTGCAACTTTGTCACCGTACAAATTCAGAAAATAACGAAGAATATCTTCAGCTTCATTTCCTACAAATTTCAAGTTCAATTCCGTCAGGTTATCTTTCATAATTTATCCTACTGATTCGGATTTTTTTAATGAGATTCTTCCAATATTTATTTTATTCCAGAATCTTTCGTGTAAATAATACAATATCATTTTTGTAAATATTTCTACAATACCAATCGATGCCGACAAAGTAATACTTCGTGTTATTATATAGGAGATAACAATAGTATCAATTGTACCAAGAACTCTCCAGGAAACTGCTTTAATAATACTTCTCTGATGATTTTCCAAAATGAAATCCTTTTTATAATTCAAAAAAAAACCTCTACGGAAAGATTCCGAAGAGGTTTTATTGTTAAACATCTTCTCTCATCTTTCCCACGATTTCCGTAAAACGGAACGGGGCAGGAATTAGCACCTAACCTCTAAGATATTGTTTAGAGCGGTTGCCAAGGTTTCACAGGGCCTGTTCCCTCAACCTTTCTCAATAAGAGCTTGAGTATTTTCTATGTCAAAAAACAAAAAGCCCTTCTCGATCAGGTGTCGGAAGGGCTTGAGTAAACTTATTTTATAAAACTCAGCAAGTGTCCTTCCGGTACAACGTACAACACATCATACAACAAGCATACATTATATTGCTGATAAGAATATCTGCTTTATTTAATTTTTTGTTTTTCATAAACGTGAGCAAAGATAGCGTTTAATATTTATTGTGTCAAGTAAATAATTAAAGATTAAAAAATTATTTTCTAATTCTTTTGCATAAATCCGAATTCTTATTCAGCAGCATTAATACTAAAAGCTTCTTTATACTAATTGACAATTAATGAATTATTTATGTATACAACTTTGCAGCTTTTTCTGCAGATGTAATAATTCCTTTTATCAATGCGGAGCTGAAACCGTTATGTTCCATCTGGTTTAATCCGGAAATTGTACAGCCTCTGGGAGTTGTTACTTTGTCAACTTCACTTTCAGGATGACTTTTAACATCGACGAGAAGGGAAGCGGCACCTTTTGCTGTTTGCGCTGCCATCAATAAAGCTTCTTCAGAATGAAAACCAATTTCAATTCCACCTTGTGAAGCTGCGCGGATTGCACGTAGGAAGAATGCTATTCCGCACGCACAAAGTGCCGTAGCTGGTATCATCAGGTCTTCATCGATTATCAAAGTTTTACCGACAGGACTGAATATTTTTTCAGCAACCTTTAATGCCTCATTGGTTTTGGTATCGGAAGCTAAGCACGTCATCGATTCACGAATTGCAATTGCAGTATTCGGCATTGCTCTAACCACATGAACATCTTTTCCAATTAGTTCCTTTATTATTTTTATACTTGCACCGGAAACTACTGAAATAACCAGATGTTTTTTGATATTTATTATTTCTTTTATTTCCAGAAGAATTTCATCGAGTTGTTTTGGTTGAACGGCTATAATAATAATTTCAGAGTTTTCAACTGCCGATTTATTATCATTGGTTATTCTAAATCCTCTTTTATCGTATTCTTTAAGCAGATCAATATTTCTACGTGTAACATAAATGTTTTCCGGCGAATAGAGCTTTGAATTTTCAAGTCCCTCTGCAATTGCGAGACCTATATTTCCACCACCGATAATTGTTACATTCTTTTTTGATTCCATTTTATTTTCCCTTTGAATATTCTTTTTGATAAACTTTATTTCAAATCGTACTTATTAAAAAGTCTTTGAAATCATTATACTTGTTTGAAATTTTAATCGATTGTTTTTCTTTCTTTAAACAATTTGCCAGTCTTTCAGGTATTTCTGTTTTGATGTTCAATACATCCTCAACGATATCTGCAAACTTGGAATGGTGCGCTGTTTCAACTACTATTCCATTTATTTCATTCTTTCCGGCTTTAGTTATAAAATCTTTCAATGCTAAATAGCCAACTGCTCCGTGAGGATCGAAGATATAATTAAATTCCGAATAAATTTCTTTAATTGAATTTATTGTTTCTTTGTCGGAAAAACTTTTGCTGTAAATAAATTCTTTTATTTTTTTGTGTTCGTGATTGTAAAGATCAAGAATTCTTACAAAATTACTCGGATTGCCAACATCCATAGCATTTGAAATTGTTTTTACCGAAGGTTTAGATTGAAAGACTGAAGTATCTATATATTTTGTAAAAACATCATTTGA
>Ga0210133_1000230_pt1 | contig 22116 bp, 24 predicted proteins | sample Joice_ThreeSqC_D_2_FD_184874 | JGI IMG/M metagenome (GOLD analysis project Ga0210133, IMG submission 184874) | Wetland microbial communities from San Francisco Bay, California, USA, that impact long-term carbon sequestration - Joice_ThreeSqC_D1... | ecosystem: Environmental > Aquatic > Marine >...
GAGCGTTCCCTGAGGGGGTCAAGGGCTACGCGAAACCGTTTTCCCAGCACTACCGCCTTCAACGCTTCGGACGAGGCGGCATCGTACAGCTGTGCCTCCGCACCCGAACGCCGCTAGTTCCGTGTGCCATTCTCGGCGCCGAGGAGGCGAGTCCTAGCCTGCGCAGACTGGAGGCCGCGGAGCGAATCTTCAAGATGCCGTTCGTGCCGGTAACGTTCACCTTTCCGTGGCTGGGCCCACTCGGGCTAGTCCCGGCACCGACCCGATGGCACATCGAATTCGGCGCCCCGGTGTACCTGGAAGCCGAAGGCCCGAGCATTGCCAATGATCCGCTTCGAGTTGCGAAAATCACCGAACGGGTTCGTGAAACGCTTCAGCTTCGTATCGATCAATTGCTGAAAGAGAAGAAGCGTCGAGCGTGATCGCGCCCGTGGACGGATTGCTGGTCGTAGACAAGCCCCGGGGAATGACGAGCCACGACGTGGTCGCGCTCGCCCGCCGCGTCTATGGCACCCGACAGGTGGGCCATGGGGGGACGCTCGATCCAGAGGCCACGGGCGTGCTTCTGCTCATGCTGGGCCAAGCCACGAAGCTCAACCCGTATCTGACCGCCCAACACAAGCACTACCGAGCTACGGTGAGCTTCGGACGTTCGACCGACACCGACGACGCGGTCGGCCGTACCCTGCACGTCGCTCCACTTCGCCCAAGCTGGCTCGACGCAAGTTGCCTCGAGGAGGCCATCGCAAAGGAGCGCGCCCGTAGTCAGCAGCTGCCGCCGGTGGTCAGTGCTCTCAAGTTCGGCGGCGTCGCGGCCCACCGACTCCATCGGCAGGGGCACTCGGTGCCGCGACAACCTCGCGTCGTGAAGGTCTTCGAGCTGTCCGTGCTTCGGTGGGACGACCACGAGCTAGATCTCGATCTCGTGGTTTCCAAGGGCTATTATGTGCGATCGCTCGCCCGGGACATCGGCGACGCGCTGGGAACGCCAGCCCATCTGAGCCAATTGAGGCGCCTCGGGGTCGGTGATTTTACGCTACAGGACTCGGTTCCGTGGCCGCTCGAACCACAGGCCAAATCAATTGGGCTACCCGAGCTGGTCCGACGCGTATTGCCGACAGTAGTCCTGGACGCACAGGCTTCGCTCAGAGTGGCGCAGGGACGCCGAATCTCGGCCGATCAGGTGGGACCGATTTTGGAGCCCAGGGGTACCGCTTGGGACACCGAGCAGGGGCAGACGGCGGTCGGGGCGCTGGACAAAGAGGGACGCCTTATCGCGCTGCTATCGCTGGATCGCGACGAATTCCGAGTGCTGCGCGGATTCGTACCTAGTCATGACCGCGACCGGACCAACAAAAGCGGCTGACCGCCCGTTTTTGCTTGGCCAGCGCGGCCAAGCCGCTCCTCGCGGGGTGAGCCAGTTGCATTTGCTGCCGTCCGTCCGCTAAAGAACTCAAAGAAGAGGCGCCGCCCGGCCCAGACCCACCAAATTGGACCCACCTCCACCACTGGCCTTGCGCCTGTTTCTCGCTGTCCTGCCAGCGCTGGGCGCATCAATTTTCGCCGCTGCCACCGCCGTCAACGGAGCGCTTTCCGAGGCACGTAAGCGCGCGCTGTCCGACGTGCTGCCCAAAGGCCCTGCCGACGCGCTACGGCGCTATCTGGCTCAGGGTCGCATCATCGAGACCCGGTGGACGGTAGTGCGGGTGGCGGGGGTAACCAGTTCCACGCTCCTCATCTACGAGGTGCTTCCCCACCGACTCGGCGTGTGGTCGATCGTCTTGGCGGTGCTCGGCGCGACCGTGGCATTCGGCTTCCCCGCTGAGATTGCCAAGGCTCTCGCCCTGCAGCGTACCGACCAAGCAGCCCCCTTGCTCATCCGCGTCCTGCGTCCCCTGGAGTGGCTAGCGGCCCCATTCGCTGCCCCGGTGAGTTGGGTCGGACATCTGATCAGGTTCACTCTTCCTCGCGGACCGGAGCCGGAAAGCGACATCACCGACGAGGAAGTGGAAAATATCGTCGAGCAAGGTGAGAAAGCCGGCAGCATCGCTCACGACGAAGCGGAGATGATCAAAAACGTGCTGGATTTCGGGGACCTGACCGCCGGCGAAGTCATGGTCCCCCGAACCCACGTGGCCGCCATCGAGGTCAGCACCAATGCGACGGAGGTGCTCCGGCGAGTGGTGGAGGACGAGCATTCGCGCTACCCGGTGTATGCCGAGCGAATCGACAACGTTGTCGGCATTCTGCACGTCAAGGACCTGCTCGCGCGTGTCACCGCCTCGGCGGACTTGGGCACCCTCGACATCGACGAGATAGTCAATCGCCCGGTCCTGTTTGCGGCAGAAAGCCAGTCGGCGAGCAGCGTACTTCGCGAGATGCGCGCCAAGCGTCAGCACCTGGCCATCATCATCGACGAATTCGGCGGGATGAGCGGTATCGTGACGCTCGAAGATCTGCTGGAGCGTATCGTGGGCGATATCCGCGATGAACACGACGAAGAGGATCCTCCCATCGTCGAGCTCGGAGAAGGACGATTGATGGTCGACGCCGCGGTGCCGATTGTCGATTTGAGCCGCTATCTCGGTACTGATCTACCCGAGCACAACGACTACAACTCGCTCGGAGGCTTGCTCGTGGCTCACTTCGGGCGAGTACCGCCGGTCGGTGCGCGCCTGAGCGAATATGGGCTCGACTTCGTGGTCAGAGCCGCGGACCAGCGCCACGTCTCGCAGGTGGAAATCGTTAGATCGGCCGAGCCCAGCGATTCCCTGGCGCCGAAGTCGCTTCGACCAACGTCCTAGCCTGGGGTCCCAATCTGCTTGAGCTTCTCTTCGAGCGCGCGACCCGACTCGATGAGCCCAGTCTCTTCACGCCCGCTCTCGTCCTTGACGCCGCGCAAGGTCTCTTCGAGATCCTGAAGCTGCCGCGCGACTCGAAACGCCGTGTCCTGAGGACACACGAAGCGCTCTGACGATGGATCGACAGGAATGAACGAGGGATCCGTCCCGATTGGGTCGCCACGCGTATAGCGTTTTATCTCGACGTCCTTGCCTTCGATCTTGAATTTGAGCTTGTCCGGCCAGCCCTTGTCGTTCTTGACCAAAAACGGTTCGCCCGTCGCCATCATCGAGAGCCAGGGTCCGCCAGCGCCGTTGTCGGCCACGGCCACCCACTGAATCTTCGGGTTGGTCGCCTGCGCGAGCATGCCTTCGATGATCTTGCGCGCGCCGCGCAGCAGGCGTTGCGTCGACTCGACCTGATCGTTGGCGGTCTCGGACGCCGAGGCAAAGGCCAGAAGCCTGCTCGATATGTCCTTCTTGAAGCGGCCGATGTTGCGCCCGCCCAGCTTGTCACCACCGAAGGGGATACGTTCCTCGCCCAGCTTGTTCAGCTCTTCCTCGGGGAATTTGTTGTTGGTCAGCTTCTGTCGAGCCGATTGCAGAGTCTCTGCCAGGGTTTCGGCGGACGAATAGGCGGTTTTTACCTCTTTGGCCAGCTCGCTGGCGTCGCGAAGCGCCAAGGAAGCGACATTATTGCGCTCGTTGGCACCTCCGATCATGAAACCAGCTCCCATACCGACGGCAGCAGTAACGGCAGCAAGCACGAGCGCCTTGCGGGACTGCTTCTTCTGCGCGTGCACCACCTCGGCACTCATCTCGACCTTGATGGCCTGAGGCTCGACGCGGGCCGGGGCACTTCCTGCGTCGATCGCCGAATAGGGATCGGAAGTGTCCACGCGCGGAGCACTTCTGGCAAGAGCGGGAGGCGCGGGGATACCGCTGGAACGTTGCAGGCCGACCGGGGGCGGAATCGAGGGGCCGCTCGGGGAGCTGACCGTCTTTTTCCCCAGGCGCGACTTGAGATCGATCTTCGGCTTGTTTGATTCGCTCATCGCAGTCCATCCGTAATGCCGGTCGCGTCAGCCATCCTGGCGACTGGTAGAAGTGGTGGGACGGTACCGAACGGCGAGTTGTCCGGCAAGACTGAAATCGGTCGAGACTACCTAACTTTGCTCCGGAGCCGTCATACGACGGGCCTCGGGCCCAAATCCGCCGCCGTGTCCGGGGCAGATTCCAGATGGGCCTTGAGCCGCCTTCGGTCCCTGGGGCTCATCCGGAGAAACTGAATGGCATGTTGGCGGCCAGAACGCCGCGCCACCCGCCCCCATACCCAGAGGCTCTGTGTCTGGCCCGGAAGTCGGAGCTCAAGGGGAAAGGACGCAGGATCGATCTCCGGCTCGGTGTAGGCGACCGATAGCAGTCCATCCAGGGACAAATCCACGGCACGACCCAGGAACGGAAATCCGTCCAGATATTTGTTGAAGAACAGGTCCATGGGCTGACGCTGGTTTTTGCGGCGCTCGGTCATGGACCCATATTAGCCAGCTGGAACCCAATCCAGGAAATTTCAGGCTTGTGGCGGACCGCGGGCCACATTGACCACGAGGCAACGGTCTGCGAATCTGGCGGCCCGTGCCAAAGCACATCGCGGTTATCGATAACTACGATTCCTTTACCTACAATCTGGTGCAGTACGTCCAGACCCTGGGCGCGAAAACGCAGGTTTACCTCAACGACCAGGTAGCCGTATCCGACCTGGTCAGCTCCCGGCCGGACGCCATTCTGCTCTCCCCCGGCCCTGGGACCCCCGACGACGCTGGCGTGACGCTGGCCGTGATATCCGAGCTCGCCGCCCGGACGCCAATTCTCGGAATCTGCCTGGGACATCAGGCGATCGGACAGGCCTTCGGAGGTCAAATCGTTCGGGCGTCCCGGCTGATGCACGGCAAAACTTCGAGGATTTACCACGACGGTCGGACCCTGTTTCAGGGGATGCCCGAACCCTTCGAGGCCACTCGCTATCACTCGCTGCTGGTCGCCAAGGACTCGCTTCCCGATTGCCTGGAGGTGAGCGCGCGCACGAGTGAGGACGAGATCATGGGGCTTCGGCATCGACACCTGCCGATCGAAGGCGTCCAATTTCACCCCGAATCATTTCTTACCGAACGCGGGATCGAGCTGATACGGAACTGGCTAAAGAGCGTATGACCCAACCAACGTTGCCATTTTCGGCCGTCTACGCCGAAATCGAGGGCGCCGGAGTCCTGTCTGCTGCCACCGCCCGGCGCAGCTTCGACATGATCCTACAGGGCGTTTGGAGCCCAGTTCAGGTTGCGGGATTTCTGGTTGCCCTTCGATCGCGGCCCGATTCCGCCGATGTGATCGCCGCCGCGGTCGAGTCGATGCGCGCAGCCATGATCGTGGTCGATCACGGTCTCGAGGAGGTGCTCGACACCTGCGGAACCGGGGGCGACGGCCAAGGGACGCTCAATCTCTCCACTGCAGCGGCGCTTCTGGTTGCATCCACCGGAGTGGTGGTCGCAAAGCACGGCAATCGGGCAGTCTCAAGCCGCGCTGGAAGCGCCGATGTGCTCGAGCAATTGGGGATCCCGCTCGATACACCGGCGTCTGCATCCGCGGATCTATTGCGCGAAGTGGGGATCGCGTTTTTGATGGCGCCCGTGCACCACCCTGCCATGAAGCATGCCACCCCGGTCCGTCGCGAGTTGGGGATTCGGACGGTCTTCAATGTCCTTGGGCCGCTCGCCAACCCAGCCTGCGCCACCCATCAGCTCGTGGGCTGTTACTCGGAAGCTTTGCGCCCGGTCTTGGCCGAGACGCTGGCGGCCCTGGGTACTCGTCGGGCCTGGGTGGTGCGTGGAGCCGATGGACTCGACGAGATCAGCCCGTTTGTGGCCACCAAGGTGACCGAGCTCTCCCAGGGCAAACGCACCGAGATGGAGATTCATCCCGAAGACTTTGGCATTGCCGCGAGCCCCGAGGGAGCCATTCGGGGTGGCGACGCGAACGCCAACGCTCGTGCGATCGAGGCGGTCTTGGACCAGCGACCTCATCCGGCCACGGATGCCTTCGTCCTGAATGCGGCCGCTGCGCTGGTAGTGGCCAGGGGCGGCGAGCCCAAGGCGGCGACCGATCGGATCCGTCAGGTTATCTCCGATGGAACGGCTCGACGCAAACTGCAGGCGTGGCGTGAGGCCGCGCAGGCAAGACGCGTCGTCAAATCGGAGTAGGGCAATGGGCAATCTCGAGCGTATCCTCGCCCAGAAGCGGCAGGAGCTGGCGGCCCTGCGGGCGATGAAGTTGCCCCCGGCGCCGAGGGCGCGACCCTTTTCCCTCAAACGCGCGCCCGAACAGCCTCTCAGCATCGTGGCGGAAATCAAATTGAGGAGCCCTTCGGCTGGGGCCCTGTCGACTCACCTTTCCGTCGCGCAGCGAGCGGCGGCGTACGCTCGTTCCGGGGCCGCGGCGATCAGCGTCCTGTGCGACTCGAAGTTCTTCGACGGCGGCTACCCGCACTTGCTCGAGGCGCGCAGCGCCTGCGATCTGCCATTGTTGTGCAAGGAATTCGTCATCGACGAGTGCCAGCTGGACGTGGCCCGCGCTCATGGCGCGGATGCGGTGCTGCTGATCGCCAGGTACCTCAAGGATTCTGCCCTGGCGCGCCTGCACGCCGCAGCGCTCGACCGCGGGCTCACTCCATTGGTCGAGGTGGCCACCGAGGCAGATGCTCGTCGCTCCCTGTCGATTGGCGCTCGAACCATAGGCATCAACGCGCGCGATCTGGATACGCTGGTCATGGATGCAGCTCTCGCCGAGGGCATTCTCGCGCTGATTCCGTCGCATCTGGAGCGCATCTACCTCTCGGGCCTGCAGACTGCTGCGGACGTCCGGCGGGTCTCGCATCTCGGTGCGGACGCCGCGTTGGTCGGGGAAACCTTGATGCGCCAGGATGATCCCGAGCCGCTGCTTTCTTCCCTGGTTGCCGCGGCTGGGTGACGCAAATTGTGCCCCTATCCACCCCTGGCCTAAGATACGGGTCGTGGACAACCACACGGCCGTGGACCTGTATCTCGACCATCTGCGAGTCGAGCGAGGTCTGTCGCAAAATACTCTCTTTGCGTACGCGCACGACCTGTCGGGATTGATCGCCTTTGCGGAGCAACGGGGCCTGTCGAGCGTCGAGGCCATCGACTTGGGCGTCATCGGCGCCTGGATGGGGACTCTGTCACGAGCGGGCCTGAGGCCTCGCAGCCTCAGCCGCCATCTCTCCGCGGTTCGCGGTTGGATCCGGTTTTTGCTGCGCGAAGGCGTCTTGGACACCGACCCGACCGAACAGGCCGCTCGTCCCCGATCGGGCCGACGCCTGCCCCGCAGTTTGAGCGAGACCGCTGTAGCGGAACTCCTACAGGCCCCGGACATCTCGACATTCCGTGGCCTGCGGGACCGGACCATGCTCGCCCTTGCCTACGCCTGCGGGCTGAGGGCGAGCGAAGTGGTGCGCCTCCAGGTGGGCGACATCGACCTGTCCCGTGGAATCGTCTCGGCCTTCGGTAAGGGCGACAAGCGCCGATTGGTGCCCATGGGTGAGCAGGCGCTAGAGTGGCTTCGTGCCTACCTCGAAGCGCGAGAAACCCAAGTCGCTGCACGCGCACGGCGGGGACGCTCGTCGACCCCGGACGTCCTGTTCCTCTCGCCGCGAGGCGGACCCCTGACGCGGCAGGGTTTCTGGAAAATCGTGGGCAACTATGCGCGGGTCGCGGGACTACGGGACCATGTTCACCCGCACCAGCTCCGGCACAGCTTCGCCACTCATCTACTGATCGGGGGGGCCGATCTTCGCAGTGTCCAGACAATGCTGGGCCACGCGAGTGTGACCACCACCGAAATCTACACGCACATCACGCGCGAACATCTTCGACAGGCCCACGCACGGTCGCATCCGCGGGGCTAGATCCGAGGATTTCACGCTCAAAACCGTCACTACGTGATATGCATCGAGCTGTGGCATTGCGCGTCGAGGAACCGGTCGGCAAAAGAGCTCCGCTCGTAGTCGAAGTGCCTCACGCCAGTATTGCGGTCGATCCGGAGGCGCTTGCCTGGCTGGTCGCGCCAGCGCGCGCCCTGGGCCGCGACGCCGACCTGTTCGTCGACGAGCTGTACTCCGATGCTCCGTCGCTCGGAGCAACCCTGGTCGTGGGGGAGATCAATCGTTACGTCTGCGACCTCAATCGGGCAGAAGCGGACGTAGACATGCTGAGCGTCGCCGGGGCCAGCGGTCGCGGCTCTCCCCATGGTTTGATTTGGCGGCGCACCACCGAAGGTGAACCAGCGCTCAGCAGCCCGGTGCCCGTAGGCGAGCTGCGTCGGCGCGTCGACCGCTACCATCGGCCGTATCATGCAACGCTCGAGCGGCTGCTGCTCCAGATCCGCGAGCAATTCGGCTACGCGATCCTTCTGTGCGCCCACTCGATGCCGAGCCGCGGTCGACCGGGCAACGCGGATGCCGGACGTCCGAGGGCGGACATAGTCCCTGGCAGCCGGGGTGGAACCACAGCGTCTCCGAGCGTCGTCGCCGTGCCCGAAGAACTGGCCGGTAAGCGCGGCTGGAAGGTCGTCCACGACGATCCCTACCGGGGCGGCTACTCGACGGGCCACTATGGCGAACCTCAGCGGGGCGTCCATGCCCTGCAAGTGGAGATATCTCGGGCGCGCTACATGGACGAGGCCTCCCTTGAGAAGACCGACGGTTTTGCCGAGATTCAGGGGTTTTGCCGCGAACTGGTCGCCCGACTGTGCAAGCTGGTCCCCTGATTGCGCCCCGGGGCGGACCTGCTGGACTTGAACGACAGGCCCGGCTGAGCTAGCTTCCGCCCGCTCAAATGGCACGAAGCGAGATCACCGGTAAGCGCCGTCTGCGCGCGAATAACGTCTCCCACTCCCACGTGAAGACCATCCGTTGGCAGGAAGCGAACGTTCAGCGACGCCGCCTCTGGGTCCCCGAGCTCGGTCGTTACGTTTCCCTCATGGTCACTACCCGGGATTTGCGTTCGATCGACAAGCTCGGTTTCATCGGTTACGCAAAGCGCCACGGCGTCAAGGTTGCCTGAGGTCTTTGCGAGCTTGATGCCGTCTGCCTAGCGCCGGCTGATGGTGACGCGACGCGATTGCGGATCTTGGCGTAGCGACAAGGAAGGTCGCTTCAGATCGTCGAGGGTCGGGTGAACGACTTCGGGGCAGGCAACGATTTCGACGGCTCTGCCTGCCTCCAGGCGTACCGCGACCGGGCATGGACTGAACAGGGGCTGACCCGGTTCGACACGGCGTACCGAGCGGCGCACCGGAACCGCGGCTGCGGGTGCCGTCAGTTGTAGGTCTTCGATAGCCACGCCTCCGACGGGTATCTCGAAAACTGCAGCGGCAAATACGCCCCGGGCGTCGACCGCACAGACTACCTCTGTCGCACCTCGCTCTTCGACTGGTTCGCTTGGCGGCTGGTCAGCCCAGGGAGCCCAGCGCCAATTCGGATCCTCGGGATGAATCGAAGCTGGCAGATCGACCTGCTTGGGAATGGCAGACAGGTCCCGGGCGGTGAGCAGCCCTCCCTCACTGGGCCCGCCGATCGCCAATAGTGGTCCGGCAAACATTGCCTCGGCGGTTGCCCGAGGTCCCATGGCCTCGATCGAGGCGAGCAGGCGGCTGCGCACTGGCGCGCCCCTTTCGCTAGCCAACGAGACGGCATCGCGGAGCGCAGGCCCGAGAGAGGGTCGGCCATCGTAGGTATTGGCAACGACTGCCGCGACCACGGCGGTCGGAGTAGCAATGCGAGCCGACATCGGAATTTCTCGGTCGGGCAGATAGCCTCGCGGCCTCTTGATTCCGATCCCTGGTTGGCGCAGTCGACCGTCGAAGGTGCGCACGCCCGAGCCAATGCCGGCGAGCAGGATAGATAGCGGACCAAGCAGGACTCCAGGGTACTCGGCGCACGCGGAGAAGAACCCGGCAAGGACGGCGGTGACTGCCGAACCCGAAGAATGCAGGGCCTCGCGGGAGGCGTCCTCGACCGTTCGATCGCTCGAGACAGCGGCTGAGCGGCGATCTGGTGCGGTCACCGGCGCTCGCGATCCTTCGCAGCCGTGTCGTGTTGGTCCGTGTTCCCCGTTGCCTCGGACATCGAGCCGTCTTCATCGTCTGGACTCGACTCGAATTCTGGCTCCTCCTCGGTCTCATCGTCGGCCTCGCCGTCGAGGTCTTCGCCGACGAACTCCTCGTCTTCGAAGTCGCCTTGCCCGCCGGCTTGGTCCTCGAACGGTTCGGACAGGACCCTTCGAATGACTTGACCGGCGCCTGCCGCACCAACGCCCTCGATGACGACGAAGGCTGCTTCGAATCCGACCAAATTGTCCGCCACCTTCTCGGCCAGTCCGGCTCCGACCCTTGAAGCCGTTCCCAAGGCTGGAATACGAACGTAGGCGAGCGGTCCGTCCGGCACCGGGTAGCGCGAAGCGTCGCGTGCCCACACTGCTTGCGTCTCTTGCAGGACTGGGAGCGCGTCATCAACATCCCACAGCCCGTGCGGATCCCAGGCAACGTCGCGACCGCTTTCACATAGCCTGCCGAGCAGGCTCCGGACCCGCTCCCTGTTGCGGCGAGTCGGTCCGAGAGTTGCCGGTGTTTCCAGGACGAGCCAGCGCGCCGACAGCAGCTCGGCCGCATCGAGTCCCAATTTGAGGCTGGCTTCGGCGTCGTGATCGAATGCCCCGACGCGCCGGCCCAATCGAACCGAAAATACGAAAGACTCGGGGACGTCTTGCCGCATGCGGGTCAGAAGCCGGGGCCGCGGACATCTCCCCGGCTCGGCAGCAACCTCCAGCAGATTGAAGCGCCCAGCATATCGCGTGATGGGGCCGACTAGCTGTGTCCGTCCAAGGTAGAGCTTCATGCATGTCCCTGACGTGCAAGAGGACACCCGCCCAACGAGTCGGAGCCTTTCGTTGCCGGTGTCACGAAATGGAACCAAGAGGTGGGATGGTCATGTAAAAACGATTGGAGGTCATCTGCAACCCGTTGCCCAGCCTGTTCGATAGCCGGCATAGCAGGCTTTTTCGGCAGGCGCTGAGCAGCACCAATGAACACTTCGTAGTCGAAGTAACCTCGACGCGCGGCAAATATCGGCACCAAGGGAACTCCGGCCATCGCTGCCAGCAAAAATGGCCCCAACGGCATGAAAAAGGCTTGCCCGAACAGTGACGTAGTAACGGTACGGCTGTCGGGACCGGTCCGATCGATCTGAATGGCAACTACTGCGCCGGTGCGCAGCCTCCTGAGCAGCTCGATGCCACACAGTGCGTCGTTGCCGGCATGGACGATGTGCAAGCCCTGACGGCGACGCAACGCGTCTTGAAGGGTACGGGAACGCCGGTTAGCCTCCGGTTCCATAACCAAGGTCAACTCTCGGCCCGAGAGGCGGAAGAGCTGAGCCGCCGCCACGTCCCAGCTGCCGCTATGGGCGGTGGCAATGACCGCACCTCCCGGCTCCCGCAACAATGCCGCAAGGCGTTCTGGATCGTTCGCCTCGCACCTGGCCCGCCGAGCGTCGCTCCGTTCCAGGGCCAGAGCCTCGGCCAGACAATGTGCGTATTGCACGAAGGTCTTGGCGACATTCGCGGTTTCGACCCATCGAGAACGCCTCCCCTGGATGCGTCGCAGATTGTCACGAACGTTGGCGCGCATCCGCGGCAGCGCGGCGGCAAATGCGAGACCGAACAACCCGGGGCTATGCTCCAACCAGAAACGCGGACCGTAGCGGGCGCCCCAATAGGCCCATTGCCGGAGGGCGTATCGACGGTAGTCTTGCCAACCGTCAGCGGTAACCCCAAAAGTCACGTTGCACCGCCGGCATCGCGTGCCCCGAGCAAGCGATCCAAGACGATGGCTACCGCCGCGCGAACGCTGAAATGGTTGAATCCGTCCGCATTTTTGGGCTCAATCGGGGCAATCCTCAGATCGGCACGGTCGTGCACCTCGGCGGACAGGCCCCAGCCGGTTCCAAACGCCATGAGCACCGGTCGACCCTCCCCCATCAGTTGCGCCCGCGCCTCGAGAAAGGGCACCGAGCGTCCCTGGCTCGACGCACTGGTGGTCCATAGCTCGCATGGGCCGGAAGGGTCGCACTGAGCGAGCGCTTCATCCAGAGAGGCAACCGCGTGCAAGCGCCGCAGCGGTTCGATTCGATCGGGGATCCGGCGGCCGCCCGAGCCCTCGACCCAGTGACGTCGCACCCGCTCGACCAACTCTCGCTGCGCACCGATGGGATGCACGACGTAGTACGAGGCAGCTCCGAACGCGCGCGCAGTCCGGGCAATATCATGCAGGTCGAGATTGGTAATGGCGGAAGTCACGGTGTGCCCCTGCCGATCGAGGACCGGATAGTGCAAGAGGGCCACCGCCAGCTTCCTCACTTCTCGTCCCCGATTTCGGTCGAGCTATCACGCAAGTCGGGCCGTCGTTGTTGCGTTCGTACCAGCGATTGCTCCTCCCGCCATCGATCGATGCGGGCGTGGTCCCCGGTCTTGAGAATCGGTGGCACCTCTCGGTCTCGGAAGTCCCAAGGTCGGGTGTACTGAGGGTACTCGAGCCGATTGGAGCCTTGCATGCCGAAGGACTCTTCACGGCCCGACTCGGCATTACCAAGCACGTTGGGCAGCAGGCGAATGCAGGTTTCAATGACGGCCATGGCCGCGACCTCGCCGCCGGTCATTACGAAATCCCCGAGGGAGATCTCCTCGTCCACGAAAGACCGCACTCGCTCATCGTACCCTTCGTAACGCCCGCAAATCACTACCAGCGGTCCAGAGGTGACCAGACGGCGTGCCAGCTTCTGGTCGAAGCGTGCCCCCTGCGGCGTCAACAAGACACGGTGAGCCTTGGGTGTGAACCCACAGCTCTGCTCGGCGTGTTCGATGGCCGACACCAGGCAGTCGACCCGCATCACCATGCCCGGGCCGCCGCCGTAGGGGGTATCGTCGACCCGACGATGCTTGCCAATTCCATGGTTGCGCAGATTCTCCAGATGCACCAAGAGCGCTGATTCAGCGATGGCACGCTGCACCAGGCTGGTTCGCAAGAACGTCGAAAAGAGCTCGGGAAAGAGGCTCACGACCGCCATCCTCAATGCTGCGGGGGAAAGGCTACGCGCCGATGCGGCCAGCCCATTGTCACTGGGGGCCTCCGAACGGGACCGCCGGTGGTTTTTGCCAGACGCAGTCATTCGATCAGACCCTCCAGGCTTCCGAGCACCACTATCCCGTCGCGGGTGTCCACCCGCTCGAGCCACTCATCCAGCAATGGCAGCTCAGCTCGCGATCCGTCTGCCCGCTCTACCACCAGGGCGTCGACGCTTGGGTACACGATTACCTCGACTACCCGACCTACTTCCTTCCCATCTGGACCGACTACGCGCGCGTTCACCAGATCGCTCAGATAGGCCTCTCCCTGCCCCAGGCTGGGCAGTTGTTCACGCTGTACCGATATGCTGGCGCCGCGCAACTGCTCGGCCGCGGTCCGATCCTCGACCTCGGCGAACTTGACCAACCAACCCCGCCCCTTGGGACGCACGGCCTGCACCGTCAGCTGCCGGCGGCCGCCCTCGGCGAGATCGATCTCGAGCACGCTACCGGAACGAAGCAGGGTGCTGGTCGCCTGATGAGGCAACACCCCCACTTCGCCCGCAAGACCGTGCGGCTTGACTATGCGAGCGATCTGAATCGAGGTCACGATCGAAGGGACGCGGGCAGACTCGCTCAGTCAACGATGTCGAGGTGCAATCTGCGTCCCTGCTTCTGGGAAACTGCAGCCAGGAGCGTGCGAATCGACTGCGCGGTCTTGCCATCCTTTCCGATGACCTTTCCGACGTCACCCGGAGCAACACGCAACTCGATAACGGTGTGATTGCCGTCTTCGATTTCCCGAACCTCAATCCCGTCCGGATCGTCGACGAGCGCACGAGTGATGGTCACGACGAGATCCTTCACGTTAGCTCTCCTGAGGCGTCACCTAGTCGCCTTCATATCCGTTGATCAGCGGTTGCTCGCAGCCCCGACACAAACTGATTGAAAGTAGTCAATGTTCAGCCCGTCGCGCTCGGCTGCTTGAGCAACCGCGCGGCGGTCGGAGTTGGGCGGGCGCCGCATCGAATCCAATGGTCGAGCCGGTCACGATCCAACCGCAATGTCGGTTCACTGGTTCGCGGATCGAAAATCCCGATATGCTCGATGAAGCGCCCATCTCGAGCGCTGCGCACGTCGGCAACGACAATGCGATAATAGGGGGACTTCTTGGAACCGTGGCGGGCAAGACGAATATGAACGGCCATTTTATCTCGTAGTTTGGGCAGTTGCGTCGAGCCGCCCTGCCCTCAGGAACGGGGGCGTACGGTAGCATCGGCAAGTCAATGCGCCAGTCGGGCGCGCGCCGCCGGGGCCGGGGGGGCCTGGCCGGGGCCGGAATGGTCCTCCGGGTCGCCCGGACCGTCGGCAGCATGGTAGCCTCAGCGGGTTCTCGATGGGAAATCGAACCGACGAGATGGTACGGCTGCTACGCGAGGTCGTAGCACCGCTGATCGAAGCGGACGGGGGACGGCTCTTCCTAGTCGAGATCTCGGAATCGATGCTCGCCATTCACCTGGGCGGCCGATATGCGGGAAGCCCCGGAACCAACTTGGTGCGACGCCGATTCATCGAATCGGCGATTCGAAAGCTGGACCCAGCGCTCGAAGTCCACACGAGCTCGGGATGGGTCGTCCCCGCGGGTGCCAGGCCATTGGTAGCTGAACGAGAAGCACCCGAACCGAACCAAAAGGACGCACCGAAAGCGTAGCTGCTGGCGAGGCTGCTACTCCTTCGTGTCCGAAGACGGTCCAGTCGGCAGCGGCTTGATGTTGGGATCGGGACGCGTCACGTCCCTCACCGAACGATCCATGGCCGTGGCATTGGGCAGCTTGTGGGGTCGACGCGACGCCAGGTTGTCTTGAACCGACTTTTCGCACCAGGCTATCGCTACGACATCTTGGTACGAGCGATCGATGGCCCGAATATAGGTATCGTCCGCGAGCCAGCGTGCCTCTTGAAACGCCCGTCCGTGAGCGGGGTCGGGCTCCAACATGGTCGGCTTGGCCCCGAACATGTCTGACAAGGTATCGATGGCCCCCTGCCAATTGGAACCGAGCTTCGACCCTGGGCCAAGCTTGTATTCGTCGTACACCTTCCACAAGCGGTCGGAGAAGAAGAAGAAGTAGCGAACGGTTCCCCCGGCCAGCGTGATCTTGCTGATGCTCTCGCCGTTGTTGTAGCTGTATTCGTCCTTGAGAGGCGTCTGGTCCAGACCGGTGGGCGTGGTGCCGAATTCCAGCCGGTGGCGACGGATGAGGTCCTTTTTCTCTGCAAGCTCGGCATCCAGCATGTTCGTCTGGGGACCTGGATCCGCTTTCTTGTAGAGGGGTACGTAGAGAGCGTCGAAATAGTTGTCGTAGATCTTCGACACCATTGCCAGGGAGATGCCCCATCGAAGGCCTTCGGGCGACAACGTGATGCTACGCTTCAAGTTGACCACGCCCGTCGCGGCCTTGGACTTGCTTTTGGCCTTGGCGTAGGCGCTTTGAGTGGGCGAAACCAGCAGCGCGGTGCCCAATAGGCCGAGGCCCAATCCAGCCGTTACCAAGATCCTCTTCAACTTGTGCGTCATGGTCGCATCCTTTGCAGAGCCAAGTACGAGCTCGGTCCGTCTACGGTCCCACGCCAGGTACCGTCGGCGGCCCTGCCAGCAACGGGCGCAGTCTACGCCAAGGCCAAGGCGCCCGCCTAGCCCAGAACCGGCCGAATTCACTCTGCCTCGACCCCAAGCCACATCCGGACTAAGACTCAGCCACGTGATCGAACAGTCCAATCGTAGCCGCGGACGTGCGTGGGTCCTGGCTTTTCTTCTACTTCTCGGGTGTGGTGCGGCCGGCGCCAATCGGCCCGGGGGCGGAGATCTCGACGTCCAGGACCTGGTGCCCTATCAGGGTGCCCTGGCAGTGTTGTACGACGACGGTATCGATCCGGAAGTCCTTGGCGCCAGCGACAACGGCGTTCCGGCAGATCGCGATCCGCGCTTGATTGAGCGGCTGCGGACGGCAGACATCGTCGTGCCCGTGGTCGTGGCTACTTCTACCCAGAACAGCGACCGGAATTCTGCGGCGGTGGAGTTGATACTGCGCCCCAGCGGACCACCGCTGCTTGGCGCGGCTCCGGAGGATTTGATTCACGTGGTTCTCTCCCCCAATAGCCCCAGCTTCTCCCTGGTCGTGGAAAACTCCGACGCTCTGATGGGGGCTCACCTCATATTGTTCGAGACCACATTCGCCGAAGGTGGGCGGGCAGTGGCTCATTGGCACGCGAAGCCCGATACCCCCGCCGTGCGCGCTGCGATCCAGCGCGACCAAGCCAACATCGAGATGGAACGTTGAAGGATCGAAGACGGATGAACCTCAGGTCCGGTGCCATCGACATCAAGACTCCTCGAGAAATCGAGAAGATGCGCGTAGTTGGTCAGTTGGCCGCCCGCACTCTGGAAGCCGTGGGCAAGATCATCCGACCCGGGCTGACCACACAGGAAATTGATGATTTCGTCCACAAGGACACGCTGGAGCGCCAATGCATCCCAGCACCCCTCAACTACCGAGGGTTTCCCAAGAGCTGCTGTACCTCGGTCAACGAGGTGGTCTGCCACGGCATCCCCGGTTCTTACGTGCTGCGGGACGGCGACATCGTCAACGTGGACGTTACTCACATATTCGAAGGATTTCATGGGGATACGTCTGCGACCTTCTACGTGGGCACGCCCTCGCCCCAAGCTCGCCATGTGACTGAGGTAGCGCGCCGATGTCTCGACATCGGGATTGCCCAGGTCAAGCCCGGCGCTCGGATTGGAGATATTGGAGCTGCAATTCAGCAATTTGCCGAGGCCAAGGGCTGTTCGGTGGTCGAGCAATTCGTCGGCCACGGTATCGGCCTGCGCTTTCACGAGGAGCCTCAGGTTAGCCATGTGGGACAATGGGGTCGCGGGCCGCGCATCAAGACCGGGATGACCTTCACGATCGAGCCCATGATCAACCTTGGGACCTGGCAGGTTCAGATACTGGAGGACGAGTGGACCGCGGTGACGGCCGACGGTCAGCTTTCAGCGCAGTTCGAACACACGCTCCTGGTCACCCCCACCGGAGTGGAGATCCTGACGGAGCGTCAGGAACCGCTGCTCAACAGCGAGATTTTCCCCGATCACTGGCAGGAAGCGGCCCTCGTACCCTGAGGCGGCCCCGGGCAGACCGCATTTATCGCCCGCTTGCCGGCAGAAATCCTCACCTAACCGCAAACTCCGCCTTGACGACGGCGGTTGTAGCCGGCTAGCTTGGCGCCCCGTATTCACTAGGGGATTCGGGACCCGGTTCCCTTCGCTTGCCTGGACGAAACGGGGGAAGTACCGCAATACCGGCAGGCACGCGTGACGTTGATGTCGGCCAAGAAGAAGATAAAGGCCCGTGGGCCTAAGAAGACACCTCAGCGAGGTGCCAAGCGGAAGATTTCCCCTAAATCACGCGCAAAGTCCAGGTCTACGCCGACGTCGAAGAAGGCCAAGCGCACTTCCAAGGTTGGCAAGCTGGCCACGGGGAAAGCCAAGCCCGCCGGGAAGAAGGTAGCGAAATCGCGGACTGCCCCTGGTGCAGCTCGACGGTCCCCAAAGAGTTCGTCCGTCCGATCGACCTCGAAGGGACGTCTGTCGGCTGCAAAGAAGACCAAGAAGACGGCCGCAAAGAAGCCGGCTGCCCGGGCACTCGGTCGTGCTTCGGGGCGCTCGACCAAGGTTACTAAGCGTGTTGCGGCTCGGACCAGCCGAACCCCGACGACCACGCGTCGGAAGGCAACTGCCGGCAGGTCCAAGGCTCGCCATGAGCTAGCGCAGCGATCCAAATCGATATCGCCTGCGGCTCGTCGGAAATTGGCCGAACGTCGTCGCGCCGCCCAGCAGAAGGAACGGCTACGGCTGGAGCGCGAGCGAGCACGAGAGCGGGCTCAGCGGAAGCGGCTGGCGGCACAGAAGGCCAAGGCCAAAGCGGCTGCCAAACGTGCGCAGGAACGAGAGGCTGCGCGCCGTGCCAAAGAGCGCGAGATTGCGCTCAAGCGTCGCGAGAAGGAACGCCGGCTGATCCAGGCTCGTCGTGATGCCGAGCGCCGCGCCCGACAAGAAGCATTGGCCCGTCAAAAGGCCGAGCAGCGCGCCAAGCGAGAGGCCGCGGAGAGAGCTCGCGCCGAGCGGCAGCAAAAGGAACAGGAGCGACGGGAACAGGAGCGGCGGGAACGCGAGCTGGAGCGGGCACGGATCAAGGCTGAGCGCGAAGCGGAACGCGAACGGGTGCGACGCGCAAAGGAGGAGGAGCGCGCCAAGCGAGAGGCAGCCCGCGAAGCGTATCGCAAGGCCAAGGAGGTCGAGCGCGAACGAATTCGGGCTGCGCGCGAGGCAGCCAGACGGGCCCTCGAGGGCCGAATTGCGGAGGCCACTCGCAACGCAAACAAGCTGGGCGCCGGCCGCAGTTCGACCACGCGCTTCTACTCCCCTCGAGCAATTCCCGACCAATCGGGCACGACCCGACGCCTACCGTCTGACTTGAGTTCGACGGCGCAGTCTGGGGTCGCTGTTCAGGTGCCATCGCCAGCGCCATCACCGCAACCTCCCCCGCCCTCGGAGCCAGGCACGGCAACGAATACGTCCGTTAGCGAGGACGCTACCCGCGTCCAGCCGCCAAGCGACCGCGTTCAAGCTCCGCCCGAGAACATCGAGGAGCGGTACCGCGGCATCGAGGAACGCCTTCGCGCGGCCCCCGAGAGCTTGCAGCGGGAGTACCGTGAGACCCTCGATATGTCGTGGATCTACCACGACAGCGCGCTCGAGGGGGTTGTCTACACGTTCCAGGAGCTCAAGTCCGCGGTCGATCCGTCGGCTCCAGTAGTCGCGGATTCAAGTCTTCAGCCCGTGGTCGAGGAGATCCGACGACATAAGGCGGCCATCGAGCTGGTCCGGGAGCTAGGGGATCGAAGGCGAGCTCCCATCACCGTGGACGTCATCCGGCGGATCTACTTGACCCTGCATCCCGAGGAAGGCGATCTGAAGACGGTCAAATATCGTCGCGATATTCCGCAGCACCGATTGTATTTCCACGAATATGCTCACCCAGAGAAGATCACCTACAAGGTGCGTCAGGTGGTCGATTGGCTCAATGGGCCAGAGCCAAAGAAGCTCAAGAGTCCCATCCGGGTGGCCGCGCGCGCTCACTACGAATTGCTGCGCGTGTATCCGTTCCAGACCGATAGCGGCAAGGTGGCCCGTCTGTTCATGAATCTCCTGCTATTGCGGTCGGGCTACCCGCTGGCCATCATCCATTCTACGGAGCGGCAGAGGTACTACGAAGCTCTGAAGGGGGCGCTGCCGGTATTGATCCAGATGGTGACCGAGTCGATGCTCAATGGTCTTTCGAGCATCGAAAAGCTCCTGGAAGATCACGACGTCCGACCGCGCAGCGGCAATTGATCTCCGAGTGGGGCTGGGCGCGAACCTGATCTTCTCGCTATCGCGACCACCCGAGGGCGAAGGTTCAACGATCCTCTGCAATCGCGTCCCAACCGGTGACTTCGGCCAATTTCGCTAGCGCCACGTCGTAGGTGAAGATGGCGGAAAGCTCGGCAAATCGCTTGAGCGCGTACTCCTTGGCGGGCTCTACGATGTCTTGCTCGTCCATGGTTCCCACATCGATGCCCTGCTGGACTTTGATCAGCCACTGCTTGGTCAATTGAGTTGCATCACGACAAATCGCCAGTTGACGCTTGCTCTCGGTCACGTCGGCAAATGCCTCTTCGACCTGCTGGGCAATCCCTCCAAGCGCCAATTGTTCCGACGCGGACACTTCCTCGACGTCGGCGCGCGCGCGGTCGATGGTGGCGCTCCGGCTGAGAAAGTCCAACTTGTATCGAACCACCAGGCCAATCCCGTAGTGCAGGTAGTTGCCGTCGTCTCTGACAAAAGGGTTGGTCTGATCGACGACTTCCGGCGCATAGGCCCATTTTGCGTTCATTCCGAGCGCCACGTCGGGAAAACGTCGCGATTGCTCCAACCGAAGCAACGCACGTCGAGCGGCGAGTCCGGCGCGGGCCATGTTGATCTCGGGTCGGTAGAGGCGCGCAGCGGCCAGGTATCTATCGAGAGCTCCAAGCTGGTGCTGCGCGGGTCGAAGCGGTTCGGCGGGAAGTTTTAGCTCACCCCGGATACCGGTCAGGAACTTCAGCCCGGAAAGCGCTGCCGCCTGCTGGCGACGGACCTCGCTCTCTTTGCCCAATAGGTCGCTGCGATGAACCTTGAGTTTCAGCAATTCGATGTCGTCGCCGTTGCCTTCGGCTACGTCCTTGGTCATCCTCTCGAGGATCGCGTCCACCTTATGCTTGGCTTCGTGAATGAGAGCCAGCGCGTCCCGCGCCAATAGCGCCCCATAGTACGCTTTTCGCACATTGAGTCGGAGCTCGTTCGCCTCTTTCTTGAGGTCGTGCTCGCCCAACTTCTCCTGGGCGTCCGCAGCGTCCCATCCATTTTGGATCTTGCCGAAGGTGTACAGAGGTACGACCCCTTGCAGTCCGGCCTGCCAAGCCAAAGCCATGTTGGAACTCAGCGCCTGATCGGTGTCTGGTGAGTACAGCGCGGTACCGCGAACCGTAGGCGCCAGCACCAGCCCGCCCGTCGCAGTAAACTCCGAGAAGGGGGCGTATCGTGCCTCGCGCGCCTGGGCTCGCTTCGCATGCAGGCGCGCGCGCGCTTGGCTCACCTTGGGAAAATGCCGTTCCGCCAACTCCAGACACTGCCTGAGGTTGACCGCGCGCCGAACCTCCGTTCCGGACGTCGTCTCGGTCGGGACGCCGACCGACGTCTGCTGTGCCATGACGACGTCAACGGAGGCGGACAAGCAGCCCAAAATGACGGGAAGTGCCAGGTACCGGCGCATCGGTCTGGAGCCTAGCAAAACCCGTGTCAGGACGCTGCGCCGGTGCCGAGGCGCTTCTTGGCCACACGACGGAAATTGGAGCGATCGAGCCCCGCCTGCCGAGCCGCCTCGCTGACATTTCCGCCTGCCCGGCGCAACAGAGTCTCGAAATAGACGCTCTCGAAGGCCTCAAGCGCCTTGGCCTTGGCGTTGCGATAGGGCAGGTCCAAGAGACCGCGCGATAGCACCACACCGGGCGCGTCGCGCGAGGCGCTTCCGGTTCCGGCCGCGGAAGGCGCCGACCTCGAAAACGGAAGCGCCTCGATCCCGATTTCGTCACCTCGGCAAAATACGACGGCGTATTCGATAGCGTTCTCCAGTTCGCGGACGTTCCCGGGCCATCTCTGTCGTTGCAGGAGCTCCAGAGCGTCGGATGAGATGCGATGGACTTGGCGTCCAGCACGCGCTGAATACTTGTGGAGGAAATGATAGGCCAAAAGCGGGATATCCTCGCCTCGATCGCGTAGGGGTGGCAGCGAGATAGCAACCACATTGAGCCGGTAGAATAGATCGTCTCGAAATTTTCCGGCTGCAATCCGCGTGCGAAGATCCACGTTGGTCGCGGCGACTACTCGGACGTCGATGGTTCGCGTCTCGTTCGAACCAACGCGCTTGATCTCTCCTTCCTGCAGCACTCGAAGCAATTTGACCTGTGCCAGGGGCGGAATGTCCCCGATTTCGTCCATGAAGATGGTTCCGTGGTTGGCGGCTTCGAAGAGACCTTCCCGGGTGGTCGTAGCCCCGGTGAACGCCCCCTTGACGTGGCCAAATAACTCGCTTTCGACCAAATCCATTGGAATTGCCGAGCAGTTGACGGCAACGAACGGCTTGTCCGACCGTGGGGAATGTTGATGTATGGCTCGGGCGGTCAGCTCCTTGCCGGTTCCGCTTTCGCCCAGGATCAATACCGTCGAAGAAGTGGCCGCCACTCCGGTCGCCAGTCGATAGACCTCCTGCATGGCTGGCGAATTACCGATGAGCTCGCCGAACTTCTCCATCTGCTCCAGGCGTTTGGCCAGCATGGCTGCGTGGTCCAAGAGGCGGCGGCGCTCCGCCGCCTTGGCCACCGTAAGGTACACTTCGTCGTTGGAGCGGAAGGGCTTGGTCAGGAAATGATACGCACCGGCACGCACGGCG
>Ga0210133_1000231_pt1 | contig 22067 bp, 19 predicted proteins | sample Joice_ThreeSqC_D_2_FD_184874 | JGI IMG/M metagenome (GOLD analysis project Ga0210133, IMG submission 184874) | Wetland microbial communities from San Francisco Bay, California, USA, that impact long-term carbon sequestration - Joice_ThreeSqC_D1... | ecosystem: Environmental > Aquatic > Marine >...
GAAGTTGCGCACGAGCGCCGCCATCTCCGTAACCATCGAGGCATCGGGAATGTCGGACCAATGGCTGGCCAAGATCTCGGCGGCCTTGCCGGCGCGTGGGCGAAGGGCGGGATCCTCCGCGAGCATGCTGGCGACGAATTCGGCCATGGAAGGCCAAAGCGTTTCGAGCATCCGCCTCGCTCCCGCGCTCGTCACTCCCGGCGCAGGCAACTCTCCCGTGGCGAGCTCGAAGAGCATGGCCCCGAGCGCGCGCACGTCGCCCGCCGCGTTTGGCTCCGCACCAGGAGGACCCGGCGCCGCGTAGGCGAGCACCCGCTGCGAGAGCGCTTCCCCGGCCTTGCGCAAGGCAACGCCGAGACCGACGTCGAGCAACTTGATGCTCCCGCGCGTGGTGATGATGACGTTGCGTGGCGAGAGACCACCGTGCACGATCGGCGGCGAGACAGCGTGCATCGCGGCCAGCGCGCCGGCCATCTCGGAGCCGAGGTAGGCCACGAGCTTCTGCCATTTCAGGGCAGCATCGTCGATGCCCGTGGCCAATTCGCCGGACACTTGCGCCCATTCGCGGAAGCGATCGAGGTCGAGCCCGTGTATGAACTCCGTCACCACCACGCCCACGCCGTCGAGGACGTCCGCGTCGAGGACGCGTGCCACGCGCGCATCGGCGACGCTGCTGCTTCGCTTCGCGATCGTGATGAAGGGATCGGTTCGACTGATCGCCACACCGGGACCGCGGCGCAGGCACTTCACGGCGAAGATGCGATCGAACCCCGCCAGACCGCGCACGCGTGCGCGATAGGTCTCACGACCGCCTTCGCTACCTAGACATTCCTCGAGTTCGTACCGGCCAAGTTTCTTGGGCCTGGCCTGATCGCGAACCACCGACAGGCTCGGGACATTTGCCATCGATGATAGTATCGGCAGCTGGATGCGACTTCTGGACTGGGTGTCTTCCGGATCCGCGCTCCTCGGCCAAAGTGCCCTGGATTCGAAGCGAGCGGCGTCCTTCGTGCGCCACACCCTGCGCGGCAATCGCATCGCCCCGGCCGCGGCTGCCCACGTAACCGACCATCGGCCTCCCGTGCTCCTCATCCACGGCTACCTGGCCACACGCGGATCGCTGCACCTGCTCGAACGCCGCTTGACCGAAATGGGACACCTGGTGCTGACCTATCGCCTGGGGTTGGTCCATGCCGGCGACATCTGCGAGTCCGCAGCGAAGATTGCCGCCAAGATCGAGTCGATTGCGGCCCAGACACACCTGGATCGTATGGATATTGTTGGGCATTCCTTGGGGGGCCTGGTTGGTCTGTACTACGTCAAGCGCATGGGTGGGCGTCGTCGCGCCCGCAGGCTGGTGATGCTCGGAAGTCCCACGGCGGGAACCTGGTCCGCCATTTTCAGCCTGGCCCTCGCACCTCTCGGCCGAGCCAGCCTGCAGCTCCTGCCCGACTCTGCCTTTCTGCGCGAGCTGGAAGCGGGTTCGCTCCCCGAAGGTGTCGACATCGTGTCCGTGGCAGGGGAACGTGACCGGCTGGCGCCGCCTTCCACCACCCGTTTGCGTGGCGTGCGCCACATTTCCCTACCCACCAACCACGCAGGGCTACTCGTCGACGCACAAGTGGCGCAAGTGGTGGGCGAGATCCTGGCCGGCGCACCCCCGGCACGCGCGAGAGAACCCGACCTACCGCGCGCCGCCGTTGACGAGTAGCGGCTAAGTGATTAGAATCACGGCGTTCCGCTTCATTCTAGCCAAGCAACTTTGCCGTCGAGGACCCAAGCCCCGCCGAGATTGAACACAACATGTGGACCCTGAAGTTCATCTCGGGCAAGTACCAAGGGGGCGAATTTCCCTTGCGGCCCAACCGCGAAATCACCATCGGGAGGTCGTCCGACCTCGACATGGTCCTGGTCGAGGACATGGTGTCGCGCAAACACGCGAAGATTTCGACCGACGATCGCTCGGTGTCGATTCAAGATCTCGGCTCGACCAACGGGACCTTTGTCAACGGGGAAAAGATCCGCGCCATCCGCCTGAAGGAGGGCGACCGTATTCTCGTCGGGACCTCCATCATCAAGCTCGTTGCCGCGAACGGAGAGGCGCCCATCCAGTCGTCTTCTCTCTCGGAGAACGAGGCTCGCTCGCGACTGCAGGTCACCGCGAATCGGCGCGCCGAACCCAAGATGATGCAGGGGAACATCGAGGAGATCCCCCTGCCCGACCTCCTGCAGTTGCTCTCCACCAGCCGCAAGTCCGGTGTGCTCGTGCTGCGCTCGGAATGGGGCACGGGCAGGCTCTACTTGCGCAAGGGACAGATCTACTACGCCAATGTCGACGAGAGCTTCGACGTGAGTCCGCGCAAGGCCGTGTTCCGCATGCTCACGTGGGACAAGGGCCTCTTCGAGCTCGAGCCGCCCGACGACCGCACGGTGATGGAGGAGCTCCAGGACAGCACCGAGGGCTTGCTCATGGAGGGCATGCGGCAACTCGACGAGTTCCGCGAGCTCTCGGCGAAGCTGCCGCCTTTCGAGGCCATCGTCTCCATCCCGCGCCCACTCGGCCAGCGCCTGCGCGACCTCAAGCCACAGGAGCTGGACCTGATGCAGACCGCGCTCGATGAGGCCACGGTGCAACAGATTATCGATCAGAGCCCACAGACCGACCTCGATACCGCGCAAGCCTTGCTCTCGCTCCTCGAGCGAGGATACTTGATTGTCGGATAGATCGTCTCCTGCCGAAGAAATACACGTCCGTCGGAGGGAAAGCGAAACATGCAGTACCCGCAGGGCCGTTTCTGCCTCGTAGCCTTGCCTCTTCTCCTCGCTGTCGCGTGTACCCAGCCGGCAGGTCAAAGCAGGACCGGCGGCTCGGGTGGCGGCTCTGGCGGCATCGGCGGCGCGGCGGGGACGGGCGGCAACGGCGGTAGCGGTAGCGGAACGGGTTCGGGGGGACAAGCAGGCTCGGGCGGTTCGGGCGGTTTCGCGGGCTCGGGCGGAAGCGGTGGCTCGGGTGGCTCGGCCGGCTCAGGCGGCAGCGGCGGCAATGGCAGCGGTGGTTCGGCAGGTTCGGGCGGTCAGGCTGGGTCGGGGGGCCTGGCCGGTTCGGGAAGCGGCGGTGGCACTGCCGGATCCGGGGGATCTGGAGGCAACAGCACGGGTGGCGCCGGCGGCTCGGGCGGAAGTGGTGGGGCCAACGGCGGCTCGGGCGGGGGCACCGGCGGCGTGACGGGCAACGGTGGCGCTGGCGGGGGCACTGGCGGCATGACGGGCAACGGCGGGACGACCGCAACCGGAGGGTCGAGTGGAGCGGGCGGCTCCACCGCCGGAATCTGCGCCTCCGCCTTCTTCTCCGCGGACGCGGCAAGCAAGAAGGCGAGCGAATATTCCGCCTGGAAGACCGCGTTCGTCCAGGAGTGCACGGCCAACGGGAGCGCCGTGGTGAAGAACGGTGGGGGCGTCTACTCGGAGGGCATCGGCTACGGCATGCTGCTGGCTGCGAACAACAACGACCAGGCCCTCCTCGACAAGCTGTGGAAATTCTATACCGACCACCTCGACGCGAATGGACTCATGAATTGGTCGATGGATGCCTGCGCGGCTCCGGGCAACAACAACGCCAATGCCGCAAGTGACGGTGATCTGGACGCCGCCATGGGCCTGGTCATCGCGGATAGGGTGTGGGGTGGCTATACCAGCGATGCGCGGGGCCTGATCGGCAAGATCAAGCAATTCGAAACCGACTCCTGCACCAACGGCCTCGTGGTCTTGCGGCCAGGAGACAACTGGGGTGGGTGCAGCGACAAGAACAACCCGGGCAAGGTCAACCCGTCGTACTTCTCACCTGGCTACTACCGCGTCTTCGCCACGGTCGACACGTCCAACGCCAGCTTCTGGAACCAGCTTGCCACCGATTCCTACACGCTGCTCGCCCAGTACCAGGCAACGATGAACGGGTTGGTGCCCGAATGGGGATTCAACGATGGCCGCGTCGAATCCAGCACCTACGATTACAACGCCTGCCGCACGCCCTGGCGAATCGCCATGGATTATCTGTGGTTCTGCACGCCCGAGGCGAAGACCTTCCTGACCAAGATTAGCGCCTTCGTCGACGGCAAGGGTGGGGTGACCAAGACCGGCTACGCCAACAACAGCGCCTTCATCGGCGCCTTTGCCGACTCCGGCATTGCCATCAGCCAGGCGAAGATCGACGCGTACGAGAAGGATTGGATGGGGAATACCGGGATGGACGACACGCCCTACTTCCAGGGCACGCTGCGCCGGCTCTACCTTCTCGTCGCCGCCGGCCAGATGCTCTCGGGTCTGTAGGGTTACAGAGTCAGGGTCAACCCCTCCGCGGCACCAAGGATCGTGATGTGGCGGGCGCCACGTTCGTCGAGCTGGCGGCGTCCGCGGCGCACGAGCTCATCGACGTCGTGGTCGCTGTAGTCTTGATCGTAGTGGAAGAGCGCGAGCCGCTTGACCTGCGCCTTGACCGCGGCGTCCACGGCGTCATCGAGGGATGACAGACCGCGCGCGATGCGCTGTGCGTGATCCTCGGGCGTGAAGGTGCAGTCGTGAATCAGAAGATCCGCGCCGTGATAGATATCGACGGTTTCCTGCGACGGTCCGCTCTTGTGGTATCCGACGTCGCTGGCGTAGACCAAGGTCTGACCGTCGGCCTCAATGCGATAGGCAAGCACCTGCGTGGGACCGTGCGGGTTGGGATGCGCGGTGATCTTGGCCGCGCCTACCCGCACCTCGCGGTCTTCGGAAACTGCACGCATTTCAAGCTGGGCGCCCATGTTGCGGTAGCTTTGCACCGGAAAGAATTGCGCCGCCATCTGGCGCTCGAGTACGCGCTCGAGCAATTCCGAGCTGCGGCTGCCGCCAACGATCGTGAATCGGTTGCCGGGGACGTAGAACGGCCCGAAGAAGGGGAACCCCTGGATGTGGTCCCAGTGGGCGTGCGAGAGCAGCACCGTGGCGCTGCCGCTGCCCTTGCCGAAGACACCCGCCAAAAGGGAGATGCCGAAGTTGCGCGCACCGGTCCCGCAGTCGATCATGATGATCTCGCCATCGTCGAGGCGGACCGACACGCAGGAGGTATTGCCGCCGTAGCGCACGGTGGCCGGGCCAGGCGATGGAATGGAGCCGCGCACACCCCAGAAGGTGACTTCCATCAGACCTTCCCCAACGTGAAGTCGAGACCCTCGAAGGCAGCCACGATCTCCAGGTGCTTGCAAAGCGGCCCGGCGTGGCCGCGCGCCCCAGCGAGCATGGCATCCACTTCGGCGTCCGAGCGATCCGGCGCGTGGTGGAACAAGGCCAAGGTCTTGGCACCGGCCTCCCCGCACACCGTGATGGCATCCGACGGACGTGAGTGCCCGAAGTGGGGGAATTGCCGGTACTCGTCGGCGGTGTACATGGTGTCGTAGATGACCAGATCGGCGCCTTCGCATAGACGCACCACCGCCTGTGCCATGGCCTTGAGCTTGGCCTTGTCGGTCCTGCTCAAGTGGCTGCGGGACGAGGACGGCCCCGACAGGAACTCCTGGCCAAACAGGATGTCCGAAAAGGGCGCTGTGTCGGCGATGTACGCCACGCGGGCACCGTCGGCGGCGACGGCATAGGCGGTGGCGATGTGGGGGTGGTTGAGCCGCGTGGTCGACACCAGCATGTCCTCAATCTCGAACTTGACCCCGTCATGCAACTCGCGAAACGCGACGCTGGCGCGAGTGCTGTCGAACGACACGGGAAAGAAGGGCGCGTCGGCCTGCGAGGCAAAAACGCTGCGCAGGTTCTGATCGTCGCGCTGGCGAGCGTAGACGAAGAGGCGATTGCCTTCGCGGTAGAAGGGGGCGAAGAACGGCAAACCCTGGATGTGATCCCAGTGGGTGTGGCTGATGAGGATGTGGGCCTGCCCCTTGCCGGACTCGAATTCCGCGCGCATCAGCTCCTTGCCCAGCCGACGGATGCCCGTGCCGCCGTCGATGATGATGCGCGTGCCCGCCGCCGAGGTAATCTCGACGCACGAGGTGTTCCCCCCGTAGCGCTCGGTGCTTGCGCCTGGTACGGGAAGAGAGCCGCGGACACCCCAGAAACGAACTCTCATGGGAGAATCAGCACGTGCCTTTCGTCGGCATAGGTTGGGGGATCTTAACACACCGCCGACGGGTGCGCGCACCTGCTCGCCGCCAGCTAGCCACGCAAGCTCTTGAGGATGGCGAAGTACTCGCTGCGTGAATAAGGCCTGTTGAGGATGTGAAACTCCTTCTTGGCGAGGCCCACACATCCCAGGCAATAGTTGCAGTCGGCGCAGAAGGAGCAGCGCAGAAGGTAGGCGGAATGCGTGCACGCTGCGGCGTCCTCGCAGTGCGAGCAATCATGGCAGCCCACGCAACGTACGCAGTGCCCGCTGCCGGTGGTGGCCTCGCAGTCGAGGCAGTGGGTGCAGCGGTAGCAATTGCGGCAGCCCTTGCAGAACATGCAGTGCATGGAGCCAGTGCAGCCCTCGCTGCGAAAGCTGCCAACGTTCTTGTCGGCCGCGCCGAAATCGCGCAGCAGGTGGGCAAGCTCGGTCTCGAATTCCGAACGAGTCATGGCCCCGGACTATACTTCGATGGGGCGCCGGAGGAACCCGATCCTGGGCGCGCTTGGTCGGCCAGGCTTGCAGGTGCCCGTTCGCTCCCTATAATCCGGCCCTCCATGCCTGACCCAGGTCCAAGTCCCGACGCCAAGCCGAAGAAGCCCTCGCGGCTCAGCCGCGTGCGCAACATCGGCATCTGCGCGCACATCGATGCCGGCAAGACCACGGTGACCGAACGCTTCCTGTATTACGCCGGCCGCATCCACAAGATTGGCGAAGTTCACGACGGCGAGGCGCAGATGGACTGGATGCCGCAAGAGCGCGAGCGCGGCATCACCATCACGGCCGCGGCGACGACGCTCTCATGGCGGGGCCACGACCTGCACCTCATCGATACACCCGGGCACGTGGACTTCACCATCGAGGTCGAGCGTTCGCTGCGTGTGCTCGACGGCGCCGTGGTGGTGTTCTGTGGCGTCTCGGGCGTGGAGCCTCAGTCGGAAACCGTGTGGCACCAGGCCGACAACTTCCATGTGCCGCGCCTGGCTTTCGTGAACAAGATGGATCGGCCGGGCGCCGACTTTCAGGCGGTGGTCGACGAGATCCGCGAGCGGCTGGCCGCAAACCCCGTACCCGTGCAACTGCCCATCGGCGCCGAGGATAACTTCGAAGGCGTGGTGGATCTGATCCGCGAGCGGGCTATCTACTTCTCCGGCGCCGAGGACGACACGCCTCGCGAAGAGGATGTGCCTGCCGCCATGGCCGAGGCTGTGGCCGCCGCGCGCGACAAACTCGTAGAGGCCGCTGCCGATCTCGACGACGACATCGCGGCCGCCTATCTCGAAGGCAAGCCCGTCGAGACGCCAGCCCTGGTCGCGGCCCTGCGCAAGGGAACCATGTCGTGCGCCATCGTGCCCGTGCTCGCGGGCACGGCCCTGCGCAACAAGGGCGTCCAGCCCCTGCTCGACGCCGTCTGCGACTTTCTGCCCGCGCCCACCGAAGTTCCACCCATCGTCGGGGTGGATCCCACCACCGGACAGTCCGCTACCAGAGCACCCGAAGACACTGCGCCCTTCTGCGCGCTGGCCTTCAAGGTCGCCATGGACGAAGGGCGCAAGACGGTCTTCCTGCGCATCTATTCGGGTGTTCTGAAACCCGGCGACGAGGTGCAGAACGCGCGCACCAGGCGCAACGAAAGGGTGGCGCGCCTGTTCTCGGTGCACGCCAACCGTCGCGAACGCATCGAGCGCGCCGGCGCGGGCAGTATCGTGGTCGCCATGGGGCTCAAGGACGCCGGCACCGGCGATACCATCTACGCGCCCAAAGCTCCCATCCTGCTCGGCCGCATCGACGCGCACGAACCGGTCATCACACGCGCCATCGAGCCCAAGACCCAGGCCGAGAAGGAGAAGCTCGATTTCGGTCTGGCCAAGCTGGCCGACGAGGATCCGACCTTCCGATTCGGCGAGGATGCCGAAACCGGGCAGAGCATCATTCGCGGCATGGGCGAGCTTCACCTCGACATCATGGTCGACCGCCTGCGCCGCGAATACGGCGTCGAGGCCCACGTGGGCCGGCCGCAGGTCGTGCACCGCGAAACCCTGGCCGGTACCGCCGAGGCCGAGGCCAAGTTCGAACGCCAGGTCGAGAATGAAACCCTGTTCGGCCAGGCCCGCGTGCGCGTGGCCGCCCGCCCGCGCGGAAGCGGCAACCTGGTCAAGCTGGCCGTCGTCATGCCCGAGCAGGTGCCGGGCGCGCCCAAGATTCCGGAACCGCCACGTGCCATCTTGGACGCCGCCCTAGAGGGCGCCACCGAGGCGATGCGCTCGGGCCCCGAGGGCTATCCGTTCGAAGACATCGAGGTCTTGGTCACCGGCATCGAGTACCGGCCCGACGCCTCGACGCCAGCCGGACAGAAAGCGGCGGTGGGCGAAGCGCTCCGTGCCGCCTCGCGAGAAGCCGGCACTCGCCTGCTCGAACCCATCATGAAGGTCGAGGTCACCGCGCCCGAGTCCAACGTGGGCGACGTGCTCGGCGACCTCAACGCGCGCCACGCACACATCGAGGACGTCAACGTGCGCGGCAACCAGCGACTCATCATCGCCAAGGTGCCGCTACGCCGCATGTTCGGCTACTCGACCGATCTGCGCTCGGCCACGCAGGGCCGCGCCAACTACACCATGCAGTTCGAGTCCTTCGACGCGTGGACGTAACTACGGCGTTTCCCAACGGCCCGAGCGTGCGGACCTGAAGATTGCGTCGATCGCGCGCATGTTCGCCACCGCGTCCTCGATGGGCACGGGCGCGGGACCTCCGTTGCCGATAGCCTCGCAGAAGCGGTCACACTGCACGCCCCACTGATCGCAGGCGGGGAACCGAATCTCCTCGGGGCCGGATTTGCCATCGCCCGTGCCGTCGTCGACGAGCAGGCGGCTCGGCCGCTCGTGCGGCATGCTCCAGGGAATCTCGATGCCCACGCGGCCGCGCGTGCCGAGGATATCGACCGACTGGTGGGGCACGAGCTGTGTGGAGCAGGTGAAGATGGCATGTCCACTCGGAAACTCGAGGATCGCCGAGACCAATCGATCCACGCCGAACCTGGGGTCGATTTCGAGCAGACCCATCACGCGCAAAGGCTCGGCCTCGAAAATGAATCGCGACATGGTGATGGGATAGAAGCCGATGTCGAGCAAGCCACCCCCGCCCATGCCGGGCTGGTGGCGCACGTTGTCGGCCGAATCGTTGAAGTATGAGAAGAACCCGACCATCGAGCGCAAGTCACCAATCCGCCCGCCGCGCACGATCTCGCGCGCGCCCAGCCAGCGTGGGTGGGTGCGCACCATGACCGCTTCCATGACCAGGCGGCCGCTCCTGTCGCGCGCCTCGACGAGTTGGCTGGCCTCGCCCGCGTCGAGAGCGATGGGCTTCTCGCACAGCACGTGCTTGCCGGCGGCCAGGGCGCGCACCGACCAAGGCACGTGCAGATGATTGGGCAAGGGATTGTAGATGGCGTCGATCTCGGGATCGTCGAGCAATTCCTGGTACGAGCCGTATGCCCGGGGAATGCCGAAACGAACCGCTGCCGCTCGCGCCTTGTCGGCCGAACGCGAGGCGACGGCCGCCACCACGCCGGTCCGGCCGGTCTGGATAGCGGGAATCACCTTGTCGATCGCGATCTTGGCGGCGCCCAGAATCCCCCAACGGACTTTTGTTGCATCGCTTTCGGGCATGACGAGCTTTCAATTGTCTCACACGCACGCGCGGGTCATGTTGTATAGATTCGACGTACAGATTCGATTGGCGGGTCTTGCATGCAACCCAATCGCGACGCCATAGCCGCTGCCATCGCCGCCCTCCTGCGCGGCGCCGGCCAGGATCCGTCCAGTGATGCCGATGTCCGGCAGACGCCGGAGCGCGTGGCCAAGCTGTGGATGGAGGAGTTTCTCGCCGGCTACACCATGGACCCAGGCAAGATCCTCGGCGAACCGGTGCTGGGCGAGGCCAATCCCGAGGTGGTCGTGGTATCCGGCCTGCGCTTTCACTCCATGTGCCCTCACCACCTGGTTCCCTACCGAGGGGTGGCCCATTTGGCGTACATCCCCCGGGGCAAGCTGGCCGGCTTCGGCCGCCTCGCCGATCTGGTCGAATGTTTCACCAAGCGCCTCACCCTGCAGGAGCGGTCCACCCACGAGATCGCGGAAGCTCTCCGGCGGGGCCTCGGCGCGGCCGGCGCTGGGTGCGTGTTGGAGGCCGAGCATCTCTGTCTGGCCCTACCCGGCGAGCGCCACGATCAATCCTTCGTGATGACCAGTGCCTTCGTCGGCGACATGGCCGATCGCTCGGACCTCAAGGCGCGCCTGCTCGCGGCCAGCCGCGGCTCTGGGAAGGTGGTCTAGGGTGGTCGGGCTGGCGGGAAAATTGGCCGTCGTGACCGGCACCTCGCGCGGCATCGGCCGGGCTATTGCCGCCCTCTTCGCAAGAAGTGGGGCAGCCGTGGCGGGTTGCAGCCGTCACGCACGCGGCGGCAGTTTCCTCGACGATCTCGCCCCCGAGGAGCGACGCCACTGCGCCCATACCGCGTGTGACGTCCGGGACGAGATGGACGTCCTGCGCTTTCGCGACGAGGTGCAGACGAGTTTGGGTACACCCGATATCGTGCTCAACAACGCGGGTATCGTGGCCCGCGCATCCATGACCGAGCTGACGTTGAAGACATGGAACGACGTCCTGGCAGTGAACCTCACCGGGACCTTCCTGGTAACCCAGGCATTCCTACCCGCGATGAAGCGCAAGGGCAGCGGCCGACTCATCAACATCGCGTCCATCGCCGGCAGAGCTGGGACGGCCATGCTTTCGGCCTACTGCGCCTCCAAGCACGGCGTGGTCGGATTGACCCGCGCCTTGGCGGAAGAATTGCGTGGCGACGGCATCGCCGTAAATGCTATCTGTCCGGGCTCGGTGGACACCGACATGCTACAGCAAGGTATGCCAGGCGGAACGCCCAAGATGACCTCGGGTGACGTGGCGCATGTGGCCCTCTTCCTTGCTAGCGCTGCCCCCCAGGCTCTCACCGGAGCGTGCATCGATGTCTTCGGGTAAGACCAGCTCGAGAACCCTGGCCCGCGCCCTGCGCCGCATGCCGCTCTTCCCGCTCGAGGATGTCGTGCTCTTCCCGCATTCGATGATCCCGCTCTACGTGTTCGAGGCGCGCTACCGCAAGATGGTGCGCGACGTGCTCGCATCGAACCGGCTCATCGCGATGAGCCTCCAGCTCGAAAAGGAAGACGTGGCCGAAGAGGCGGCACCGCGCGTGGCCGAGATTGCCTCGGTGGGCGAGCTGGTGCTCGCGCAGGAGCTGCCCGATGGCCGGTTCAACGTAGTCGTGCGCGGCCGTGCACGCATCGCCATCGACGAGGAGTTGCCAAGCGACGAACCCTACCGTCTGATCGCGGCCCACGAGATCCCGGACGATCTGCCCGACAAGTCACCGGATCTCGACGAGGCGGACACCACCCTGCGTGCCCTGGTCACGGGACTGGCCGAATCGATTCCCGACGGAGGCGAATTGCTCAAGCACGTGGCTGCGGCGCAGGACACGCCAGCCGCGCTGTCCAACGTCATGGCCGCGTCGCTCGTCTCCGACGCCAAGGCGCGACAGCGCTTGCTCGAAACCACGGATGTCTTCGAGCGCCTGGAGCAGTTGTCCGCCGAGGTCGTCGCCCTCATCGACCGCGTGGGCAAGCCCGGTCGCGCCAACTGAGGTCTAGCGGTGCCTGGTAGCGGCTGGGGGTATACTCAAGCCAGCAAGCCCTCTTGATCGACTCGTGCCCCCGCCATGAAACCAGCCCTGGCTCCTTTGCCGTCGACATTCGCCATGGTCGCGTGGCTTGCCCTCGGCCTTGGCGCCCAAGGCTGCGCGGATCAGAGGAACCCGGTCCTGCCCTCATCCACGGGCAGCCACGGAGGCACCTCCGCGGGCGAGGGTAACGACGGCGGACAAGCCGCGGAAGCCTTGGCGGTGGTCGACACCCAGGTAGCCCGGGATGCGACGGGCGGAAGCTACACGGATGCGGCCCCAGGGAGCGGCCCCGACGCAAGTCTCGTGACGTGCAACCCGTTCAAGCAAGATTGCCCAAGCTCCCCTCCTCGCGCCTGCTATCCCGACCCCACAAGTGGCGTCGGCAGTTGCCAGCTTCCCGGCGGTGGCGCGGTACTGGTTTCCTGCGACACCAGCCTGGATCCATTCTCATGCTACCCAGGCCTGGTCTGCGTCCCCGTCGCTCTTCCACAAACGATCGGCTTCTGTTACACCATCTGCGACACGAGCGATCCCGTGGCCTGCGGATTCGGCAACGCCGCGTGCGCGCCGGTGCCGGGAATGTCCCGAACCAGCAACGTGGGCTACTGCCAGGTGGGCTAGCGCCCGTCCAGCGCACGCCCTAACGACACCGCGTCGACCATGGTCAGGGCCAGGGCTAGCCCGTGTTCGAGGTAGGGCTCGGCGGCGACCAACTTGCGCGCCACGTAGCCTGCTCGCTCCAGCCTGGGGTGCTCGGACAGCACCAAGGCCACGTTGCCGGCGGGCTTGGGAGATGACACGACGTCGATACCCATGAGCGCGCCGTTGCGATCCCCGGCGACCATGTGAGCGCGCCACGGCCGTTGCCTGATCTTCCAGGTACCGTCGAGCGAGAAGAGCGGCAAGTTGTTCCGCACGGCCCAGCAGGGACTCAGGGGATCGGTACACACCTCGGGTGCCTTGTGCACCACCGTTACCTTCTTCCATCCCGGCAGGGCGGCGAAGAGTTGAGGGGGGAGCTTCTTGCCGGCGGCCTGTCCCGCCCGTGGAGAAAGCGGCACCACGACCTCGACGCGGGAAAGGCGGCCATTGGCCCGACTGCGCACAGCCGCGACCAATCCCTTCCCTCGCGACCGAGCGAGAGCCGCGCGCCCAGTTGGCGTTCCATCTAGACTGGAAGGCTCGGACGCAACCATGGCTACGTTCGGGCGAGCGGCCGAACCCGTCTCGGCCAGATGCGCGAGGGACTTGAGCATGACGTAGGCTGCGGCGAGCGTCATGGCTGGCGCGGCCAGCGGCGAGCGCTTGGCCAGCTCGCGCGTGGCCATGCTGGCGTCGCGCACGTTGGCGAAGCCCTCGATGACGAGGATGGATTGCTCCGGCGCGCGGCTCTCTTGTCCGATCGTCGTCAGGTGGAACAGCCCGGGCGCCAGATCGCCCTCGCCGAGCTCCACATCGACGCCGCCAGTACGTGGCCGCAGCCACAATTTTCCCTCGAGGTTCCACAGCGGCACGTCGAGCTCCCAGGCCACTTCGACATCGGTCACGCCGGGCGCACGCTGCCGCCGGGAAACGACATCGACGCGCCGGAAGGCGGGCATGGCTTTGCGGTACGAGGAAGGTGAGAGGATCACCTGACGGACCTGCTCCGGGGGCGCAGAGACCCGCGTGGCCATCAGCACCCGTACCGGGCGCGCGGTCCGCGGATCGTTGAGCAACACCAGATCCGCGTCGCCGATGCGATGCAAGAGAGCGCTCACCTCCGCGGGCGCGGCCAGGGTCGATGTGGTGGCCAGCCACAAGGACAGGGCGGTGAAAGCGACCACCTCAGGCACCTCCGCGGGAGTCGGAAAGAACCCTCCCGGGGTTCCTTGCAAGGAGTAGATGGACGACCGGACCCTGCATGATGCACGGGCAGTCTAGCAGCCCCTGCCGGGCAAACACCCGCCGCGCCGCTAGGCCTTCTCGGTCATCTGATTGTAGAACGCGACGTAGTCGTCGGGCCGCTTGCTCTCGCGCACCGCGATGGCAGAACGCGGGTGCTCGTTGAGCATGCCGGTGATCATGTAGGGGATGCTGTAGCCCCAGTCCATCTTCTGGCGCAACGGCAGGAAATGCTCCTCGATACACTCGATGACCGGACGCAGGTGGAACTTGGGGTTCTTGAGAAATGCGAGCAGCAGCTCCAGGGGACAGTTGCCCGCGCCGCGGCCGAGTCCCGCGATGGTGGCGTCGAGCCGGTCGGCGCCGACGATAAGAGCTTCGATGGTGTTGGCGTAGGCGAGCTGCATGTTGTTGTGGGCATGGATCCCCACGTGCTTACCCGTGCCTTCGATCCCAGCGAGAAATCCCATCACGATGTCGTGCACCTGTTCCGAGTAGAGCGCGCCGTTGGAATCCACGACGTACACGGTGTCCACCGGACTGGCGGCGGCCGCGGCCAGGGCCTCCTCGATCTCGCGGTCCTGCACCACCGAGATGGCCATGAGGTTGAGCGCGGTCTCGTAGCCCTTGTCGTGCGCGTCCTTGATCATGTCAATCGCGCCGGGAATCTGGTGGATGTAGCAGGCCACCCGCACGCAGTCGATCACGCTTTGGTCCTTGGGCAGAATGTCGGTGTGGTAGTCGGTGCGATCCACATCGGCCATGACCGAGAGCTTGATGGTGCGCGGACCGTCGCCCACCACGCGGCGAATCGTTTCCTCCTCGCAGAATTTCCACTCGCCGTGCTCGCCTGCGGCGAATAGCCGGCGCGCCCCCTTGTAGCCCAGCTCGCAGTAGTCGATTCCGGCGGCGACGCAGGTGTTGTACACGGCTTTGACGAAGGCCTCGTCGAACTTGTGAGCATTGACCAGGCCGCCGTCGCGGATGGTGCAATCGAGAATCTTGATGTCCGGGCGGTACCCGACCCAGTTGCCTTTCGCGTCCACGTGTTTTCTATGCAGCATCATTGTCCACTTTCGTCGCGCCCGAGGCCACCCCGGGCGAGGCGCCCTTCATAGCACGACCCGGGCTTGGGCGAGCGGAGGAGTTGGTGCCGGCGGTGACCGCGGCTACCGACCACTGAACAACAGGTAGGCGAGGATGGCCCCCAAGACCACCGCCACCGTCATGGCCGCAAAGATCACGCCGCGGTGGGCGGGCTTGACCATCCCGTGCGGCAGCGGCGTGGGCGCGTAGGACGTGGGCAGCTGCACGGGCTGAGAAAGTGGCTGTGCGTTCGGCGCCATCGGGCTGGGAACCGGAAGGCCCTGCGGAAGCGGGGGCGGCCCGCTCATGGCCTGGCTCGACCTAGCCGGCATCTCCTGGATCGTGTCGCGCTGTAACGAGCCCGTCAACCTGTTCGAAGAATCGCGAGCTGCGTTGAGCTGACCGCTCGAGCGACGATCCGGCCAATCGGCCTCGGACGACCACGCGCGCGGGTCGATGAAGTTGCCCGCCTGGCCGGCGGGGACCGCAGGTGCCGGCGGTTGTCCTTCCATGCCGGCATTGTCGAACTCGAACGAGGTGAACGCGTCGAGCTCCTTGTGCAGGACGGTGTCGACGGTGCCGAAGCGCCTCACCCTTCCGCCGCTCGACTGCGTCGCCTGATCCTCGATGCAATTGCGCACCATCTCGGCGATGTCGCGCTGGATCATCTTCAGCCCGCGCGAGAAAAGGTAGTGGGCCAACGCGTCCTGCAAATCGGTGGCGGACTGGAATCTGTCCTCCATGCGCCGGGCGAGCGCCTTGCGACAGATCTCCTCGAACTCGGGCTCGACCTCGGGGTTCTGCGCCGCGATGGGCGGGATCTTCGCGTTGCGTACCAGCTCGACGGTCTGATAGTCGGTGTCTCCGTAGAACAGGCGTTTGGATGTCAGCATCTCGTAGAGCAGGATGCCGACCGAGAAGATATCCGCGCGGTGGTCGACGTTCTCGCCACGTGCGGCCTCCGGAGACAGGTAGCTCATCTTGCCCTTGACCACCCCAGGATCGGTCAATTCCACCTGGTTGGTGGCCTTGGCCAGCCCGAAGTCGGCGAGCTTGATCTCCCCGTTGCGGGAAATGAGCACGTTGGCGGGCGAGACGTCGCGATGAACGATGTGCAGCTTCTCGCCGGTCTCGGGATGCTGGAGATCATGGGCATAGGCCAGACCCTTGCACACCTCCATGATGATGTAGATGGTCTGACCGATGGTCAGCCTGCGCCCGATACTTCGGCGCCATTCAAGAATGCCCTTGAGATCCACGCCCTCCACGAACTCCATGACAATGAAGTAGGTGTCGTCGGCGTGACCGATGTCGAAGACCTGCACAATGTTGGCGTGCTGGAGAAAGAGCGACAGGCGCGCCTCGTCCAGGAACATGGTGATGAACTTGGTGTTCTTGGTCAGCGCGGGAAGGATGCGCTTGATGGCCACGCTCTTGCGAAAGCCCTGCAACGATTCCGCAACGCCCTTGAAGACCTCGGCCATTCCGCCGGCGGCAATCTTGTCTGTGATTCGATAACGGCTGTCAGGCATCGCGTGGGCCGCCAGTCTTGGTGGGGAAAGTACTATACCAGACGCGGCTAGCTAACATTGACAAGACTGGACAAGACGGGTTGAGGCGCTCCGGGGAGGGGTCGAGGCTCGGCGGTCGCCTATTCGTCCGCGGCCCCCACCTCGCCCAGGCCTCCGCCATCAAGGCCAGCGCCTTGGCCGGGCTGCTCGACGGCAGCTTCCTGGCGTTCGTTCTGCTCCTTGCAATCGATACACAGGGTCGTCACCGGCCGGGCCAGCAGGCGCTTGAACGCGATCTTCTCACCACAGTCCTCGCACACGTCGATGACGTCGTCGCGCAGCCGCACGAGTTGCCTATCGACCTTGCCGAGCAGGTACTTCTCGCGGTCGTGCAGGCGCATCTCGGTGGAGAAGATCTCCTCCTCCATCGATTCATCGATGGAGTCGCGCCCGATGTTGCGCTCGTGATTCATCGAGTAGTTGAGCGCGGACTGTCCGACCTTCGCGAGCCGCTTGCGGGCGGATTCGAGCACGCTTCGGAGTTGTTCTTTCTCTGTGTTGCTCAACATGGTGTCCTCGCGAAAACTGGGCCTATGGGAAAGCTTCGGCAGGGATGTGCGGCGAGTTTAGCCACCTTGGGAGCCGGCCGGCTTTGCCGGCTTCGCACCCCCATGGACGGATGGAGCCAACATCTAGGACGCCTTCTTCTCTTTGATGAGCTGCGGCCGCCCGCGTGACACGACCACATCGCGCGTGACGACGCATTCCGTGACGCCGGTAAGCGAGGGTATCTCGTACATCACGTCGAGCATCACCTCTTCTAGGATGGCGCGCAGACCGCGCGCGCCCGACTTGCGGCGCCCGGCTTCCTCGGCCACGCTGCGCAGGGCGTCTTCCGTGAAGCGCAGCTTGACCCCTTCCATGTCGAGCAACCGTTCGTACTGCTTGGACAAGGCATTCTTCGGCTTCCACAGGATCTCTGCGAGATCGTCGACATCGAGTTCATCGGCGCCGACGATGATGGGCAGACGACCCATGAACTCCGGGATCATGCCGAACTTGATGAGGTCCTCGGTACGGGCCAGCGCGCGCAGCTCGTTCTTGGACTCCTCGCCCTTGCTGATGGCGGCGCCGAAACCGAGTCCGCTCTTGCCGATGCGGCGGCGCACGATTTCCTCCAGCCCGTTGAAAGATCCGGTGCAGACGAAGAGGATGTTGGTCGTATCGACCTGGATCAACTCTTGTTGCGGGCGATTGCGCGCGCCGTCCGGCGTGATGGTCGCGTGCTTGCCCTCGAGGATCTTGAGCAGGGCCTGCTGCACCCCCTCACCGGAAACGTCACGGGTCACCGAAGGTCCGCCACCTTTGCGCGAGATCTTGTCGATCTCGTCGATGCACACGATGCCGCGCGAGGCCTTGTCCGGATCGTTGCCTGCGTTGCGATAAAGCGACTTGATGACACTGTCGACGTCCTCGCCGACGTAGCCCGCCTCGGTGAGCGTGGTGGCATCAGCCATGGCGAAGGGGACGTCGAGCTTGCGCGCCAAGGTCTGCACCAGCAACGTCTTGCCACAGCCGGTGGGGCCGATGAGCAGGATGTTACCCTTCTGGATCTCGACGTCCGCGGCCTTGCCCCGCTGTCCGATGCGCTTGTAGTGGTTGTACACGGCAACCGACAGCGCCCTCTTCGCCCGATTCTGGCCCACGACGTACTTGTCCACCTCGTCGTAGATCTCGCGCGGACGGGGATAGCGTGGACGCTCGGCAGCCTCTTCCTTGGCGATGATGTCGTTGCACAGGGCAACGCATTCATCACAGATGAACACGCGCGGCCCCGAGATGAGTTTCCGCACCTCGCGCCGGCGTTTCTGGCAGAAGGAGCAGTGGAAGTCGTCCATACCTTCTTCGAGTATTGCACCGGTGAACTGGGGAAGCCAAGGAGAAGGCGTCGATTCTGTGATCCGTCCTGAAACCTACTTGCGCGCGTTGTCCAATCGTGCTCCGCTACTCGTCTCGGGAATCGTGGGTGAGGTGCAAACCCTGGGGGCGACCCAGCGCCCCGTTGTATGATGGGGAGGCATGACCATGTCGCCGCGGATCGGGGTTTCGATGGGGTGTCCGGCCGGTATCGGGCCGGAGGTAATCACGCGTGCCCTCGCGGTCCGTCCCACGCTGGACGTGACCGTGTTCGGCGACGAGGGCGTGCTCTTGCGGGCCGCGGCGCGCATCGGGGTCAATCTGCCCAAGCGCGCCACCGTGGTTTCCGTCACGCGGCTCGGCGAGGATGAGGCCGTACCCGGCGAACCGAGCGAAGTCACCGGGGGCGCGCAGCTCGACTACCTGGCCGCCGCCGTGGACGCCGTCGCCGCGGGCAAGGTCAGTGCTCTGGTCACCGCGCCGGTGTCGCGTGAGTGGGCGGCCCGGGCGGGCAGGCCCTTCGCGAGCCACATGGACTACCTGTCCAACCGGATCGGGGCGAAGGAATGCGCCACCATGCAAATCGGCGGCGGCTTGCGCGTCACGCTGGTGACGGGGCGGGTACCGCTCCACCAAGTGCCTTCGCTTCTCAGCGTCAGCGGCATCGCGCAGACGACGGTGCTCACCGCCAAGGCCCTGTCCACCTACTTCGGCATCCGACTCCCGCGCGTCGCGGTGGCTGGCCTCAACCCGCTTGCCGGAGCGAGCGGGCGCATCGGTGACGAGGAGAGCCGCCTCGTGCTTCCCGCGGTGAACCTCGCGCAACGCCTGCTCTCGACCTCGGGATTGGCCGCGCGGGTGAGCGGTCCACACGAGCCCGACACCATTTTCCGCCAGGTGCTGCTCGGCGACTACGACGCCGTGGTTGCGCTGTACCACGATCAGGGACAGATACCCATCAAGTTCCTCGCCTTCGAGGAGGCCGTGAGTCTGACCCTCGGCCTGCCCTTCGTACGAACCTCTCCCGATCACGGCACCGCCTACGACATCGCCGGGACCGGACGGGCCAGGCACCAGGGTTTTCTGGCTGCCCTCGATCTGGCCGCCGCCGTGGCCGAGAAGAGCCTTGCCGTGCCGGACAGCCCCGAGTAGATATCGCGCATGTGCGGAATCGTTGGCTACGTCGGCGCTCGCGACGCAACTTCGGTGCTCGTCAGCGGCCTGCGCCGCCTCGAATACCGCGGCTACGATTCGGCCGGTGTCGCGATCATTTCCGGCAAGGCGACCCAGCTGGTTCGCTGCCAGGGCAAGCTGGCGGCGCTCGAGAAACTGCTGGTGGAACAACCCCCGGCAGGGAGCGTAGGCATCGGGCACACGCGCTGGGCCACGCACGGACGACCTTCCGACGAGAATGCCCATCCGCACAAGGTGGGTTCCGTTTCCCTCGTCCACAACGGAATCATCGAGAACCACGCGGCCCTGCGCGAGCGACTCTCCGCCACGGGACGCACCTTCTCCTCGCAAACCGACACCGAGGTAATCGCCCACCTCGTCGACGAGGCCGTGGCCGCGGGGGCGCCAACCCTGGCTGAAGCGGTTCGCAGGGCGTTGCGGCAGGTGGAAGGCGCCTATGCCATCGCGGTCCTCTCCGATCGCCATCCCGACGAGATAGTCGCGGCCAAGAACGCCTCGCCGCTGGTCGTGGGCTTGGGCGACGGCGAGCGTTTCATCGCCTCCGATGCGCCGGCCATCCTCGAGTACACGCGCGAGATGATCTTCCTCGAGGAAGGTGACGTGGTCGCGCTCGGACGAAACTCGACGATCTTCACCGATGTCGAGGGCAACGCGCGCGTGCGAGCACCGCGAACCATCACCTGGACGGCGGGACAGGCGGAGAAGGGTGGCTACCCGCACTTCATGCTCAAGGAAATCAACGAGCAACCCCAGGCGGTGAGCGACACCCTGCGCAGCCGGTTGCTTTCCGACACGAGCGACGTGACCCTCGACGGCCAGTCGCTCGGAGAGCCCCCGAGCCGGGTGGTCATCCTGGCCTGCGGCACTTCCTACCACGCCGGTCTGGTGGGCAAGTTCCTCATCGAGAACGTGGCGCGCATCCCTTGCGAAGTGGATCTGGCGAGCGAGTTCCGCTACCGCGAGCCCGTGATCGGGGGCAAGGATCTGGTGGTCGCGATCTCCCAAAGCGGAGAGACGCTCGACACCGGTGCCGCGGTCAAGGAGGCCATCTCCCGTGGGGCGCCCACCCTGGCCATCTGCAACGTCGTCGACTCCGCCATCGCCCGCGCCTGCCGGCACGTGCTGTACACGCATGCCGGACCGGAGATCGGCGTGGCCTCGACCAAGTGCTTCACCGCTCAGCTCGCCGCGCTGACCTTGCTCGCCATCCACCTGGGCCGGCGCAACGGCGCGCTGGCCGACCAGGCCGCGGCCGATCTCATGGCGGAGCTGGTGCAGATGCCGCACAAGATGAGCGAGACCTTGGCCGCCTCCGGCAACCTGCGTGATCTCGCGCGCAAATACATGCACGCGCGCGACTTTCTCTTTCTCGGCCGCGGCACCAACTACCCCATCGCCCTCGAGGGCGCGCTCAAGCTCAAGGAAATCTCCTACATCCATGCCGAGGGCTACGCCGCGGGCGAGATGAAGCATGGCCCCATCGCCCTCATCGACGACGGATTGCCCGTGGTCATCATCGCGACCCGGGGCAAGGGATACGACAAGGTCCTGTCGAACCTGGCCGAGGTGCGCGCGCGCGAGGGACACGTCATCGCTGTGGCCACCCGAGGCGACGAGGCCATCCAAGGCCTGTGCCAGGACGTGTTGTGGGTCGAGGACGCGCCGGCGCTCTTGCAACCGCTGCTCACCGTGCTGCCGCTGCAGCTTCTGGCCTACAGCATGGCCGTCGCACGCGGAACCGACGTGGATCAGCCGCGCAACCTGGCCAAGAGCGTAACCGTCGAATAGCCCGGGTCGCCAGTCTCGTGCGGGCGAAGGCGGGCGCCGCGCGCCGTCGTCCATCGAGCCGATGGTCGGTGGGTCTGTGGGCGCGGCCCGCCCGACCCAAGACTCGCCGCATTGTCTCGGATATTCTGCGATGTTCGTGCATTCATCCCCGGGTTGTGCTATCAACTTTGACGTTTGAACGTCATCTTTGGTAGAAAACACCACGAGATGACGTCAAACTAACGAAGAAAGTACGAAGATGGCGAACAAGACGACCAAGAAGACTCCAACTTCACGAAAGAATGCGAACATCGCAGCGAAGCCGGGCAAGGCGTCCGCCGCGGCCAAGATCCCCTCGGGCGGGGAAAAGGTCGTGCAGTGCCTGGAGCGCGAAGGAGTCGAGGTCATGTTTGGACTGCCGGGCGGTGCCGCCATCCCCCTGTTCGACGCGCTTTACGAGTCGAAGATCAAGCTCATCCTCACCCGTCACGAGCAGGGCGCCACGCACATGGCCGACGGCTACGCCCGCGCCACGGGCAAAGCGGGCGTGGTGGTGGTGACCTCGGGTCCAGGGGCCACCAACACGGTCACCGGTCTGCTCACCGCGCTCTCCGATTCGGTGCCCCTCATCGTCCTGTGCGGCCAAGTGGTCAGGCCCATGCTCGGCAAGGATGCCTTCCAGGAGGCCGACGTCACCGGTCTCACTTACGCGGCGGTCAAGCACAGCTTTCTGGTCAAGAATGCAGACGACATTCCGCGCGTGCTCAAGGAAGCCTTCTACATTGCCACGACTGGGCGGCCCGGACCCGTGCTCATCGATTTG
>Ga0210133_1000233_pt1 | contig 21956 bp, 18 predicted proteins | sample Joice_ThreeSqC_D_2_FD_184874 | JGI IMG/M metagenome (GOLD analysis project Ga0210133, IMG submission 184874) | Wetland microbial communities from San Francisco Bay, California, USA, that impact long-term carbon sequestration - Joice_ThreeSqC_D1... | ecosystem: Environmental > Aquatic > Marine >...
CACAAGCGCGGGGGCCAGCGGGGGCACATCCACGAGCGGCACGGGCGGAAGCACCGATGGCACGGGCGGGTCGATCGGTACGGGCGGCGCGACCGGGACCGGCGGTGCGGGAACGGGAGGCGCCACCGATTGCGCAGGTCACGCGCTTTTCCTTGGCGCCAACGGCACAGGCACGGCCAGCGACTCGGCCTACGCGCACGTCGAGGTCGACATGAAGACCGATCTGCCCATCAACAACGCGAACCGGACAATCGAATTCTGGGCCTTCATCAAGACCACGGATTGGGTCGGCGAGAATAACCAGGTCTTCTACTACGGCGGAACGGCCGCGACCGGTTCGTTTGGTCTCGACTTCGGCACCAACAACGTGACCGGCTCGACGACGAACCACGCCACCTTGAACCCGTTCACCGGCAGTGCCATCAGGGACGACAGTGGCAAGGACCTGGGCATCAATTCGAGCAGCGATCAGTGGGTTCACATCGCGATGACCTGGGATGGGTCCGTGCTCACCACCTACGTCAACGGGCTTCCCAAGATCACCGCCCAAGGAAGCGGTGGTTCGACCACGCTGGCCACGACCCAGTCGGTTCTGATGATTGGTTGCAATCCCACCAACAAGAATTGCTTCAACGGATACTTCGACGAATTTCGGGTGTGGAGCGTGGCGCGATCCGCGGCCGAGATCCAGGCCAACTACAACAAGCCGGTCGTAGGTAATGAAACCGGACTGGTCGGCTACTGGAAGTTCGACGAAACCTCGGGCACCACAACCGCCGACGCGGTTACCGTGGCCGGGCACACAGCGCACGCGGGCACGCTCATGGCCGACACCGCCGCGCACAACCCGACCTTCGTCGTTCCGGCGGTGCCGCTGCCGCTCGTGTGTCCGTAGGCGGCGGCTACGGTGTCGTCGCCGGCTCTGCCGGCACGCCGCCATCGGGACTGGGGGCGGGTTCCTCTCGGTAGCCGAACAGCTTGGACTTGTCCGACAGCGAGGTCAGCTTCACGGCCACGCGTGAATCCGTGAAGGTGTAAGCGCGGGTATGGACCGGCAGAAATCCCGCGGCGCGAATCACGAGATCGAGCGGACCACTGTCGCGTGGCCGCACCACCACGAGGGGGCTCGGCGTCGGAATGACTCCGAGAGACTTGCGACCCCATTTGACCCGCGCCCTGCGCGGTGGAACCGTCTGGATGATGATGCGCACTGTATCGGGCTTTGCCGCCGACGCTGCGTCGGGTTCGCTGGCGCTTTCGGCCTGCTTGGCCTGGTCTGACGCCTTCTTTCCCTTGCCGGCCGCGGACACGCCAACTGAAAGAAGGACCGCCAAGGCGGTGGCGATGGCGAGCAGGTAGCCGCTTCGGCGCCAAGAGGCCTTCGTCTCGCGATGGAGTGACGTCGTCATTCCTCACTCTCCGATTTCCCAGAGGGGCTCCCACCGGCCTTGCCATCGTCGGACGCGTGCACCGGTGGCGGCGGTCCTGGGTAGACAGTCCCGGGCTTCTGGACGTAGGTCATCACGGGCGTCTTGAGAGTTCCCTTGATGTCGCCCTGGAGCACCTCCACGGGCAGCGGTGGATCCAGCTCGTAGGAGTAACCGCGCGAGGGCAGGCGAATCTCGTACACGTCGTCCTTGGCCAGAAACTGGCGCGCGAACCCCATGCCCTGATCGCCGAGCACGCGCATGGGCCGGTGTCGCAGGATGAAAGAATAAAGGCGAATGGCCAGGTGGTTGGGCAGGCGGTGGCAGCCGTGGGAATAGCCCTCGGAGCTGTAGATGGACAGGTAGTTCGAGGAGCCGTGGGCGCGGATACCGTTGTCCCAGTCCGGCCGGCCGTTGCGTCCAGGCTGCACGAAGTAGCCGGCGACCAGCCCGTAGGCCGAAAGATAGCCGGGCCCCAGCTCGTCGTAGTTCACCACCCGTTGCCAGGAGCCTCGCACATCCTTCATCTTGAGCAGCGAGCGGATTGGCGTCGACTCGGGAGCGATCCACACCGGCCCCGCGACCACGTTGCGGATCACGCGCGAGCCGACGTCGGAGCCCTTGTAACGGAAGTACTCGTAGCCGTCGGACGCCTGTTCCGCCCGCCAGCCGCCGATGGTGGTGCGCCAGCGCGCGAGCAGGGTACGCTGGCCGTTGTACTTCAGGTAGAGGCGGAAGCTCGGGTAGTGCCTGCGCGGCTGCGGGTGGCGCACGCCGTTGGCGTCCCATGGCAGGTCGTACCACACGTCGCCGCGGTCGATGACGATGGAGAGGTCCATGTTGGGGCCGTAGTACTCCGGCAAGGCGGGTAGCGGAACCGCCACGCGCATGTGCTTGAAGTCGGCGGCCTTGTGCCGCTTCAAGAAGTCCAGCGCTCCTTCTTGGGTGTCCAGGCCGAGTTGCTCGGCCGCGGACTTGGTCAGTTCATCGACCAGGTTGCGCACCTGAACGGGCTTGCCTGATTCGCCAGTGTAGGTGGGCGACCCCGACTTGCCATCCACGGTGCCGTCCTCGACCACGCCGGCGGCGTCGACCACACGTTCGCGCAGCACGCGCATGAAGGCCAGGTAGTCGTTGGCGAGAGGCGGTCGGGCCAGCGCGTCCATGGTCTTCGAGCGCAAATAGTTGGACTCGTAAATCATGTTCTTCTGCTGGAACCGCCGTACCGCCAGACGCATGGCATCGTCGTACACTCCGGTGCGGTGGCGCTCGCGCTTCTTGAACATGCCCTCGCAGGCCAGGCGCTTTTCGACCTCGGTCATGGCCGCCTTTTCGGCCACGCGGCGCTCGTAGGTCTTCACCTTGGCGGCCAAGCTCGGATTCTTTTGGGCCAGCTCGGCCAGGCTCGCAGCCTTGCTCTTGGCGCGCGCGCTCTCGAGCTCCCGGCCAAGGCGCTCGGTCTTCCTGTCCGCGGCCTTGAGCTTGTCGGGCGCGACGTAGGCGATGGTTTCGACTTCTTCCAGCTTCTCCTGGCTGATGCTGGCGTGGCAGGTCTGCTGCCGGTTGGCGAGGAAGCGCTGGCGCAGCACACCGAAGGAGGGGGGAATGCCGTAGAGCTCGAGGTAGTTCTTCTCCCCCGCCGGGAGCGGTTCCCCGTCCTCGTCGAGGGTGTCGTTGGCCAGGCCGATGAAGACGCGGCGATAGCGGTTGGGAAGGTCGGTCCCGTCGGGCCCCTTCTGCGTCGTGAAGATGAAGGGCGTCCAGTCGTCGCTGAAATCGATGATGGTGTAACCCGACCTCGCCGCAGCCTCGGCATCGATCCAGTTCTCTTTGCCATCGTGGATGACGATGGCCTGGTTCTCGTCACGTGTTCGCTGGGCCGTGGCCGTCGGCGCAGCGGACGTGCCCGCGGTTCGCGTACCGGTAGCCGAGTCTGGGCGCGGCTTCGAATTGGACGCGGCGGTGGGCAGCATCCCTGGCGGTGTGGTGGACGGGGGAGCCGGGGGACCGGCGTGGCAGCCCAGGCTGCCAAGCAGAAGGAATGCGGCGAATCGGGTAAGAACGAACTTCATGGAGACGTCTGCCCAACCTTATGCCCCAAAGGCCGAGCAGGCAAAAACGCAGCCGGATGTCGAAATGTGCCGAGGCTGCTAGGTCAGGCGTGGCTCGGCCAGCGCGGCGGAAACGATGCCACGCGCCTCGGTCAGGATCTGCTGCAGGTGCGCGTCACCGCCGAAGCTCTCGGCGTAGATCTTGTATACGTTCTCGGTGCCCGACGGTCGCGCCGCGAACCAGCCAGTCTCGGCTACCACCTTGACGCCCCCAATCACGGCGCCGTTGCCTGGCGCCTTGGTCAAGATGACCTTGATGGGCTCGCCGGCCAGCGACGAGCTCTTCACCTGCGCCGGCGAGAGTTGCTTGAGCTTCGACTTCTCCGAGGGAGTCGCTGCCTGGTCGATGCGCGTGTAGATGGGGCTGCCGTGCGCGGCCGTAATCTCCGCATAATGCTCGCCGGGATCCTTGCCGGTGGCCGCGGTGATCTCGGCAGCGAGCAGTGCCAGGATGATGCCGTCCTTGTCCGTGGTCCAGACGCTGCCGTCGCGGCGAAGGAAGCTGGCTCCGGCGCTCTCCTCCCCACAGAAGCCCATGCCGCCGTCTACCAGGCCATCGACGAACCATTTGAAGCCCACCGGCACTTCCCGGAGGTCGCGGCCCAGCGCCGCGGCCACCCGATCGATGATGGCGCTCGACACCAGGGTTTTGCCCACGGCGGCGCGCGCCGGCCAGTCCTGACGGTGGGTGAACAGGTAGCGGATAGCCACGGCCAGGTAGTGGTTGGGATTGAGCAGCCCGGCAGTCGGCACCACGATGCCGTGGCGGTCGGAGTCCGGGTCGTTGCCAAATGCGACCTGATAGGATCCGCGTAGTTCGACGAGCTTGGCCATGGCGTAAGGGCTGGAGCAGTCCATGCGGATCTTGCCGTCGTGATCCACCGGCATGAAGGCAAAGCGCGGATCGACCTGCGCATTGACGACCTCGAGGTTCAGCTTCCAGTGATCGGCGATGGCTTGCCAGTAGGCCACCGAGGCGCCCCCGAGCGGGTCCGCACCGCACTTGATCTTGGCCGATCGAATGAGCTCCATGTCGACGACGTTTCCCAGGTCCGCGACGTACGGAGCGACGAGATCCGTTTGCTTGGTGCTTGATGCGTTGCTTGCGGTCTCGTAGGGCACGCGGCGCACCCGCGTGTTGCCATCGCGCAGGAGCTGGTTCGCGCGAGCCTGAATCCAGCCGGTCACGTCGGTGTCGGCCGGGCCGCCGTTGGGCGGGTTGTACTTGAAGCCTCCGTCGGCCGGCGGATTGTGCGAGGGCGTGATGACGATTCCGTCGGCGAAGGCCGACTTCTTACCGCGGTTGGCCACCAGGATCGCGCGCGAGATGGTCGGTGTCGGCGTGAAGCCGTCATCCCGTTGCATGACGGTCAGCACCCCGTTGGCGGCCAAGACTTCGAGGGCTGTCCGCTCCGCTGGTGAGGACAGGGCGTGGGAATCCTTGCCGAGGAAGAGCGGACCCGTGGTTCCCTCCTGGCGGCGGTAGTCGCAGATGGCCTGGGTGATGGCCAAGATGTGTGGTTCGTTGAAGGAACCGAGCAAGGATGAGCCACGGTGACCGCTGGTGCCGAAACTGACGAGCTGTTCGGTGTCCTCGACGTCCGGCTGCTTGTCGAAGTAGGCGTCGGTCAGGCGATCGACATCGATCAGGATGTCGGCAGGGGCTGGCTTCCCGGCAAGTTCGTGCGGCATCGGCTCTCCTTGCACCGCAGGTTACACGAACCGGACGGGGAGGGAACGACGATCACGACCCGGACGAGAGGGCCTCCGGGCGTGCTTCCGAAGCGACGGTCCCCGTCCGCTCGAGAGCCACCACCGTCTCGACGTGGTAGGTCTGCGGAAAGAGATCCAGGGGCTGGACAGCGCTGATCCGGTAGCCGAAGGGGCGCAGCTCGACCAGATCCCGGGCCAGAGTGGTGGGGTTGCACGACACGTACACGATGCGTTCGGGGCACGCGCGCGCGATTCTGCGCATGACCTTGCCTCCGGCCCCGGCGCGTGGCGGATCGAGGACCAGCACCTTCGGTGCCAGGCCGGCTGGCAAGACCTCGGCGAGCACCTTGCGGGCGTCACCGGCGTGGAATGCCAGGGACGACAAACCATTTTCGGTCGCGTTCCTGCGCGCCGCCTCGATGGCGGACTCGACGATTTCAACGCCGGTCACATGCGCCCCAGCCGCGGCCAGCGCCAGGCTGAAGAGGCCGACACCGCAGTAGACATCCACGACCTCGGCGCCCTGCACATCGCCGGCCAGCTCTCGAACGGCTCCTACCAGGTATTCGGCCTGGGCTGAGTTGGTCTGGAAGAAGGTGTCGATGTGGATGCGGAAGCGCAGGCCAGCAGTGATTTCGGTGATGTGTTCACGGCCCCACAGCAGCGTCGTCTCGGCGAGGGGGGAACCGTCGGGGTCGCGGCGGATGCTGCGCACGACGCCGGATATGCCCGGATTCACGGCGGCCAGATGCGCGGCCAGGGCTTCGCCATCGGGAAAGGCGCCCGGGCTGGTCACGATGCCGAGCAGGATCTCCCCGGTGCCGCGAGCAAAGCGGATGCAAAGCTCGCGCAGGAGCCCCTGCCTGGTTCGCGGGCAATAGAGCGACAGGCGGCGCTCCTCCACGAATTGCTGGGCCGCCTTCACGATGTTCATGGCCAGCGGTGGGCTCAGGAAGCACTCGTGCAGGCGAATGATGTCGTACCAGGCGCCTCGGGGGTGGAGCCCCAGTATGCCATCGGGGTGGAACGCGAACTCCATCTTGTTGCGGTAGTGGTATTCCGCCGACGCGGGAACGATGGCCCGGATGGCAAGCTCGCGGAAGCCGCCGAGCCTTTCCAGGCTGTCACGCACGGCATCCACCTTGGCCTCGAGCTGCGCTCGATAAGACACGTGTTGCCAGATGCAGCCACCACACCCATCTTCGACGTGACGGCAGCGCGGGCTCACTCTCATCGTCGAGGGCGCTTCGATCGAGACGAGGTCGGCCTCGACGTGGCGGCGATGGACCTTGCGCACCCGAGCACGCACGGTGTCTCCGGGAGCCGCGCCGGCCACGAAGACCGCCATTCCGTTGCTCCGGGCGATGGCATGCCCACCGTAGGTCAGACGATCAACAGTCAGCGCCAGCTCTTCGCCAGGGCGCGGACGCGCGGTGCCTTCACCGGTGGAAGTCAAATAGCCTGCCCGCCGGTCGGCGCCACCGACGTATCCCAACTACTTGAGGGATACCTCGCCGGTGGCGTAGCTGATGAACTTGCGCTTGATGAGCTGGCCTACCTTGATGATGTAGGTATGGCCCTTCTTGAAGCCGTTGTTGACGTCGAGGTCGTAGGGTTCCTGGAAGACGAGCGAGCCGCCCATGGCTTGCGAGGAGTCCTCGGCCACGAGCGCACCCGGTTCCTTCTTATCCACGAATTGGATAGTGATGGGGCCCTTGGCCGGTGGTTTCTTGAACACGGCCAAATAGTTGATGGGCCAGCGCTCCTCGCTGGGCTTCTTGGTGACCTCACCCGTGGCGGGATGGCTAGACAACCACTTGACAAGCTCCTCGCCTTCGGAGTCCGGTGCCGTCGAGGTCAGGATCCAGACCTTGCCACCGTGCGCCTTCGCCACCACGGTATTCGGATCGGCCACCGCGGCTGCCGCTCTCCCCTTCGACTTGCCGTGTCCCTTGGCGTAAACGGGGGCAGCATTCGTTCCAACGAGCAGAGCAAGTGCGGCCAGCAGGATTCTCATCGTCGTCTCCTTCCACCAATCAGGCAGTCAGCTACAACTTCAACCGCAGCATTGTCCGACGTCGTCGGCCGCCAGTCAACAGGGTGTCGGCCAAATTAGCCAAAAACGATGGTTCGGTTCCCGGACACGAGCACGCGGCGCTGCAGGTGCAAGCGCACCGCCCGCGTGAGTACCTCCCGTTCCAGGTCGCGGCCCGCTCGCATCAGGTCCTCGACCTCATCCCGGTGAGAAACGCGCCGAACGTTCTGCTCGATGATCGGTCCCTGGTCGAGCTCGGCGGTGACATAGTGGGCGGTCGCGCCGATAATCTTCACACCGCGATCCTTGGCTTGGTGGTAGGGGCGGGCGCCGGCGAACGCGGGGAGAAACGAATGGTGGATGTTGATGATGCGATGGGGCCAGCGAGCGACGAAATCGGCCGACAGGATTTGCATGTAGCGAGCGAGCACGACCACGTCGGCGTTGAGCGAATCGAGCAGCGCGAGTTGCTGCTCCTCCGCTTTCCGCTTGTCATCGCGATCGACCGGGATGACGTTGAAGGGAATCTCGAAGTGCTGGCATACCTCGCCGAGAACATCGTGGTTCGAGATGACCGCGACGATCCTGCCCCCGAGATCCCCGATCTGTTGACAGAGAAGGAGGTCATAGAGGCAATGCGAAGCCTTGGTTGCGAAGACAACCATGCGCGGGACGTGATCGGAGAAGGTCAGCTCCCAGCGCAGGTTGAAACGCCGCGCGAGATCGCTCATCTCCGCTCGGATGGCGTCGCGGTCGAGGTCGAAACCAGCCAGATCCCAAACCAGGCGCATGAAGAACTCGCCGCTGTCGCGCTCGGCGTGCTGGTCGGCATCCAGGATGTTGCCACCGTGACTGAAGACGAAGGTCGACAGGGCGGCGACGAGCCCCGTCCTGTCGCGACAGTTTACAAGGAGAGTCGAAGTGACGGGCTGGTCAGGGGACATACGTTCCACCGATTGCCAGCGTCAGATACCCCGGTTATGGCCGCAAGGCAAGGGGACGCAGGCTGCGTGGATCGTAGCTTCTACTCCATCTCATTGATGATGACGGGCTGGTTCTGTCCCTTCACATCGCCAGTCGCGCTCACCGACCCGTCGCGATAGAAATACGAATAGACCGCATCGCAGTTCATGTTTCCTTGCGCCAGGGCTGTGAACGTGGAATTCGAACCGGTCCCGTTGCCCGTGTAGCCGGGAAGGTAGTCGTGTGGATCCGCCAGCGCGAACTTGAGTGCGGACCACACGCCATCGTCATTCCACACGGTGCTGCCACCAGGGCAACGGCCACCGGTGGAAGTGCAGCAATGCGTTGCTTGTTCCCATACTGCCGCAGGACCGGGAAACTGCTTCGCAAGAGCCAAGCCGTCCGTGCCACCCACGCTGGTTGTGAAGTCGGACATGTAGTAGGTCACGGACCCAGCCCACATCTTGTTCAGATGTTGGGCGGCCTCCGCGGTACGCGACTTCTTTATGTACCGCGTGAACGCAGGGATCGCGATGGCCGCCAGAATCCCGATAATTCCAACGACGATCATCAATTCAACCAAGGTGAAGCCTTTTGACGTTCGACTACGCATGGTTACCCCCGTTTCTTGGAAAATGCAGCCTTCGTGCCATCGCATCTTGTACATCGTCAGGATGCCAACTAGCTTGAATCAATCGGAAAGGGCGCCCCCAAATGAGGGTGAGGCTGGTACGCGGACGACGGATTTTGTCCAGGTCTTGGGAAAAAGGGTAAGCAGCGACAAATTCTGTCCAAAAGAAAAGGCGGCTTCCAGATGGAAGCCGCCCTTCTAGCAACAGGGTACAGTTGGGTTGGACGCGCTCAGCCAGCGGATCCGCTGTCCATGCCACCATCGATGGCGGCGTGGCCGGCCTCTGTCTCCTGCGCATCGATGGCACCGCCATCCACGGTCACGGGACTCATGTCCACGCCCATGTTGGTGTCGGGTGTTCCCCCGTCCATCGGGACTGCCTGGTCGATGGCCACGTCGGCCGGAGGGGCCTGGTCGACGGCCTGATCGACGGCCGGGATCAAATCCGGCTGACCAACCTCAACGCCTGGTGCCTGCACCTCGGGCCCCCAAGGTGCGTCAGGAATCGGCGCCTGCACCTCGACTCCCGGCAGGGTGTCCATCTTCGGGGCCGCGTCCTTCTTGCCGCCATCATCGCTACCGCAACCGAGTGCCGTGAGCGAAAGTGCAAAAACTGTAACTACAAGCTTCTTCATCATAGCTTCTCTCCGTGGGTTGTTCGCTGCTAAACCGCTTTGGCGCGGCATACTACAGAAAGTGTTACAAAAGTAAAACACTTTGTTTGTTGGCACGGCCGATTCCTCCTCTTCACCCTTGGCGTGACGATTGCCGCGTTGTGCATACAAGAGCCAAATGCCTCGAATATCTCGTTTGATCGGCTCCGTCATTGACGAAATGCGGCGTAATCTGGATTCGACCGACGATGGTCTTGTCGCGGTGGGAGGATCCTTGCACCCTGACTTGCTCGAGCAAGCCTATCGGATGGGAGTGTTTCCCTGGTCTTCCGAGCCGGCCGTCACCTGGTGGTGCCCGGACCCGAGGGCCATCTTCGAATTGGGCTCCTTCCGGCCGTCGCGCAGTTTACGCAAGCGGATTCGCCAGTCCGGCTGGGACTTCCACCTCGACCGTGACTTCGAAGGAACCATCAGACGATGCGCAGAGGCAACCGTTGACAGGCCCGCTAGTTGGATCACCGAGGACTTCGTGGTGTCGTATTGCGAATTGAACAGACGTGGGATTGCCCACAGCGTAGAAGTGTACGAGGGCGACGTGGCGGTGGGCGGTCTGTACGGTGTTGCGATGGGAGGATTCTTCGGCGGCGAATCCATGTATCACAGGCGCCCGGATGCTTCGAAGGCAGCCCTGGGCCACCTAATATCCCATCTACGTCGTCGCGGCTTCGTCTTGCTCGACGCACAGGTCATGAATCCGCACCTGGAGACATTAGGGGCGCGAGAGATCCCCCGGGCCGAATTCCTCCGTCGACTGGCCGGAGCGCTTGCGCTTTCAGTTACCTTCTGAGCGATGCGCTTCTGTCGGCTATGATGCGCCCCATGTCCCCGCGATCTCGCCGGCCCTACGCGGGTTCCTTGCCGGTGGCCGTCGCTATCCTCTTGATGGTGGTCGCAGGCGTCTGCGCGAAGTCCGCCAAGCGACCGTTGCCGCCGCCCAGCTTCCGCCTGAAGGTGGTGCACACCTACCCACACGACGCGCGCGCGTTCACCCAGGGGTTGCTGTTTCTCGACGGCAAGCTCTACGAGAGCACCGGCCTTCTGGCGCGATCGTCGATCCGCCGCGTGGACTTGGCCAGCGGTCAAGTGGAGCAGGTCCAGGCCCTGCCGGCTGGCCTGTTCGGCGAAGGACTCGCCCTGGTGGGCCAGCGCCTGTTTCAGCTTACCTGGAAGAACCACAAGGTCCTGGTATGGGATTTGTCAACCCTCAACAAGGTGGCGGAATTTGCCTATGACGGCGAGGGGTGGGGACTTTGTTTCGATGGCAGGAGCCTGGTCATGAGCGACGGCAGCGACACGCTCGCCTGGCGGGATCCCGGCACTTTCGCCAAGAAGCGTGAGGTTCGCGTTCGCATGGCGGGACGACCCTTGGCGAACCTCAATGAGCTCGAGTGCACCGGATCGGTGATCTACGCAAATGTCTGGCAGGACAACCACATCGCGCGCATTGACGCCAAAACCGGCGAGGTGACGGGCTGGATCGATGCCTCCGGGTTGCTCGACCCTTCGGAGGCCGCCCAGGCCGATGTGCTAAATGGCATCGCCGCGATGGCGAACACGAGACATTTGCTTGTGACCGGGAAACTCTGGCCGCGCCTTTTTGAGGTCGAAGTCGTCCCGGCAGCGAAGGCGGAATCCAAGTGAAGACATCGAACGTGCTCATGCATTGCACCGCGATGGCGGCCACGGTGGTGGCGCTTGCGACCACATCGCCGTCCGCGTCAGCCGAACCGGGCGACGACCTGACAATCTCGGTTCTCACCTTTGGTCCAGGAGATCACCCCTTCTTCAAGTTCGGGCACAACGCCATCCTCGTGCAGTCTCGTAGCGGTCCTGGGTGGGTCTATAACTTCGGCACCTTCGCTTTCGATTCGCCGGCGCTGATCCCGAAGTTCCTTCGCGGCAGGTTCATGTACTGGCTTTCCGTGTCCGGCGTGGAAGACACGATGGAATCCTACACCGCCGCCAACCGTTCGATTCTGGCGCAGGAGATCGATCTCCCCTCGGCCCAGAAGTGGGCCCTGTGGCAGTCCCTGCGAGCGAACGCCCGGCCCGAGAATCGGGAGTACCTTTACGATTACTTCCGCGACAACTGCTCCACCCGGGTTAGGGACGCCGTCGACCGGGTTGTCGACGGAGCCGTGCGCAAGGCGGGACAGGCGCCGGCCGCGATGACTTTCCGGGCGCATGCGTTGCGCATGGTCGCGGACCTTTGGCCGGAGTATGTGGGGCTCTATCTCGGACTTGGGCGCGCGACCGACGTGCCCATCAACCGCTGGGAAGAATCGTTCCTGCCCGAGCGGCTGGCCGATCTTCTGCGGTCCGTGCGGATTTCTGATGGCAGCGCCACCCGGAGCTTGGTGAAGTCCGAGAAGATCATCCACCAGGCCAGGCGACCGGCCAAGCCGGCGGCTCCGCCCAACTGGATCATCTATTTTCTCCTCGTGGGTGTCGGGGTCGGAGGTGGGATGTTCCTGCTCGGCTGGCGGGGAAGGCGCTTGCCTTGGGCGAGAATCCTCTTCGGTTGCCTGCTGTCCGCGATCGGGGGCCTCTTGGGGCTCCTTGGCCTCATCATGCTGTGCCTGTGGGGGCTGACAGACCATCGGGCGGCATACGCAAATGCCAACATCATGCAGCTGGCACCGTGGGCGATTGTCCTTCTGTGGTACGGGATTGGCGTGGTGCGTGGCCGTACCCGGGCCACGCGCAGGGCGCGCTATCTCGTGCTTTCGATTGCTGCATTCTCCTTTGCAGGGATCGTGTGCAAGGTGCTCCCGGGCGCGAATCAAGATAACTGGCCCTTCATCGTTTCTTGCCTGCCCATCTGGCTGGGTCTTCTGGGCGGCCTGACCGCCATGACCCGCGATGCGAAATAGCAGTTCCCGAAATGGCAGTTCCGATGACACGCAATTCGTGTTTTTCCACGCTGGTCTCTGCTGCATTCGATGGTAAGGTGTGGGATATGCACCTGCGCTGCTGCGGAGTAGTGCCCGTGAATGACTGCCCGGCGTAGGTTAGAGCTTAGTACGAGGCCCGAGCAACGTTTCCGGTCCAAGACACTTCGCCTGAAGGAGAATGGCGCATGTTGGAGAATGAGGATTCCGTAGTCACGTCACTCAATGAACTCCGGAAGCTCAAGCACGAAAGAATCACCCGGCAGACCCAGTCCCGCGCCGTGGTCGGATCGGGACGCGCGGTGGCGCTGGCTGTCGATCCGGCGTCGGACCAAATGACACCGCCTCCTGTCGCGATGGCATCGCCGATTCATTCGCAACGAGCTGCGTTCCAGCAATCGGGCTCGCAGGGTCCGAATGCCGGCTTCGGCGCTGGGTTGAACGCTGGCGGTTTTTCCGTGGCGCCATCGTCATTCGTTCAGTCGCCCCCGATCATCCAGACCAAGACTTCGGTCAAGGCCGCAGTCTTCGTTGCCGTCGTACTCATCGGGGCGGGTGGCGCGGGCTACGTGAAGCTGCAAAGCGATACCCAAGCGATGCTCGCAGCCAAGGACGCATCCATCAGAAGCACCGAGGAGTCGCGCAACCGAGCGGTGGAGAGCGCGGTCAAGTCGGAGGTGCAGTCGCGCAATAACTTGCGCCAGTGTGAAGACAAGCTGAAGGCAGCTATGGCGATGGTTCCGGCTGCTCCTGCGCCAGTCCCAGCCAGCGCGCCGGTGATCGAAGCAAAGCCGGAGAAGCCTGCTTCTGCGGCGAGGACTGCATCAAGGTCCAGCCACAGGAGTGTGGCGCGATCCTCTCGACGCACGGCACGGGTCCGGGAGGCGACGCCCAAGACCGATGCCGTGCCCAGCATCGCTAGGAAGAAGAAGCTGGACAACGATCCTCTGGCCGGCCTCGGCAAGTTGTAGGCGGCTCGAAAAGGAAGGTCGGTTCTTTCTCTGCGCTAGGCATTGACCATCTCGCGTGGAGTTCGGGATCTCGATGAGGTGTTCGGGGCAGGGCGGCTCGCTGTGACGTGGCGCGATGCGTGGTGCGATTTTTTGACCGCTGGCTCGCTATGCCCGACTCTGGGGCATGCTTCCCGCAACCGAAGAAACCGCGTATTTCGATAGTTGCAAGCAGGCGCTGCTGGACGAGCACAGTGGCAAATTCGCAGTGGTGTGTGGGCGAAGGTTGGTCGGGGTTCACAACTCCCTCGATCTCGCGCTCAAGGCTGCTGCGGATGCCTTTGGCGAGGGCGACCTGTCCGACGGTGCGCCCGTGCTAATCAACGAGATCGGCGAGGCGCCGCGAGTGCGCGTGGTTGCCCAGCGGAATCGCTGATAGGGAAGCCTTCGCGGGTGTCCATCACAACCGCGCGGGCGAAGGGGGCTTCGCTCGCCGGAGCCACATCGCGGGAAGGTTTGGAAACCCTTCGAGGGTTTTCATCACTAGGTTTGCAAATCCTGCCCGCCTTGAGTAGAAAAGCCGTCGCTGGCTGACCGCGGCGTTGACGCTGGCTAGCCGGGAAAGGGAAATTATCAATGTCACGAGTCCATTTCAGGGTTTCGAGCAAGCGTTCCATCGGGTGGCTCTACGCGGTATCGCTCTTCGGCCTCACCCTAGGATGCGTTGAGCAGGGCGAGGACAAGCTAACCAAAGAGGATGAGGAATTCGTCCAGAAGAACATCCTCGCGGCTCCGCCTTCGCCTCAGTTCGTGGTCAACGCGGATCTGGACGGCAAATTGACCTACCTGGGCATGGATGTGAGTCCGAACCCGGTGGAGGCGGGAAAGGAAGTCCGGGTCACTCACTACTGGAAGGTGAACGTGGCGCCTGGCGAGGGGTGGAAGGTGTTTACCCACATCGGCGGCACCAACAAGAAGGGCTTTGCCAACGTGGACCACACGCCGGTCAGCGGCAAGTATCCTGCCGCCAAGTGGAAGGCCGGCCAGATTATCCGAGACCAGCACAGCTTCCGTCCGCCAGCGGGTTGGAACTACGATCACCTTGAGATCTACACCGGCCTCTTCAAGGGCAACGAGCGGATGCCTGTGAAGTCCGGTGCAAGCGACCAGAATCGCGTGTTCTGCGGCAGCGTTCCCATGAACGTGAAGGCTGCACCACCGCTCAAGCGCTACGTTGTAACCAAGATCGCCAAGCCCATCAAGGTGGATGGCAAGTTGGACGAGGCCTCGTGGAAGGACGCGCCATCAACAGGCCTTTTCGTGGACACGATGACGGGCAATCCCTCCCCCGTCTCCACCCAGGCCAAGCTCCTTTGGGATAACCGGAACCTCTACATCGCGTTCGAGAACGTGGACACCGATGTTTGGTCCACGCTTACCGCGCGTGACGACAAGCTATGGACGCAGGAGGCGGTCGAGGTGATGATCGATGCCGACGGCGACGGCAAGACCTATATCGAGCTGCAGGTCGCGCCGAATGGCAACATCTTCGATACCTACCTGCCCACCTACCGCAAGTACGAGGACAGCATCGATGCGAAGCGCAAGCCGTTCAGTTGGAATTCCAAGCTCAAGGCGGCGGTGAAGGTCGACGGCACGCTCAACAAGCGCGACGATCAGGACAAGTCGTGGACGGTCGAGATGGCCTTGCCTCTCGCTGATGTCAACGGGATGGACAAGCCGGGCGTCAAGGTACCGCCTACGGTTGGCGACATGTGGCGCCTCGACATGTACCGAATGGATTCGCCCAAGGACAAGGGGCAGATCGCGGTCGCCTGGAGCCCGCCGCTGGTGGGTGATTTCCACAAGCTCGACCGTTTCGGCCAGATCGTTTTCGGCGACGAGAAGGGTGAGGTTCCCCCGCCCAAGGCCATGGTCGAGGAGAAGGCGGCCAAGGATGACAAGGCGGCGGCCAAGGAAGGCAAGTCCAAGGCCGGCAAGGACGAGAAGGTAGCCAAGGAACCCGCCGCCAAGGGCGAGAAGGCAGCCAAGGAACCCGCCGCCAAGGGCGAGAAGGCAGCCAAGAAGCACGCAGCCAAAGGCGAGAAGGCAGCCCCCGTGAAGAAGGAAGAGACGGAATAGAACAGGGGAACTACCACCCATGATGAAGGCCGCCGGGCAATTGCCGGGCGGCCTTCTTCGATCGGCGGGCCAGGAGAGCCGCCGCCTGGGCAGGCGAGCGGCAGGGAAGATGAACCACATAGGAAACAGAGGAGGCAGGGCGCGCAACGGAAGCGAGGGGTCGGAGCCTGGAGTTGGAACCCCCTTGTCTTCAGTTCTGGGTGCTCTCTCTCTTCTCGGCGTTCTTTGCGGTTCGTCTTCTTCTTGCGCGGGTAGCGGCGCGTTCAGGGGTGGTGCCAAAGATGGGCCCGCCGCGCTCGCGACCTCAGAAGTGAGCTCGCCCTCGGCTGCCTCGGCAGAGACGTACACGACTTCGGTGCTCCCGGCGATGTCGACCGATCCGCTCTCCGGGAGAATCGCAACAGGCATCGATGGAGGCCGCAGAAAGCGCGGACAGCCCCCACTGGTCCGTGACGGTCGCCTGGATCGCGTGGCCCACGATATTGCCCGATTGACTGGCGGGCGCCAGGCACCAGCCCCGGATGCCGTCGCCTTTCTTCTCTGGCATTACGGCATCGTGGAACCCGAACCGAATCTCTTCCTTGTCCGGGGAGACGACGGTGCGGAGGATGCGGCGCTGGCGGCCCTACAACCGCAGTTCGTTGGCGCCGCAGCCTCGCCCGAATGGCGACGCGTCGGTATTGGCGTCTCGCGAAAGGCCGGGCAATGGAGCGCGGTCGTGGTCTTTCAGGAAAAGAACCTGGAAATCGATCCCGTGCCACGTGAGATTCGCTCGGGCGCCCATGTCACCATTGCAGGCCGCATTCGGGAGGCCTTTCGAGCTCCGGAGGTTCTCATCACACCGCCGCGTGGCTCGGTAGAGCGGCCTCCGACCACGGTTCATCGCGACGCCTACTCGGCGAATCTCGAGTGCAACGCCGGCAGGGGAGCCTACCAGGTCGAGATCAGTGCCCAGGACTCGCGTGGACCGAGGGTTCTGGCCAATTTCCCGGTGTACTGCGGGGTTCCCCCGCCCGCGATGTTTGCACTGGGGGCGGCATCTGCTTCGTCGACGATGGATCCCGTGGAAGTGGAGCGGCAGATCCTCGAGCTGATGGATCGCGATCGGCAGGACCAGGGCTTGCCCACCCTCGTGCGCGATGCGCGTCTGGCTGCGATCGCACGCCGTTACAGTCGCGAGATGGCCGATACCGGCGAGGTCGCGCACTTCTCGCCCCGCACCGGCAGCGTCGTCGACCGCCTTCTCGCCGCCGGCGTCGCGCCCATGCCCACCATCGTCGCGGAGAACGTTGGCAGCGCTGCGTCCGCGGCTGATGCCGAAAAGGCCTTCATGGGCAGTCCCGGCCATCGCGACAACATCTTGAACCCCGCGGTCACTCACATTGGCATCGGGGTGGCCGTCGGGCGCGAGGAGGGTGGCACCGTGCCCCTCTTCTTCACCCAGATCTTCGCGGGCTGGGGGAAGTAGCACCGTATCCGCGATTCGTGGTAGGGCAGGGCGCATGAGCAACGCGAATCCCGGGCCAAACGCACCTGCTCCCCTACTCGTGGTGGGCTCGGTTGCGCTCGATACCGTCGAAACCAGTACCGATCGCCGCGAGGAGATTCTGGGCGGAGCCGCCTGTTTCTCGTGCTGCGCGGCCTCGTTCTTTTCGCGGAGCCGCCTGGTAGGCGTGGTGGGCAGCGACTTTCCCGCTGCCCACGAGGAATTCCTGCGCAGCCGGGGCATCGACCTCGCTGGCCTCGAGCGCGCGACGGGACGTACCTTTCGTTGGGCCGGCCGCTACGCCGCCGATTTCAACACGCGCACCACTCTCGACACCCAGCTCAACGTGTTCGAGACTTTCAAGCCCAAGCTGCCGAGCGCCTGGACGGAAACGCCGTTCGTGTTCCTGGCCAATATCGATCCGGTGCTTCAGCTCGGTGTGCTCACCCAGGTGAGAAGGCCGCGCTTCTCCGCCTGCGACACCATGAACTTCTGGATCGGGGGCAAGCGCGCCGACCTGCTTGCCGTGCTCGAACGGGTGGACATGCTCCTGCTCAACGACGAGGAGGCCCGCCAGCTTTCTGCCCAGTCCAGCTTGCCGGCTGCGGCCAAGGCGATCTCCGCGATGGGGCCGAAGGCGGTGGTCATCAAGCGTGGCGACGCGGGTGCGCTGCTCTTCCAGGGTGGCGACGTCTTCGCAGCCCCGGCTTTTCCCCTCGACAACGTGGTGGACCCCACCGGTGCGGGAGACTCCTTCGCCGGCGGATTCATGGGTTACCTCGCGGCCACGGGCGACACCTCGCCGGACGGGGTGCGTTCGGCCCTGGTAGCAGGCACCGTGCTGGCCTCGTTCTGCGTCGAGGACTTCTCATTGGACCGCTTCCGCTCCCTCGACGCCGCGGCCATCCGCGCCCGCATCGCTGCCTTCGCCGATCTCTTGCGTTTCCGGCCGCCGAAGATCTGATCTACCCGACGGCGCGCCGGAGCAGGTACCGCAGCAACGGTGCCGCGTGCAGGGCCTGGATCATGTCGCCCCTGTCGATGAGCGAGGCTGCGTCGGTGACCTTGACCAGATGGACGCGAAGATCCTCGGTCGACTCGGGAGCCGGCTCCGCGACTAGCTCGACACCTTCGGCGAGAAAGGTGGTGGTGAAGTTGTCCTGCAGGGCGGGATTGGCGGACAGCCGGGTGAGCAGGGACCATCGCCCCGCGCCGAAACCCGTCTCCTCGAGCAACTCGCGTTTGGCCGCGGCCTCGACGTCTTCACCCTCCTCGACCACACCGGCTGGAATCTCGAAGTGAACAGCGCCAAGGCCGGGACGGTACTGGCGCAACAGGACAAACTCGTCCTTCTGGGTCACCGCGACGACGTTGACCCAGGGCGGGAATTCCGAAATCCAGTAGTCGGCAATCTCGCGGCCCGACGGCAGGCGAAAGCGCTGGTGGCGAAGCACCAGCCAGGGGGGCCGCCGGAAGAGGTAGCTCGGGTTCAGGCACTCCCAGGGCAGGGGATCGTCGGGAAACTTCGTTGGCACTGACGCAGTATTGAGGATGAAGACATGCCCTGCAAGCGGGCTGGAAGCTGGCGAAAATTGGAGTACCCTACGGGCCTTCTGCCGTGAGCGAAAAACAAGACTATTACGAGATACTGGGCGTCAGCCGCGATGCCGATGCATCCGAGCTGAAGCGCGCCTACCGCAAGCTCGCCATGGAGCTGCATCCCGACCGCAATCCGGGCGATGCCAAGGCCGAGGAGCGATTCAAGGCGGCGTCCGAGGCGTATCAGATTCTCTCGGACGCGGAGAAGCGGGCTCTTTACGATCGTTTCGGCCACGACGGGCCGCGCGGCAGCGGGTTCGGTTCAGGCTTTTCCGACGTGGGCGATATCTTCTCGGCCTTCGGGGACATTTTCGGCGACCTCTTCGGTGGCGGCTTTGGTGGTTTCGGTGGGGGACGCGGCCGGCAGCAGTCGCGGGGGGCCGATCTCGAGACCGGCGTGAATCTCACCTTGGCGGAGGTTGCCAAGGGCGTCACCAAGGAGATCAAGATTCGTCGCCGGGTCGCATGCAAGGAGTGCGGGGGCTCGGGCGCCGCGGCCGGGAGCGGTCGCGAGCGCTGCCAGCAGTGTGGCGGCCGTGGCCAGGTCATGCACCAACAGGGCTTCCTGATGATCCAGACGGTTTGTCCCATCTGCCGCGGCGAGGGGACCATCGTGCGCAAGCCGTGCGGTGCCTGCCGGGGTGGTGGGCTCACGGTTGCCGAGGAGAGCTTGCAGGTGACAATCCCGGCCGGCGTCGAAGATGGGGCGACGTTGCGCCTCAACGGGCGGGGTGAGGCCGCGTCCGGTGGCGGCCAGCCAGGCAGCCTCTACGTCCGCCTTCACGTGGAGGCGGACTCCCGCTTCGAGCGTGAGGGGGCCGATCTGCACACCGAGGTTGCGATGTCGTTCCCCCAGGCAGCCCTGGGCGCTACGCTCAAGAGCCCGTCGCTCGATGGGGATATCGACGTGTCCGTGTCGCCGGGCACGCAATCGGGTGACATCGTCACCCTGCGGGGTAAGGGGTTGCCGCGGTTGCAGGGGCGCGGCCACGGCGACATCGTGGTGCACCTTCGGCTGGTGGTGCCGTCGCGCCTGTCCGCCGAGCAGGAGAAGTCCCTGCGAGACTACGCCAGCGCGGGCGGCGATCAGGTGGAGCCTCCGGGAGAGCGCGGCGGCTTCTGGCGCAAGAAGCGCAGGTAGTCGCGCTACTTCTTCCTTGCCTTCTTGCCTGCGGATTTGCCTGTGGACTTCCTCGCTGGCTTGGTCGAGGACGCTTTCTTGCTGCTCGGCTGCTTGAGGGAAAAAGAAATTGCTGGTACCGGCTTGTTGGGCTGGTAGAGCCAGGCGTAGGTAAGGTAGCTCGACAGAACGCGCTTGGTGTAGCCGCGCGTCTCGTCGTAGGGGATGGTCTCGATGAATTCGTCGAGCTGCAAGTCGCCGCGCTGGCGGAGCCAGCGATCCACGGCGCCCTCGCCGGCGTTGTATCCGCTGATCACCAGAGGCACCGCGCCTTGGTAGTGCTCGAGCAGGAAAGCGAGGAACTTCGAGCCGACCTCCAGGTTCTTGTCCGGGTCGAGGAGCGCCTCGCGCGTGACCGTCCACTTGGCGAACCGGCCCGCGGTTCTCATCATCATCTGGGTCAGGCCGAGGGCGTTGGCAAACGACTCGGCGAGCGGATAGAACGAGCTCTCTTCGCGCATGATGGCCCACTGCAAGGCCTCGGGAACGTCGTTGGCGCGGCAGTTCTTCATCACGGCGTCGGCAAAGGCCTTGGGGTAGCCGAGGCGCCATTCCGCCTCGCTCGGGCCGCCGTTGGGGTAGTCGCGGCGGAATCCCGGGAGCTTGTAGCGAGGGATCGCGTGCGAGGCGTGCCACTGTCCGCTGCGATCGAGGAGAATGGCGGTGATCCAGTACACGTCCTTGTTCCCGGCCGCAGAAAGGGTGTCTTCCCTTCCGCCGCCCACCCGAAGGCCGAGCTTGCGCAGCTCACGGCGAGCCTCGCTGCCAAGTCCCATCCGTGCGAATTCGACCGCGCGCAAAAAGCCCGGCTCGGCAAACACGGCATGCTTGCCGAACTTCCAAGGAGACTTCCTGTCGAGATCGCCCATGTGTTTGCGCAACTCGCGAACGAGGGCGGTTCTTGCCACGGGGAAGGTCCTGCGCATGCGCTCCAGCGAGAAGAGCGTGTACACCGAGAGGGGATATTCGCGCACGGCACGTTCGTAGGTTTCGCGTGCTTTCATGAGCAGGCGCTTCTTCTCGAACACGCGCGCTTTCCAGTACAGGGCGCGGCCTTCCGCGTACCAGATGTCCTCGCGCGGGTAGCGCTTCAAGATCTCGTCGAGCCAGTCGAGTGCCTTGCCCCAATCGTGCGCCTGCCAGCAGTCGAAGGCCAGCCGCCACAGCGCCTCCGGCGCCATGTCGCCCTTGGGGTAGAGATCCGCGAGATCGCCGAGGAGCTTGCCGGCCTGCGCATCCTTGCCGTCGTCGCTCAAGAGCTCGGCGGCGCGCAGCCGGGCGTCGTCGGCCAGGCGGTGTCCGGGAAAATCGCGCTCGATCTGCGCGTAGAGCGCGATGGCCTTCGGCTTGTCGCCCGAGGAGGCGGACGAGCGCGCCCCCTGGTAGAGAGCGCGCGCCGTGAGATCCTTTTCACCGGCCGCGCGGCAGTCCGCGATTGCGGTATCGAAGAGCGGCGCCGCGCGCTGGCGCTGGCGCTGCTTCCACACCGACTGAGCCATGTGATAGCGCAGCTTGCACAGGGTGGCCTTGTCGATGGCGGGGGTGGCGAGGGCGGCGGCGAAGGCCGCTTCGGCCTGTGGACTCTGATTGGCGTCGTACAGGATCATGCCGCGCGAGAGCTGCTCGTCGATGCTGCGGGCGGTGAGGCCGGCCGCCTGTGCGGCGGGCGCCTTTCTGGCCAGGGCCTCCAACTGGTCGTTGGCGCGCGTGGCCCAAGATTCCACTGGCGACTCGGCCCACACTTTGCGGTAGGCCACGGCGATCTCGGCTGGCGGCCGGCCAAGCTCGTCGAGCGCCTGGGCGTGCAGGAACATGGCCTCGGCTCGGCGTGGTCCCTTGGGAAATCGGGCGAGAAAGGTGCTCACCTCGGTTTCGACCTCGGCCCAGCGCTTGGAGGCGACGAAGGCGTCGACCTTGATCATCGCCGCGTCCGGCTCGAGCACGCTGCCCGAGGGCACGCGCGACAGCCAGGTGAACGCGCCTTCGATGTCGCCCCGGCGCAGGTGGCAGCGGGCCGCATAAAAGGCGTGGTAGGGCGCGAGCAGCGGATAGACCGACCAAAGATCCTCGAAGATGTCACCGGCGTTCTGCCAGGACGACTGGTTCATGAGGGCGAGGGCTTGCAGGAAGCGAAGCGGATTGCGCTCGGGCGAG
>Ga0210133_1000236_pt1 | contig 21825 bp, 20 predicted proteins | sample Joice_ThreeSqC_D_2_FD_184874 | JGI IMG/M metagenome (GOLD analysis project Ga0210133, IMG submission 184874) | Wetland microbial communities from San Francisco Bay, California, USA, that impact long-term carbon sequestration - Joice_ThreeSqC_D1... | ecosystem: Environmental > Aquatic > Marine >...
TTCTCGCCATGACAGAACGCAAGACGCCACTCCTCGACCAACTGGAAACTGGCCCGTGGCCCAGCTTCGTCAAGGAGATCAAGAAGAGCGGAAAGAAGAATGAGGCAGCGAGCGCCTTGAGCGGAATCCTGGAGCGCTCCTACAAGGACAAGATAGGGCACTGGAAGCACGGTGGCGTCGTCGGCGTCAGGGGATACGGGGGCGGTGTGATCGGCAGGTACAACGACATCACGAATGATTTCCCCGAGATCGCCGAGTTTCACACCGTCCGCGTGAATCAGCCAGCAGGTTGGTTCTACACCTCCGCGGCGATCCGCAAGCTGTGCGATATCTGGGAAAAGCACGGCTCGGGCATCACCAACATGCATGGGTCTACGGGCGACATCGTCTTTCTCGGCACCAGCACCAAGGAACTCGAGCCACTGTTCAGCGATCTCACGGAAGCAGGCTTCGACCTTGGCGGCTCAGGCTCGGACATGCGCACCCCGAGTTGCTGCTGTGGCAAATCGCGCTGCGAATGGGCTTGCTACGACACAATGAATTTTGTCTACAACATGACCATGACCTACCAGGACGAGCTGCACCGGCCGGCCTTCCCCTACAAGTTCAAGATCAAGGCAGCGGGATGTCCCAACGACTGCGTGGCGTCGGTGGCGCGCGCAGACCTTTCCGTGATCGGGACATGGCGCGACAATATCCAGGTCAATCAGACTGAGCTAGACGCCTACGCTGCCTCCGGCAAGATCGACATCCAGAACGATGTCGTGGGGCGCTGCCCAACAAAGTGCATGAAGTGGGACGGCAAGAGCATGAAGATTGACAACGCCAATTGCGTGAAGTGCATGCATTGCATTAACGCCCTGCCCAAAGCACTGTCGCCCGGCAAGGACCGAGGTGCCGTCCTGCTGCTGGGCTCGAAGGCACCCATCATCAAGGGAGCCCTGTTGTCCTCGGTGCTGGTGCCATTCGTGAAGATGGAACCGCCCTATGACGATATCAAGGAGCTCATTGCCGCGATCTGGGACCTATGGTCCGAGCACGGCAAGAATCGCGAGCGTGTGGGCGAGTTCATTCAGCGTATCGGAATGGGAAGTTTCTTGGAGCAAATTGGTCTCGAACCCACTCCGGAAATGGTCGCGCACCCGCGCACCAACCCCTACGTCTTCTACGAAACGGACTCAGAGTAGGGCCACAACGTCTAGACGTCACCCCAACGACAGGAGATCACACTCATGTGTCCTGAGCCAACCAAGAGAAAAGTGGACATCGGCCCGCCAAACTACGAACAGTTTCTGCCGCCGATCATCAAGAAGAATTACGGGCAGTGGAAGTACCACGAGATTCCGCGTCCCGGCGTATTGGTACATGTGGCCGAGAGTGGTGACAAGCTCTTCTCGGTGCGAGCCGGTACCGCACGCATCGCCAGCATCGAGACATTGCGTCTATTCGCGGACATTGCCGACGAGTTCTCCGGCGGTTATCTGCGCTGGACCAGTCGCAACAACGTCGAGTTCCTGCTGACGGATGAAAAGAAGATCGAGCCACTGATCGCGCGGCTCAAGAAGGAGGGCTACCCGGTCGGAGGTACAGGGCCGGGCATCACCAATGTCGTGCACACCCAGGGCTGGGTGCACTGTCACTCTGCGGCCACAGATGCCTCGGGCGTGGTCAAGTCCATCATGGACGAGCTGTTCCCACACTTCGAGAAAATGGATCTTCCCGGGAAGCTGCGCATCGCATTCGCTTGTTGCTTGAACATGTGCGGCGCGGTGCATTGCTCCGACATTGCGATTCTGGGTGTCCACCGTCGGGCACCGCGCGTCAAGCACGAGGCTCTCGGAAAGATGTGCGAGATCCCCACGACGGTTGCGTCGTGTCCGACAGGTGCCATTCGCCCGAAGACCGTCGATGGCAAGGAGACGGTGGAAGTCATCGAAGAGCAATGCATGTTCTGTGCGAACTGCTACACGGTATGCCCGGCGATGACCCTCAATGACCCGGAAAACGATGGAGTCAGTATTTGGGTAGGCGGCAAGGTGTCGAACGCGCGCCACGAGCCTATGTTCTCGAAGCTGGCGATCCCCTACATTCCCAACAATCCGCCACGTTGGCCAGAAGTCGTGGCAGCGGTTAAGAATATTGTCGAGGTCTACGCTGCCGGGGCTCAACGTTTCGAACGCATGGGCGAATGGATCGAGCGTATTGGCTGGCCGAAGTTCTTCCAGCTCACGAAGATCCCGTTCACCAAGCTGCACATCGACGATTTCACGCATGCCGGCGAGACCTTCAAACGGTCAGCGCAGCTGCGACAGGGGTGAAGATGATCACGATGGGTCAGAGGAAACTACCATGAGCCAAGTATCGGTCGAGCAAGTCGCCCAAGCGATGTACGCGATGGTGAAGGAATACAACGGTAAGAAGAACCTCAAAGCCATGGATCTGACCAAGGCCATGATAGAGAAGTTCGGCGAGGAAGCGTGCGACAAGCAGTTGTGCAAGCAGGCGATTCGCGAACTTGTCGATGGTGGAACGTGTACCTACTCCTACGTGGGTGGTAGCTACATCGTTCTCAATCCTGACGCCCCAGGCTGACAGGCTGTTCGCTGTGGGCCTGCTCAAGAAAGTCGACAAGGCCAAGCCGCTGCGGTCATCGAACCGCGGCGGCGGCACTGGTGGTGTCTCGGCGCTCCGTCCGGTTCAGGTCGTCAAGCTACCTCCATGCACCAAGACCTGTCCGAGCGACAACGATATCCGTGGCTGGCTCACGGTCATCGCGCAACGTGAGAAGTGCGGGTTGACGCTCGAGGAGGCCTGCGACCGCGCCTTTGCCATCGAGGCCGAAACCAATCCGTTCCCGGCCATCATGGGGCGGGTGTGTCCGCATCCTTGCGAGGGTCAGTGCAATCGTGGCCAGAAGGAGGGCGCAGTCGGCATCAATTCTGTCGAGCGCTTCATTGGCGACTGGGCAATCAAGCGCAACCTGTCGTTGCCCAAGGTGGATGCTGGTGGGCCCTTCTCGGAGAAGATTGCCGTCATCGGAGCGGGTCCTTCGGGGTTGTCCTGTGCGTACCAAATGGCCCGACGCGGCTACCAGGTCACCGTCTTCGAGAGTCTGCCCAAGACTGGCGGCATGCTTCGCTACGGAATTCCTGTCTATCGGCTGCCCCGACAGATCATCGACGCGGAGGTCAAGCGCATAGAGGCTCTTGGCGTCGAGATTCGATGCAATGTGACCATCGGCAAGGACATCACCCTGGACGCTCTTAGGAAGGACTTTGGGGCGATCTACGTGGCAATCGGTGCCCATCAGGGCAAGAAGGTCGGCGTTCCCGGGGAGGAAGGGCCAGGCGTTTACACCGGCACGGAATTCCTCCGCCTGGCGAACATGGGAGAACCTCCGCCGGTCGGCAAGAAGGTCGTGGTTATCGGTGGGGGAGACACGGCGATCGACGCGGCCCGCGTCTGCCTTCGCTGTGGCCAAGATGCCGCCGCGATCACGAGGCGCATGGGCAGCGAAGTGACCATTCTCTACCGCCGCACTCGCAATGAAATGCCCGCCATCTCGCGCGAGATTGAAGAGGCGATCGAGGAGAACATCAAGATCGAATTCTTGGCGGCGCCTGCGCGGATCGTTCGCGATGCCAGTGGCAACGTCACGAAGATGATCGTGCAACGCATGGAGCTCGGGGAACCTGACGCCTCGGGACGGCGCAGACCAGTGCCCATCGAAGGCAAGCTCGACGAGATTGAGGTTGACACCGTGGTGGCTGCAGTTAGCCAGCAGCCGGACGTCAAGTCCTTGGGGGCGTTCCAGGATAAGGGCTGGCTCAATATCGACGAGTGGGGCCGCACCAGTGAAGCAAAGATTTGGTCGGGTGGAGACAACGTCAATCTCGGGCTCGCCACGACTTCGATTGGTCAGGGACGCAAGGCGGCGTTAGGCATGCACGCGACGTTGCGGGGCCTCGAGCCGCGAATCGACGGACGTGGTCCCGATGTCGGTCCAGATCGTATCAAGTTCGACTTCTTCGAGGCCAAGCTGCCCGTTCAGCGCCAGGTGAGGAGCCCGGAGGATCGACTGGCCAATCCCTTGGAGGAGATCGACTGCGGAATCACAGAGGAGCAGGCCCTCTTCGAGAGTACGCGTTGCTTCTCGTGCGGTTCCTGTTTCGCATGCGAACGCTGTTGGATGTACTGCACGCCTTCATGCTTCAAGAAGGTGACCGCGCCGCCCAAGCCGGGTGACTACTACACGGTGAAGCTGGACACGTGTGACGGATGCAAGAAATGCGCGGACGAATGCCCGTGCGGTTTCCTCGACATGGCCTGATGGCCTGAGATTCATGGGAGAGTGGTGACGCACGCACGACTTTCCAGAGTAGTGATTGCGGGGATGAGCGGTGACGCCGGCAAGAGCGTTACCGCCATCGGGTTGATCGGCGAGCTTAGGCGGCGTGGCGTCCAGGTTGCGCCATTCAAGAAGGGTCCTGATTTCATCGATGCTGGTTGGCTTGGCGCTGCCGCGGGTATCTCAGGACGAAATCTCGATACGTTCATGATGCCGCGTACGGCTGTCGTCGCGTCACTCTGTCGGGCTGCGGCGTCGTCCGACGTTGCAATCATCGAGGGCAACCGCGGTCTTTTCGACGGTGCCGACAACCGAGGAACCCACTCGACGGCAGAGCTTGCCAAGTTGATCGGCACGCCGGTGGTTCTGGTGCTTGATGCCACGAAGGCAACGCGTACCCTCGCCGCCTTGGTGCTCGGGTGTCAGGCGATGGATGCCTCCCTAACCATCGGCGGTGTCATCCTAAATCGTGTCAAGACCGTGCGCCACGAGTCGGTGATTCGCTGTGCAATCACAAAGGCTACGGGCATCCCGGTCATAGGTGCAATCCCCGAGCTTCGAACGATGGAACTTCCGAGCCGGCACCTGGGACTCGTGACCGCCTTCGAACAAGGTGATCCTACGGGAGCCATTGCGCGTATCGCCGAGGTGGTGCGAGAGCAAGTCGACGTCGACGCCGTGCTGAAGATCGCGGGGACCGCCTCGGACCTTGTGGCGCCTCCCTTGCCTTCGACGCAGGCGGCTGGGCGCGCCCGGATCGGCGTGCTTCGGGACAAGGCCTTCACGTTCTACTATCCGGAGAATCTCGAGGCGCTAATCGCGGCTGGCGCAGAGATCGTTGCCATCTCGCCGCTCGCCGACCACGATCTTCCGGACGTCGATGCCTTGTACGCAGGCGGGGGATTTCCCGAGGAATTTGCCCACGAGTTGGCCGAGAACCGTCCGATCCGGCAGGAACTCGCCAGACGTATCGATCAGGGGCTACCGGTCTGGGCTGAATGCGGTGGTCTTATGTATCTTGCCGACGGGATTGTGAGAGATGGCAAGCTGCATCCCATGGTTGGCGCCTTGCCGATGACCGTCGAGCACGGCGACCGGCCACAGGGGCATGGGTATGCGGCGGGGCATATTGATGCGAAGAATCCATTCCTACCAGAGGGTTTCATGCTGGCAGGTCATGAATTCCACTATTCTCGGCTTCAACCTGGTGTCGATCGACTCGATACAGTGGTTGCCCTCGAGCGCGGCGTGGGCGTCGGCCTGGGGCGCGATGGCATCCACGCTCAAAACGTGGTCGCGACGTACACCCACCTTCACGCACTCGGGGTGCCCGATTGGGCGCCAGCCCTGGTTCGTGCAGCGCAGGGGGGGGCACCGTGAACCTGCGTGCGAAGGTGCAAGCAACGATCCGCGGACAGGATACCACTGCGATCGACGCTTTTGTGGCCGGGGACGCGCGTGTCCTGCGCCATCTCATTAGTATGACATACGACGAGGACGCGGATCTCCGCACCAGTGCCGCCCGAGCCATTGCGTTGGCTGCACGCCATCATCCCCAACAGGTGTCCGAGTGGGTGCGCAGGCTGGTGTGGGCAATGAACGACGAATCGGGGACGAACGGCCAGACAGCGCCGGAGGTAATTCAGGCTATCGCTATGGAGCAGCCGTGCCTGCTACTGCCCATGCTTCCAGATCTCGTACGGCTTGCGGCAGACAAGGAATTGCGTCCCCTCCTGATCTCGGCAGTGCGCTTGGTTACCCGGCAATGCCCGCCGGGGACGGGGAATGAATGTTCGCACCGAAGGTCGGAGGACCGAGTGGTTCCCCGAGAAGGTACCTAGCGAAGGCCACAAAGCAGCCACACACAAATAGTGATTCGCAAGCACAAAAGGAGAAGACCATGGCAGATCTCGTTGTTGGAAACTCGAAATTGGAAATGGACGAGGATGGGTTCATTCAGGAACCGGACAAGTGGAATGAAGAAGTAGCCAAGGCCCTGGCGAAGACAGAAGGTGTCGAGAACCTGACGGAACAGCACTGGAAGCTCGTGAACTATCTGCGTGACTACTATCTCAAGTTCGGAGCAGCGCCGATGATTCGCAAGCTCTGCAAGGAAACGGGGTTCAAGCTCAATGAGGTCTACGACCTCTTTCCTACCGGGCCAGCCAAGGGAGCATGCAAGGTCGCAGGTCTTCCCAAGCCCACGGGTTGCGTCTGAGGAAAATCGCGAGCAAGAGAAGGCATGCGTAGCACGGCGTCTGGCCTATTCGTCAAGGAGCGACGAGAGAACCTCCTCGCTCGTTGGCGAAAGAAAATGTTGGCAGCTTATCCTGCCGACAGCGCCAAGTTTTACGGAAGGGAATGTAACGGCTTTGCGAATCCAGTTGGCCAGACGATCATCGAGAACGGCGAGCAGCTGTTGAATCTTGTCCTCGACGAAGGGACGGACGAAGAAGTCAGGGCGGCTCTTGATCCTATCATCCGGATCCGGGCCGTCCAGGAGCTTTCGCCAAGTGCGGCGCTTGCATTCGTGCCCGCCCTCAAGACGGCGTTTCGCGAGGAGATTCAGGAGCTGCATACGGATAACGCAACTTCCAACGCTCTGGCGGCACTCGACGCGCGGGTAGACGAAGTCCTGTTGGTGGCCTTTGACCAATACGTGCTATGTCGCGAAGAGGTGGCAACCATCCGCGTGCGCGAGGCCGGTCGGCATGTGAGTGGGTTGTTGCGCAGGTTGGGGGTCGCCGAATGGCTGGGGAGCGGCGAGCCACCGGAATCCGGATCTTCTCCACCTCGAGGTGAATGAGGACGTCATGAAAGTGTGGTACGGATTCATGGGGGTCGTGGCTTTGATGATACTCGCCGGGGTCGGCGTCCAGGCACTTGGCCTCCAGACATTGTTCGGGGTCGTTGTGCCATACGCTGCCATGGGGATCTTTCTTGTTGGAGTGGTGGTCAAGATTCTGAGCTGGGCGAGAAGTCCGGTGCCGTTCCATATCCCGACAACGTGTGGCCAACAAAGATCCCTTTCTTGGATTCGGTCCAGTTATCTCGATAGTCCGCATACGAAATTCGGCGTTCTATGTCGGATGGGGCTGGAGGTACTGTGCTTTCGCTCACTCTTCGGGAATACGAAGATGGCGGTGCGTCCCGGCCCCAAGGTTGTCCACGGCCCTACTCAGTGGCTATGGGCCGGCGCCATGGTGTTTCATTGGTGCATGCTCGTCGTCCTTCTGAGGCATCTGCGCTTCTTCGCCGAGCCCGTGCCAGCGTTCGTGGGTGCCATTACGTCGCTTGACGGCTTCTTCCAGCTGGGCCTCCCCGAACTTTACTTGACGACTGCCGGCCTGCTTGGGGGGCTTCTGTACTTGCTGGCGAGACGAATTTGGGTGCCGCAGGTCAGGTATATTTCCCTGCCCGCCGACTACTTTTCGCTCTTCTTGCTGATCGGTATCGCGACCACAGGCATTCTGCTCCGACACTTCATCAAGATCGACCTGGAAAGTGTCAAGGGATTCGCATTGGGTCTCGTGGCGTTCGTGCCAGTGCTACCCGTCCAGGCGCACTACCTATTCTATGTTCATGTCTTCCTGGTCAGCATCTTGCTCGCCTATTTTCCATTCTCAAAGCTGATGCATTTTGCAGGCGTCTTCTTGAGCCCGACCCGGAACCTGGCAAACGACAGCCGCGCACGCAGGCATGTGAACCCGTGGAATGCGCCGGTGAAGACGCACACGTACGCGGAGTACGAAGACGAGTTCCGGGAACGGATGGTTGGCGCTGGACTGCCGGTGGAGAAGACATAGGACATGGCCGAAACCTTCAAGCCGGATCAGATGGCATTCTACAAGCAGGACGAGCTTGTCAGGATCGACCACAAGCCACCCACGACCGCGTGGATGAGAACAAAGCCGAAGTTCAAGATCGGCAATTTCATCTACCCGGCCAAACCGAAGAATCTGGAATACATGGGCTTTCCCAATCCTCGGGTGTGGTCGCCGACCGACGAGGACTGGAAACTTCCGGCGAACTGGAAGGAGATCATCCTTAACGGCATTAGGGAACGGTTGGACAAGTACCGATCGTTCAAAGTCTTCATGGACATTTGCGTGCGCTGTGGTGCCTGCGCCGACAAATGCCACTTCTTCATCGGCGGCGGGGACCCGAAGAACATGCCGGTGCTGCGCGCAGAGTTGCTTCGTTCGATCTACCGCAGCGATTTCACCACCGCTGGGAGGATCCTTGGCAGCCTGGCCGGAGGACGTCCTCTTACCGTCGATGTCATCAAAGAGTGGTTCTTCTACTTCTACCAATGCACCGAGTGTCGGCGTTGCTCTGTATTTTGCCCATACGGAATCGATACGGCAGAGATCACCATGATGGCCCGCGAGTTGCTCAATCTCCTTGGCCTGAATGTCAATTGGATTATGGAACCGGTGGCGAATTGCTTCCGCACCGGCAACCACCTAGGCATCCAACCTCACGGACTGAAGGACACCCTGGAGTTCTTCGCCGATGATATCGAGACGTACACCGGCGTGCGCGTCGACATACCTATGAACAAGAAGGGCGCGGACATTCTGTTCGTGACGCCTTCGGGTGACTTCCTGGCGGACCCCGGAATTTACACCTGCATGGGGTACATGGTGCTCTTCCACGAGCTCGGTCTGAACTACACCTGGAGTACCTATGCCTCGGAAGGTGGAAATTTTGGTCTATTCACGTCACACGAAACCATCAAGCGGCTGAACGCCAAGATCTACGCCGAGGCGAAACGTTTGGGCGTGAAGTGGATTCTCGGTGGGGAATGCGGACACATGTGGCGTGTACTGCACCAGTACATGGATACGATGAACGGCCCCGCCGATTTCTTGCAGGTGCCACGCTCACCCATCACAGGCACGGAGTTTGCCCATGCTCGCTCGACGAAGATGGTACACATCGTCGAATTCACAGCCGATCTCATCAAGCACGGCAAGCTCAAACTGGATCCGAGCCGGAACGACAAGCTCAAAGTCACCTTCCATGATTCGTGTAATCCAGCTCGTGCCATGGGCATTTTCGAGGAGCCGCGCTACGTGATCCGCAACGTATGCAACAACTTCTACGAGATGCCGGAGAATACCATACGGGAACAGACGTTCTGCTGTGGTGGAGGCTCAGGACTGGGGACCGACGAGATGATGGAGATGCGTCTTCGGGGTGGCCTGCCTCGCGGCAACGCGGTTCATCACGTGCAGCAGAAGCATGGGGTGAATCGTCTTGCTGCCATGTGCGCGATCGACAGGGCCACGCTGTCGACCGTTTGCGAGTATTGGGCACCGGAAGTACGGGTGACCGGTATTCATGAAATGGTTGCCAACGCGATGGTTTTGAAGGGTGAGACGAAGCGCGAGCTCGACCTTCGGGGCGAGCCGCTCCACAGCCAAGAGGCGGAGTAGACCCTTGCACGATGCTAGAAAGATCATCCCTGGCCTGCTGATCTTCTTGGGGCTCGTGACCTTTCCGGTCTGGTATTCCTTGGCCCATGGCAGACGGGGCGAAGCCCCGCAACTTGCGAAGCCCGTCAGCGGCGAGCGTTGTGTCGAGTCCAAGGAATTCATGCGGTCACAGCACATGCGACTTCTGGATGGATGGCGCGATTCCGCAGTCCGCGAGGGCAAGCGCCGCTACGTTTCGCACGACTTTCCCAAGGAAACCTATGAAATGAGTCTCAGCAAAACATGTCTGCGCTGCCATGCCGACAGAGGGAAATTCTGCGACAGCTGCCATTCCTATTTGAGCGTCACCCCTTCCTGCTGGCAATGCCATGATAGCTCGAGGGGAACCTTGGGCGAGTAGAAAGGGAGGGGGGAATCGTGTACCCGGTGATGCTCGACCTGGTCGGACAGCGCTGTTTGGTCGTCGGCGGTGGCGGGATGGCCCTAGGCAGAGTCCAGGGCCTGCTAGCTGAGGGCGCAAAGGTACGGGTTGTCGCGGCTTCGCCTGTGCAAGCTATCGACGGGCTAGCGAGCTCTGGCGCGGTGGAACTGGAAAGACGGCCCTTCGAAGAAGCGGATTTGGCCGATTGCATGCTGGTGTTCGCGGCGACCGGTGATCGCGATCTCAACCGGCGCATATTCAGCGCCGGGCGTGCACGAGGCATCTGGGCCAACGTCGCCGACGATCCGGAGACTTGCTCCTTTCATATTCCTGCGCGCGTTCGGCGTGGAGCGTTTCAGTTGGCGATAGGATCAACCGGAGAGGCTCCGTTCGTAGTTCGGCGCCTGCGGCAGCTATTGGAGCGTCGTCTTGGACCGGAATGGGCCGAGTGGACAAAGGCGGCAGCGCGCTTTCGTCGATTCGTGCGCTCCATGGGACTGCCGCGCGATGAAAGGGAGAAGCGGTACGATCGGTTCTTTGCGGCAACCGTGGATGCGGCGCGCCTGACGGCGCGTGTGCCGACCTCCAAGGAGGAGGCGTCGTGGCTCAGAGGTCAGACAGGCGAGCTGCGCGGTAGTCTTTCCACGGGTCAGGTTACGCATGATCTTCCTGAAACGGGAAGAGTTGGCAGGTCCACGGGCGGCTCTGTGTCGCTCGTCGGCGCAGGACCGGGAGACGCTGGTCTGCTGACCTTGCGGGGGCGCCAGCGACTTTTGGCTGCTGACGCCGTGGTTTACGACCGACTGGCGGCCGGCGCCTTGCCGACGGATCTGCGAGCGGGAGTTCAACTGCGTTGTGTTGGCAAGGAAGCCGGGAATCATCCGGTGCCGCAAGAGGAGATCAACGCACTTCTGGTCTGCCTGGCCCGTGAGGGCAAGCGCGTCGTGCGCCTGAAGGGTGGCGATCCATACGTCTTCGGACGAGGGGGCGAGGAGGTGGAGTCGCTTGTCGCCGCAGATATCCCTTTCGAGGTGATCCCGGGTGTTACCTCCGCGATGGGGGCGCTCGCCTACGCAGGCATTCCCGTCACCCACCGCGGTGAGGCGGTACGGTTTACGATGATCACTGCGCACGAGTGCGGGAAGGGCGACGGGGCGCAGGTGCGCTGGGACCTACTGGGGGCGGATCGACACGCCACTCTCGTTGGCTATATGGGAGTCGCAAGTCTGCCCGAAGTCACGAAGCGGCTGCTCGCTTGCGGCATGGACCCATGCACGCCCGCGGCACTCATCGAACGGGGGACGACGTCTCGTCAACGTGTCGTGCGCAGCACGGTTGCTCAGCTTCCGGATGTCGCACGGGCGGCTCGCATCCAGCCGCCCGCGCTCTTTGTCATCGGGCCAACGGTTCGTCGCTCCGAGACTCTCGCCTGGTTCAGCCGTCGCCCGCTGTCTGGTGAGCGCATCGGAGTCTTCGCCACAACCGGTGGGGTCGGCGAAACCCTGGATCTCGCGGGGGCCGAAGTCGTGGAGGTGCCATTGCCCCTGACTCAGGCAGCCCGCATAGTCCTCGGTTCAGCACCGTTGACAGGTTTCGTGGTGAACGGTCGAGACGATGTCGATGCACTAGCAGAGGACCAGGACGGACCGGGGTTTTCTGCAGATGTCGTGGCGTGGTGTTTGTCCCCGGATGCGGCGGAAAGAGCGCGCCAGCTTGGTTGGCGGCATGTTGAGGAAGTCCGAAGTAACTCGGAGCATGGCGGACTGATCCCAGCCATCTCGACGAGGCGCCAGTCGAGTCTTGCCGAGGCTAAAGTGCAAGGTTAATTGGACTCAATCTTGTCTAGCGGCAAGTTCCGACGCGTGCACTCCCGCCAATACGGGCGACATCGATGATTCACCGGAATTCCTGACTTGCCGGAGGCCATACGCGTCCACACCAGCCTTGACCTTGACCGAGATTGCCACCTTGTACAGAAGCGTGAGCACGAAGGCGCCGGTCGCCAAGGCGCCAGCTGCGACGAGAGCCTCATTCCAATCTGGCCAGTATTCAGTGATCTGCCCGAAGGAGTTGGGGATGAACCCTGCAACCACGAATGCAAGGCCCTTGTCCATCCATATGGAGAAGAACGTGGCCAGCGCTCCGATGACCAGGCTCCTTGGCTGTCTCCTGGAAGCGGGGATAGCTAGCAGTGTGAGCCCAAGCAAGGCCAGCAGGCTCGATGTCCACATCAAGGGTACCATCCGACTGTGCCCTTCCAACCCCACGTAGAGGTAGGTGAGTGTGCGCATGTGCTCAGGATTCTGACTGTAAAATGCGGTGAAGAATTCCAATCCGATGAAGAACAGGTGCAGACTAAGGGCATAGAGAACGATCTGGGCCAACTTCTGAATTGCCTTCACACCAGGGTCGAAGCGGCTGAGCTTTGCCACCAACGTACCCAAGACGATGAGTAGCGCGGGCCCCGCGGCGAAAGCGGAGGCTAGGAAATGAACGGTTTGAAGCGCTGTCGCCCAGTGGTGCTTCCCGGGCAAGCCGGCGTAAAGGAAAGCGGTGATCATGTGAATACTCGGTGCCCAGAAGATCGCCAGGTAGATGAAAGGCTTGATCCACTTCGGCGCAGCCTCGCCTCTGTGCTCGGCAGCAAGAATGGTCCAACCACAGACGATATTCAGACCAAGGTAGGTGCTGAGAACGATCATGTCCCAGAAGATTATCGATCCAGGGGTCGGGTAGAGCAGGACATTGAAGACTCGCTCGGGACGACCCATAATGGTGAAGACCGAAAGCATGCTCACAATCACGGCCGCGACAGCCAGAAACTCACCGAGGACGGTTATGCGGGCGAACTCCTTGAAGTTGTGCAGGTAGTACGGCAGCAGAACCATGACGGCGGAGGCAGCGACGCCGACAAAGAAGGTCAACTGGCCGATGTGAAGGCCCCATGGAACATCTCTGCTTAGCCCCGAAGTTGGACCAGAGCCGAGATGGTGTTCTCGCAGCCAGCACAGAAGGCCAACGCCCATGAAACCAAGCAGCAGCAGAAGGAAACCCCAGTACTTGCGACCTCCCTTGAATAAGGCTCCGAGCATGGTTCACCCCTCCTGGACGACGTAGAATATCCTCGGTTGAGTTCCGAGTTCTGGCTTGCGCACGATGGTGTAACGGGTGGCTATGGCCTTGCTCACCGAGGATTCGGGGTTGTTGAGATCGCCGAACAGGATGGCTCCATCGGAAGCTTCCACGCAAAGCGGTGGCAGGCCCTGATCCAGCCTTTCGTAGCAGAAGGTGCACTTCTCCACGACCCCAGCGGTTCGAATGGGGAATTCTGGATTGATGTCCTGAATGAATGGTTTGGGAGGAAGCCAATTGTAGCTGCGCGCACCATAGGGGCATGCGACCACGCAGAACTTGCAGCCGATGCACCGATGCAAATCCTGCATGACGACACCGTCAGGGCGCTTGAAGGTGGCTTTGACTGGGCATACACGCACACACGGGGGATTGTCGCAGTGATTGCATAGCACCAGGAAGGGTTTGTTCACGATGTCCCGCGGAACGTGCGAGATGTCGGTCGTGGGGAAGGCGTGCTGGTACTTTTCGGTCCAGATCCACTTCACCTCATGGGCACGCTCATTGATCGACGGGACATTGTGGAAGCGATGGCACGCGCGGATGATGCGCTGGTAGTCAATCTCCGCTCTGAGCTTCCACACGTCAATGACGAGGGCCCAGCGGGCACCCAAGCCCTTCTTGTTGGAAAGCAGTTCTTCCGCATTGACACGTACGAAACCACCCATACCGGCAGCAGTTCCCACACCCAGAAGGGCCGAAGCGCCAAGAAATCTGAGAAAGTTTCGTCGCTCTGTGTGAGTCGTGGGCGTACCCTGCTCGTCGCTTGACGGCCCGGCGGGCCGTGGGGTGGCGCATTCCATGGATGTCTCCTCCTTGTTACGACGTGACCTTGGCGTAAGTGCCGGAACTACAGGCGATTGCCGCATGCATGAGCCTGCCATTACTGGCCGCGCCCAACTCGTCCCCGCTAGTGAACGTACAGCCGATACGATTGGGAGCGGACAGGTCCGTTGCGCCGCGGAGCCCCCCTGATAGCAATTGCAACACTTCCTTTACTGCGAGAGGGGTAGAGGGGATGTCGGGACTTTCCGGTCCGTGGATATCTTGCTCAAGCGTCTCGTAGGTGCAAAGGGGCGCCGCGCGCCAAATCGGCTGTGGGTCTTCCGATGAGACCATGATTGCCGCAATATCGCATACGCTGGGTTTCCTAGCCAGCCACTTTCGTCTTGGCGTGGGATCAGACATCCTGCGAAAAGCGAGGAAAGACGGGCTCCTCCATGTGCTCTCCGATAAAGCGGCCTCATCAAGGACATTAGACGATTTGATGAACCTGGTGGAATGCTGGGTTGGGTCTTTGGTCGGCAATGGTAACGAGAATGTAACGAGAGCGCGAAGACCGAAGGAATGGAGGCAAGCATTCCTCCAAAGGAAAATGCTGTGGGATCTAACGCGGTTCCGTCGCCAGTGAGCGGAAGCTGGCGATGGCCAGGACGTGGTCTCCCTGTTTGGAAGGCGCGTTAACACGCGAGGGGGGCGGTGTTGCGGTGTCACAAGGTGAAAGCCCTAACGCCGATGGGCTGGGTGCCGAGGCCTTTGGTGAAGGACCAGTGACCACAGGTCAGCTAGCCTTGCGCGGTTCCAGGGATGGCAGGACATGACGATGCGGAGAAGGCGGTCCTGCAGGCAACGACTGCTTCGCATTGCCACGGCCAAGTGCGATTTGGGCACGGCCCACCTGACCGCGGCCTCGGACCTTCTCCAAATGTGCCAATGGAGTCGGAGGATGGGCCGTCAATATGTCACTAGAGGAAGAAGATTGCGCCTTCTCTTCTTTCTGTGGCTCTCAAACAAGTTCACCGGGAGGAGGGCGTGCCGCCGTCGCCCACGAGGCGCTCGGTCGCTCGCTGGATCGCGTTTCGCAGATCATCCAGCCTGAACGGCTTAGCGATGAAGTCAAAGGCGCCGAGCGTAAGAGTTTCGCGCGCTAGGTCTACCGTAGCAAAACCGGTGATCATGATAACAGCAGTACGGGGTGAATTGGTGCGAACATAACGCAGCACCTGCAGGCCATCTGGCCCCTCCATGCGAATATCCGCCACTACCACGTCATACGCCTGTCGAGCGAGAAGCCGGATGGCCTCCTTTCCACTTTCCACGACATCGACTGTGTGACCCGACTTCGTGAGAGCGGGCTTTAGCCGCTTGCCTACAATGGGCTCATCATCCACCACCAGTATCGAGAGTCTTGCCATCAATCCCCCTCCTCTGTCATTGGTCAAGGGTGTAGTCACCGCGCAGAAAGGCATCGACGAAGCGGAGTGCTGCTAGTTCACTGTGCATGAGCGCGTCGAGCTGTCTAGTGAAGCCGATGAGTCGACCAATGGCTTCAAGACGGCTTTCTGTCTCTGCGCGGGGTCGCTTGCGTAGACGTGCCACTACCAAATCCGCGCTTTGTCTTGCCGAGAAGTCGAGCTGCTCAAGAATCTCTCGGATGACCATGGCACGGCGCGTTCGGTGCTTGCTGTCGGACGCACCTCCGACGAAGCGGAAGTAGACGTGGTTGGCATCCCGGTCGTCGCAGAGAAAGGCATCAACCATGTTGTAGTGATAGCCTAGATTGAGACTGAGATTGACGTAAGAATCGGAAACGACTGCCAGGTTGCGCCCGGTACTTCTGTTGACTGTGACGGACGTTGCGCTTGCCATGAACGTCCGCCAATTTACCCCCACGGGTTGCGTGTTCCACACGCCCGGGGTGCAAAGTCCGGACCACAGGGCAAGCATGGGTGCCGAACGCAAGGCTTCTGGTTTGATGGCGGCTCCAGTGGGCAAGCTCGCAACAGAGACGTCAAGGCCTTGACCGATGTCGATCACCTGCAGGTTCAGAGGAAGCTCCCCATCGAGCCTCCTGGCAGATTCGGCGCCAGATACTCCACCCGTCATATGGAGGTCGATCACCTCCTGGACTGCCTTTTCGTGAGCAAAGCGGATCACATCATGCACCGTTCGGCATCGGTCGGCGCGAAAATCCTCTGAATGAGGGTCGACCAATTGCAGAGGCGTAACTCGACGGAGAAGACGACGCAACAGGCGGTATTCTGTCGTGTCCTCAAAATCAGTCTCCTCGACGAGTTGTTGTTGTAGCAATGCCTCGACACGCCCCTCGTAAACGATGTTGTCGTCCGCATCAACCGTAACCTCTTGACCCTCCTCTAGTCGAGAGGTGGCGTTACCGCAATCGACGATGGTGGGGATGCGAAATTCGCGAGCCAACGCCGCCATGTGACCTGTGGGTGCTCCGATGTCGGTCAGAATCGCGGCAACCCGTGTCATCACACTGACCAACCGAGGGGAAGCGCGACGGGCCACCAGCACGACGCCGTTCGAGACGGCGGCAAGGTCGCTGGGGTCGGTCAGATGATGAACGCGACCATGGGAAACGCCGCGACACGCAACATGGCCCTGTCCATGCATTAGCGTGCGGTGGCGTTCGAGAATCTCGGGCAGACTTGTGCGGGGACTAGGGGTGCCCACTACCTGCAGCCGGCGCGTTTGCAGCACATAGAGGGTGCCATCGGTATCGCGTGCCCATTCGAGTTCTTGCGCATGCTTGAAATAGCGCTCGATGCGGAGGCCGATTTGCGCAAGTGCTCGGGCCTCCGATGGAGTCAGTTCTGGGCGACCGTGGGGTTCCGGGCCTAGCGGAACTGCGGTGAGACCACCTTGAGAGCGACCGACGACGATGTCGGGATTCTCCGCAGCTCGATAGTCGAGGACATTGTGTGGAGGGTCGCGCGACAGTTCATAGGTGGATAGGCGAGAGTCCCCGCTGGCGGCACGGTTCGCAAGACCGGGCGTGACTCCTAGATGCATGCGCTGACTTTCTGGGTGATTGGGGTCCGCGGTGTGGAGGGTGCCGGCAACGGACGCCTGCACCATGCGCATGCATGCCACTGCCATTAGCCCGAACGTGGGCAACTTGCGAGCCTGGCGGTAGGCAATCGCTTCCTTGCAATAGAGGCTAGCTAGCACCTCGCGATAGGCATCGAACACAGCATCTGGAAGGACTTGCAAGACGCTGCGAAATTGCCCCGCAAAAGAGAGTTCGTCGTCCTCCCCAAGGGCGCTTGAGCGAACCGCGAGGAAAAGTGGTTCGCCGCTGACCTTCATGCTGGCGACCGCGGCTGTGATTGCGCGGCGGACGTCCCGAGGGATCTTTGCTCGCTTAAGGCGCTCGCAGATGGCCTGGCAAGGCTGGCAGTCGCCGCTGGCAAGCTGGTTCAGGGCTGTCTCGATAAGAGGACCGAGGCCATTTTCCTCGACGACGCGGAGATAAGCGTAGGTCGAGATGGTAAAACCACCGGGAATGGGTATGTGAAGGCGGGTTGCCACCTCACCGAGATGGGCACTCTTGCCGCCCACCAGATTGACCTGGCTCTCATCGATTTGGCCAAAGGGAACACATAGATCGGTGCGCGGGACCACCGGGCGCCCTGCGAGATCCCCCTGAACTTCGGCCCGCAAGCGATCCACCAAGGGGTAAAGAGTTGCATATTTCTGATCGGCGATGCTGTTCAGGTCGTACACAATCCTGTTCGCCAGATCGAAAAGCTGGTCCGCCACTGAGCCTACGTAGGTTCGGTCGAAAACGTATTCGCAGCTCTGCTTCTCCGCAGCATCGGTGAATAGCTGGAGAACGCGGGTGTTGTTGTCGACGAGCTGACGGAAGTGGGCAAAGAGGAACCGGAAGGGAACCCCGGAGCGTTCCTCGAAGCCAAGCCACTTCTTCAGTCGCGACATAGAGCCTCTTGATTTGTTCGTCGTACGGTCAAGCGGTTACGCTAGCTCGACACATAGCTTTGGTCAAAGCAATGCCCTATGCTCGTCGCCAGGGCTTGTCAGTGCCCTGCTCCTCTCTTGAAGACCAAGCCCATAAGGAGGCCAACGAACAGCGCGCTGGAGACAGAAAGCGCACCGTACAGACGGCTGCGTTCGAATGCCAGGAAGGAAATCAAACGGGGAAGACCAACAAGCTTGACCTGTAGCGTTGAGGTGTCTTTGCGCCAAATGGACCCAGACTTCACCTGAATGACGTCGACATTGTAAACTCCCGCGCTTGCGGAAACAGGCCACGGTATTGACGCGGCGAACCCCACGCGGCCATCTTGGATGATGGTCTGCACGGCTCCGGGAGCGGCGTAGAAGACACCTTGAGACTGTTTAAGTTTCATGTAGTCGCGACGAAGAGACGTGGTATCGGAGCTGAGAGGATCGACGATGGCCCGACGAGACACAGCCTCAAGATCCAGCAAGTAGTTGTCGATCATTCGGCGATCGAGCCCCTCCGTCCCTGGCGCGCTGCTCGCAGTCAGGAAGAGGCCGGGAACGCCCGAGATGTGCAAGGTTCTGACATTGGCCCACAACGGGCCGATGCGTCCCTTCTGGTTGAACTTCTCCTCGATTTCTGCGCCGGTGATGATGACGAATACCCGGCTGTCGCGATCCACAAATCCCGCGATGCGAACCGTGCTTCCGTCAAATCTGGCGCCTACCTCGATAGGGTTGGGTTCCACCGTCATCCCCCGGGCATGCGCAGCAGAAAACGCCAGCGTCAGGCTGAACCCCAAGAAGAGTCGCGACAGTGAACCCATCAGTGACCTCCCGTGGAGACTGAGAGAAACAGCGTGGGAGTAGCGACCAAGCCGTACAGCATCTTGAAACAAACGAGCAGAACAATGCATGAGAGAATAATTCTGAGTTGCTCGCCGCGGAGTCGCTTGGTCAGGCGGGCACCCACCTGGACACCAACAGTGGACCCTAGGGCGAGTACGATCGCGAGGAGGAAATCCACCGTGTGATTGACCGAGGCTTGCATGAAGGTCACACCGCTGGCGGTAAACAGGATCTGGAAGAGATCGGTGCCAACGGCCGTGTGCATTGGCATGCGTAGCAGGTAGACCATCGCAGGAATCATGATGAAGCCGCCCCCGACTCCCATGATAGCGGCCAAAATTCCAACTAGTGCACAGAGCAGAATGGGAACGAAGACGGAATGCCTGATGCCGGACTTGGGGAAGTTGGTCTGAAGTGGCAAACGCTGGAGAAGTCGAGCGAAACGCGCGGGTTTGCTCAATTCCGGTGATTTGGCAGCTGCTCCCCGAAGCGCCGCTAGGCTCTCGCTGAACATGTAGGCCCCAATGAGTCCCAGCACGATGACATAGGTGAGCATGATGAGAAAATCAGCATTCCCCACTTGCCGAAGTGCCTTGATGACCTGAACGCCGATGGCGCCACCGCCGATACCTCCAAGCAGCATTAGGCCGCCGAGCTTATAATCTACATTGGCCATTCTCGCATGTGCGTATGTACCGGAAGCGGAAGCCGCGACAATCTGGCAGGAGTCTGTGGCGGCGGCGACGGTTGGTGGTATCCCGAACATCATTAACAGCGGGGTCATCAGGAAGCCTCCACCCACGCCGAACATTCCGGAAAGAATACCCACGAGGCCTCCGAGGCCGAACGGGATCAGAAGGTTGATGCTGGTTCCGGCGATGGGGAGGAATACGTCCATGATGAATGACTCGCGCCCACTGGATCGAGAAAGGTGGAACCTTTACAACAAGAAGGTCAACGTGGGGTACCGTTTCCGGTGGCCCACGGCGGTCGATGGAACTTCACGAGAGGTTGCAACGGAGAGATTCAGCGGGCTTAAGGCCGGCGGGTCAGCACGCTCGAAAGACGGTGCTCTGTCGGCAGTCGTCTTGTCGTCATCTCGGGAACTCGACAGACGCGAGAGCCCGGCGATCCTCAAGCACGCGTACGAAGGACCTCGCAGCGTGCAATTCATCGCCAGGCGTGACACGTAACGATGAGTTGCTCCGAAAGTAGTGCTCCAAGCTTCTGCTATTCTCATGGCATCAAGCTCCTTCGACCTCAGGAGATTGAGGTCGAATCCTGGCTCAAAGAGCAACGGTAGATTCCGGAAGACATCGTACGGGAACTTCTTCGAGATGTCGACGGTGGCTTTGTTCCTGCGGATGTCGACAGTTGCTCCGGTGCCTGACTCAAATCCTATCCGCCCAGGCGGACGGTGGCGCGTTGGGCAGGTACGACCGCGTGGTTCGAGCGGGAAGTGCACATGTCTGGCCACGCTCGCAGAAGGAATGCGAGGGATCCGCGTGCAGAAGGCGAATTTCCGCGGGCACGGAGCACCGGAGCGACTCGCGGATCGCTGCGCCGGATGTCTCCAGCAAGAGGGAGACCTTTGCCTTTCACGCACCATATGAACCGATTGGATGGTAATCTTCTCGACTCAGTCGGCGGCCCCCCTGGTGACTTAGGAGGAAGGGGGCGCAGGTAGCATCCTAGGAGCGAACCTTCGCGAAATAGAGGGCGAGCGGGCGATAGGCCATGTGGGCCCACTTGCTAAACGGGACCTCCAAAACTAGCATGGGCACGACACCTGAGAGGTGGGCCACATAGGCAACGTTGGCGGCCACATCAAAGCCGGTGCGGTGCAAGACGTGCTGGAGAATTCCAGTCACGGCCACGTAAAGCAGCAATCCCAAGAAGATCCAATCGGACTCGTGGGAATGCTGGTATTGACCGCCCGAACTCCTGAATCGGGAGACCATGCTGAGTAACAGCGCGCCAATGAGCCCGAGCGTCGCGACATATCCGAAGCTGTGAACGAACCAATTGATCTCGGGTCCAGCCTGCACTTCATGCAGGAAGAACATGATCAAGATAAACATGGTCACGTAACTCAACATCAGAAGCATGTGCACGACCCAAGGACGGCGTTTCTCGCATTCGGCGAAGCGTCGCTGGGTGAAGAAATGCAGCGGCAGGACGTGCAAGCTGGTCAGATATTTGGCGAGGGGGATATGAATCTGTCGATCCCGACCGATGGTGAACCACCACATCCGAGCCGCGTTGATGCCAAGCAGAATGGTCAAGACCGTGGCCATTCCCCAATCAAAGACATGCACCACGGAGCTAGGCAGAAAGGCGGTCGGACCGTCGTACGTCTGTATGTCGCCGTGAGTGAATCCGAAGGCCAGGAACCCGGCAGCGGTTAGCGTGGCGACGAGCAGAACCCCGAAAAGCTCCGCCTTCCATGAGGTGTAGAAGAGTTTGGAGATACCCGTGAAGTCGTAGCTGGCGGTCAGCCAACGACGCAGACTCATCATGGTTTCGCCGGGCTCGGCGTGTCGCGGACACTGGTCCGAACACTGGCCACAGTAGTAGCACAACCAGGGCTCGAGGCTGCCTTTGAGCTTGTCTTCCAGTCCCAGTTGAGCATAGAGAGTCGGTTTGCGCGGAAAGAGAAATGGCGTGTGAGCGTTGCCGCATACCGAAGTGCAATTGCCACACTGGTAGCACTTTCTAATATCCTCGGCGCCGTAGTGGGCCAGCTCATCAATCAAACGGGTATCGAGTGCAACAGCCATTGGTGTGCTCCTCCACAGCGCGGGGACAGACTGTCAGCCTCCGGAAGCTCCGCTCATCCCCCTCTTGACTTCGTTCAACCCTTCTAG
>Ga0210133_1000238_pt1 | contig 21772 bp, 19 predicted proteins | sample Joice_ThreeSqC_D_2_FD_184874 | JGI IMG/M metagenome (GOLD analysis project Ga0210133, IMG submission 184874) | Wetland microbial communities from San Francisco Bay, California, USA, that impact long-term carbon sequestration - Joice_ThreeSqC_D1... | ecosystem: Environmental > Aquatic > Marine >...
GCGGAGGATTCAGGCAAAAAGCAGCCCTTCGTTATTTCGGACTTGATTGGTCGGATTTCGGCAATCCAGGAAGAAAAGGCGGAGGAATGGACCGCTGTTGCCTTGACTCCCGAGTTTGGCCGAATCAGGATGGCGCGCGCTACGGCAGGCGATAGATGCCTGCCAGCGGGAGGAAGCCCGAGATGGACGCGAACGGCGGACCAGGTGTAAACACGGCCAGCCCCGGTGAGGGCGCCCCGACGAAATTGGACGAGTTCATCTACGACGATGCGACTCCTCGGGCCTTCGCCTTCGCGACCGTCCTGTGGGGAATCGTCGGCATGCTGGTGGGCCTTCTGGCCGCCCTCGAGTTGGCGTTTCCGAGCGTCGGCGCGGGCATCCCCTACATCGCCTTCGGACGGTTGCGTCCGCTACACACCAACGCGGTGATCTTCGCCTTCGCGGGCAACGCCATTTTCGCCGCCATCTACTATTCGACCCAGCGACTGTGCAAGGCGCGCATGTGGAGCGGCCTGTTGAGCAAGTTCCACCTGTGGGGCTGGCAAGCCATCATCGTCGCTGCGGCCATCACCTTGCCGTTGGGATTCACGCAGGGCAAGGAATACGCCGAGCTGGAATGGCCTATCGATCTGGCCATTGCCGTGGTCTGGGTGGCCTTCGCCATCAACTACTTCGGGACCTTGGCGCGACGGCGGGAGCGCCACATGTACGTTTCGCTGTGGTTCTACTCGGCCACGGTGGTCACCATCGCGGTCCTGCACATCTTCAACAACCTTTCCGTACCGGCTTCGTTGTGGAAGAGCTACAGCCTCTACGCCGGCGTGCAGGACGCGCTCATGCAGTGGTGGTACGGCCACAACGCGGTCGGGTTCCTGCTCACGACACCCTTCCTCGGGCTCATGTACTACTTCATGCCCAAGGCGGCCGAGCGACCGGTGTTCTCCTACCGCCTCAGCATCATCCATTTCTGGAGCCTGGTCTTCATCTATATCTGGGCCGGCCCGCACCACCTGCACTACACGGCGCTGCCCGAGTGGGCTTCGACCCTGGGCATGCTCTTCTCGATCATGCTGTGGATGCCCTCGTGGGGCGGCATGCTCAACGGCCTGCTCACCCTGCGCGGGGCGTGGCAGCGCGTGTCCGTCGAGCCGGTGCTCAAGTTCTTCGTCGTGGGCGTCACCTTCTACGGCATGGCGACCTTCGAGGGGCCGCTGTTGTCCATCAAGTCGGTGAACGCCCTGTCGCACTACACCGACTGGACCATCGCGCACGTCCACGCCGGCGCGCTGGGCTGGGTCGGATTCATGACCTTCGGCATGCTGTACTGGATGATGCCGCGCGTGTGCCAGACCGAGCTGTGGTCGAAGAAGCTGGCCAGCGCCCACTTCTGGATCGCGACGGTAGGCCTGGTGCTGTACATCGTGCCCATCTACGTGGCGGGCATCACCCAGGGCACCATGTGGCGGTCCATCAACGACGCCGGAGGACTGGCCTATCCCGACTTCGTCGAGACCTTGGCCGCGGTCATTCCCATGTACATCGTGCGCGTGATCGGCGGCTCGCTCTATCTGCTGGGCGCCGTTCTCGCCTTCGTCAACCTACTCGCGACGTGGGCGCGTCGGCCCGCGCACTACGACGTGGTGGTTCACCAGGCAGCGCCGCTGCAGCCGCGCTTTCGGGATTCACCCCTACCCGAGTCACGGCTCAAGGGGATGGCGGTCGTGGATCTCGCGCACAAGATCGATGTCTGGCAGCAGGGCGGCTGGCATCGCCGCCTGGAACGCTTGCCTCTGCGTTTCACGCTGTACGTGACGCTCGCCGTGGTGGTGGCGTCGCTCTTCGAGATCGTCCCCACCTTCCTCATTCGCAGCAACGTGCCGACCATCCAGTCGGTACGCCCCTACACGCCGCTCGAAGTCGCCGGCCGCGACATCTACATCGGCGAGGGCTGTTACAACTGCCATTCGCAGATGATTCGTCCCATCCTGGCCGAGACCAAGCGCTACGGCGAGTTCTCGAAGCCGGGCGAGTTCGTGTACGACCATCCCTTCCAGTGGGGCTCGCGGCGCATCGGTCCCGACCTCGCGCGCGAAGGTGGGCGCCAGTCGAGCGTGTGGCACGTGTTGCACTTGCAGAACCCCCGCCAGATCAATGACAAGTCCATCATGCCCGCCTATGCCTGGATGCTGACCAAGGATGTGGACTTCGCCTCGATTCCGGCACGCCTCGCCGCCTTGAATAAGGTCGGGGTGCCCTACCCGCAAGCGACCATCGCCGGCGGCGCGGAGCTTGCCCGCAAACAGGCCGCCGAGGTCGCCAAGCAAATCGTCGATCAGAACGGCCCATCCGGACTCGACGGCAAACAGGTGGTCGCCGTGGTCGCCTACCTGCAGCGTCTGGGCAAGGATCTCTATGCCGCGCCGACGCCGGCCGTGGCCGCCGCCACGCCCAGCACGACACCGAAAGCCGCGGGAGGTGAGCCATGAACCTCACCGATGTCATGAGCAACGCGGGATTTAGCGACTTTGCCAAGGTCGGCTTCGTGCTCTCCGGGCTGACTTTCGTCGGTGTCGTCGTGTGGGTCGTGCTTCGTCCCAAATCGGAGATGAAGGCGCATGCAGGCGTCGTGCTCGACGACGATGAGGGTGCGAGCCGCAACGGGAGGCAGTCATGAGCGCGAACAGCGATCGCGATCTTCTGCGCGAACACGAGTACGACGGAATTCAGGAGTACGACAATCCCACGCCCGGCTGGTGGAATCTCATCTTCCTCGGCACCTTCCTCTTCGCCATCTGGTACATCCTGTATTACCACGCCAGCACGATTTCCACGTCGGTGGCGCAAGGGTACGAAGTCGACGTCGCTGACGATCTGAGGAGGCGCTTTTCCACCATCGGCGATCTCAAGCCCGACCAGCCCACCTTGCTGCAATACATGGTCAACCCGGAATGGAAGCTGGTGGGTCAGTCGGTCTTCAAGGCCAATTGCGTGTCTTGTCACGGCTCGAACGCGGCCGGCCAAATTGGCCCCAACTTGACCGACGACTACTGGAAGAACGTCAAGGAATTGACCGACATCCCCAAGGTCATCACCGGAGGTGCCGCGGCGGGTGCCATGCCGGCGTGGAAGACGCGTTTGCACCCGAACGAGATCGTGCTGGTCGCCGCGTACGTGGCCTCTCTGCGCGGCGAGAATCTTCCCGGTCCGCGCGGCCACGAGGGCGAGGTGATTCCGCCTTGGCCTGCGCCTCCAGCCAAGCCATGATCGAGATCCCTTGACGGGGGACCTCATCGCCACCCGCGCAAGAGCAGGCCCATGACTGGCGCTCTTCCCACACCACCCGAAGACGTTCTCTCGACGCTCAACGCCGACGGCTCGCGACGCTGGCTTCGACCACGATTGTCTCCTGGACGCTTTCTGGTCGCGCGACGGATCGTGGCCTGGGCCCTGGTGGTCACGTTCGTCGGGCTGCCGCTCCTGCACATCGGCGGACGGCCCGCGGTTCTCGTCGACGTGCTGCACTGGCGATTCATCCTCTTCGGAAAGCTCTTTCTTCCGTCGGAAACAATTTTGCTGGCAATCTTCCTGGTCGGCGTCGTGGTCGCCCTGTTCCTGCTGACCGCGGTGCTAGGACGGGCATGGTGCGGCTGGGCCTGTCCGCAGACCGTGTACCTGGAATTTCTCTACCGCCCCATCGAGCGCTTCTTCGATGGCAAGCCCAAGCGCGGCGGCAAGCTGTCCCGTGAGATCTCGGGGGCACGCCTCGTGGCCAAGTACATCGTCTACATCGTGCTCTCGGTGCTGCTGGCCAATGTCTTTCTCAGCTACTTCGTCGGCGTCGCCAGCCTGCGCGCCTGGATGACGGAGTCGCCCGCGCTTCATCCGGCGGCGTTCTTCGTCATGGCGCTCACGGCGGGCTTGGTGTTCTTCGATTTCGCGTGGTTCCGCGAGCAGACCTGCATCGTGGCCTGCCCCTATGGGCGTCTGCAATCCGTGCTCCTCGACCGTGACTCCCTCGTCATCAGCTACGACCGGCAACGAGGCGAGCCACGCGGTCCCGTGCGCATGGCCCGCTCGGCGACGGCGGCTGCGCCCGGTGCGCGGGGCGACTGCATCGATTGCGCCATGTGCGTGGACACGTGCCCCACCGGCATCGACATTCGCGGTGGCCTGCGCATGGAGTGCATCGCCTGCGCCCAGTGCATCGACGCCTGCGACGCCGTGATGGACAAGCTGAAACGGCCGCGCGGACTGATCGGCTACAGCACCCAGGCGCGGCGCGAGAGCGGGCGGGGCCGATTCGCGCGGCCACGCATCGTCGTCTACGGATCGGTCCTCGTCGGCATCTCCGTGTTGCTGGCGATCATGGTGCTGCGTTCGCAACCGAGCGATGTCATCCTGCTGCGCGGCCTGGGCATGCCCTTCACCGTGCTTGCGAACGGCGACATCGTCAATCCCGCACGTCTCAAGATCAGCAATCGTGAGAACGAAGAACGGGTTTACAGCGTGGACGTCGCCGACGGCAGCGCGGCGCGCCTGCTGCTCGACGACGAGCCCATGCGCGTCGGTGCCGATGGATCCCTGGTGCGGTCATTTCTGATTCAGGCGCCCCCGGCGATGTTCAAGAACGGTCACGGGGAAGTGAAACTGCGCGTGGTCGATGGGCACCGCTTCAGCAAGGAAGTTGCCTATGGCTTGCTGGGCCCGCGGGGAGGCGGCGGATGAGCGAGAAGATGGGCGACAAATCCACCAAGTCCCTGCGCTGGCCCATCGCCATCGTCACCATTTTCTGTGTGCACGCGGCCGCCATGATCGGCGTCATCTTGGTCGCCACGCGGGATCCCTCCTTCGCCGTCGAGCCCAACCACTACCAGAAAGCCCTGGCATGGGACGCGTTCTCCGCGCGCAGGCGCGCCAGCCAGGCCCTCGGTTGGACCGTCAGCGCGCGGAGCGACGCTCGGCTCGACGCCGCCCGCACACGGGAGCTCGACTGTCGCATCGTGGATCGCGCAGGCCAACCCGTCACCGGCGCGACCGTCGCCCTCTTGGCCTTCCCGCACGCGCGGGGCGAGGAACGCACACGCCTGCGCCTGCACGAGAGCGCCCCCGGCCAGTACGTCGTTCGCGCGCCCATGGTACGCGAGGGAATCTGGGAATTGCGTCTGACCGCGCGGCGTGGGTCCGAAGTGTTCACGACGACGCTGCTTCACACCACGGGCACGGGGTCGTAATGAAGCTGTACGTCGCGGTCTTCGTCGCCAGTCTGCTCGGCAGTCTGCACTGCGCGAGCATGTGCGGTCCATTCGCCGTGTTCGCGCTCATGCGCGACAAGCGGCGCGGCCCCTGGTCGATGCAGGCGCTGTACCACGGAGGCCGCCTGCTGGCGTACGTCGCCTTGGGCGCGATCGGAGGCGGATTGGGCGCCACGCTGAATGTCGGGGGCTCGCTGCTCGGCCTCGGGCGCATCGCCGGCGTGGTCACCGGCGTGTTGCTGGTCGCGCTCGGCGCGCGGCGTGTCCTGGCCATTCTCGGCGTTCGCACCCCGGCCGTTCCCGGTGGTGCGACCACGGCAAGATTGCTGGTGCGGGCGCAGTCCGTCGTTCTGCGGGGCGACCCCGTAGTGCGCGCGCTGGGCACCGGGTTGGGCACGGCGCTTCTGCCCTGCGGCTGGCTGTATGCCTTCGTCGTCGTGGCCGCCGGAACGGCGCGCGCGTCGACCGGCGCGCTGGTGCTGCTGATCTTCTGGACGGGCACGGTTCCCATTCTTGCCGGTATCGGCGCAGGCGCCCGCCTGGCGCTGGCGCGCGCCGGTCGCGCCGTGCAGGTCGTCACCGCGCTTGTCGTGATCGGCCTTGGTCTGGTTTCCATCGCCGGTCGCTGGAACATCGTGGTTCCCGCTGCCACGGCGGCCACCCCGACCGCCGCTCCCCAACACCACGCGTGCCACTGATGTCCACCGTTGCCAGCGAGCGCAGCGAAACCCAGGTGGTTTCACCGTGCGCGCACTGTGGACTTCCCGTGCCGCCGGGCATGGTGGACGCGTCCGCGCCCGAACAGTTCTGCTGCTCCGGTTGCCGGGTGGTTCGCCGGACCATCGAATCGTGCGGCCTCGGCCGGTACTACGGCATGAAGACAGACGGGTTCGCACAGCCCGCGCGTCCCACCGGCCGGGCCTACGCGGAAATGGACGACCGGGCCTTTCTCGATCGGCATGCGCCCCTTGTCGCGCCTGGGCTGCGCTCCACGGAATTGATCCTGGAAGGCGTCCATTGCTCGGCGTGCGTGTGGCTTCTGGAAAAACTTCCCCGCGTGCTTGCCGGCGTGGTCGAGGCACGCCTCGACTTGCGCCGGGCCACCTTGCGCGTGACCTGGGACGAAACGGCGCTACCGCTGTCGAAGGTCGCGCGCACCCTCGACGGATTCGGCTACCGCCCGCACGCCGGCCGCGACCCGGAGGCGCGGGCCGCCCGGCAACACGAAGATCGCCGCATGCTGGTGCGCATCGGGGTGGCCGGCGCGGGCGCGGGCAACGTCATGTTGCTGGCCTTCGCGCTGTACGGCGGGCACTTCCACGGGATGCAAGGCGAGTATGCTCGGTTGTTTCGTTGGACCAGCCTCGCCATCGCCCTGGTGGTCTTGCTGTGGCCGGGTGGGCTCTTCTTTCGCGGCGCATGGGCGGCGCTGCGCACGCGCTCGGCCCACCTCGATCTACCCATCGCGATTGCCCTGGCTGCCGGCATGGTCGCGGGAACGCTCAACACGATCCTGGATCGAGGCGACATCTACTTCGACTCGCTCACAGGCCTGGTCTTCCTGCTGCTGGTTGGCCGCTACGTCCAGCGGCGGATCGAGCGGCGCGCCTCCGATGCCGTGGAATGGCTGTTCTCGCTCACTCCCCGCGTCGCGCGCCTGTGCGAAGGAGATCACATCCGCGAGGTCCCGCCGGAGACACTCCGGCCCGACCACGTGGTCGAGGTACGGCCGGGCGACTCCTTTCCCGCCGACGGCGTGGTTTGCGACGGCCAATCATCGGTCAACCTCGCGTTCATCACCGGCGAATCGCGTCCCCTGACGGTGCGGGAGGGCGACGCGGTCTTCGCTGCGGCCACCAATCTGGGCCGCGTGCTCAAGGTTCGCATCACCACCACGGGTCGCGCCACCCGCGTGGGCAAACTGCTGACGCTCGTCGAGGAATGCGGCCGGCGCAAGGCACCCATCGTGCAACTCGCCGATCGCATGGCGGGTTGGTTCACCGTGGCAGCCATGGGTCTTTTCGTGGTCACGCTTTGTACGTGGCTCCTTGTCGATGCCGCGCACGCCGTGGACCACGCCATCACCTTGCTCATCGTCAGCTGTCCGTGCGGGCTCGGCCTGGCCACCCCCCTGGCGGTTTCGGTCGCGCTTGGTCGCGCGGCACGCAGCCACATCCTGGTGAAGGGTGGCGAGGTGTTGGAGAGACTGGGTCGACGATCGACCAGCGCTCCCGTGCTCTTCCTCGACAAGACCGGAACGTTGACCGAGGACAACCTCACCGTCGTGGCCTGGCACCAGGACCCCAAAGCCGCGCACTTGGGCCTGCGCGCTTGGGTCGCCGAGCTTGAAACCCAATCCGCCCACCCCATCGCGCAGGCCTTCGCGGCCGAGGCGGAGGGGAAGATGGCAGCCGAGCTGCTGGCGTCGCACGACACCGGCATCGAGGGCCGGGTCGATGGGCATGGCTTGCTGGTCGGCTCGCGTCGCTTCGTATGCCAACGCGTGCAACACGTGCCTGCATGGGCCGAGGCCATGCGACAAACGTTTTCGGCCCAGGGTCAGACGCCCGTGTGGATCGCCGTCGACGGTAACGTGTCGGCGCTGGCTGGCGTGGGCGGACGCGTTCGCCCCGACGCCCAGCAGACCATCTCGGCTTTTCAGCGCCGCGGTCTGCGCGTGGAAATCCTCTCGGGCGACGATCCCGCAGCCGTACTGGCCGTCGGCGCCACACTGGGGCTTTCCCCCGAGCATTGCCATGGTGGGCTTGGCCCCGAGGACAAGGTCAGGGCGGTCGAAGCCGCAAGGCGGGACGGACCCGTGGTCATGGTAGGCGACGGCGTGAACGACGCCGCGGCTCTCTCGGCGGCGAGCGTAGGCGTCGCCGTGCACGGTGGAGCCGAAGCGAGCCTGGTGGCGGCGGACGTCTATCTGGGACGACCTGGCCTCTCCGGGCTCGTTGATCTTTTCGGCGGCGCCACGCGGACGCTGAAGGTGATCCGCCGTTGCCTCGCGGTCTCGCTGGGCTACAACGTCGTCGCCGCGACCCTGGCGCTGACCGGCATCGTGAACGCCTTGCAGGCGGCCATCCTCATGCCCCTGGCCTCGTTCACGGTGCTGGCGATGGCGCTGTGGATGCCCACCTTTCGCAACCACCAGGAGCCATCATGTCCGTAATCTATCTCCTGATTCCCCTCGCCTCGGCCCTGGGCATCGGTGCGGTCTGGGCCTTCGTGCGCGCCACCCGCGCCGGCCAATTCGACGATCTCGAAACGCCAGCGCACAGGATCCTGCACGACGATGACGGCGAACCTTGAATGAACCGCCGATCCCAGGGGGCAATCGCACCTACGGCGCGCGGCCCATGGCGCGCAGCCAGCGCATGTGAGACCTGATCGCCGAGCCCACCGTGGGATGGGTGAAGTGGCGGATGCCGTGCCTGAGGCAAACCGATTCGACCAACGGCGCGAGAGCGGGGTAGTGGAGGTGACAGATACCCGGGAAGAGGTGATGTTCGATCTGGTAGTTGAGTCCGCCTACGTACCAGGTGAGCCATCGGCTTCGTGGCGCGAAATCGGCCGTGGCTTCGGTTTGGTGAGCGGACCACTCTTTTTCCACGATCGCGTCGTCGGTGGTCGGACGTTCGAAGTGCACCTCTTCCACGCAATGTGCGAGTTGAAACACGACCGCCAGGGTCAATCCGAGGGTGATCGCGGAAATGGCATAGCAGGCGAGCACGGACCCCAGCGGATGGAAGAATAGCGGGATGGCGAAAGCCAACGAAAGGAAGACCACCTTGCCCAGCCAGAAGAGCAGGTGTTCCCGCCGGCCGGGAAAGGGGACCGGTGTCATTCCGATCCGTCTCTTCAAGATCAGATTGCGAAGTTCACCCGTGATCTGCCATTCGACCGCCAGCAGCGCATACAAGGCCCAGACGTAGATGTGTTGGAAACGGAAGGCCCGGCGCCACGGATCGTGGGGCGACAAACGTCCGTACTTGCCGAGCGCGAGGTCGTCGTCCTGCCCCGCGATGTTGGTGTACGTGTGGTGCGCCATGTTGTGCTTGTATTTCCAGAAGTAGGCACTGCCGCCCAGGAGATCCATCGTGCGTGCCATGACCTCGTTCACCCAGGCGTGACGTGAGTAGGCGCCGTGGTTGCCGTCGTGCATGACGTTGAACCCGATCGCGGCCATGCCGAGGCCCAAGGAGATGGAGAGCAAGATTCCCTGCCAGGACGTCGACGCAGCCAGAAGGCCGCAGTAGGAAAGTCCGCACCAGACGAAGATGATGCCCGTCTTGAGGTACATCGCCGGCAAGTCCCGCTTGCTCAGATTCTGGCTGGTGAAGTACGCGTCGACGCGCTCACGCAGCTCGATGGAGAACTGCGCCCGAGGCAGGTACCTCGCCGGGGTCGGTTGTCCATCGCACGCGGGAATCACCAGGATTAGGCTGTCCGGGTTCTTGTCAGCACCTCGCGACGATTCGGTCACAATCGGGTCAGCCGCGAAAGATCGAGGAAGGGCCGGCGCAATGGAGGAATTCAGAAATCATCGACCCTCAGGCTACCTGCACGAGGGCTGGTTGGGCGATCTTGCATCGCCCTCCTTGGGCGCTTGCCTTTGGCGGCTGGGGCGATATCCATCGGGGGCACCGGGGTTGGCTGGATTGCCTCCTGCTTCCTCGCCTTGACCGCCACGGGCGGTTCGGGGGGCGCAGCTTCCACGACCGGCGGCGGCGTTACGACGACTGCGGGCGGGGGCTGGATGTGTTCCTTCTCGCTCGCGGATTCGACGGGCGCGGATGGTGGTCGAAGGCGGAGGAGCCCGACGATGCCTGCCAGAGCCAAGGCCACCGCGACGAGACCGAGCACGAGCCCACGCCACTGGCGCGCCGGCTTGCCACCAGGAGCGGATTCCGCGAGCGTGGCTTCCTCGTCGACGAATTCTTCCTCGGCAGCTTCTTCCTCGGAGACTTCTTCCTCGACGGGGTTGCGCACCGTGGGGGCCTCGTGAACGCTGGCTTGAACCGTCGGCGTCGCCCCCACCGTCGGCATGGGGAATTCTTCAGGATCTGGATCGAGGATTTCGGCGCTGTTGCGTTCGTCGAGGTCGGCGCCGACGACGTTATCGGGGAACTCGCAGCGTACGCCGTCGACGTCGAGGTCGCCCTCGAGCGCGACCAGCGGTTCCGTGCAAGCCTTGCGGAACCAGCCTGCCGCCTCGGGCGTGGCGAACAAGGCCACCCCAACCCCGCCTTCCCCCGCACCTGTGGGTTTTGCCATGCCGCCAAACTCCCGCGCCAGCTCGGCCGCTCTCGTGAAAGCCGGGTTCATGATGGGCGCTTGCGCGGCGGCACACAGGCCTTGCAGGATTTCGCCGTAGGTGCCGGCGGCGGCGATTGCAGCGGTGGCCTGACCCGAGGAAACCTCGTCGAGAAAACGCTGGGCGGCATCGCGCAATTTGGCCACGGCCTCGAGGAACGAGATGGCGTCCTTCCGTGCGTGGCGCTCGAGGGCCTGCGCGACCTTGGCCGGTGGCAGCGATGGCCCCGCCGAAAAGACCACCAGATGCAGCCCGGCCGGCGGCGCCAAGGGCAGCACCAGGCGCTGGCCGTCCTTGGCCCGGCCGGTTCGGATGAGCCCGCCATACGTCGAAGCCGCGGCGTCGGAACCGGAGCCGAGGTAACATTGGGTCTTGCGGCGGGCGGCATCCGCGATGCGGAAGACCAGCGGCTTCTGCGATTCGAGAGCCAGGCCCAAGGACTCGAGCACGGCACCCACGGCGGCCACCGCCATGGCGGCGCTGCTCCCCAGGCCCGCTGCCGCCGTTCCCACGGCACGGAAGTCCTCATTGGTCAGCAGCACGGCGCCCGGCGGGAGCGCTGGCGCCACCTCGGCCACCTCGACCTTGATGCGCTCGATGATCTCGGAAACCAGGGTCATGACCGAGTCCATCTGTGGAATGAATTGCGCCCTGGCGTAGCAACCAAAGGCCGCCTCGACGGTGTTGCCATCCGCCAGCGCCGCGTATTCACCCACGAGGACGACCTTCCCTGGTGCGAGGACCACGGGGGTTCCAATGGGTGTGTCGTGCGCGCCGCTCATCCCACGTCTCGCTTCCAAGCTGCCATATGTCGTCGGCGACGGACACCCATCGGCAGAATCCGCCCGACGCTTGACGAACAGAATGGCGCACCGAGATGGTGCGGCCTGACAATCGGGATCCCGCCTTCCAAGCTTCCCGGCTGGGAATCGCGGTCGCCGATCATGCCGGGCAAGCGTGCCGTGGGTCCGCGACGGCGAGAGCATCTTGATGGCGTGGTCATCGGTACAACAGGTGAAGCGCGCCTTCGGACGGCGGTTACGGCTCCCTGGGGCCGCCGGTTCCGGACTGCTCGCGAAGGTGATCTTCCCACGTGCGGCGCTCCAGCTCCACCTCGCTTGGGGTCGACGCCGCCACCAGGACCATGCTGAGGACGAACGAGGCGGCCGTCAGTGCCACGAACCAGGCCGGCAAGAAGCCCTCGACCGCAAGACGACCGTGGAATTCCGCAAAGCTGCGCGGGCTCGCCGGATGAATGAACAGCTTGGCGATCCACACGACGGTCACGAAGCACATGATCATCAAGTAATTCTTGCGCAGGCGCAGGCGGGTGCCCATGGCCAGACCTACCGCGAAACGCGGGTGGCGAAGGTCGGCCGCGAGTTGCTCTCGCCAGGTCGTGTCCTCCGAACGGCTTCCGTGGGACAACAGCACGGCGAAGTGGTTCCGTTCGAGGATGCCAAGGCGCCACTTGCTGTGCAGCAGGTGCTGGTAGCGCCTGCCCTCGATGAGCATGAAGATCGTGTTGAACGCCAGGGCGAGCAGCATCACGTAGTGCGGTATGGCCGAAGACCCGAGGGCGAACGTCGTCAAACCGATGGAAAGAATGATGGCCCAATGGCTGGTGGTATCGAGCCGCATGCGCCAGGTCGCCATGCGGTGCATCTCCCCGCGATAGAGATGGGCAAGCGCCGTGTGGAACGTGGAGGATTCCGCATCCGGGCTCCCTGGGGCGAGGGCAGGCGCGGAGCCCTTCTCCGTCGGCTCGGGTTGTGACGCTGCCATGGGCTGACTTTGGACCGTCGTCGCTGCCGGCGCAATACCAGCCCCGGACGTCGACCTTGTCGCTCGAGATCTAGAACGACGAAACCGCCACGGCCATGCGTGGTGGCGTCGCGTGGGCCGGCCGCCTCGGCTGGCGAGAGGGCCTAGCGAAGAACGCAACCTTCTCCAGGGCCACGGACATGTCGATCGATTCGGCGTAGATGCGCGAGGGCAGGTGCAGCACCGCCGGCGCGAAATTCAGGATGCCGGTCACACCTGCCGCCGCCAATCGCATCGCCGCAGCCTGGGCGTGGGCGGCAGGCACGGCCAGAATGCCGATCTCGATACGCTTCTTCCGAACGATCTCGGGCATTCGCTCGATGCCAAAGCAGGGTATGCCGGAGAACACGACTCCGATCTTCGACGGGTCGGTATCGAAAGCCGCCGCCAGGCGCAACTTGCGCGTTCTTCCCTCGAGGAATTGAGAGATGGCTCGCCCCATGCGCCCCATTCCCACGATGGCCACCAGGCGAGGCGCGGCTGGGTCGATGTATTCGGCGATCGAATCGAGCAAGCATCGAACATCGTAGCCACGGTTCGGATTTCCGCAGTAGCCCACCACCATGAGATCGCGACGCACTTGCGCCGGGGTCAAATGACACGCTTGCGCCAGCTCATGGGAGAAAACGCTGGCCCCCCAATACGAGCCGTGTTCCGCCAGCACCCGGTGGTACAGGCTCAGACGTTCGATGCTTCTTGCGGATGGCTTCGCCTTCTTCATCGCCGTGCAGGGTTAGTACCGCGAGGACGGCAAAAGCAGTCTCATGCGCATCCCCCCATAGAGACGATGCGAAGATCGGGTTCTTCGAGCCGCGATTTCGAGCCTGCGGCAGCATCTCGGACTATCATGGAGCAGACGCATGCAAGCCAGGGCATGGTGGGGCCGCGCAATCCGGTCGGGGCTGATCTCCTTCGCGATCGCCGTGACCTCGGGCTGTTCCGATGGCGCCTCCGCGCAGCGCGACGGTGGCGACGACGCTTCGGCCAACGAGACCGCATGGTCTCCGGCGGGACTGGATACGAGTGGCAGCGACGGCAGCTCCGCGGACGACGCCGCCTCGGCCGACGTCGCCGGGTTGGATCTCTCCCTTGCCGCGGGCAGCGAAGCCGGCCCGGGCCGGGAAGCCGGCGCGCCCACGTTGCCGGCGGACGCCCTGCTGGATGGCTCGCGTGTCGACTCACCGACGGAGCCGGACGCAGCCGGCGCGATGGACGCGCCGGCCGGGTTCGACGGCACGGTCTTCAGGCCTGACCTGGCCGGTGGCGATGTGCCCGCCGCTGCCCAGTCGGGCTTCGTGGCGATACCGTCCGGGTGGTTCGAGATGGGCAGCTCCCCGGATGAGGACCAGGCCCAAGCGGCAGAGCAACCGCGCCACCAGGTTGGCATCTCGCATCCCTTCCTGATCGCAGACCACGAGGTCACCCATGGCGAATGGCGCGAGGTCATGGGCGACGATCCCTCGTACAACCAGACCTGCGGCGACGAGTGCCCGGTCGAGCTCGTCACCTGGTACTCGGCGTTGGCCTTCGCCAACGCGTTGTCTGACGCTGCTGGGCTCCCAAGCTGTTACGTATTGCAGGGCTGCCAGGGTGGTACGAGCGGGAGCCTCGCCTGCACCGGCGTGGACTTCGCTGGCCTGGCCTGCCCGGGGTTTCGCCTGCCCACCGAAGCGGAATGGGAATACGCGGCCCGCGCCGGCACCAGCGGCCCCACGCAGCTCATCGAGCCCATCACCGACTGGTGGACGTGCCGAAGCTGGGACGGGGATACCGAGTACAGCAACCCGCTGCTCACCTTCTGTCGCTACATCTGCTCCGACGGCGATGGACCGGCTCCCGTCCGATCGCTTCTGCCCAACGCCTGGGGCCTTTACGACATGGCTGGCAACGTGGGCGAATGGGTGTGGGACGCATACGGCCCCTACGCCGGGGATACGGTCGTGGATCCACAGGGTCCAGAGAGCGGCACCACCCGGGTCGTGCGCAGCGCCTACGCCGCCCGCTACGGCCCCGATTGCCGCAACGCCAGGCGGGACCAGTTGGAACCCGACTGGATGGGCAACGGGATTGGCCTTCGTCTGGTGCGATCCCTTCCGTGAACACGACCAATCGGTTGCGCGATCTGGTGCCGCGACATAGAATTCAAGGTCTCTCGGCGTCCTACCGATCCGCGAAACATCGGCTTCCGCGTGATCGGCAAAAATGGCGGAACGAGATCGGTCGTCATGATTCCAGGCCTTCCCCCAACGCACTTCTTCAACAAGCAGGCGCGCCAGCCGGCGCGGTTTTCCCCTCGATTGCCCGCGTTGCCTGACCCCGCCTAGGTATCGCGTGTAAAGCAGCGCGCCAGGCGCGTTGTTCCCGCGTGGGTACTTGCCGCTATGCCGTGCGGGGCTCGACCGTGGTTGGCGCGTCCGTTGTCCCGACGGGACATTCTTCGGGCGCTGCGTGCGCACGACCTTTCAATCCAATCGGATCTTGTTGTTGAGGACCGCCATGAAAGATCAACTTGTTGTCGTCGACCAGGGAAAAGCCAAGCTCGAGCTTGCTTTTGTTCGCGCCGGACAGGCACTCCCGGCGTGGACGGACCGCGACGTGCTTGTCTCCTTCCTGCATGAGCACCTGAAGCCGTATCAAGACACCCCACCCGATATTCGGCGTGGCCTTGACGACGCGCTCGGAAATCGCCCGGCGGCCGGTGGCTTCGTGCTGCTCGCCCGGGTCGATGGGCAACTGGCCGGAGCTCTCGTGATGCTACGAACCGGAATGAAAGGCTACATCCCCGAGAACCTCCTGCTTTTCGTGGCGGTCGACGGAGCGCTTCGCGGTCGCGGCATCGGGGCCGAGCTGGTGCGCACCGCCGTGGCAAGCTGCGATGGCGACGTCAAGCTGCACGTCGAGCACGACAATCCCGCAAGGCGCTTGTACGAGCGACTGGGATTCGCGTCCAAATACGTCGAGATGCGCTTGCCCAAGGGGGCTCATCCATGAATCGGCTGATCATCAACCTCGAGGCGCTGCGCCACAACCTCACCGTCATCGACGGCTGGATGCGCGAGCACGGTGCCACCTGGACGGTTGTCACCAAGGTGCTGTGCGGACAGCCGGAGACGCTGAGCGCGTTGTGGCACATGGGCGTACGTTCCATGGGCGACTCGCGACTGCGCAACGTCGGAAGCATCCATAGCGCGGTTGCCAGTCGTGGCCTCGAAACCTGGTATCTGCGCGTGCCGAATCTGTCGTCCATCGGCGATGTGGTCGCGGTGTCGGGGGTCAGCCTCAACAGCGAAACCCAGATTATCGAAGCTCTCAACGAGGAGGCTGGTCGGCAAGGCAAGCGCCACCGGATCATCATCATGATCGAGCTGGGCGACCTGCGCGAAGGCATCCTGCCGGGTTCGCTGATTCGCTTCTACGAGCAAGTCTTCGAGTTGCAGCACATCGAGGTCCTTGGCATCGGAAGCAACCTGGGATGCATCAGTGGACAGGTTCCGACCATCGACCAGTACATGCAGCTGGTGCTCTATCGCGAGCTGCTGGAGCTCAAGTTCGGACGCAAGCTTCCGCTCATCTCGGCGGGTTCGAGCGTCACGCTGCCCATGCTTCTCGAAGCGCAGCTTCCCCGGGCGATCAACCACTTTCGCATCGGAGAGTCCCTGTTCTTGGGCAACAACCTGCTCACGGGAACGCCACTGCCATCCCTTCGCACCGATACCGTCATGCTGGAAGCGGAGGTCGTGGAGATCAAGCAAAAGAGCCTGGCCCGGGTGGCCTCGGGTGGCGGAGTGTCGCCCTTCTCCGCCATGGAGCCCGGCCCCGACCTTCAACCTGGCCAGCGCGGCTACCGCGTGCTGGTCAATATCGGGCGTCTCGACACCGAGAGCGATGGACTGCAACCCGAGGACCCGGCGTTTCACATTGCCGGCGCGAGCAGCGACATCACCGTGGTCAACGTGGGGGAGGAGCCTGGGGACATCAAGGTCGGCTCGACGCTGCGCTTTCAACTCAACTACGCCGCCATGCTCCGCCTGATGTCGGGACCTTATGTCCCGAAGGTGGTCACGCCGCCCCTGCCCGACTTCATGCGCACCTATCCGCAACCCCTCCAACTCTCCATGCCATCTCTCATGCCGTTTTCCGAGACCCGCGACGGCGCGGAGTCGTTGCCATGACCGGACAACCCATCGACCTCGCGACTGCGTTTCGCCGCGACCGCGAAGTTTGGGACGCCTGCGCCTCCAGCTACGAGGACCACATCGTCCACGGCCATCCCGAGGTACAAGCCTACCTCGACTTCGAGGAGGACTTGCTCGACCGGTTGTTGCTGTACTTGATCCGCGATTGCGGCCGTGAAGTTCGTCTGCACGACGTCGGCTGCGGGTCAGGGCGGCTCCACCTGCGCTACGGACGTCACTTCGTGCAGCGCAAGTCCATGCGCGCGGAACCCTCGCTGGCCGACGGACTCAAGATGGTCAGTGGCCTCGACTTCTCGGCGCAGATGCTGGCAATCGCCCGCCGCAATCTCGGCCAGGCGGGGCTCGACCCCTTGGTCGACTCGCGACTGCTGCTCGAGGAAGGCTCGGCGTTCGACATGTTACCGCTGCCAGCAAGTCCCCTGCCCGTGGCGGTCGCACTGTGCAACACCATCGGAGTGATGCAAGGACCTGCGGGCGCAAGTCGGCTTTTCGCGGCCATGCGCAAGGTCGTCGAGGCGGGCGGCATCGCGATGGTCAGCTGCTACGACCAGGAAGCCGTGGCGTCGTTCGCCCTCGGCAACTACGAATCCACCATGGACGTCTCCGGACAGCCTCGCTGGTTGGTCCCCGCGGACCTTGCTGACAGAGGCAACACGTTGGTACCCCGCGCCTACAAACGCGCCTACGACGGCGATCCGACCATCGTCGTCGACGTCAAGGACGGCCATGGACACCCGGTCAGGCAGGGGCACGTGCTGCGGCGCGATCCCGACTTGGTCGAGGAGACGATCCGAACGGGACACGTGCGCACCCATACCGACTACGAGTCACGCTGGTACAGTCGCGCCCAGCTCGATGCTTGGATCGCGGAACACTGGTCGGGCGCCACGACCTTCCATCTTCCAGGCCGCGCGCTGGACGCCCTGCGCGGGATGCCGGCGCAGCTCGCGTTTCTGGACCTCAGTGGGAAGCTGGCCGGTTTCATCGAACGCTACGCGAGATGAGTAGTCGCCTCCTGACCTGGGCCATCGTCCTCGCGTACCTGGCCTTCATCTTCTTCAAGGGAGTCGGAAAGGCAAAGAAGGTTCAGGGCGTCGACGATTTTCTCGTCGCCGGCCGCAATGTCGGCTGGTTCTTTCTCTTCTGCACGATGGGCGCATCCGTCATCGGTGGGGGCGCCTCGGTGGGAGCCATCGGCAGAACCTTCGACTGGGGTGTGTTGATGCTGCTGATCTCCAGCGGCTGGTACCTGCACTTCATCTTCTCGGGGCTGCTGGTGGCGCCGGTGTTTCGCAGGGCGAAGCTTTACACCGTTGCGGGATACTTCGGTCTGCGCTTCGGAGAGGGCCCTCGCTTCGTGGTGATGGTCCTCTCGCTTCTGTTTTCCGTGTTCATCATTGCCGCACAGATGGCCGCCTTCGGCAGCGTTCTGTCGGCGATCCTGCCGGAGTTCGCCAACAGCACGCTCGTGCTCATCGGCTGCATCGTCATTGGCGGGCTCGCCGTGGTGATCTACAGCACCGCGGGTGGGTTGCTGGCGGTGATCCAGACGGATGTCTACCAGTTCATCATTCTGCTCGCCGGACTCGTCATCACGCTCCTTTCTTGCGTGCCGGAGCTCGTTCAATCCTGGGGTCACGTCCGGACGCAATTGCCGCCGACGTTCTTCGCCCTCGAGGGCGGCAAGGGCTGGGGCTTCGCGATCACGACGTTCCTCGCCTTCCTGCTCGGGGAGACGTTCGCGCCTGGCTACGCCACACGCTACTGCGTGGGCCGAAGTATTCGCGAGACCCGGCTTGGCATTGCCGGAGTCGGCGCATTTCTCGCGTTGGTGTTCCCGGCCATACTCTTCTTCATTGCTTTGTACGGCAGGCTGAACTTTCCCAACGCGAATCCGCAGCAGGTGCTGCCGCTCGTGGTCAACAAGCTCAACAGTCCGATCGTCGCGGGAATGATGGTCGGAGCGCTTCTGATGGCCGTGATGTCCTCGGCCGACTCGGCGCTGAACAGCGCCACGGCGGTATTCGTCAAGGATCTGTTCGAACACCAGCTTGGGTGGCAAGCCGAGGACAAGAAGATGCTACGGCTGGCGCGCGTGTGCACCGCGGGCCTGGGCAGCGTCGCCATCATCGTGGCCGCTACCTGGCGCGACGTCATCGATCTGCTCTTGTTCACCTACCACCTGTGGGCCCCCGCCATCATCGTGCCCGTGTGCGTGGGCATCTTCAGCAAATCTTCGTCGCCCGCGCAATCGCGCAATATCCTCGTCACCATGGTGGTCGCCATCGCGGCCACCTTGGCCTATCGACTCTCACCCTTGAAGGCCCGGTTCGATCCCTCGGTGTTCGGCGTGGCGGTTTCGCTCGCGGTGTTCACTGTGCTTGGCCTCGGCACGCGGCTCATGGCGCGTGCGGGGCGGGCCTGATTCGACAAATGATGCGCACGGGCGGGTTTCGCGGCTGGCATTGCGATCGGAGCGTGCTAGGTGTTGGGTCCCGTGCAGCCCCCACCAGAGCCCGCAATCGCCCGCCCCGGCACCGAGGCCGACGTCGTCAACTGGCTTCTGCGCGCTGCCATCGTGGTGGGATTGGCCTTGCTGGTCTGGGGCATGGTGCGCAGCGACGCCCTGCTACCCATCCTGACCGCCGCCCAAGCCCATCGCTGGGGCCGGGTCGTGGTGCGTCCCAGCGTGCTGTGGGCCATTTCCGGCTCCACCCTGCTCGTCCTGCGCACCGTGCTTTGGTTTCGCTACCGAGTCGCGCCACCGATGACGCTGGCCGAAGCGCCATCGCTGACCGTCGTCATCCCCGCCTACAACGAGGGGGTCATGGTGCAGAAGTCCATCGATTCGGTCGCCTCGGCCAGGTACCCGCGCGACCGCATCGAGATCTTCGTCGTCGACGATGGCAGCAAGGACGATACCTGGGAACACATTCAGGCGGCGACCGCCCGGCATCCCGGCGTGGTCACTGCCCTTCGCCTTCCGGCCAATCGCGGCAAGCGGGCCGCGCTGGCCGAGGGATTCGCCAAGGCTCGCGGCGAGATCCTGGTCACCATCGACTCGGACAGCGTCATCGAGCCGGATGCGCTGCTGGCCATCACGGGTCCTTTCAGAAGGGCAGGCGTGGGAGCAGTGGCGGGAAAGGTCGCGGTGCTCAATCGCGACCAGGGGGTGATCCCGCGCATGCTCGCGGTGCGCTTCGTTTTGACCTTCGATCTGCTGCGGGCGGCGCAGTCGAGCTACGGCACGGTCTACTGCTGTCCAGGGGCCTTCACGGCCTATCGCACCAGCCTGGTGCGAACCTTTCTCGACAAGTGGATGGGACAAACCTTCCTCGGCGCGCGCTGCACCTTCGGTGAAGATCGCGCGCTGACCAACTACGTGCTGGCGGCAGGTTTCGACACCGTCTATCAGCACAGCGCCGTCGTGCGCACGGTGGTCCCCACGACCTACCGCAAGATGTGCAAGATGTTCTTGCGCTGGGAGCGTAGTTACGTCCGCGAGGAGATCCGCTACGCCGGCATCCTGTGGCGCAGGCCCGCGCCCGCCCTGGCCATGTCCCTGATCGAGACGCTGGTGAACAACCTGCGCTATCCCATCGGTTGGGCGACTTTGGCACTTTTCGTCGCCATGGTGCCCTCGCACCCGCTGATGGTCTTACGCTTGCTCTCGGCCATCGGTATCTTCGCCGGATTCAACATGCTGTACTACCTGCACAGCGAGCGCTCGTTGGACTTCGTCTACGGCATTCTCTACGCGTATCTGTCGTTCTTCGGCCTGTTCTGGATCTTCCCCTACGCGGTGGTCACCGTGCGGGCCCGTGGCTGGATGACCCGCTGAAGGCCGTCCGAGAATGCCCGCTCACCACCTTCTCGCATCCGCGAGTCGCAGCCTCGCGGGTGACACGCGCCTCGTCGGCTACCCTGCCTATCAGCTGACGCTGTGACAACGGCCGAGCAGACAGGCGCGGGCAATCTCCGACGCGTTACCGGCGACTGGGCCAGGTCGCGAGCCCAAGCATCGAGGTCGCGCCAGTTGCTCGCAGGCGCGGTATAAAGGCTGCCTCGGGAGGGGAAAGCATGCGCTCTGCTCACAAGCTCAGGTCGATGCCGGTTGCCGGCGATGGTCAGCCGCAACCGGGCCGTTACGGCGAAGGCGAGATTACGGCGGTCGACTCCGACGGCACGGCGGTGTTTCGCGACGACGCGGGCGACGTCACGCACGCGCGCATCCCGCGACACGTGGACCGACGCTGGCTCGCGGCGGCGGTGGCGCTGGCGCCGGTGCCCGCCCTGGTGCTGTCGTTCGAATCGTCGCGGGCGCCGGTGGTGACGCACGTGTTCGCCACACCTGCGCACGCGCCGCTCGACGAGCGCTTTCGCGTCGATGCCAAGACGGTCGAGCTGTCCGCCAGCGAGTCGATAAGCATTCGCACCGGGCGCTCGGTCGTCACGGTGACCGCGGCCGGCGACATCCGGGTCCGCGGCCGCAACATCCTCTCGCGGGCCAGCAACGTGAACCGCATCCGCGGTGGCGCGGTCAAGATCAACTAGCGGCGGACGATCCGGGCGATGGGCAACGCCATCAACCTCACGGACCATGCGGTCGGCGAATGGGCCGGCAAGGACGCCGAAGGGCTGCCCCAATACGTCGTCGTCGTGAAGGCGAGCTACGAATGGCAGCGTGACGGCTCGGTGCGCCCGATCGAGGCCGCGCCCCTGCGTGAGGCCGACGAGCCGATGGGCGAGCCCACCACCTCGGGCCTGCTCGCCGCCAGCGACCTCGGCCCGCCCAAGCCGCGCGTCGATATTCTGCTGCAAGGCACGCTGACCGCGGCCGCGCCGTTCACCGAGCTGGACGTCGGCCTGCGCGTGGGCACGCGCCTGCAAAAGATCGCGAAGGTGTTCGGCGCCCGCTACTGGCTGCCCGGCATGGTGCACGACATGGTGCCATCGAAGCCCCATCCGACGCAGGCCCTGCCCTTCGCCTGGGAGCTGTCGTTCGGCGGCTCGGATCCCGAGGACTCGCGCGCCTCCGAGCTGCGCAATCCCGCCGGCACCGGTGTGACCAAGCATCCGGCCACGCTGCAAGGCAAGCAGGCGCCGAGCTTCGAGGATCCATCGAGCCTCATCAAATCGTCGAACAACCGGCCCGCCCCTCGTGGTTTCGGCCCCGTGGC
>Ga0210133_1000240_pt1 | contig 21409 bp, 11 predicted proteins | sample Joice_ThreeSqC_D_2_FD_184874 | JGI IMG/M metagenome (GOLD analysis project Ga0210133, IMG submission 184874) | Wetland microbial communities from San Francisco Bay, California, USA, that impact long-term carbon sequestration - Joice_ThreeSqC_D1... | ecosystem: Environmental > Aquatic > Marine >...
GTTGATTTAATTTACACCTATAAATATTCACCGCGTAAGGTAACCCAGTTTGATGAGTACAACAGCTATATTTATGCTAACGATAGCAATGCAGTCTTTTTACGCGGGTGGGTCGGATATCATAAACAATATAAAGCATTTTTAAAGGATACTTCAAACGTTTCAAATATGGAAATCGCTCCATTGCCTCATTTCGAAGGAAACAGTACATCGGGTGTTTACGGCGGCTGGAGCTTAATGATATCCAAATTTTCGAACAGGAAGGAAGAAGCACTTAAGTTCATCAACTTTATGTTCCAGAAAGAAAACCAGGAGATTTTGTACGAAATCGGCGGGTACCTGCCAATCAATACGGAAGTTTATAAAGACACACTCTATTTAGAAAAGCACAAAGAACTGGCTCAAATTCAAAAATTATTATCATGGGGTAAACATCGACCTTCACTGGAAAATTACACACGACTATCGGAAATTATGTCGAAATATTTTAACGATGCATTATTGAACAATATATCTGTAGATGATGCATTACGCTTAACAACAAAACAAATTAATGAAGAGAGAGTAACAGTTAGATATTCAGGAGATAGTAACCGATGAAATTTTTTAGAAAGCTCAAAGATATTCGGTTCGGTTGGAAACATATCCTGGTTATCTTCATGACTCTGGTTCTTTTTCAGGTAGTTGTATCACGTTTACAGCAAAATACACTTAAAGATCTTCTTTCCGATACCATGGATTGGTACAAAAAAAATTCTGCTGAACAAATAGGTAATCTTACAACAACATCACTGGAACTACTGTTGGAATCCGATCCGCTTGGTGTAAACCAGGAAGCAGTTAACAGGGAAAAAAATATTACTCATGCACTTAACAGCATATTAAAGCAGCCTTTGATGAAACGAAATGTTGAAGAGATGTGTGTGATACTTCCTTATAAGAATACTTTTATTGCAATGGATCTGGGACAGGCATTGTACGGTTATTTCTATAAACACGAAGTGTCCGATACCCTTATAAATCCCGCTTACGATAAAGCCGTTGCAATGTATGCAGGCATCCATAACAGTATGCTGGAGTCTGAATTGATTACCAGCTTCCAGGAGAGACAAAATATTTTTTATGTTTATGTTCCGCTTGCGCCTTACGGGGAATACAGTGGCGCCGTGTACCTGAAAATTCATCCCGATGTTTCATTTATAAGCCAGCAGATACTGACAAGTTTTAATAGAACTGTTTTAATTTTTTCATCGCTAATTTTAACCGGGCTGCTGGTAATGTTTTTTCTTTCTACCTATACGATGAGGGAAAGGGACGAAGCGCGCGAACTTTTGTACAGGGAGAGGGAAGAGCATTTACATGAACATATTGCACAGCAAAAAGAGCATCTTTTTACAAAGCGAATTTATCATACCCATCATAAAGCTGAAAAAATTATGGGTTTCATAAATGAAGACCTGGATAACGTTGATGAAACGAATATTAAAGAGATAAAATACAGGATGTCTAAATATGCAAATTTTATTTCCCGCGTTATTTACGATATGAAATGGTACAACCCGCCTATTCAAACAATTCGAAACCCTGTATTTAAAACCAATTTAAATGAACTATTAAAATTCATTATTGATAATATATTTTTACGGATATCGTATCCGGTTAAAAACATTAAATTCAATTATAATTTTGATGACAGTCTTCCAAATATTTCAGTAAATGAATTTGTAATTTGGGAGATCATTGAACCGTTGATACAAAATGCGATCGATCATTCGGATACAGACGTTATAAAAATTACTATAACAACGAAATATAACCCGGGTAAAGGAATTTCAACTTTAACAATTGATGATAAGGGAAAGGGAATACCTGCACAGCTGCTGGTTGTGAATGAATCAGGAGTAAAGAACATATTCCTGGAAAATATTTCAACAAAAGAAGAAGGTGAAAATTCCGGGTACGGATGTTACCTGGCTCATGAAATTTCCAAACGATGCGGTTGGGAACTCGATGCCGATAATAATGAAAACGGAGGCGGCAGGATAACTTTGATTATAAAACATTAAAATAAAATTAAATGTTTTGTAGATTTTATATCATCAAGCTTGAAATCCGCACCGGAAAATTAGATTTTTAATATTATTATTTTGTAACAAATAAACAGCATCAATTAATTACCGGCTTCCGGATTCTAAGAATACCGGACTAATTTATTTTTCTAAGTAATTGATCAGGAGAATGTAATGCGATTCGATAAACAAATTAACCTTTTGTTAATAGAAGATGAATCTTATGATGTAAATCGTATAAAGCGAACTTTGGAACCATTCAGCGACAGGGTGATTATTAAAAAAATTGTTGCAGACGGGAAATCGGCACTTAATCTTATTTCCGGAAACGAGGAGGAGTTCGATGTAGTAATAATGGATTACCAGATAGTAGGTCCGTTAACCGGTGAAAAGCTTATAAGAAAAATAAAAACTATCGATCCTTATATTCAAATTATTGTAATAACCAAGATGACAATTAATGTTACGGATTTTGAATTTGCAAACAGGTTAATTGAAGCCGGTGCAATGTGGTTTTGTACAAAATATCCTTCCGATATAAAAGAATATGTTTACCAGCCAACCGATCTTCTTTTATCAATTTTGAATGCGTATGAGACAAAACGTCTGAAATTAGCGAGATCAAAATCAAACTCGCAGCTAAATCAATCTATAAATAATATTCTGGATAATAAAAAAATTATCGGGAATTCTCCGTCTGTATTAAAAATGATCCGGCAAATTGAAAGGGCAGCACAACAGGATGCTACAGTTCTTATTTCGGGTGCTTCCGGTACAGGCAAAGAGCTTGTTGCTACTCATATACACTATTTGAGTAAACGAAAGTATGAAAATTTTATTACCGTTAATGCAGGCAGTATTCCACATGAATTGATAGAAAGTGAATTATTCGGTTTTGAGAAAGGATCTTTTACCGGGGCGGTGGGTTCCAAAAAAGGTTTGTTTGAAGTTGCAAACAACGGTTCGATTTTTCTCGATGAAATTGATGAGCTGTCTACCTCTTCACAAGTGAAACTTTTAAGAGTACTGCAGGAAGGTGAACTTGACAAAATCGGCAGAACTGAAAAAGTAAAAGTTAATGTGCGTGTTATAGCTGCTACCAACATAGATCTTGATAAAGCAGTTGAAGAAAAAAAATTTAGAGAGGATTTATTTTATCGTTTAAATGTAATTTATATATACGTTCCGACCTTGAGGGAAAGAATTGAAGATATTCCGGCTCTTACAGAATATTTTGTAAAAAAATTCAGCAAGCAAATGTCTATGAATACACCCGGAATGGCATCTGAAGTAATTGAAATACTGCAATCCTATGAATGGCCCGGAAATATCAGGCAATTGCAAAATGTGATTCAAAGAATTCTTATTTCCTGCGAGGGAAAAATTAATAAAGATGATATTTTAAGTGCATTAGGATCAAAAAAAGCCGGCACTATTTCCGGTCCGGAATTCTGGTTTGGCGAAGAAATATTGTCTTGGAAAGAAATGGAAAATATTTTCAGATGCAAATATTTTAATTATGTAAAAACAAAGACTAAGTCAGAATCAGAAGCTGCAAGATTTTTGGGCATAGCCCCGCCAAATTTTTACAGAATGTGTAATAAACTTGGTATAAGGTAATTGAACAAATCATTTTTTTTATCAATTCATTTATTTTAGTAGGAAATAAATTATCCTTTACTAATCTCACCTAGTGTTTTTGCTTCGTAAAATACTTCGGTTCATATCATTTTAATATAAATTTTCTGAGGGGGTATTATCTAATAGATATACTTACGATTCATGCGATTTCATTTTCATTTCGTATTAGCATTATTCAGGTAAATATTTCCACGGTACAATCATTGTGAATATTATCGGCATTGAGTGTCTAAAACAAGTATGTTAAGAAGGAGAGATTTTTATTGATTGATTTGTCTACGGTTGGAGTTTTTTTATACTTTCTATATCCCGTCACACTGATTTCAATCAGTATGTATGTTTCTCATAATAGGGAAGTTACTTTAGAAAGTTATTTCTTTGCCGATAGAAATTCTCATTGGTTTGTACTTGGTGTATCCCTTCTTACTGCTTGCATTTTCAGTCCCTATATTTTCGGATTAGCGATATCCGGTTCTACATTAGGATTAACATTAATTTATGTAATAGTCTCAACATTAATGCTGATTCTCCTGGGTTGGTACATTGTTCCAAAATTCTTAAAAAACAAAATTGATACTCTTCCGGATTATTTTGAAAAAAGGTTTAACCGTAGTTGCAGAGTTTTTCTATCTGCATTATATATTATCTGTAATGTATTTATTCGATTAATAACCATTCTTGCTATCGGCAGCATTTTTATAAATATAGTTGCCGGTGTCGATGCCTATTCTTCTCTGCTGTTCTTTCTTGTGATTACAAGTGTTTATGTAATAATAGGCGGATTGCAAACAGAAATTTATGTAAACCTTGTTCAAGTGCTTTTTATTGTGCTTGGAGTTATCGGGTTTGCCGTGTGGCTTATTAAGCAAAGCGATGGAATAAATTTGGGAACGAATAGAATTACTTCAATCCTCGCTTATGAAGGTAGAACTAACCAGGATTTTACACCGACGGAATTAATTATCGGATTACCAATAATAGGGTTTTGGTTTTGGTGCGCGGATCAATTTGTTGTTCAAAAAGTTTTAAGTATTCGAAATATTAACGTAGCGAAAAAAGCCATATCAGCATCCTGGATACTTCAAGTTATAATAGTTCCCGTTTGCATTTTATCGGCAATTGCATTGATCACACTTTCCTTTGGTGGAACACCTAAAGAAACATTACGTACATTATTTACCGGAAATCTTCTGCCTGAAAGTCTGCGTGCTGGATTTATCATTGCCGTAGCTGCTGCTATGATGGCTTCACTTTCAGGGCTGTTCAATAGTACGTCTTCACTAGTTACACTCGATTTTTACAGAAAATTCAAACCGACATCATCAGATAGAAAACTTGTGCTGGTAGGTCGTTTAACAACATTGGTTTTATTGTTTTGTTCAATCCTGTTACTTCCTACAGCTCAGTCTATGGATTTTAGTTTATGTCTTAAGCTGTTTAAAGTTTTATCATATTTCTCAGCAATGATTGCCGCAGTGTTTTTTATAAGCTTAATTAATCAAAATATTAATGCAACAAGCGCATTAATGACTTTAATAACCGGAACAATTGTAATACTACTTAGAACATCGCTGGAATTTCTTAAATATCGTCCTTTAGAAAACACATTATTAGGTTGGTTTGTCCAATCCGGATTTTTAGAATTTTCAATTTTTATTTTCGCCTTGTCTGTATTGCTTATGTATCTAATAAATCGATTAAAATTTGTTCGGCATAAAGTAAGATTGCCTAAGCAGATCCCGGAGAAATTCAACTTAAAATCAAAATTTATACATGGATTATATAAAAGAGTTTTCATTTTTCTTTCAGTTATCATAATAATTTTTGCATGGTTAATATTTGTATAACCGGGCATATAAAAGAATTGACAAAAAGAACCTAACGAAGGAGCATTTTTATGTCATCGAGTAAATTTAGAATTCTCACTTTCTCAATCTTAATATTATTAGCCGTGATAAGCCTCACTTTCGCAGGAACTACGGGAAAAATTGCGGGGAGAATTACGGATAAAGAGACAGGCGAACCTTTACCTGGAGTTAATATTATTATTCAGGGAACCACGCTTGGCTCAACTACCGATTTAGATGGTTATTATGTAATACTTCAGGTTCCACCTGGAAATCAGACTATTATTGCGAGCATGGTTGGTTACGCCAAAGTTACGGTTAACGAGGTAAGAGTTTTTATTGACCAGACTGCTACTGTTGATATTGAACTACAATCGGAAACAATAGAGATGAAAAGTGTAACAGTAGTTGCTAAAAGAGATCTTGTAAAAAAAGATGTTTCAACAAGTGTAACCTCGATACTAACTGACGAAATTGAAACTCTTCCTGTTGCATCGATTGATGAAATTGCTTCTTTGCAAGCAGGTGTGGAAAACGGGTTGGTCATTAGGGGAGGTAAATCCGACCAGTTATTATTCCAATTGGATGGAGTTACACTACGTGACCCAAGGAATAATAAACCAATTACCTCTGTTTCTCTAACTTCAATTAAGGAAGTATCGATCGAACGAGGCGGATTTAACGCCGAGTATGGTCAGGTTCGTTCAGGTATTATTAATATTATTACTAAAGAGGGTGATCCGAATTCATATTATGGTTCAGTTCAGCTTAGATACAGCCCGGCAACCAAAAAACATTTTGGTATATCTGTTTTTGATCCTAACTCTATGTGGAACCGACCATATTTAGATCCGGATGTTTCCTGGACCGGAACAGAAAGCGGTGCATGGGATACTTATATGCAAAGACAATATCCACGGTTTGAAGGTTGGAATGCCATTTCGGAAGCTTTGTTATCAGATAATGATCCGAACAATGATCTATCTCCTGCTGCTGCTCAACGTGTGTGGATGTGGGAACGTAGAAGAAGACCTGCTATAGAACCGGACTACAATATCGATGCAAGTTTTGGTGGACCGGTTCCGTTTATTAGCAAATCGCTTGGTGATCTGCGATTTTATGCGAGTTATAGATTTGAAAAAGAAATGCTGCTCATACCTCTGAGCCGTGATGATTATAGGAACGATAATTTTTCGTTAAAGTTGAATTCAAATATTAGTCAAAACATGTCCCTGATGTTAACCGGTTCAATGGGTACTTCGTACAATGTTGCAATAAACGCAGACGATGTACAGTTTAATAATCCTGCCTGGGGAATAAACGGCGTGGCTAACTGGTACCCAACCGATTATATGAGAAGCCCATTTCAGATTGCTGAAATTACTAATGAGCAGAGACCCAGCAGGATATTTACGGATTCCTGGTACAGCCAGGCTGTTGTAGATCATTTAACGTTAGCCGGCAAGCTTACCAGTTTTTTGAATCCGACTACATACTACGAAATCAGTTTTGAAAATGTTAATCAAAAATATAAAACCGGACCAAATGCTTATAGGGATTTAACGACAAAATATGAAGTCGTTCCGGGTTATTTCGTAGATGAAGCTCCCTTTGGTTGGGATTCGATACCGGATGCAGGTATTACGAGTATGTTCTTCGGTGGTCATAGCGCTACTTCACGCGATTCCAGCAGAATTAGCTCGTTCATTCTAAAGGGAGATTTGGAAAGTCAGATTAATAAGGAACACTTGTTTAAGACGGGAATTGAATTTTCATACTATGATCTTAACCTGAACTATGGAAGAGTCAACAGCTTTTTCCGTGATATCAATTATGTGAAGGATGTTTGGCAGCCTTACCGTATCTCAATGTATGCCCAGGATAAAATAGAAGCTTATGGATTCATTGCGAACATTGGAGTCAGGTTAGATTTAAGCAATCCTAACACTGAATGGGTAGTTGTAGATCCATTTGATGAAGCCTTCTTCTCCTCAGCGTATGATCCTTCTGCCGATTATCCTAAAGAAAATGCAAAAATTGATGTGGCTCTAAGTCCTCGATTAGGAATTTCGCATCCTATTACTGAAAATTCAAAACTATATTTCAACTACGGACACTTTAAACAGTTTCCCGCTTATGAAGAAATCTTCCGTTTAGGAAGAGGCTCTGCAGGCAGTATACGTAATTATGGTAATCCTAATTTAATACAAGCAAAAACCATTTCATACGAGCTTGGGTATGATCTTGTTTTATTTGAAAATTACCAAATACAAGTAGCAGCTTTTTATAATGATATCTCAAATCAGCAGGGATACACCTCGTATTTAAGTGATAGGAAAGGCATTGGCTATTTTGCAGCAAATAATGATCTTTACGCCGATGTTCGTGGTTTTGAGTTGACTCTAAGAAAATCTCATGGCGACTGGATACATGGCTTCGCAAACTACACTTATCAAGTTAGTACGACCGGTGCTTTTGGAAGAGCAACAATTGATGAAGATCCCAGTCAGCAAATTGAGAATGATCAGAACACCCCCAATTTGTATCAGCAAAGACCTGTTCCGCTTCCACGTGCTAATATTAGTTTAACATTTCTGATACCACCTGATTTTGGTCCGAAGTTTTTTGGAAACGAAATTTTAGGTGATTGGAGTTTAAATATTCTGGGATTTTGGAGAGCCGGCGAATGGATAAATTACAATCCAAATTTAGTTACCGAAATCGGCACAGTAATACAAAACGTTCAAGTGGCAGATTATTACAATATAGATCTTCGTTTAACTAAAACTTTCAATTTCGATATGCTTTCAGTATCATTATTTGTAGATGCAAGTAACCTGTTAAACTCGAAGTTTTTATCCGGGGCTAGTTTTTATGATGCACATGACCAGAGATTTTATCTTGAGTCTCTGCACTTACCCAAAAGCGATGCATATAACAATATCGAAGGTGAGGATCGCATTGGAGATTACAGGAAAGACGGAGTCGCATTTCAACCGATTGAACAGAGTGGTAATGTATTTAATATAGCATCTGAGAGTATTAATCCCTCAGTAATTTACTATGATAAACCTACAGGCAAATATTTTAATTATGTAAACAGCCAATGGTCGGAAGTTGACAACAATAAGATGAATAAAATTCTTGATGATAAAGCCTATATAGATATGCCGAATAATAGTTCGTTCGATTTTTTAAACCCGAGACAAATTTTCTTCGGACTTAATTTATCATTTAAATTATAAATGAGAATTTTGATAATGAAAGGCAGTATTAATATGATCAAAAATTGTATAATAAAAGTTAGTATCCTTGCTTCACTGTTTATCGTGTTTGGAACAGCAAGTTTACAGCAATTGCATGCACAGGTAAACGGACCCCAGGTAATCAGGTGGATAAGAGTAAATTCTCTGCATCATTGGTTTTCCAATGGCGGCGCTGAAATCGAATACGGAAGACGCAGCAGAACATTCCTGAATACCGATCAGGCGGATGGATTAAGATGGCCGGGTGAATATATCAACAATAAGGGGGTTAACGTTGGCAAAGCCTTATGGATTGGCACAACTAATTTTACAGATCCGGTAAATAGCATCACTTATCCTTTTAAGGTGATTTGTGCAGGCAGATCAAATATGAATCTTAATTCCGAAATTTATCCTGAAAGTATAAACCTTATCGGTAAGTCTAATCATCCAAATGTGGTTGTTGATAATATGCGTGCATCCGATATGGAATTTGATGACGTGCTTGACGAAGTCGATCCTGATATTCCCTCCGATAGGATGATTATTAATAAATTTCATACTCCTATCGGTATTTCGGTAACAAGAAAAATTCTTGCCTTCACCCAACAATATCATGATAACTATTTTATTTATGAATATGTTTTCAAAAACACGGGTATAATTGATAATGAAGGAACAACCATGCCTCCCACAACTCTAACAGGAGTTGTATTTCATTTTCAGTACCGATACGCTTTTTGCGGTGAATCGTATGTTAATGCATGGGCACCTTCCGGAAGCACGTGGGGACGTAATACGATAAATGATGCTATTGGACAAGATGCAAACCACATGGGTGTTGCACCTAACGATTTTAGAGCCGAATGGGCGTATTATGGTCCATTTTCGTCTGCACCCAGCTACTTAGATGACATTGGTCTTCCACGTTATTCAGATGGTTCTATATTGGCAGGAACCGATTTTGCCGGGGTAGTTGTTCTTCATGCCGATAAATCCCCAAATGATCAATCGGATGATCCATCTCAACCGACTACTACAAAAATTATGGGTTCAGACAATGATGACCAGAGTTTAGGTCCGTACGATGCAGGGTTGATGACCAGGAAATATCAACGAATGACTGCAGGGGACCCGGATCAAACGCAGGCTGAACAAATTGGTAAAGATCCTATTACGGGTTGGCCAACAAGAACAGCCAATGATTGGAATACGGATACTGGTGGATATTCTTCCGCCCAGGGATTCGGTCCTTATACACTTGCACCAGGGGACAGCATCAAGATTGTGATTGCTGAAGGGATTGCCGGAATAATGAAAAACAGGGACCTGGTTAAAGAGATTGCAGGTAAGTGGTTTAATAATTCAGGTACCTTTGTATTACCCGATGGTTCTACTACAACTGATCGCAATGTTTATAAAAATACATGGGTATTTTCAGGTAAAGATTCTTTGTTCCAAACATTTCGAAGAGCAATTCAGAATTATCAAAGCGGTTACAACATTCCGGAACCACCTCCACCACCGGATCAATTTGAAATTAATTCCGGTGGTAATAAGATATCGTTAAGCTGGTCTAACAGTGCGGAATCATGGTCAAACTTTAATGGTTACCTTTTATACAGAGCAGAGGGAAGAACAGATTCCAGCTACACAATGATTTTTTCTTGCGATAAAAATAATGTAGTTAATTCCTTTGATGATAAAACAGCAAGACGCGGATTTAATTACTACTACTACATACAAACAAAAGATGATGGTTCAACAAACGATATTCAGCCGGGTGTACCACTTGTAAGCAGTAAGTATTATACAAGAACAAGTGTTGCAAATCCTTCATTCTTAACCCGTCCATCCAGTACTGATTTATCGGAAATAAGAATTGTTCCTAATCCATACAATATTAAAGCACGAGACTTGCAATTCGGACAAAACACACCGGACCGTTTAGCATTTTATGGATTACCTCCTTACTGTGAAATCAGAATTTTTACTGAAACAGGTGACTTGATTGAAACAATTGAACATACCAGTTCAAGTGGAGATGAATTATGGCATTCACTTACTTCATCCAGGCAGCTTGTAGTTAGCGGTTTGTATATAGCTTATTTTGAAGTTACGCAGGATACATATGACGATAATGGTGCACTTCTATACAGGAAAGGTGATAATACCTTCCGTAAGTTTATTGTTATAAGATGATTCAAACTAATGGAGAATAAAATGCATTTTAATCATTTATATATTTTTTTGAAACTTTCTCTTACGCTGATTCTGTTAATTGCTTTTGTGGGATGTAACAGTCTGCTACCGGATGAATTTGATGGAGATAAAAAATATAGTTCACCCGATATCGATCAGAAAGCAAGCAATATAATCGCTCGTGATTCAGCGGGATTTGTAATCAATGCAAAAGGCTTGATTAGTCTCGTTGATGATTTGACCGCTGCAAAATTATCTCATGATAGTATATCAGAGGATGAAGTTATTGCCTCGGGCTTTGATGCATTGGTAGACAGTCTGCAAAGTACATCTCTCATCAGAGATTCACTATTGTTTATAGAAGTTATAGATAGAGGTGCTTCTATAGATACAACTACTAGTATCGCTTATGCGGTTTTAAATGTATCTACAGGACAATCGACTGATTTTTACTTATATACGAGCCTAATATATACAGAAGCCAATATAAACGAATATATAAACATTCAACTTTTGAAAACGGATGCTTCTGCAGTAAGTTCTTCGAATGATATGGTTCCGGAAACAATAACCAGCGGAACTAAATCTATTGTCTCATCAGGAGGAGATACACATCTTGTTCCAATAATAAAAGCTCGTTACCGTGTTCATGCAGAACCAGGTGTATACCTCGTTCGCTTTATCAAGAGCGATGCATCAACCCTTGGACAATATTTTAAATTATTAATTTTATCAATATAGCAAGTGGATCAATCCGAAAAGGAGAATAAAAAGTGAAACGATTAAGAATAACCTTAATAGCTATAATTGTAATAGCGGGATTATTAGCGCCCTTAAATTACAGTCAAGTAAAGTGGGCTCAAACCGGATTCAATTTCCTTAATGTTTCCTCCGATGCAAGGGCAAGTGCTTTGGGAGATGCAGTAAATTCACTTTCCGGTTATTCCGGTGCTTTGTTTCATAATCCTGCCGGTATGGCTGAAATACCAACGCTCTTAAGCAGTACTTTCAGTATTAATAAATGGATAGCGGATATACAGTATTTATCTCTTAGTGTTATGGTTTCACCATTCGATGGTGAATACGGAGTGGTTGGTATAAGTCTTCAATCCGTAGATTATGGTGATGTGCAAGGAACAATGGTTTGGAATAATGAGAAAGGATTTATTGACACTGAGGTAATGAATCCTGTTGCATTGGCATTTGGTATAGGTTATGCAAAAGCTATTTCAGATCGTTTCAGCGTTGGCGGGCAGGTTAGGTTTGCATATCAGTCGCTTGGTAAGAGTATTGTTCCAGATGGTTCTCTTTATAAAACAAAACAAAATGTTGCCGATGCGGTAGCATTTGATTTTGGTACACTTTTCAAAACAGGTATTAAAAGTCTGGCGTTCGGAATGTCGGTCAGAAATTTTTCCAAAGAAGTAAAATTTGAAGAAGAAGGATTTCAGCTGCCATTAATTTTTACGGTTGGTATATCAGCAAACCTTTTCGACTTTATTGATTTCCCGGGACCAGAGCAATCTCTTTTACTATCTTTTGATAGTACACACCCGAGATCTCACCCGGAACAAATTAAAATTGGTGCAGAATATCAGTTCATGAAAGTTCTTTCATTGAGAGGTGGATTTATTTCAGGTAATAGTGAAGACGATGTAACTTTCGGTCTGGGTTTGTCTTCCGCCGGTTTAGGTATTTCTTCTGTCAATTTTGAATTCGATTATTCTTATACACCATTCGGTGTGTTTGATAATGTTCAAATGTTTACTGCTCGTTTTTCATTATAAAAAAGATATTAAGGTATAATTATGAAAAATAAGATATTGTTACAGCGTCTTTGTTTTTTCTTCATTGTCACTTTTACAGTTTTCTTTTTTAATTACTGTAATGAATACCCGGAGCCTAATGTTATTTATCCGGATTCAAAAGAATATACAAAAGGTCCGGTTATTACCAGTGTTGATCCAGGTGGAATAGCAGTAGCCGGGGTTAGGGTTATAACTTTAACGGGTACGAATTTTTTAGCAGGAGATACAACATGGGTAACTGTTGGCAATAATTTATCGCCAATAATTAAAAGCATGACAGATACCAAAATAGAAATTTACAGACCACCAAATGTTGGTACACTCGATATTAAAGTTTTATATCCTTATACCATTGATTCCGTTGCAAAAGTGAGTAACTATTATATCGAAGCACCTGTTGATTCCATTCAGTCCTTTACAGCCGGTAGCGGGCTTCCCAATTTCTTCAGTATGGAAATTGACAAGAACGGAACCTACTGGACATGTTCCGCAAGACGAATCGATACTGTGTCCGCGGACGGACTATTTTTTGGTATGTACAAAGATAGATTCCATGGTTTAGGTTCCGCCTTTAGTAATTTTACCGATTTCAAATTTGGCAGAGGCGGTTTTTTATATGCCTTAGTTGGTAGAGCGGATATTTATCGCATTAGTACTGCCATTGCCGATAGTTCTAAATCCCCTGAAGTCTATGCATCCCTTCCGGGAGATATAGCATCAAAATTAGATTTTGATGAACAAGGAAATATTTATGTAGGTGGAAGTTCGGGTCTTTATGTAGTTACACCAATTCCTGATTCTACCGGTACTGTTGTTTCAACCGGTTTGTACAATGGAATAACTTTTACAGAAGTACGTGTTTTTAATAACAATGTGTATGTATCTGATGAAAAGAATATATGGCGGAGTTCAATAACCGGATCCGGAACAGTTGGATCACCGGAGTTATTGTTAAATCTGAATAATGATCCGAATGGTTTGGATACTTGCGATATTGCTTCGTTTAATATTGATATCGATGGCAGAGTCTATATATGCTTGCTGAATAATTCAAAGTATAATCTTTTTGTATTGGAAAACGACGGCTCGGTTACTCCATTTTATGTGGATGATATCCTACCGCTCAGTGTTAAACAAATATTGTGGGGTTACAACAGCAAATATTTGTATTTAAATAGAAGTGGAATAAACAACGGGATACGTATATACCGGATTGGAATGGAAAAAATTGGAGCCCCGAATTATGGTAGAAACTTTTAAAGAAGAATCATAGGTTATTAGCAACAGGTAAAAGATTAAATAAGAAATTACTATGAAATAAACTAGCACAACAATATCTAGGCAGCATTTATAATATTCTGATATTTCATTAAATTAAATCACATGTTAAACTAACATTTCAAAAGAAAGGAGGTAGCTGTAAAGTTAAGGAATGATCGAAGTACTAATTAAATAGTACTGGTTACAATTTTTTATTAACAAATTAATGAGGAGTAATATGATACTCAAGAAAATTTTACCATTTCTTTTATGCTTAATAATGTTTGCCGGCATCACTCCTGCACAAAATAAGCTTGCAAAACTTATTAATGGCTGGAAGTATGAAATTCCTAAAACAACAGTTGTACCGGTTATAGACGGGATACAGGATCCTGTGTGGAAAGCATTGGATTGGAATTTCTTAACTTCTTACGATAATAACACAACTGCCTGGGATGATTGGTTTGATCTTTTTGGTGCTACCAAATTGATGTATGACGATGATAATTTATATTGTTTATTCTGGACCCAGGATGATGATCCGGTTGGTAATGACGCTGCTTCTGTAAACTGGCAAAGGAATGCGGTAGAGATTTATTTTGATGGTGATAACAGTAAAGATTGCAGCGGCACAGTTTCTGCACCCGATCATCACCTTACTTTTCGTCATGAGCATATAGGTAATGAAGCAATAAGTAATTGGGATGTGGAAACAGGTTTGGATTCAACAGGATTTGAATGGATATTACGAGATGATGAAACGATATCTGGCTATTGGCTTGAATTCAAGATCCCACTTGAGAGCATAGATATGCCTAACACTGCTGGAAGTGTGATTGGATTAGAATTTCAACAGGATGACAATGATGGTAATGGACGAGAAGCTGTATCTAAATGGTGGGCAGATGAGGGCGATTCCGCATGGCAGTATGCCTGTACATGGGGAACTGGTGAACTAACCGACAAAGCAGCAGATGGTAAATTTATTATAATGAAAGCTCCGGCAGGTTCAGCTCCGGTTGTAGATGGCAATTTGGACGATGTCTTTTTAGCAGGAAATTCCACTACAACAAACAACTTTGGAAACATCAGTATTGATGCCCCTGTATACCCTGATGATTTTACGGATGCTTTTTTAAGAACCTATCTGCTTTATGATGATGATAATCTCTATGGTTATCTGGAAGTATATGATGACGACCCTGTTGGTAACGATGCAGCTGTTGTAAACTGGCAAAGAAATGCAGTTGAATTATATCTTGATGGTGACAACAGCAAAGACTGCAGCGGTACGGTTGCTGCCCCTGATCATCACCTAACCTTCCGTCATGAACACATAGACAATGAAGGCGTTAGTAACTGGGATGTTGAAACTGGTCTTGATTCGGTTGGATTCGAATGGAAGATAACGGATTTCACAAAAATCGTCGGGAAGGATGATTTTGAAGTGACGGGATATAGCGTTGAGTTCAAGATACCTCTCGAAAGCGTTGAGATGCCTAATACTGAAGGTAGTGTAGTCGGTCTTGAACTACAGCAAGATGATAACGATGGCGCTGGTCGTGATGTGGTTACAAAATGGTGGGAAGATCTTGGTGATTCATCTTGGCAGTATGCTTGTAGCTGGGGAACAGCTGTACTTGGTGGTGAAGTTGTTGTTGGTGTAGATGGTAATACTAAACCCGTCCCAACAAGCTTTTCACTTTCACAAAACTATCCTAATCCATTTAACCCGAGTACAAAAATATCTTTCAGTGTTATTGAAAGCGGTCTTGTAACACTTAAGATATACAATGTGCTTGGTCAGGAAATTGCTACGTTGATAAATAATGAATTAACTTCCGGTGTTCATGAAGTTGAATTCAGTGCAAGCAATTTACCAAGTGGAGTATATATTTATAAATTAGAGAATGGTAATTCATCTATAACAAAGAAGATGATGCTTCTTAAGTAATAAGTTGAAGATGTCTGGCGTCTGGGTTTGAAAAAGCTCAGACGCTTTTTTTGTGCATAAAAATTACTACACGCTAACAGGAGCCCCTAATAATGAATCTACATTTGATCGATATCGGAATTATTGTTTTATATCTGGCATTTACGATCTTTATTGGGTTTTATATTTCCAAAAGAGCTTCTAAGAATATTCAAAATTATTTCCTGGGTGGGAATAAAATTCCTTATTGGTTTCTCGGTGTTTCAGATGCTTCCGGTATGTTTGATATCGCAGGAACAATGCTCATTGTTTACTGGCTTGCTGTTTATGGATTGAAAAGTATGTGGATACCCTGGATATGGCCTGTCTTCAACCAGATATTTTTAATGGTCTATCTATCCCCTTGGCTGCGAAGATCAAATGTAATGACCGGTGCGGAATGGATGAAAACCCGCTTCGGAACCGGAAGAGGAGCTGCGCTTTCTCATTTTATCGTAGTAATTTTTGCTCTTATTAGTGTAATTGGTTTTCTCTCATACGGTTTCAAAGGAATTGGAAAATTTGCTGTGGCTTTTCTTCCGGCTTTGGTAACAAGTCCTGATACATTGGCTCAATTTCCGCAGATAAATGCTAATCTTTATGCGCTAATACTCATGGCAATTACAACTTTATATGTTGTAAAAGGCGGTATGATGAGTGTTGTTGCGACAGAGGTTGTACAGTACTGTATCCTTTCTGTTTCTGCAATTGCTATAGGTATTATTGCAATGTATCACGTATCTCCCGAAATGATAAATAACGTAATACCGGCAGGCTGGAAAAATATATTTTTTAACTGGAATTTAAATTTAGACTGGTCAACGGTTCAATCGACTGTTGCTACCAAAGTAACAGCCTTTAATCATTGGATAGAAAATGACGGCTATTCTCTCTTTGGATTATTTTTTGGAATGATGTTATTCAAGGGATTTTTTGTGGCAGCAGCAGGTCCGGCACCAAACTACGATATGCAGCGTATTTTATCTACGCGCAGCCCAGTTGAAGCAGCCAAAATGAATTCACTAGTTAGTATAGTATTAAATCCTACAAGATATTTTATGGCAGCAGGATTAACCATACTGGCTCTCACAAGTTTTGATGCTTTATATAAAACATCGATAACCAGTCCAGATTTCGAAGCTATATTACCTGAAGTGTTAGCACACTACGTTCCGGTTGGTTTGCTGGGGCTTCTTATGGCAGGATTTATTGCCGCTTTTATGAGTAACTTTGCCGCAACTGTAAATGCAGCACCGGCATATCTTGTAAACGATATATATAAACGATATATCAACCCTAATGCAGATCCAAAAAAGTATGTTCATATGAGTTACATTGCATCCATTGCTGTTGTAATTGTAGGTATCTCCACAGGTTTTTTAGTTGAATCAATAAACCAGGTTGCATTATGGCTTGTTGCATCTTTATGGGGGGGATACACAGCAGCAAATGTTTTAAAGTGGTATTGGTGGAGGTTTAACGGTTATGGATATTTCTGGGGCATGCTCTCCGGTATTGCAACTTCCCTGATTTTACTTACGCTACAAAATTTAAATTTAATTCCGTTCCTAAATGATTGGCCTTTAGCTGCTAATCCGAGTATGAACTCATTTCCTATTATTTTTTTTAATTCCATAGTCGGATGTTTTGTAGCAACATTGCTTACAAAACCCGAGAGTGATGAAGTACTGATGAAATTCTATTACAACGTTCGTCCCTGGGGATTCTGGAAACCAGTTGCTAAAAAGGTTATGAAAATTGATCCGGAATTTATTTCGAATAAAAATTTTAAACGTGATATGTCCAATGTAGTGGTTGGAATGATCTGGCAGATAACGCTAATGGCTACCCCGGTTTTCCTTGTAATAAGAGAATTTACTTCTCTTGGAATTTGTATTGGAGTTTTAGTCATAACTTCAATTATATTAAAATTTAACTGGTGGGATAAGCTTGAAGCAACTTACGGCGGACAAACGAAAGAATTGATAATTCCCGGAACCGGAGAAGTCTTAAATAATGATTAGGTAATAAAAAAGAAGTATAGTTTTCATTTTAGACTATTCCTGAACATATATGGTACCTGGTAATTCGTAAGAGATACTTCCATAATTATCCCTACCTAATTGATTGGTAAACCTAAGGAAATAGCGGGCTTTTACCAACATTGCTTCATTTGGAAAAATCAATTTTGTAGTTTTTAAAGGTGTTAAAAAAAAATTAAACAAGCATAAATAAATAGAAATTTAAAAAGTCTAAAGTATTTTTTTTTGAGATGTTTATTAAATCCAGGAAGAAAATCTTTTTTTATTCGGTTTTATTTTTTCTTCCAATTTTTGTGCTTTTGTTATTGGAATTATCTCTAAGATTATTTTCATATGGTGATGATTTAAGTCTTTTTATTCCAAGCGCCGATTCGAAATACCTGACTTGCAATCGGGTTGTTGGTAAAAGATACTTCAGCAAGTTTGAACAAACCACACCTCTCTATGATATTTTCTTAAAAGAAAAACCGGAAAACGGTTATAGAATTTTTGTGCTTGGGGAATCTACGATACAAGGATTTCCATATGATGCCAATGTTACCGTAACAAGAATTTTACAAAAACGTCTTAAAGATATTTTTCCAGATAAGACTATTGAAGTGATTAATCTCGGTATGACTGCAATCAATAGCTATTCTTTACTCGATCTTACAGATGAGCTATTGCAACAGGAACCCGATGCTGTTTTAATATACACAGGGCATAATGAATATTACGGTGCATTAGGTGTCGGTTCAATGGAGAGCGGCTCTATCCCGGGTTGGCTAAAAAAAACACATCTGAAATTTATACATTTTAGAACATATCAATTGCTTCAAAATACAGTAAGTGGAATCTACAAATTGTTCAATCCGTTAAGTGAAAACGAAGCTAAGGAAACCTTAATGCAGCAAATGGTTGGCAGAAATATTATACCATATGGTTCAGAAATGTATAAAGCCGGTCTCACCCAATTCCGTGAAAATATGAACGAATTACTGGAAAAATTAACTGATAAACATGTCCCTGTTATTATCAGCGACCAGGTGAGTAATGTAAAAGATTTGTATCCATTTTATTCGGTGAGTATTAAAAACTATGAATCAGCAGATTCTTTATATAAGGAAGCAAATCATCTTGAAGCTGATTCTCTCTATAAAGAAGCAAATGAAAAATATGTTTTGGCTAAAGATATGGATGCAATCAGGTTCAGAGCGCCTGAAGATCTTAATAAAATAATAGACACACTTGTCAATTCATTTGGTATATATAAACTATCGGTTAAATCTGTTTTTGAAAATAATTCACCGCACGGTTTAGTCGGTAATAATTTAATTTCGGAACATCTCCACCCAAATATTGATGGATATTTTTTAATGGCGGATGCTTTCCTAAATGCTCTTAGGGATCATGGAATGATAGGAAAAACCTGGGATTCTACTTTAATAAGACCTTGGAAATTCTACAGAAAAAATTGGGGCTTTACGGAACTTGACAGTACAATTGCTTATTTGCGTGTACAGAATTTAAAATCAGGATGGCCATTTAAACCCGATACAACGGTTAACAACTTCATTTTTACTTATAAACCGAAAGGGAAAATTGATTCTCTTGCATTCCTGGCTTTGAAATATTCGAATATAAGCGTAGAAAAAGTTCATAAAGATCTTGCCGAATATTTTAAATCCATCGGCGATTTAAAGCGCGCATCCAAAGAGTATTTATCATTAGCATATTTGCATCCGTTTAATTCTTCATACTATCACTACGCTGCTGATCTGGCAAGCAAAACAAAAGATTATGATAACGCTATAAGGATATTAGAAGATTCGCCATTTCCCGATACCAGCGCATTCGCGCAGTTTAATCTTGCTTCGATATATTTTTCCAGCGAAAAATATAATAAAGCCCTTTCTTGTGTCGATAAACTTTTGAAAATTAATTTAAGTAGTGAAAATATTTTGCTTGCTGAAAAGCTTAAATATAAAATTCAGAAAGCCTTGAAATTTAATGATGAAGCTGAAAAAACATTAACACTTATAAAAAAGATAGAACCGGGTTTTAACGGCGATGATGAAAAAAAGACAGTGCTGATATTAATTCCTGAAAAAATTAAGCCTTATCTTGAAAAAGCAGAACGATTAAGAAAAAACGGGAAATTTCCCGAGGCTCTGGCAGTCTTAAACGAAGCAAATTCTATTAAAGAAACAGCTTATGCAAATCTTCTTATCGGGAAGATATTGTTGAGACAAAACAACTTAAGCTCGTTATATTATTTTGAAAAAGCATACAAAGAAATAAAGGATGATCCTACTTTATCCTATAATCTTTGTTTGCTATATTTGATGAAGAAGGACTTTCCCAAAGCGAAAGATGTAATGAATAATTTTGTAAGAATTAAGGGAAAGGATGATCCTCAATCTGAACAATTGTTGACATTATATGAGAAACAGATAGAGAAAAAATGATCTGTTAAATGGTATTAAAAAGGAGCCAGGCATGATTACGTTAACTATTCTTAAAACAATTAAATCGAAGTATAACAAGCATATTTCTCAAAAGAAAAACAGCATTGTCTTTTTAATTTTCTTTTTAATTGTATCCGGATCTATAATATCTTTTTCAACAACTCGCATAAGTAATAACCATAAATTTGAAACAGATACTACTATTGTTGAAAGACACGGTCAACTTCGGGTTGATGGGAATAAAATAGTTGATAAAAATAATAACCCGGTATCTTTAAGAGGAATGAGTCTTTTCTGGAGTCAGTGGATGGGAAGATTTTATAATTATGATTGTGTGCAATGGTTAAAAGATGATTGGTATTGCACTGTTATTCGTGCGTCTATGGGAGTAGAATCAGGCGGATATCTCGAAAATCCGTTAACTGAAAAAGATAAAATTGTTAAAGTCATAGATGCCTGTATCGATTTAGGGATTTATGTCATAGTCGATTGGCATGATCATAATGCACAAAATAATCAACAAGAAGCAATTGATTTTTTTAAAGAGATAGCGGAACAATATGGTAATTATCCTAATTTGATTTATGAAATATACAATGAGCCTCTGCAGGTATCCTGGACTAATGTTATTAAGCCTTATGCCGAAGCTGTTATTGACAGCATTAGAAAAATAGATCCCGACAATATAATTATTGTCGGAACACCAACCTGGTCTCAGGATGTTGATGTTGCGTCGCAAAGTCCCTTGGAATATGATAATATTGCCTATGCACTTCATTTCTATGCAGCAACGCATAAACAATTCTTACGGAATAAAGCAACAACTGCACTTAACAACGGTATTGCTCTTTTTGTAAGTGAATTCGGTACTTGTGA
>Ga0210133_1000245_pt1 | contig 21279 bp, 15 predicted proteins | sample Joice_ThreeSqC_D_2_FD_184874 | JGI IMG/M metagenome (GOLD analysis project Ga0210133, IMG submission 184874) | Wetland microbial communities from San Francisco Bay, California, USA, that impact long-term carbon sequestration - Joice_ThreeSqC_D1... | ecosystem: Environmental > Aquatic > Marine >...
GTCCTCGGCAGCGGCAGCACCGGCGGCAGCGGCACGGATCTCGCCGGCAAGCTGATTGCTCTTGGCGAACAACTCAAGGCCGCCACAGGCGTCGACGTGGTGACCAGCTTGCGCGACCGCCTCGGGGGGTTGGCTCCGGTTCCGGCCACACAGCCACCCAACCCCGCCCCGCCGGTACCGCCCGGGCAGGTCAAGGTGTAGCTGAGCACAAAACTCCATAAGAATTTCCAACCGCAGGGAACTGGGGAGCAGGAAGATACTCTTTGCTATGCGTGCTCCCAATTCCTTGCCGCACTCGTTCATCCAAAGGGACGTCTCGGTTGCCAAGTCGGGGCGCCGGAGAGTGCGCGCACCCTTTGCATTTGTGGGCGGCGCATTGTTGGTAATTCTGCAATTGGCCGCTCCCGCTATTGCAGCGGATTGCTTCGTTGATAGCGTGGCGGGCAGTGACACGAACGACGGAGCGAGCGAGAGCAGCGCCTGGCAGAGCCTGGCCAAGATCGCCTCGTCGTGCACGACCGTCAAGTTCAAGCGCGGCAGTGTTTTCAACATCCCGGCGGGCAGCAGCAACTACGCGGTGAAGTTGATGGGCACCCAGATCAAGGTGCTCACCAACTACGGTGACGCCAGCCAGCCGCTGCCCAAGTTTCTCAAGCCGCACGAGACCAGCAGCGGCGCCGTCTTCTCCAGCTTTTCACAGATCACCATCGATGGGCTCTACATCTCCGGCTCCCGAAGCGACGCCGCGATGAGCACCTTGGCGGACGGAATCTGCATCATGATTGGCGGAGGCACCGCGGCGCAGCCAAGTGAAATCAAGAACTGCGAGATCACCCTGTGCGATATCGGGATGATGACGTCCGGCGACTACGTGCACGTGCACGACAACTACGTCCACGACCTCTCCATCAGCGTGGATGCGGCGCCCGGAGTCGATCCCAATGCCGTGGGCGGCGCGGAAGGCATCTTCGTCAACAGCTCGCACGTCCGGGTGGACCACAACCGCTTCGTCAATTGCTCAACCGCCGCCCAGTGGGTCAGCAACACCAACGGCGGCGGCATCCGATGCGACGGCGGCGCCACCGAGGTGTCCATTCCGAACGGCAAGAACGGCGCGGCCGGTGAGATCACGGACGTCGAAATCGATCACAATTTCTCGTTCAACAGCTGCGGCTTCTTCGAGGTGGCCAGCATGTTCCAGTCGACCACCCCCTACGTGAAGGGGAAGTTCACCAACTCCGTGTTTCACGACAACGTCATGGTGGACAGCGGCTGGATCTCCTTGCTGCAAGTCAACAACACCAAATTGACGAACGTTCGCTGGGAGAACAACACGATCGTCCATCACGACATGGGCACCAGCACGGCCGCCGATGGCACCACGATCAACCTGAACGATTTTGGCAGCTCGTCCATTCAGGCCATAGCCTTCAATTCCACCTCGTCGGGCGTGACCGGCGGCGGAGAGATCAGTGCCGGCGACATCTACTGGACGAACAACCTCTGGTACTTCGACCCGAAGGTCAAACCCTACAACCTCATCGACGTCACCCATCGAGGCAGCGATACCTTGCTCGCGAACATCACGGTGACCGGTGACATCGTCGTCACCACTGACCCAGGCTTCAAGGACATCACCTCCAAGTCGGACCCGTCAGCGTACGATCTCGTATCGGGCAGCATCGCCATCGACCAGGGTGTCACCGACGACAGCATCACCGCTTTCGTCACCACGGATTACCTGGGTCGATCCCGTCCTGTCGGTGCCTCCTTTGACCTGGGTGCATTCGAATACCAAGGGGATTCGGCCCCGGTTGGCACGGGCGGAAGTGCGACGCCGGCGACGGGTGGTGGCACGGGCACGACGAGCGGCGGCTCCGGTGGCTCCAGCATGCCTTCGACCAGCGGCTCCGGTGGTTCCACCGTCACCTCGACTACCGGCTCCGGTGGTTCCACCGTCACCTCGACTACCGGCTCCGGTGGCTCGACGGTGGCGTCGAGCGGCGGCTCCGGCGGATCGGCAACCAATGCCGTGCTGGGTTCAGGTGGAAGCAGCGGCACGACCGCGACACAGGGGGGCGCCAAGAGTGGGTGCAGCTGCCACGTGGGCGCCTCGGAAGGCGACTCCGAAATGTGGTTCGTCCTGCTCGGCTTCGTCCTGTTAGCGCTTCGCCGCGAAACCCGGGCCCGCCGGCGCCGTTCCCGCCCTCTTACACCCTGTGCTCGTTCCTGACGATCTTCCGCGCCCCACCCGACCAGGCTATGCCCCAGTTCTTGGGTGGCTGGATCTTCTCCAGGCGGTCGAGCTGGCCGATGGAGGAGAGACGCTTGTAAATCAACTGCCAAGCGCAAGGACGATCCTCGGCGACTTCGCAACGGTCTTCCGTCGAGCCGCCACAGGGACCGTTCAACATGTGCTTCGCACAGCGGGTGACCGGGCAGATACCGCCGAATTCCGCCAGCATGCAATCGCCGCAAGCCATGCACTTCTCGGTCCACACGGCCTGCTCTTCGAGGATGCCCAGGAAGTTGGTGTTGAGCGCGGCGTACACCGGCTTGCCCGGGAAGCGCTCGGCGATGGCTTGTACGCCGGCACCGCACCCGAACGAGACAACCGCCTCGCAGCGCCCGATGGGCTCGGCCAGCTCCTTGATGAACTCGTTCTCGCACTGGCGCTCGATGGTGATCTGATCCAACTCGACAGGCTGGCCGGCCAGCTTGCGCGCCATGCGCGTGGCGTAGGCGGCGATGCCGACCTCGCGCTCGCCACCGGCCAGACACACCGTCACGCAGGTGCCGCAGCCGACGAACAAGACCTTCTTGTGCCGGTCGATCAGTTGTTTGAGCTCGGTGATGGGTTTGGGACTTGCGACGATCATGGCTCTCCACGCTTTCTTAGGGGATTCGGACCCAGGCCTTCCACGGTCTCGACGATTTCCTTCACACGCTCGACGAAGGTCGGCGCCATGGCGGCCGAAAGGTTCACCATGCGCAGGCGCTCGCGGCCCACGCCGATCTGATCGAGCATCTCGCGTAGGTACTCGCTACGCTTCTTGGCGCGCAGGTTGCCTTCGATGAAATGGCAACCGCCCTCCAAGCAGCCGGCGATGAGCACGCCGTCGATGCCCTTCTCGAAGGCCGACAGGATGTGCTCCATTTCGATCTTCCCGGTGCATGGCACGTGCACCACGCGCACGTTCGAAGGGTACTGCATGCGCCGCGAGCCGGCCAAGTCGGCGGCTGCGTACGCGCAGTAGTTGCAGCAAAAGGCGAGGATCTCCGGCTTCCATGCGCCCTGGGCGATGGAGCCTTCGGCATGGGTGGCGATCACGTTCACGGTGCACCTCCGTCACTGACCAGCAGCTCGTCGAGCATCGCGGTCATTTGCGAGGATTCCTGGTGTTGCAGGGTGATGGTGTGGGCGGGACAGGCCGCCGTGCACGAGCCACACCCCATGCACTTGGCGGCCTGGATCTCGGCCTTGTTGAGATGGTTGATCATGGGCGCGCCATAGGGGCAGACCTTCACGCAGGTGGCGCAAGCTACGCAGTCCGTGGGATCGACCTTCGCGACCTGACCGGCGATGTCGAGGAACGCCTTCGAGAGCACGGAGGCGGCGCGGCCCGCGACCGCCTTGGCCTGGCTGATAGTCTCGTCGATGAACCGTGGCGAGTGGCAAAGTCCCGCCAGGAACTCGCCTTCGTTGGCCAGATCGACGGGTCGCAACTTCGGGTGGGCCTCCAGGAAAAAGCCATCCGAGGTCAGGGCGCTGCGCAGCAGGCCCGAAATGACGGGGTTGTCGGTAGCCGGCGCGATACCAGTCGACAGTACGACCAGGTCGGGATGCAGCACGATCTCGCGACCGCTGCTGCCGTCGACAACCTTCACTTCCAATCCGTCCTTACCCCCCTTGTCGCTGACGACCGGGTCCTGTTTGTCGTTGTAGCGGATGAAGAGCACGCCCGCCTCGCGCGCCTGCTGGTAGGCCAGCTCACGGAAGCCGTAGGTGCGGATGTCCCTGTACAGGACGACCACCTTGGCCTTCGGCTTCTGCTTCTTCAGCTCGAGAGCGTTCTTGATGGCCTCCGAGCAACACACGCGGCTGCAGTACGGGTGCGCCTCGTTGCGGCTGTCCACGCACTGGATCATCACGACGCTCGTCCCCTCGCCCGCCCCACCTGCGCCCGCCGTCCCTGCACGGGAAGGCAGAGGCTGAGAGTTGGCCAACTTTTCCTCAAGTTGGCGCTGAGTGAGCACGGCCGGGTGTTTCCCGTTGAGAAAGAGCTCGGTCCGGCGCTCCCTGCCGCCGACCGCGAGCACGATCACGCCGTGGGAGATGGTCTGTTCGCTGCCCGCTTCATCGAGGCGAGTCTTGAAATTGCCCACGTGTCCGGTGATCTGAACCGGCCTTGCGCGCAGGTGGACGGTGATCTTGGGGTGCTGCTGGACGCGCGCAGTCAGGTCGGCCAGATAGCCGGCGACGTTCGCCCCTTCCAGGGTGTAGTGGATGTTGCGCAGTTGGCCGCCTAGAACTGCTTCCTTCTCACAGAGGTGCACGGTGAATCCCTGGTCGCCGAGCGCCAGCGCGGTGGTCATCCCGGCCAGGCCGCCCCCGAGCACGAGAGCCGCCTGGACGACCGGCAGCTTGCCGGTGCCGAGTGCCTTCAGGTTGCGCGCACGCGCCACCGCCATCCGCATGAGATCGGTGGCCTTCTCGGTCGCCGCCTGCGGGTCATTGCGGTGCACCCACGAGCACTGGTCGCGGATGTTGGTCATGGCGAAGAGGTATTGGTTGAGACCCGACTCGCGCAGGGTCTCCTGGAAGAGCACCTCATGCGTGCGCGGGGAGCACGATGCCACCACCACGCGATTGAGCCGCTTGTCGCGAATGATGTTCTTGATGTGTTGCTGGCTGGTGTCGGAACAGGCATAGAGGTTGGTTTCGGCGTGCGCGATGCCGGGCATCCTTTCGGCCGCGTCGGCGACCTGTTTCACGTCGACCACGGACGCAATGTTGTGACCGCAATGGCAAATGAAGATGCCGATGCGCGGTTTCTCGTCGGTGGTGTCACGCTCCCAGGGGTATTCGTGGCGCTTGATCATGGTGCCGCGCGAGGCGGCCAAGCTCTCCATCGCGCAGGCGGCCGCCCCGGAGGCCTGAGCAACCGATTCGGGAATGTCCTTGGGCTCTTGAAAGGCGCCGGCGACGTAGATGCCGGGCCTGGACGCCGCCATGGGCGCCATGCGATCGGTCTGGCAGAAACCGAACTGATTGAGGTCGAGTCCCAGCTTGACCGCGGTTTCCTTGACCGAGGCGCTGGGCCGCATCCCGACGGACAGGACCACTAGGTCGTACTCTTCCTGGCTTTCCCGCCCTTGGTCGTCGAAGTAGCGCACGCGCGCGTTCTTGCTGCCCGGCATCTCGACGATGCGCGAAGGCATGGCGCGAATGTACCTCACGCCGAGCTCTTCGCGCGCACGGTTGACGTAGCCGTCGAATTCCTTGCCGAAGGCGCGCACGTCCATGCAGAAGATGGACACCTGAAGGCCAGCGACGTGCTCCAGTGCAACCATGGCTTCCTTGGTCGCGGACATGCAGCAAATCGACGAGCAGTAGCCGACCCCGCGAGCGCTGTCGCGCGAGCCGACACACTGGATGAAGGCGATCTTCTTGACCGGCTTGCCGTCAGAGGGACGCTGCACGTGGCCCTCCGTCGGACCGGACGCGCTCAGCATGCGTTCGAACTGCACGCTGGACAGCACGTTGGTGTAGCGACCGTGGCCGAACTCGCCTCGCAAGGAGGCCTGGAATTCCTCGTAGCCTGGCGTGAGGATGACCGAACCGACACGCACGGTTTCGGACTTCGGCTGCATGTCGTGCACGATGGCGCCCGGGCCGCAAACTTTCACGCACAGGCCGCACTCGCTGCACAGACCGCAGGCCAGACAACGCTTGGCCTCGGCAATCGCCTGCTCCTCGGTGTAGCCGGTCTCGATCTCGCGGAAATCGCGGGTGCGATCCTCGACGACGATCTTGGGCATGGCCTGCTTTTCGACGATCTCCGCCGCCGGATTCGGATTGCCGGCCGTGGCTTTCTTGCTGGTATCGAGCACCGGCATGGGCTGTCCGCGCAAGAAGGCACCGATGGCCTCCGCCGCGTGGTGTCCGTGAGCCATGGCCTCGACCAGCGAGGCGGGACCAAGAACCACGTCGCCACCGGCAAAGACGCCCGGAACCTTGGTTGCCAGGGATCCATCCGCCGCGATCTTGCCGCGTTCCAGCGGCACGCCAGACCCGTCGGCAAGATCGGCGGTCTGGCCGATGGCGATGACCACGTTGTCCGCGTCGATGGTGAAGTTGGAGCCCTCGACGGGCACAGGCCGGCGGCGCCCCGAGGCATCGGGCTCACCCAATTTCATGCGCAGGCACTCGAGGCCACGCACGCGGCCGTCGCTGCCAGCGATAACCTTGATCGGGTTGGTGAGCAACTCGAACTTCACGCCCTCTTCCTCCGCCTGCTCGATCTCCTCGGGCAGGGCGGGCATCTCCACGCGGCTTCTGCGGTAGACGATGGTGACTTCCTTCGCGCCCATGCGCAGGGCCGCGCGAGCCGCGTCCATGGCCACGTTGCCGCCCCCCACGACGACCGTCTTTCGGCCCATCGCGATCTCTTCGCCCAGATTCACCGGGCCGAGGAAGTCGAGGCCGTACATCACGCCGGGCGCGTCGTCACCAGGCAGGCCCATCTTCTGGCTCTTGTGCGCGCCGGTGGCGACAAAGATGGCCGAGAACCCCTCCTTCTTCAGCCCCTCGACGGTGATGTCCTTGGGACCATTGCCCAGCTTCACGCCCAGTTTGACCTCGACGCGGTCGTTGAGGATCTGCTCGATCTCGTAGTCGAGCACCTCGCGTGGGAGCCGATAGGCGGGGACGCCGAGACGCAGCATGCCGCCGAGGAAGGGCCGCGCCTCGAACAGAGTCACGCCGTAGCCCTGCTTGCTCAGATCTTGCGCCGCGGTCAGCCCGGCGGGGCCGCCACCGATGATGGCCACTTTCTCTTTCTGGATCTTCACCGGCTGGAACGGAGCCGGCTTCTTGCCGTCGTGCTTGGCGTGCACCCAGTCGGCGGCGAAGCGCTTGAGGTCGCGCACGGCGACGGGCTCGTCCAGCTCCTTGCGGTTGCACTGGGTTTCGCAGGGGTGCTGGCAGATGCGTCCGCACACCGCCGGCAGCGGGCATCGCTCCTTCACCAGCTCGTAGGCTTCCTCGAACTTGCCGGCAGCGATGAGCGCGACGTAGCCCTGAGCGTTCACGCCGGCCGGACAGGCGGCCTTGCACGGCGCCATGCCCTCGGACTTGGAGATCCCGAAGACGTTGGGAATGGCCTGGGCGTAGGGACGGAAGATCGCCTTGCGCGTGCCGAGGGCGCGATCGAATTCATTGGGCAGCGAGACCGGACAAGCGATGGAGCAATCGCCACACGCGTTGCACTTGCTCATGTCGATGTAGCGGGGGCGATGGCGCAGCTTCACCTCGAAGTTGCCGACCTCGCCGCTGATGCCCTCGATGTCGGCCAGAGTGAGGATCTCGATGTTCTTGTTGCGCGCGCACTCGACCAGCTTGGGCGACAGGATGCACATGGCGCAATCGCCGGTGGGGAAGGTCTTGTCGAGCTGGGCCATGCGACCACCGATGGCCGCCGACTGCTCGACCAGATAGACCTTGAAGCCCGACTCCGCGAGATCGAGCGCCGCCTGAATACCCGTGATGCCGGCACCGGCCACCATGACCGCGCCGACGGCCTCCGGGGCCTTCGCGGAACTGCCGTTGATCGGTTTGCCTTGTTCGTTCATCGTCTCAAGCCCCGATTCCGTGTTCGGCCAGCAATCTGGTGGGGCTGACCACCAGACTGCGCAGCCCAAGCTCCTTGCGGGAGATCCCGAAGGCTAGGCCCAGCAGTTGCGTGAAATAGAACACCGGCAAGCCGAAATGCTCTTGGGCCAACTTTTCCGTGTCCTTCTGTCGAAGGTCGAGATTGAGCTGGCACAGCGGACAGGCAGTCGCGATGCAATCCGCGCCGGCGGCCTTGGCCATGACGAGGATTTCGCGCGTGAGCTTCTTGACGATGTTCGCATCGGTGATGGAGTAGCCGGCGCCACAGCACTCGGTCTTGTGCGGCCAATCGACGATGGTCGCGCCCGCGGCTTCCAGTACCTGGTCCATCAGGGTGGGGTTCTCGGGGTCGTCGAACTTGGTCACCTCGGGTGGACGCGAGAGCAGGCAGCCGTAGTAGGTCACCACCTTGAGGCCCTTCAAGGGCTGCTTGACCGCGTCGGCGATCTTCTTCACGCCGACGTCACGGCCGAGGATCTCGAGCAAGTGCAGGATCTCCGTCTTGCCGTCGTAATCTCTGCCCAGCACGCCGGCAACGGTCTTGCGCTTCTGTGGATCGTTCGCGATCTCGTGGTTGGCTGTCTTGAGCCGGTTGTAGCAGGAGGCACAGCCGACCGCGACGGTCTTGCCTTCGGCAGCCACGAGATTCTTGGCTGGCAGCGCGAGGGCCAGCAGCGGATCGGTCTGGTGCGCCGAGGTCGAACCACAGCAGATCCATCCCGGTATCTCGGGCAATGCCAAGCCCAGCGCCTTGCTCACGGCGAGACTCGACTTCTGATAATCGTGCGCCGTGCCCTCCATCGAACAGCCGGGGAAGAACGCGTAGGTCACGGCTTGCCACCTTTCGACTTCGTGGTACAGGCGAGCGCAAGGCGCGAGCCGCGAGGCAAACGGCCGAGCGGGGGAAGGGGGGACCCGGCGGGCTTTGCCCGACGGGGGGAGGGGCACACCCCTCCGTAGATTGTCCAGCCGGGGAAGAACGCGTAGGTCACGGCTTGCCACCTTTCGTCTCAGCCACGCGCTTGAACAACTCCTCGCGCTCGTCACGGCCCTCGGCCACGGGCTGCCAGAGCGGCATCTTCCCCTTCATCAGCATCATGGGCAGCTTGCCCATATCCTCGAAGAGGCGGAAGGTGCGCAGCTTGAACGATGCCATCAGGCCAGCCTCGTTCATGCGCCCACGCTTGCGGACCGCACGCAGGAAGATGTCGTTGAAGGCGGGCACCGCGCTTTTCGTGCTGGTCTTGGCACGCACGCTCATGCGGCGCAGGCCATCGTTGAGAGCAGCCACGCTGACCTTCTGCGGGCAGCGCGTGGCGCAGGTCTGACACGAGGTACACTGCCACAGCAGGTTGCTGCCCAGCACCTCCTCGCGCTGACCAAACTGCACCATGCGCACCATTTCGTGCGGCTTGATGTCGGCGGTCGCGGCGATCGGGCAGCCCGAAGTGCATTTGCGGCACTGAAGGCACGCCATCAAGTTGGCGTGGCTTTCGCCTTCGACCTGCGACGCGAAATCGCCAGAAATCTCTCTTGCGGCCAAGGTCATGCTCATTTCTTCTTCTCCGTTGCCGCCGCGAGCACGGACAGTGCCTGCGCGCTGACTTTGCGGTAGACCTCTTCCGGCTCGCGTACTTTGCCGTCGACCGTCAGAAGCTCCGTGACCTTGATGCCGAACAACCGCTCGTTCTCCTCCAGGTAGGCGCGGATCAGACGCCAGTCGGCGCTGGTGAATGCAGAGAACACGCCACCGTTGAGTTGTTGCTCGACCACCTTTTTGTGCGGGTCGCGCACGTAGATCGCGCCGCCGGATGCCAGCGAAAACAGGTTGCTGCCCGGATAGGGCGAGGCCTGCGGAACCAGCCTGGCGTGACCGTCGAATTCCATGCCGTTGAGGATGACGAACCCGCCGCCATTCAGCGGGTCGCCAGCCATGAACGATTCGGCCAGGAAGTCGAGGCAGGTGCCGTTGATCACCACGCGCGGACGGCCGACGGCGTTGATGAGCGGCCGGCCGGCGCCGTTGCCCAGCACGAACACGTCGCCACCCTTGGCGCCGTACATGAACGTTTGCCCTACGTCTCCGAAGATGACCAGCTTGCCGCGCTTGGCGATCTGGCCGATTTGATCCTGGGCATTGCCGTGCACGAAGATTTCCTCGCCATCCATGCCGCTGGCCAGGTAGTCACCGCTCGATCCGTAGGTATCGATGCGCACGCCGTCGGTACTTGGTCCCAGGCCCACGCCAGTGAAGCGCTGGCCGCGCAGGCGGTACACGATAAAGCGTCGCCAGCCGGCCTGGTAGGCCTTGCGCAGGTAGATCGCGTCGCAGTCGTCGCCCTCGGGCGGGAACTTCTCCGCGTCGATGACCAGGACCTCTTCGCCGGGTTGTGGCGCAGCGACCTTGTTCCGGCTTTCCCAGTTGACCCGACGGAAGCTCCCCTCGCCGGGATCACCCATCAAGGGCGTGGCATCGAAGAGACGCATCAGTGTCTCTTCCAACACCGGCAACACCGTTGCCCGACGCTTGTCGCCGGTGTCGAAGCGGCGATCGTACAGCATGGTCAGCGCTTCGATCGCCGTGCTCTTGGCGCGGCCGTTGTCGACGCCGGCGACAATCTGATCGCACAATTCGCGCAAGCCTCCCGCCGGCCACTTGGGCAGGCTGTGCACCACATGGGTGTACAAATCCTGTGCCCTACCCTGCTTGAGCGATTCGACCACCGCCTTGCGGATCCCGGCCGATACGATCTCGACGAGCGGCGCGGCCTTGGGTTCGTCGCAACGGACCTTGCCGATTTCCAGGTTCACCGGCTTGCCGAATTTGTCGGCACAGGTCAGCTTGCGCCTGCCCTCTTCGCCGGTGACGGTGAAGATGAAGGCGCCGCCGTCGCTGCTGCTGCCCCCGCGGGCGTTCCAGTAACGATCGGCCACCGGCGAAAAGCGTGGATCCTCGCGCGAGAGACCCCGCAGGGTGGCATCGATGGCCTGCTTCTCCGAGCAGATGAGGCCGATCTGCACTTCGCCGCTGTCAGACAAGGCGAAGACCTGCGGCCGCAGCATGGCCGTGTCGGTGATTCCGAGCAGCTGCATGCGTCGCAGATCGGGATGGTTGCGCGCGATGATGAAGAACCAAGGCCCGTCGGGCGAGGCATGGATGTGCGTGGCCTGGATTTCGCGATAGATGCGCTGCTTGTCCTTGGGCAACCGATCGAAGTCCAACTCGGTGGTCGGAGCGAGCGCCTCGATGATGTACTCGAGCGGGTACTTGTACACGCGATCCCAAAGATCGAAGAGCTGCGCCGACACCTCGGTGTCGGTGAGGAACTGCTGCTTGATGTTGCGTTGGCGCAGGTACTCGCAGACGGAATGGTAGTTGGCGAAGTCGCCGTTGTGGACCAGGGCTTCGTTGATCCCTACGAAGGGGTGCGCGCCACCCGGGTGCCAAACCCGCCCTTTGGTCGGATAGCGCTGGTGGGCGATCCACACGTGGGCTTTGAAATCCTCGAGCTTGTAGTACTCGACGTTTTGCTCGGCATAGCCCACCAGCTTGAACACCAGCTGATCGCGGCCATGCGACATCACGAAGGCGCGCTTCTCGCCCAGCGAGGCGTACATCATGTCGTTCAGGCGGTACGAGTTGCGCCACACGAACTCGTCTTCCAACTCGCGCGGGGACAGCTTCAGAAGGCCGTTCGACTCGCCGAACGCCTTGAGAACGGCTGGTTTGACCCGCACCACGTAGCGGTGAATGTCGGGCGGGCGAACTTCGAGGCCGGGAATGTCGCGATGGTCGTCGATATGCTCCTGTCTTGTCGACAAAGCGATGTCGAAGCTCGGAATCACGAACTTCTGCTCGACCTCGTTCTCGGCCGAGGGATCGAGCAGGGCGATCTGCAGAAGGTAGTGCGAATCGAGCACCTCGCGCGACACGCCGACCTGCTCGGGTACCAGCCCGGCCGCCGCAATACCGCCGCCCTTGCCGTTGCCGCGGTTCTGCATCTGGATCGACGGCTCGTGAATGAACTTGCCGCGCACCGGGATGTTGCAGGCAAATCCGGTGACGCCACAACCGCCCTCCTCCGCCCTGGCATTGCCCTCGGCGTCGTTGGGCTCGGCATCACGATAGACCTCACTTCGGCTTGCCAGCAGTCGGTCAACCACATCCCTCATAGCGACGCCTCCTTGGCGTAGTACAGGACGTCGCTCCGGCCTCGAAGCTCGCGCGTGCTCGGGATGCCCAGCTTGACCAAGATTTCCACCATCTGCTCGCGCCAGGCGGCAAGCAGGTTGATCAGTCTCTGGGTGGCCCAGTCGAGACTCATCTGCATCATCAGCTCGGGGTCGGTACTGGCGATGCCGCGGGGGCAGCCACGGCCGCTTTCGCAGCACGCGCAGCGCACGCAGCCGAGTGCCACCATCTCGGCGGTCCCGATGACCACGCCGTCGGCGCCGAGCGCGATGGCCTTCATCACGTCCCACGCCGTGCGAGCGCCGCCGCTGACGATCAAGGTGACCGAGTCGCGGATGCCCTCGGCGACCAGGAACTTGTGCACCTTGGCGATGGCGTACTCGATGGGCATCGCGATGTTCTTCTTGGCGATGTCGGGCGCGGCGCCGGTACCGCCGTAGCTGCCATCGAGGTGGATGATGTGCGCACCGGCGTAGTAGCTGCCCACCGCGACCATGTCCACGTCGGTGGGCGTGGAAACCTTGACCGACACCAGGGCTCGCGGGTTGACTTCCTTGATCCAGTCGAGGTGCTTCTTGTGATCCTCGACGCTGTACACGCTGTGGAAGGGAAACGGCGAGAACAGCGCATTGCCCGTCACCGCCTCGCGCATGCGCGCCACCGCGGGCGTGTTCTTGTCGCCGAGCAGGTGGCCACCGAGGCCCGGCTTGGCACCCTGGGCGTATTTGAACTCGACGATGGGCACGCGCTGGATGGTGTCCTCGCGCACGCCGAAAAGTCCCGTCGCCACCTGGGTGATGACGTGGTTGTCGTAGGGCTTGAGTCGGTCGTGGAAACCACCCTCGCCGGTGCAAGTGAAGGTGTTCCATGCGGCAGCGGCGCGCGCCTTGCCGACGATGGTATGGATGCTGACCGAGCCGAAGGACATGCCGCCGCCGTACACCGGCAGGTCGATGTGGATCTGCGGCCGGCCGTCGTTGCGACGGTTGAGGTCGAGCCCGGTATCTACCCTGGCGGGGTCGATCTTGGCCGCCGGCGTGGCCGGGAAATCGAAGTGGATTCGGTCGAAGCCGCCGCCCGATTCGCCGGTGCGGTGCTCGATCCCCGCCTTGGGCACGTGTCCCGTCTCAGCCATGTGCCAGGTGGAAAGGATGAGGTCGGAGGTCCAGCGCGGATCTCCCATGGCATCGACCGTAGGATTGCGCGCCATCGACAATGCCTTCTTCGTGCACTTGTCGACACAGTAGTGATCGGTCTTGGCGCACTCGGGGCCGATGCACAGGTGATCGCGCGGACGCAGCGAGAACGCATAGCCGTCGGGCTTGACGTGCACGCCCTCCCGGCAGAGCTTGGCGCAGTCGCCGCAGCCCACGCAGTCGGCCGAGCGGTTGATCTTGTACTTGCCGAGGGCATTACGGTAGCGGTCCGGTGTTGGCCGCACCGTGCGCTCTACCGTCACCTGGGGCTCGCCGCCCGCCGAGATGACCGGCTTCGCCTCGCTCGACAATGCTTCCATGTTACTTGCAGGCAAGGTCACCGAATGCCTCCCGCTCGATGTCTTCCATGAAAATGGCGCGCCCCACTTCGCCGCGCAGGCGCCGCACCTCGCGGATGCCCATGGCGCCCAACACCTCGATCAACTGCGAGTGCCAGGCCGCCATCAAATTCACCATGCGTTGCGCGGCGTAGGTGGGCTCAAGATCGCCAGCCTCGGCCGCGCAATGCTCCTGGTGGGTACGCTCGGTGGCGCCCCGGCACACGCGACAGCCGATCGCCACCAGCAAGGATGTGTCGACCGCCACCAGATCCGCGCCGCAGATGATGGTCTTGGCCATGTGTTCGGCCAGGCCGATGCCGCCCGACACGATGAGGGTGACCTCGTCGCGCATGCCTTCCTTGACCAGGCGGCCGTGGATCTCCCGCAGCACGTCCTTGATGTGGCGGGGATTCTCGATCCCGACCTCGCGACCATGCAGATCCGCGCAGAGGTGGAACACCTTCACCCCTGCCTTGCTCGCCGCCACGATTCGATCCGCGGCGCTGGCCTGCATGGGCAAACGGAGGGCGCAGACCAAAGACGGGTTCACCGTCTTGGCCTGCCGGAACAATTCCAGCGCCTGCTGTTCGTCGACGAATTCCGCCATGCGCACCTGCCGGAGAATCGCTTCGGAACCAGCGAAGCCACCCGCATCCACCAGGGGCACGAGGTGCGGCAGGTGATCGGCTGGGGCGCCAACAACCTCGGCCACCGGCGCGACCGCCAAGGTCTTCAAGGCCCTGGCGGCGGCCAGGCGCGCCCTGCTGAGCGCGTTCCCGGAAATCTTCCAGGGTGGGACGTCGAGGATCGCCGGAATCGGAATGTCGATGAGCGAGGTGGTCTCGCCCACCAGCCTGCCGTCCGGCGTGAAGGACAGGCGCATGGGCTTGCAGCCGATGTCGACGCTGGTGCTGATGTACTCGCGACCGTGGATGCCGTCGCGAGTCGGCCGGACGATCTCGGACATGTCGGTCCAGATCCCGTCGAAGCCGGGACCGTGGAAACGGCCACGGTAGCCGGCGCCCGAGACGGGAATGCGACCGCTGTCGGCTTGATTCCATGTGGTGGCCAGGATGTCCGGCTTCCAGTACTCGTCACCCAAGGCGAGGTACTCGGGATTGATCGAAATGGCCAGCAGCCCCTTGGTACACCCCTGGACACACGACAGGCAACCCCGGCATTCGTACAGCGGAATGACCGACGTCGCTGGATCGCGGTTGTAGGTCGCTTCCTTCTTATAGGTGTCGTACACGCAGCGCGGTTTCACGCAGTTCGTGCAGCGCGAGCAGTCCTCGCGCCAGTCCACGCTGCCGAACTTGCCCACGCGACGGAAGTGCCCCGGGGTGGCGGCGGCCTTGATGTGATACTTGTCGGGCATCGGCAGTTCCGTCCGGCTTACGCCAGGCGCGCCTCCGTGATGATCTTGGGAACCATGGCCTCGCAACCATCGCTGAGAATGTGGATGCCACGCACACCGGCGATGGACTTCAGCCTGCCAGCGATCTCCGCAACCAGCGCGATGCCGGCGGCGGGGACATCGTTCGAGCTCTTCAATCGCGCGATGACATCGTCCGGAATCGGGGCGAATCCCGAGCGCACCCGCAAGAACTCCGCCTGTGCCACGCTGGCCAGGGGCAACACGCTGGCGACGATGGCGGCCTTCTTCTCGATGCCCTCCGCGCGCACCGCCTTCATCCACTCCTCGAACCCAGCCACGTCGAAGATGGGGTCCGTGAGCAGCACCTCGGCGCCGGCCGCGATCTTCTTCTTGGTCTGCAGCAGGGAGAGCTCCATCGGCCGCAGGTACGGGTGAACGGAAGCCGCAATGCCGAAATTGGGCGTGACGGAAAGCTTGTTGCCGTCGAAGTCCAGCCCCTGCGAGGCCATCTTGGCCAGCGCCTGACACAACTGGAGCGAGTCGATGTCGAAGGCTCCTGCCGCCTGCGCGGATGCGCCGAGGGACTGGTGCGCGCCGGTTAGACAAAGGAAGTTCTTCACCCCGAGGGCGCTGGCGCCGAGCACGTCGGATTCGAGCGCGATGCGATTTCGGTCTCGCGTGATGAGCGACAGCATCGGTTCGATCTTTTCGGCCGCCAGCAAGGCCGCGCAGGCCAGCGCCGAGCCCCGCACCTTGCTCGGATTGTCGGCCACCACGACGCTATCGACCGCCGCGGGGAAGCAGGCAGCCAGCTTCTTGATCGAGGCTGCGTCGCTATGGTGGGGGGGCAGACAAGCGGCGGTCAGGGCCAACTTTCCGCTACCCAGCTTCTCGCTCAGTTTGCTAGTCGCTCTCATCTTCACTGTCCACTTCGTAGGGGGATTCGTCGGGCAAGTCGCCCTTGGCCAGAGGGTTCCGGGAAATCGTGGCAAGTCGGGCGATGAATGCGTCGCGCACCGCCGCGATCTTGGCGGGCATCGCAACGTCGGTCATCGGGGTGGTGCCGATGCCCAGCGCCATGTCTTCCTTCGCCGAGCCCGGCAAGTGGAAGATGGCCAACCTGTCTGCGCCGAGCCCGGCTTGTTCCATGAGACCATTGACGTAGCCAAGACGGCGCTCGCAGCGCCGGTTGCCTTCGAGGTGGTGGCAGTTGCCCTCCTCGCAGCAGATCACGGCCACGGCATCCGCGCCGTCTTCCAGCGCCTTGAGAAAGTGCTCCGGTTGCACACGGCCGGAGCAGGGCACCGCGACCTCGTGGACGGCAAAGGGCCATGCGAAATCCGGCAAGACCGGCCGACGGCGGATTCCCGAGGAAGGCGCGATGCCCGGCCGGCCGCAGTTCTCGCAGACGAACGCCACGATCACCCGCTCCGCGCTCGGCGCGCGATCTTTCCCGTTGCTCCTCGGAGCAAGTGCAGCCCCGGAAATGGTCATTGGCGGCATCCCTTTCAAGTCATCTCCCGATTCGCTACTACTCGGTCACTTGACCGCTGCGGACGGTACCCAAATTGGCCCGCCATTGTCCACACCGGAGACGCGTTCCCAATGATTTCATCCAATTCGGCCGAGGCAACCCGAAGAATCCAATCTCTTTTCAGAAACAATTTGGCTACGCATCCGATAAGAACCATTAACCTAAAGGACACTTTGGGGTTACATTGACCGAGCTCCACTCAGCCGCCGGTTCTCACGCGACCAGCCACGAGCTCTTCCCGCGAATTCATAGATGATATAGGGTACTGCTATGCCCGATTGGGCGACTGCGTTAGCCAGACTAGCTTGGCGGGGTGGTTTGTTGGCCCTGGTCATCATGTGTTTTCTGTCTGTGCCCGCGGCGCTCGGGGCTGACAGGGACAAAGCTGCTGCAAAGGCCCACTACGAGGCGGCGACACGCCTCTACGACATTCACGAGTACGATGCCGCGCTGAAGGAATACAAGGCAGGGTACCTCACGCGACCCGATCCATCGTTCCTCTACAACATCGGGCAGTGCTACAAGCGACTCGGCAGGCCCGCTCAGGCCCGCGAGTTCTTCGGGGAATACCTCAAGAAGGCTCCGTTGGACGATCCCAATCGCGCTCAAGCCGAGGCGCGCTTGCGCGAGCTCGACGAAGGAGGGGGCAGCAAGATCAGCCCACCTGCGATTTCCCCGGTGGTGATTCCGACCGCTGGTGTCGACAGCAGCAACGGATCCGCGCCCCCGCTGGGGCCGTCGGCGACGAAGAGCCCCGTCCCGCCGTCCGCGATGGATCCCGGCGCCCCGGGGACGAACCAAGCTGCCGGTTTGGATTTCTCGACGAGCGACAACGCAGCCGAAGTATCGTCGGGCAAGCCATATTACAAGACCTGGTGGTTCTGGACCGGCGTCGGCGCCGTCGTAGCCGCCGGGGTGGTCACCGCGATCGTGTGGCCGAGGAATAACGATCAGCCACGTGTGTCGGGCATGACCCTCGGTACGCGAACGGTGCTGCAGTGAAGACCTCGAGACTCCATCTCGGCTGCCTCCTGTTGCTGACGGTATCGGCGTGTGGCGGCGGGTCGAATCCGAGCTCACTGGTGGTCGTTACCGTGTCCGCCGCCCCCGACATGCTCCCGGTCGCGCAACTGAGGGTGACGGTCACCCATCTCTCGGATGCCTCGGTCGCGAGATCGGACACCGAGCTCTTTCCCGTGACCGCCTCGCCAACCCCCATCGAGTTCGACGCGAGCTTCGCCCTGGCCTTTCCAAAGAGCCTCACCGGATCTCTCGCCGTCGAGGTCGATGCGCTCGGCAACGACACAGGTCTGGTTGCAACCGGCTCCGGAGAAGTGGCGATCGTCGTGGGTGGACGGGCGAACATCACCATCCACCTCGCAAACACCGGTGCAAAGGACGCCGGTGTGGACTCGGCCGCCACCGAGGTGGGGCCAGTGGGCCCGGATTCAGCTCCGCTTGACGGCGAGGCGACCGCCGACGCGACCGGGCTCGACGGTCCCGGCGGATCCGACGCACTTGAAGGAGATGGCACGGGCGAAACGGATGCGCCGTCGGCAGATGGAGCAGGCGGCGCGGGTGGAAATCCAGGCACAGGCGGAGGAAACGCATCTTCTGGCGGCAGTGGCGGTGGCGGCGCCGGCGGGGCGAGCCTAGACGGGGCCACGAGCAGCGATGCCAGTCGCGACGTGAACAACAACGGAGGAGGCGGCGGCATCTCGTCCACGGGCGGAACCGTTGGGCAAGATGGCGGAACCGATGCCAGCGGCCTCGGCGGTGCGGGCGGATCGACCTCCACCGGCGGCTCCGGCGGCACGGGAGGCACCACCATCGCGGACGCGAGCGACACGGGCGATGCAACGAGCGCGGATGCCGTGGACGTACCGTCGGGTGCCTGCTCCTCCAGCGTTTCCTGTCCGACCTACCCGAATTGCCGGATTCAACCCGTGTGCGACACCGGCACGGGAACCTGTTCCGCCCCTTCCCAATGCAGCGTCTGCGGCAACGGGCTCGTGGAATTCTCCGAGGAGTGCGACGACGGCAATACCACCAACGGTGATCATTGCAACAGCACCTGCAAGTGGGAGTACTGCGGTGACGGAATCCTACAGAGCCAGCCGCTGGCCGCGCTTTCCCTCATCTACCTCGCGCGATCGTGCAACGTCTCCGTCGAGCAGGATATCTGGCTGGTCCTGAACGGCCACGAGGTAGCGAGAGGCATGGTGGCGCAGACCTGTGATTGTCAGCCGGGGATCGTGACCTTGCCGGTGACCAACCCCGCGTTTCTCCAGTTGGGCAACAACGGCACGAACGTCGTGGAAGTCCATACCTATGCGGAAATATCCTGGGCCGTGGTGCGCTACGAATCTCCGAGCGGTCCCGGTGAGCGGTACCCGATAGACACCGGAGGCAACGGCGCGGCTCAGTATCGCCGGCCGGATCTCTGCGTGAACGGGACCGTGATGGGCATGGAATCCGGTGTACAGATGACCTTGGCCGGCGGAGAGCAGTGCGATCACGGCCTGCTCAACGGAACAGCCGGCGATTCCTGCAACGCAAACTGCACGGTGAATTGACATGGCAGCGTTCTCGGCGGCGAAACGATGGGCGAAGCTCGGTTGGTGGGTCGGGCTGAGCACGGGCGCCATGCTGGCGGCGGCTTGCGGGAGCATGTTTGCCAGCGCCTGCAAAAGCTCGTCGTCGACCAACGATGGTGGACCAGCGGACATTCCCGGCGCGCAGGACTCGCCCGGGATCACCATCCAGTTGCCCGACGCCGGCGTCGAGGAAGCGGGGCAACCCACCGATGCCAGCGAGACGGATCTCTGGAACACCATCTGCGAGTAGTTTCATGAACGGCGGAGCTGCATCGCCGTGAAGGTCGCCTTCGTCTCCCTGCGCGCCGACGAGCCGCTGGCTTACGGCGTGATGGCTCTGACCGCGAGCCTGCGCCAGAGCGGACACGAGGTGGCGCTGGTGCAGGCCAACGACATCGCGACGGTCGCGGCGGACGCGAAGACGCGCACCGCCGACGTTGTCGCCATGTCGGCGACAACCGGCCTGCATCGCATCTACCTGGCCTGGACGCACCGACTGCGCAAAGCCTTTCCCGACAAGCTCATCGTGATGGGCGGCCCGCATCCGACCTTCTTCCCGGAAGTCCTCGGTCAGGCGCCTCTCGACGGCGTGTGTATCGGCGAGGGCGAGGAATCCTTTCCCGAATTTCTCGAGCTTGCCGCGGCCGATTTTCCGCGCATCCCCGCCGGCTGGCGGATCCGCCGCGATCGGGGCCACGGCCCGGTCGAGCGAGGGTCCGAGCGAGGACCGGTGCGCGATATCGACGCCCTGCCCTCTCCCGCCTTCGACATCTTCTACGATGCCGACCCGCACTACCGGAAGGAGCCCAACAAGTCCTTCCTGGCCACACGTGGCTGCCCCTACCGCTGCTCATACTGCTTCAACCGCAATCTCAACGAACGCAACCGCAAGTTCGGTCCGCTCCTGCGGGCGCGAGATCCCGAGCGGTTGTGCGACGACATCGTGGCGGTGCGCGAGCGCTGGGGCATGAAGCTTTGCTGGTTCCTCGACGCGAATTTCACCGCCAACCTGCCTTGGGTCGAGTCCTTCGCGGCCACGTACCGTCGTCGTGTGAACGCGCCCGTCTTTTGCAAGCTGCGCCCCGAACGAGCGACGGAGCGCGTGGTTCGCTTGCTCGTCGATCTTGGGTGCACTGGCGTCGGCGTGGGCATCGAATCGGGCTCGGAGCGCGTGCGGCGCGACATCCTGTGCCGACCGGCCGGCGACGACGAAATCCTAACCGGATGCCGCCGACTCAAGGCCGCGGGCATCCGCATCATGTCCTTCAGCATGCTCGGCATTCCTGGTGCCACCCTCGAGGACGAGCTTCGTACCGTAGCGCTCAACGTCGCTTGCGGCGTGGACCTGGCCGCGGCCACCATCCTACAGCCCTATCCAGGCACTGCCATCGCAGCCTGGGCCGAGGCCAACGGTCACTTCGACGGCAACTACGACAGACTCGGCTACTCGTACTTCGACCCCTCGCCCTTTCGCTTTCCTTCCGCCCGCGCGCGGGATCGCGTGACCAACCTGCAGCGGCTGTTTAGCTACGCCGTGGAATTCCCTGAGGTGCGACGGCACATCCGTTGGCTCATCGAACGAGAGCCCAATCGCCTTTACCACTTCCTGTTCAAGACCCGTCAGACACGCGGCATCCGGCAGGGCTTCTATCGCGCCTTCGCGCGGAGGCCGCCGGTCGACGCGGGGACAGCCGAGCACTTGCTGCGCGCGTGCCGGGATCTGCGCCTGTAGCAATTCCCTGAGCCGGCGTACCAGGATCGACAGGGGCGCTACGAGCCGCGCACCCGCGCAAACCTGGGCTGCCCCGCAGAAACTCTTTCTCGGGATCGCGAAGATCTTCTTCTCGCGGCCCCAAGCTGGAGCGAAGGAGTAACGCTCTCGTCACAGGAATGGAACAGAGGGTGTCCATGCTTGGGGCCCATGGACAAAGCAACTCAGGCAACAGAGCGAGTGCTCTACAGTTTCGAGCCCGGCATGGTCTTGCTCGACACCGTGTTGCCGAACATGTCGGGACTCGACATCTGTCATGAGGCTCGCAGCTCCTCTGTTGCGCAGCGGCCCACGGTCAAGGGCCCGGATTCCCGCCACTGTTGCAGTTCTGTAACCAATCCGTTGCGGAGTGTTGGCGATGGAGGAAGTAGCCCGT
>Ga0210133_1000246_pt1 | contig 21229 bp, 15 predicted proteins | sample Joice_ThreeSqC_D_2_FD_184874 | JGI IMG/M metagenome (GOLD analysis project Ga0210133, IMG submission 184874) | Wetland microbial communities from San Francisco Bay, California, USA, that impact long-term carbon sequestration - Joice_ThreeSqC_D1... | ecosystem: Environmental > Aquatic > Marine >...
CGGATTAAGAGTCCGCTGCTCTGCCAATTGAGCTATGCGCCCGATTTGGGATGCGAATGTATGCCTAGGGAGGCCAAATAAGTCAAGTGCGGCGCGCCCGGAGGGAATCGAACCCCCAGCCCTCGGCTTCGAAGGCCGATGCTCTATCCAATTGAGCTACAGGCGCGTGAGTTTTCAACAGCCCAGGGGGCGATGCGGTTTGCCGCAAAGGCGGCCATCGCATGCCCGCAGGCAGACGGGAGTGATACCACTCTCGCGTCAAGGGGGGAAGATGGACTAAAAAGGGGCCATGACGCCTGTCTTCCTCAATGGCAAGCAGCATGATCCCTCCGGGCAACCGGTCATCGACTCGGACCTCTTGCTGGTGCACGCCCCAGCGTTCTTCGACTTTCGCGACCGTGGCGATATCTACTTTCCCTACCTGGGCACCTCCGGGGACGTGCCCATTACGCCGCTTTACGAGTACTTTCCCGTCGGATTCAAGACCCTGCAACGCTATCTCGGCGGTCGCGGTCACGACGTCAAGCTACTGAATCTGGCCACCCTCCTGCTCAAGTACCCCAAGCTCGACCTGCCGGCGGCCTTGCGCTTGCTGAAACCGGGCCTCGTCGGGATCGATTTGCACTGGATGATTCATGCCCAGGGCAGCCTTGCGGTGGCGCGCTTGATCAAGGAAGTCCACCCCGGCGTGCCGATCATCTTCGGCGGTATCTCCTCGACGCGCCACGCGCGGGAGCTTCTCGACTACCCATTCGTCGACATGGTCATGCGCGGCTACGACACGCACGAGACGATGGCTTCGCTGCTCGAAGCTCTCCCCACGACGCGCCCGCTTGGCTCGGTCCCCAATCTGGTGTGGAAGGACCGGGCCGGCGAAATTCACGACAACGGGTACGCGCACAAGCCGGGCGGCTTTTCCTGCGCCATCGACTGGTCGTCCATCCCGCGGGAGCAGCCCAGCAGGTCCCTCCCCATTCTCGAAATACTTTCCACGCAGAACGCCGGTTGCGCCTTCAACTGCGGTTGGTGCGGCGGCTCGCGCGACGCCTTTGAACGCATCCATGGCTGCTTGGGCGAGCTGCCGAGAAAGTCGCTGGCCGACATCGACCAGGAGCTGGGCACGGCCAAAGCGTTCGCCAGCCAGTACCACTTCTATGCGGTCGGTTCCTACAACGAGCCGGAGGATCGCCTGGCGCGCTTCATCGATCGCGTTGCCGACACCGGGTTCAAGTCCGTGAGCTACGAGCAGTACCACCTGACACCCGACGAGACCTTGCGGGCCATGGCCCGGGCCAACAAGCGCACCACCATCACCCTTTCTCCCGAGAGCCACGACATGCGCGTGGCGACTCTGGCGGGTCGCGGCGTTTACACCCCCGAAGAGATGGAGCGTTGGATTGAACGGGCCCTGTCCATCGGCATCTTCGAGATCGACCTATGGTACTTCATCGGCATGCCCGAACAGGACGCGGCTTCGGTTCACGCCACGGTGGACTACTGCCACCACCTCCTGCGCAAGTTCAAGGGCAAGCGCGTGGTGCCCATGCTGTGTCCGATGATTCCTTTGCTCGATCCGGGGTCCACCTTCTTCGAGGATCCCGAACCGCACGGCTACCGAGTCTTCCACCGAACCCTGGAGGAGCATCGCCGTGGTCTCGAGAGAGCATCGCTCATCAATCGCATCAATTACGAGACTCGCTGGTTGAGTCGCAAGGAGTTGGTGACGGTGGGTTACGACGCGGTCAAGCGTCTGACCCAAATCAAGGGGGACATCGGTTTTCTTCCTGCCCCCATCGCGAACTCGGTGACGCGAAAGATCGACGACGCCGTGCAGTTTCTCGGGGTCGTGCACGAGGTCGACTGCCTTGGCGACCCGGCGGCGCGAGCGCGCGAGCTCAGCATGCTCGCCCCCGAGATCCGCAAGCGCAACCACGCCATGTTCTCGTCTGGCGTGGAGAATCAGGCCTTCCCGGTTGGCCGCGCCATCGGCGGCCGCTGGTTCGACGAGATCCTGTTTTCGCCGTCCCAGCTCACGCACAACGCGGGCGGCTGACACGGATCGCCGGATACGTCGCCCTGTAACGCGAACGGGCAGCACGCCATTTTCGGCCGGCGGGGAATGCTCTGGCCTCGACAGGGGTTGGCCCGGGGTGCGCCTTGCGGGAATGATTCGCCCGTGTTAGACGAGCGGCCCACGCCCAGGTAGCTCAACTGGTAGAGCAACGGACTGAAAATCCGTGTGTAGACAGTTCGACTCTGTCCCTGGGCACTGGCAAACTCCCTACTTTTCCAAGCGGGACACTTCCGGAGAGCGTCGAAGGAGACATTCCATGGTTCGCAAGGTCATCATATTCGTGTTGGCAATTGGTGCGGTCACCGGTGGGTACTTTTTGGGGCGCGGCAAGTGGAACATCGGCGGCTCCGCCGTATCCAAGTTCACCTGCCAGACGCCAGGCGCGACGGTGGCCGGCGATGACGTCGAGCGCAAGTGCGTGCCCTTCGAAGGCAAGGCCCGGGGTTCCGACAAGGCCATGGTCACCATCGTCGCCTTCTCGGATTTTCAGTGCCCCTTCTGCAGCCGCGTGCTGCCGACGATGGACAAGCTACTCAAAGAATACCCGGACAAGATTCGCTTCTTCTTCAGGCACAACCCGCTGCCCTTCCATAGCGACGCGCCGCTGGCGGCGCAGGCGGCGGTCGCGGCCGAGAACCAGGGCAAGTTCTGGCAGATGCACGACATCCTGTTCAAGAACCAGCAGAAGCTGAAGCGCCCTGACCTCGAGAAGTATGCCGCGGAAATCGGCCTCGACATGGCCAAGTTCAAACAGGACATCGACTCGCCGGCGACCAAGAAGCGAGTGGAACAGGATCTGGAGCTGGGCAAGAAGCTGGGCGTGCAGGGCACCCCGAACTTCTTCATCGACGGCCGGCCGATTCGCGGCGCCGTGCCTTACGAGCAGTTCAAGTCGGCGGTCGACGACGAGCTCGTCCGCGCCAAGAAGCTCTCGGACAAGGGCGTCTCGTCGAGCAAGGTCTTCGCCGCCCTGATGAAGGGCGAGGGCAAGGGCCTCGGAACGCCGATGGCGGCGCCGCCACCCCCGAGGATTCCCATCGGTTCCGAGGTCTATAAGATCGAGCCCGGGGATGCCCCACAAGTGGGCGCCAAGGAGCCCAAGATTACGCTCATCGAGTTCTCCGATTTCCAGTGCCCCTACTGTTCGCGCGCCAAGGGCACCCTCGACGAGCTGCAGAAGCTGTACAAGGACGACCTGCAGATCACTTTCCGCCACTTCCCGCTGCCCTTCCACAACAACGCTATGCCGGCCGCCATCGCCGCCCAGGCCGCCGCCGAGCAGGGCAAGTTCTGGCAGATGCACGACAAGCTGTTTGCCAACCAGCAGGCGCTGTCCGCGGCCGATCTGGAAAAATACGCCTCGGAAATCGGCCTCGACATGGCCAAGTACAAGGCTGCCATCGACAACCCCAAGACCAAGGCCGCCGTGGAAGCCGATGCGAAGATGGGCAGCAACTTCGGCGTGGGTGGTACGCCTTCGTTCTTCATCAACGGCCACGCTTTCTCGGGCGCCTATCCGCTCGAGAGCTTCAAGAACGCAATCAACGACGAGATCAAGAAGGTCGACGCGAAGATCGCCTCCGGCACGCCGCGCGCCGGGCTGTATGCCGCCCTTATCAAGGACGGCCTCGACAAGGCGGCGCCCAAGAAGGAAGAGGCACGTCCCGGCGAGCCCAAGCCCGGCGAGGTGTACAAGGCCGAGATCAAGGGTGCGCCGGTGAAGGGCGCCAAGGACGCGCTGGTCACCATTGTGCAGTTCTCGGACTTCCAGTGTCCCTTCTGCTCGCGCGTCGAGCCCACCATCGACCAGGTTATGAAGGAGTACGCCGGCAAGGTCCGCGTGGCGTGGCGCAACCTGCCGTTACCCTTCCACAACAATGCCAAGCCAGCCGCCATCGCGGCCATGGCGGCCAATCAGCAGGGCAAGTTCTGGCAGATGCACGAGATCCTGTTCAAGAATCAGCAGGCGCTCTCCGCAGCGGATCTGGAGAAGTACGCCAAGGAGATCGGCCTCAACATACCCAAGTGGAAGGCCGCCCTCGAAGACAAGAAGATCGCCGAGGCCATCGACGCCGATGCGGCCATGGGCGGCAAGATTGGCGCGCGCGGCACGCCGGCATTCTTCATCAACGGCACCTTCCTTTCGGGCGCGCGGCCTTTCGAGCAGTTCAAGGCGCGCATCGACGAGGAGCTGAAGAAGGCCGAGGAGTTGGCTAAGAAGGTGGGCGGCAAGGGCAAGGTCTATGCCGCGCTCATGAAGACGGCAAAGACCGAGGTGAGCAGTGGCGCCCCCGCGCAGGCGGACAAGGCTCCCGAGCCGGGGCCGGTCAAGAAGGTCGACATCGGCAATGCTCCGGTGCGCGGTCCCAAGCACGCGCCCATCTCCGTGGTGCTGTTTTCGGACTTCCAGTGCCCGTTCTGCGGACGGGTCGAGCCGTCGATCAGCGCACTCGAGAAGGCCTATCCTGGCAAGGTGCGCGTGGCGTGGAAGAACTACCCGCTACCCTTCCACAACAACGCCAAACCGGCGGCCGAAGCGGCCCTGGCAGCGAACGAGCAGGGCAAGTTCTGGCAGATGCACGAGATCCTGTTCAAGAACCAGCAGGCCCTGACCGCGCCCGATCTCGAGAAGTACGCCAAGGAGATCGGGCTCGACATGACCAAATTCAAGGCAGCCATGGACAGCCACAAGTTTGCCGCGCAGGTCGAAGCCGACATGAAGCAGGGGTCGGCTCTCGGCGTCTCGGGCACCCCGGCCGCGTTCGTCAACGGTCATCTGGTTTCCGGCGCGGTGCCTGTCGACGAGTTCAAGAAGATCGTCGAGGCGGAGCTCAAGGGTGGCGGAAAAGCCAAGGCCAAGGCCAACTAGCCAAGAGTCGAAGACCATCGATTCCCGACCGCGGCAGCAAGCTACACGAAAGGCGCTGGCAGCCGTCTTGGCGGCTGGCGCCTCGGCGGTTGCCCTGGTCCTGCTCATCAACGGCGCCTCGTCGACGGTGAGATCGGCCGCCGATGGCGCCTGCGGCGCGCTTCACCCCAACCCGCTCTCGGGGGCCCTGCGCGCGCTCGATGCCGATTTCTCCTTGCCCGATCTCAAAGGCAAGATGGTGTCCCTGCGCAAGCTGCGCGGCCGACCCGTGCTCATCAGCTTCTTCGCGACCTGGTGCCCGCCCTGTGTCGAGGAGGCGCCGTCTTTGGAGGAGCTCGCTCGCCGTGTCGGTGACAGCGCGACGGTGTTGATCGTCAGCGTGGACGAGGACTTGGAGGCGCTGAAGAAGTTCTACGCCAAGGGAACTTCGGTCACGGTTGTGCATGACGAGAGCCGCAAGGTGCCCGGAAGCTTCGGGACCTCCAAGTTTCCCGAGTCGTTCCTGCTCGATGCGGGGGGCAAGGTTCGCTATGCCTTCATCAACAAGCGCGACTGGTCGGGGCCCGAGGCCGCCGCCTGTGTCGAAGGTCTGAAATAGGAGGTTTCCCATGCGCAAGTGGCTCAGGGCTTCTGCATTCCTGCTCACGCTCGTCGGACTCACGCTGGCCCACGCCGACCTCATCGACTGGGGAAGGGACGACTGTCGCGGTATCGCCAGCGGCGACGCGAGCTACTGCAAGACCCAAGACTGCAAGGGCATCGCGAAGCATGACAAGAGCTACTGCAAGACCGAGGATTGCAAGGCATGGGCCTCGGGAGACGCGAGCTACTGCAAGACCGCTGATTGCAAGGGCATCGTCAAGCACGACGCCAGCTACTGCAAGACGGCGAACTGCAAGGCCATCGCCAGCGGCGACGCGAGCTACTGCAAGACCACCAACTGCAAGGGCATCGTCAAGCGCGACAAGAGCTACTGCCGCTAGCCCTCCTCGCGACGGGGCGAAGAAATCGGGAAACGCCATGCTTCCTTGGCATCCGGCATTCTAGCTTGTTGACGTCTGGCGCTCCTGCCACGTAGCTTTCGTTGGAAATGTCTTCCAGGAACAACGGTTGCTTCATGACGCAGCCGGCCTCGTGCCGGTTCGGTCGCGCTGCGAGACGGGGACTGGTCGCGCTTGTCGTCGCGGGGTTCGCCAGCGCGGTGGCGGCCGAGGCAACGGCAGGGCCCGAGGACCTGCTCGCGGGCCGGCGTCCCATGAACAGCGCTGGCGTGAAGAACGTCGGCCGCCTCACCGACGGGATGCTCAGCAACGAGGGCGACGAGTGGCTGACCGACGTGACTTCTCGCTTCACTTCGGCCCACGCCTACGTCGAGTACGACCTCGGCGCTCCTCGAGCGCTCCGCTGCGTGATGGTGCAGGCGGATAACAACGACGTCTACTTCATGCACGGCTCGCTCGATGGCTACGACTGGCGGCAGATCTGGCGCGTGGGCGCCGAGCGGGGGGCGGGCATGCGGGTTCGAAGCGCCAAACCCGATATCACCGTCCGTTACCTGCGCCTCTCCGCCACCGGTGGCGACGCCCTGTACAGCGTGGCCGAAATCGCCGCGTACTCCGAGTGTCCGGTGCCCTGGCCGGCCGATCTGCCGCACGCGCACGGCATCCCGGTCCGGGAGGGCGCCGACGCCAAGATACTGGTCTTCGGCATCCTGGCCGGGATCTTCGTTCTCGTGCACCGGCGCAAAGGGCCCAACCTGCAGTACGTGTTGCTCATGCCCGTGCTCGGCGCGGGTTGGATGATGGCGTCTCAGCTCATCGATCTGTATCCCTTCTTCGACCAGGAGCCATCCCTGCGTGCGATGGTGGCGGGGCTCGCGTCGCTGGTGGTGGTGAAGGAGGCCTTCTTGAACAAACGCTGGGCGCCCCATCGCGCGGTGTCGCTGGCCACCCTCGGGTTCTGCGCATTCACGGCGTTCGGCACCTACTACCACTTCGGCATGCCGCAGTTCTTCGATCAAGCCAAGGGCCGGCGCACCCTCGTGCACACCTGGGACATGCGGCACTACTACCCCGTGGCCAAGTACTTCCCCGAGCTGCGCTTCGATGGCCTGTACCTGGCCAGCCTGGCCGCCTACATGGACAACACACCGAGCTTCACCCCCGACCAGTTGAAGAACGTGCATCTGCGCGACCTGCGCGACGCCGAGATGCGCAGCGGGACGGAGGTGGCGAGCCAGCTGCCCGCCATTCGCGCGCGCTTCTCCCCCGAACGCTGGGAGGAGTTCAAGCGCGACATGAAGTATTTCTCCGACACCATGGGCGGCGCCGACTACCTCGGCAGCATGCAGGACCATGGTGGGAACGCCACGCCGGTGTGGATCCTGCCCGCGTACTTCATGTTCAATGCCGCCCCGGCCAGCGAGCTGATCATCTCCTTGGCTGGCCTCATCGATCCTATCCTGGTCCTCTTCCTCTTCTATGTCCTGTGGCGTACCTTCGGCGTGCGCGTGATGCTCTACGTGGTGGTGATCTGGGGGGCCACAGATTTCTACAACTTCGGCTCGAACTTGATGGGCTCCACCTTGCGCCAAGACTGGCTGGTCGCGCTTGGACTGGGGGCCTGCGCTCTCAAGAAGGGCAGGTACGCCCTGGGAGGCGTGCTCATGGCCTACGGCGGCCTCATCCGCGCCTTCCCGGCCATGGCGACCTTCTTCTTCCTGGTGCCGCTCGCTTGGTTTGCCTTCGATGCCTGGCTGTCGCGGCGAAAGTTGCCCACCGTGGCCGAATGGCGGGCAGGTCAACGTCCGGCCTTGCGCGCCTTCACCGGCGCCGCCATCTGCGTGGTCGTCCTGGTCGCTGCGACCAGTGCCCTGTTCGGCTTCCGCGGCTCATGGATCGCGTGGAAGGAGAAGATCGAGATCCATGCCACCGGGCCCAGCACCAACAACGTGGGATTGCGCAACGTACTGGCCTTCAGTCCCGACCTTTCGGCCAAGGCTCTGGCCGAACACCGCCGGGCGGGGCCCTGGGGCGACTGGGGAAACGCACAGCGCATGACCTTCGCCGCGCGACGGCCTCTGTTCTGGGCCATCCTCCTGCTTGCCACGGCGCTGGCCCTGCTGGCCTGCCGGGGCCGCAGCCTGGAGGAAGCCGCACTCATCGGGCTGCTGCTCATCCCCTTCTACTTCTACCCGTCGAACTACTACTGCCATTTCGTGTTCCTCCTACCCTTGGCCGTGGTGCGGCCGAAGCTGGATCGTGACAAGACCTTCGCCACCGTGTTCCTGGTGCTGGCGGGGATGTGCATAGGGCAGTACTTCACCTTGGCCGAAGGCTGGACCGATCTGCGCTACACCTACCAGAGCTTCGTTCTGCTCATAGGCTTCGGCATCATCTTGCTGCTGCTGGCCTGGGAATCGCTCAAGCTCGCACCTCTGCTCAAACCACAGCCAGCGGGGACGGCGGAGTAGCTGGCACGCTACCGGTCGAGGTCGAGCAGTATCTGCCTGACGGTGGCCGCCGCGGGCTTGCCACGTGGGGTGTAGCTGATGGTGCCCGGCCCCCCGTAGCCGTACCAGTTCCACACGTACAGCCCGTCGAGGCGCGGGCGGGGAAAGTCGGTGGTCCAGGCCTGACGGAAGGCCTCGAAGCCGCGCCGCTGTTCGTCGAGATCCGGGGCGCCGCCCGGGTTTTCGTCCCAGGGCGCGGCGGTGGCTCCAGCGCGCGAGCGGTAGCCGACCTCCGTGAAGATGAAGGGTTTGTCGTATTTGTCGAGATCCGTCTCGATCTCCCGGCGGAGGCGGCGCCAGCCCGCGGTGAGCGCGGGAACGTCGGATGGCCCGTTCGGCTCGCGCAGTTTGAAGTAGGCGACAACGCCGATCTCGTCGACCAGCTCGAACAGCCGGGCATCGCGGTAGTGGTCCCAGTTGGCCGAGTAGACCAGCGTTCCCGAGTAGACCGCGCGAATGAGCTTGATGATGTGCCGCCAACGGTCGAGATCGCCGTCGAGCGTCGACAGCTCGCTACCCAACACCAGGCGCGTGGCACCGGTCAGGTTGGCCAGCGAGGCGAGATCGCCCAGGTGCTCGCAGTAACTGGCGAACCAGGCGTCGCGGTTGGCTGGCTGCAAGGTGCCGCGCCATTCCTCCGGCGTACGCGGGTTGGACAGGCGAACGATGGGAAACAAGGTGACCTCGAGCCCAGATCGCTTGGCCTGGCGGATGGTGTCCGCGATGGTTTCCAAAGTCGGTGAAAACCGCGTGTGCAAGCGCAGATGGGTCGAGGCCGCGTGGGTCTGGTACAGAGGCACCACCAGGGCCACATGGCTAGCCCCGAGCCCCACGATCTCGTCGAGGAGAGGGGCGTAGGAGAAGCTCACGTCCTCGGCGAAGAGACCGAGGGCCACGCCGCGCTGGGCGGGTTGGTGGCTCGCCCCATGGCGCGAGGGGATGGTGTCATCTTCCTGGGAGCTTTGAAAAGGCGGCCACGGTTCGGCGCGAGAGTCCGTCATCGGGAGAGCCGGCGTCACATCCACTCGGCTCGGCTCGCTCTGTCTGGGCAAGGGCAGGGCACGCGCTGCAAGGAAGACCATCGGCGCGAAGACGATGATCGCGATGAGAAGACCGCGGCGCATGGCCAGCAAGCTAGCACAGCCCGAGACAAGGCGTTTGCCGCCCGTCCCGCCTGAGCTACCATGCGGTTGTTGCTCACCCGGACCCGCATCGCCGCGCTCTGCGCCGCCGCCGCCGCCGCGGTCGCCCTGCCGACCCTGCGCAATGGCTTCGCCATCGACGACATCTATGTCTTCGTCGATCAGCCAACCACGCACAGCCTGCGCAACATCCCCCAGTTCTTCGCCGGCGGCTGGGGCATGGGCACCACCAACGCACAGGAACGAGCACTCAACACCAACTACTACCGGCCCATCCCGACCACGCTCGGGGCTCTCGAATATGCCGTCTTTGGCCTGCATCCGCTGGGCTTTCATCTGACCAGCGCGCTCGTGCACGCAGCGACCTCGGCGCTGGTCGCGCTTCTTCTGTGGCAGCTCTCGGCAGGCAGCGTGGTCGTCACCCTGCTCGGTGGTCTGCTCTTCGCCATACATCCGGTGCAGAGCGAGGCTTTCTGCGCCGCCTGCTACCAGACCACATTGCTTGCCGGCTTCTTCGGCACTGTCATGCTGGTGATGTTCGGACGCGTGCTCGAAGCAGGGCCACGCCGCGCCACCCTGGTCGCGCTTGGCGCAAGCTCGCTCCTAGCGTTCATGTCGAAGGAAGAATCCTTCGCCGTTCCCCTGCTGGCGGCGGCCTGGGCCGCCACGCTGCGACCTTCCGGTTGGTGGCGGCGTCTCGTGGCTGCCGGTATCGCCATGGGCATTCCCCTGCTGGTGGTGCTCGTGCTTCGCCACGCCTTTCTCACGCCGTCGAAAGTCACCTACTTCGCCGACTCGCCCGCATACGTGGTCGTGCTGACCATGGTGCGCGTGGCCGGCCTGTACCTCGAGTTGCTGGTCACGCCGTTGCGCTTTTGTCCCTTCTACGACTGGTTCATCATCGGATACGAGACGGGGATCTCCGGCGCGGTGGCAACCGGCGCGCTGGTGATCTGCTTCGCCGCGATCGTTGCAGTGGTCTACCGACGCCGCTCGCCGCTGGTCACCCTGGGCGTGGCCTGGATCGGACTCGCGCTTTTGCCCGTGAGCCAGATCGTGCCCATCATCGTCGTGGCGGCCGAGCGTTTCTTGTACCTGCCCATGCTCGGCTGGGCCCTGCTCATGGGCCTACTCTCCCGTCGCGTTTTCGCGTTTTGCCGCGATCGCGGCTGGGTCAAGCTCCCGGTCGCCGCCGTGGCCGTGCTCTTCGCCGCCTACGCCGTTCGCACCGTGACCCGCGTGCCCGACTGGCGCAACGACGAGACGCTCAACCTGGCCACGGCCGAGGCTTTCCCCGAAACCCCGGGCCCCATGCTCAACCTCGCCACCTATTACGAGCGCTTCGAGCGAAACCCCCACAAGGCGCTGCGGGCTCTTGCCGAAGCGGACAAGCGCGCTCCCGGGTGGAAGCCCGCGCTCGCGCGCGCGGCCCGCCTGAAGGCCGCGATGGCACAGAAGTCGACAGCCCCGTAGACTGCCCACAGCTCGCCCACCATGAGTCCGAACGATCTCGACCAGCAGCGAACCGTCGCCCATGCCATGGGCATCGCGGACGCGCGCCGGCACATCTTTCTGTGCTGCGATCAGACGGTTCCCAAGTGTTGCGACAAGGCCCGCGGCAACAAGGCGTGGGACTTTCTCAAGCGCCGTCTCAAGGACCTCGGCCTGTCGGAAAAGGGCGGCATCCTGCGCACCAAGGCCAACTGCCTGCGCATCTGCCAGGGCGGCCCCATCGCCGTGGTCTATCCCGAGGGCGCCTGGTACCACTCGTGCGATCCGCCCGTGCTCGAACGCATCATCCAAGAGCACCTCATCGGCGGCATCGTGGTCCAGGAATTTCTGATCGTCGAAAAGCGGTTGTAGGCGCGCGACAGAGGCGGCACAAGCGAAGCACCGCTTCTGGTCGTTCCTGCTAACTACCCATTTGCAGCACGCCCATCAGTTTGGCGATGAGGGCGGGGTTGCCGCTGATCTTGAGCCGGCCGGCCATGAGGATCTGCATTGCGGCCTGCGCGCCGCCGTCGACGAGGGTGCAGAAGTCCTGGTCGGAAACTTCGATGGTGCACTGTGGTTCGCCGATCACACCGGCGGCGCACACCGGCGGCGTGGCCAGCAGGTCTGCGGTCCACGTGCCGCCCGCCTCGCCGCTGATCTTGAACTGGTAGATCGCGGCGACCTCTTTGGCCCGGCCGGGGTTGGCCAGTAGCGCCTCGGGCACACGCTTGTCGAAGAATTCCTTCACGGTGGTGGCCATGGGCTTCCTTCCTGCGGATTCAACCCGAAGACTTTGTCGAGGATTTCGCCGGAGTCTTCTGCGGGTAGCGTTGCGCCACCCTATCGGCGTATCCGTCGACCTGCTTGCAGGGAATGCGCGAGATGGCCAGGGCACCTGGCCGCACGTCATCGACGATGGTGGCGCCAGCCGCCACCACCGCGCGCTTGCCCACGCGCACCGGAGCCACCAGCTGCGTGTCCGAGCCGATGAATGCGCCGTCCTCGATGATGGTCTGGCGCTTTTCGTAGCCATTGTAGTTGCACGTGATGGTGCCGGCGCCCACGTTGACCTTCTCGCCGACGATGGTGTCGCCCAGGTAGGTGAGGTGGTTGGCCTTGCTGCCGCGACCGAGGCGCGTCTTCTTGGTTTCGACGAAGTTGCCCACGTGCACCTCGGGACCAAGCTCGGTACCGGGCCGCAGATGCGCGAAGGGACCGACCTTGGCGTACTCGCCGATGGCCGCGTCGCTGGCCACGCAGTAGGGCAGCAGGTGCGCCCCCTTGCCCACCTGGGTGTTGGTGAGGATGACGCCGTCCTCGATGCGCGCGAAGGCGCCGACGTGCGTGCGTCCGCGCAGCACCACGTTGCGGCCGATCTCGGCGTCCGGTTCGATGGTGACGGTGGCTTCGACGTAGACCTGCTTCGGGGCGCGGAAGGTTGCGTGGCTCATGTGCCGCCTGACGATACGCATGCACAGGATCTTTTCCGCGATGACCAGTTGTGCGCGGTCGTTGACCCCTGACATCTCCTCGGCCGCGACATGGACCGAAGCCACCCCGATGCTCTCCGCGGCCAGCGCGATGATGTCGGTCAGGTAGTACTCGCCCTGGGCGTTGCGCGCGGAAATCCTGGCGGTGGCCTTGCGCAGGAACTCAGCGGGTGCGGCATAGATGCCGGCGTTGACCTCGGCGATGCGGTGCTGGGCGTGCGTGGCGTCCCTGTGCTCGACCACCTCGCGGATCTTCCCCTCGTCGTCGCGCACCACGCGGCCGTAGCCGGTCGGATCGCGAACCACGGAGGTAAGCATGGCAAGGCATCCGGTCTTGCTCGCCGTCTCGACCAGGGTGTGCAGCGTCTCCGCGCGCAGAAGCGGCACGTCGCCGTACAGGATCACCACCAGGCCGTCGAATCGGGCCAGCGGCTTCAGGCCGAGGCGCACGGCATGGCCGGTACCTTTCTGCTCCTTCTGCTCGACCACGGTAATCGAGCCCGGACCGAAACGCGTTTGAAGAACGTCCGCCACCTCGTCCTTCTGGTGCCCGAGCACGGTCACGATGGCGTCGGCGCCGATGTCGCGCGCTCTCTCGACCGCGTAGGCGGCCATGGGCACGCCTAGCAGGGTGTGCAGGACCTTATTCTTGACCGAATTCATCCGAGTTCCCTTGCCCGCGGCGAGAATGAGACAGGCCAAGGGTTCGTGCTTGCTTTTGCGCTGGCGGCTCTTCACGGATGACGCTCCTTGGAAGTTGGAAACATTGTACGTCAAAGTGTTGGTCGGGCGTCCTTTCCGCGAAATTCAGTATACAATCCTTCACCCATGTCGCCCTACGTCCTCGTGGTCGAAAGTGACCTCGAAATGCAGCGTCGCATCGGGGATACGCTCGCCGAAGCTCACTACGCCCTGGCTTCCGAAACCGAGATGGGGTGGGCCAGGCGCAGCATGCTCATTCAGGCGCCGGATGCCGTGGTGCTCGACACCACCCTGTCCGACGGCAGCGGTTTCACCCTGGCCGAGGAGATCCGGCGCTCCCCCGAAACCGAGCACGCCCCCATCTTCTTCGTGGCCAGCACCCATCGTGGGGCCAGTCACGCCGCCGAGGCCAAGCGTCGCTTCGCTCCGGCCGAATACCTGTCCACACCGCTCGATGTGTCGCGCCTGCTGGCTCTGCTTCTCGAGATGGTGCCGCCCAGCGAGCCCACCCTCGAGCCCGTGGTACCCAACTACCCAGGATCCGCCGTGGTCGATCTGGACCACAAGCGCGAGCGCCGCCAGGTCGAATCCGCAGCCAAACACCTAGGCGAGGGCGACGCTGCCCTGCGCGGCCTGCTCAGCCAGCAACCCTTCGCGCACGTCCTGCAGCGGATCTACGCCGGCCGCCTAACCGGAGCGTTGCTGCTCACCAGCGACAAGGTCAAGAAGGTCATCCACGTCGAGAACGGCTATCCCATCGCCGTGCGCTCGAACGATCCCGACGAGTGCCTGGGGCAGATCCTGCTGCAGCAGCGCATGATCTCGTCCGAGACCCTGGCTGAATCTCTGCGCAAGATGAAGGAGGGCAAGAAACGACAGGGCGAGCTGCTGGTCGAGATGGGGGCCCTGTCGCCTTACAACCTGTCGCGCGCCCTGGTCCTGCAGATGGAGGCCAAGTTGCTCGAGGTCTTCTCGTGGCGCGACGGCAAGTTCGCCTTCAAGAAGGGGCATCCCCTTCACGATCAGCCGGTGCGCCTGGAACGCTCGACCGCGGCGCTCATCCTCGAGGGCATCCGCCGTTCCTACGATGCCGAGCGCATGCACAGCGTGCTGGCGCCGTACACGGGCCTCTACCTCATGCCCTCGCCGGATCGCCGGCAGCGCTTGCAGGACATCACGGCCGATCCCAACGAACAGCGCTTCATCGACAGCCTGGACGGTAGCGTGAAATTCGAGGCGGCGCTGGCCACCAGCATGATCTCCACCGACCGCGCTCGCCTGCTGCTGGTTGCCATGGCCGAGGCTGGCATGATCGTTCCCGCCCACCATGCGTCGGCCAGGGGAGCCGAGGAGGCAGTGGTCGAGGACTCGCAGCCCTACCTGGCCGCCGTGGTCCGCAGTGCCGAAGAGCTGACCGCCATTCTGGATGTCATGCACCACCAGTCGCACTTCGAGGTTCTGGCGGTCGATCGCAATGCCACCGAGGCCGAGGTCGACATGGCCTACGAGGTGCGCGCGCGCGATTTTCACCCCGATCACTTCCGCGCGCGGCCCGAGGCCGTACGCGTGGTGGCCGAACGCATCTTCGAACGTCTGGAAGAGGCGCACGCCGTGCTCTCCGACAGCACCGCGCGGCGGCGCTACGTGGCCCAGCTCGAAAAGGGCCGGGCCGAGACCGGCGGTCCCGAGGTCGCTACCGCGGAGTCGCCGCAGGTAGCCGCCGAGCGCATCTACTTCCAAGGCGTGGCGCATCTGCGCGCTCGCCGCTACCGCGATGCCGCGGAGGCCTTCCGCCAGGCCACGATCCTTGCACCCGCGCAGGCCAGCTATCGCAGCGCCCTCGGCTGGGCGCTGTATCGCCAGTCGCCCGCCGACCCGCGCGTGGTGGCCGCAGGCCTCGACGAGCTTCTGCGCGCGGTGGAGGCGGACTCGAAGAGCCCATGGGCGCGGGTCTCGCTCGGCCGCTTCTACGCGGAGACCGGCAACCCCGACGAAGCCATCCACGTGTTCGAGGAAGTCTTGCGCGGAAGCCCGGGGCTTTCCGACATCGAAGAGGAAATTCGCCGTCTCAAGGGAGCAACATGATTCAGTCCGATTTCGCCTGGATGAACGGAAAGATGATTCCGTTCGCCCAGGCGACCACGCACGTCTCGGCCTTCACCCTGCACTACGGAGTGGCCGCGTTCGAAGGCATCCGCTGCTACAAGCGCGACGACGGTCGCAGCGCCGTGTTTCGCCTGCATGAGCATATCGAGCGCCTCTTCGGCTCGATGAAGGTGTGCGGCAACGAGGTTCCCCATACCGTCGCCACCGTCGAGGCCGCGTGTCTGGAAGTCCTGCGCGCCAACAAGCTGGCCGAGGCCTACCTGCGGCCGCTGGTGTACGCGGGGCCGGGATCGCTGGGGCTTGGGTCGAAGGACGCGCCCATCGAAACCGTGGTCATCGCCTTTCCCTGGGGCGCCTACCTGGGCGAGGAAGGCTTGCGCAAGGGGATCCGCGCCCACGTGTCGACCTACGTGCGCGGGCACGTGAACCACACCATGAGCAAGGCCAAGATCTCCGGGCAGTACGTGAACTCGGTGCTGGCCAAGCGCGAGGCGCAGCGCCACGGCTACGACGAGGCCATCATGCTGGACGCCGACGGCCGCGTGGCCGAGGGCACGGGCGAGAACATCTTCGCCGTTCACAAGGGCCGTATCTACACCCCGCCGCTCGACATGCCCATTCTCGAAGGCATCACACGCGACGCGGTCATCGCTCTGGCCAGGGTCGAGGGCTTCGAAATCGTCGAGCAATCCTTCACGCGCGACTTCCTGTACCAGGTGTCCGAGGTGTTCTTCACCGGCACGGCCAGCGAGGTCACCCCCATTCGCGAGATCGACAACCGCGCCATCGGCACCGGCGGGCCCGGCCCGGTCACGCGCAAGTTGCAGGCCGCCTTTGCGGCGGTGGTCAAGGGTCCGGGAGAGCCGCGGCCCGAGTGGCTGAGCTACGTGTAACATGACTCGCAAGCGCATCTTGGTCACCGGCGGCGCCGGCTTCGTGGGATCGCACCTGTGCGAACGCTTGCTCAGCGACGGCCACGAAGTCGTGTGCCTGGACAACTTCTTCACCGGCACGCACACCAACGTCGCCAAGCTACGCGACAACCCGCGCTTCGAGATCTTCCGCCACGATGTGCAGGAAGCTCTGACCATGGAGGTGGACCAGATCTTCCATCTGGCCTGCCCTGCCTCGCCCATTCACTACCAGCGCAATCCCGTGCGGACCATTCGAACCGCGGTGGAAGGAACGCTCAATCTGCTCGACGTGGCCCGTGAGGCCTCCGCGCGCATGCTCATCGCCTCGACCTCCGAGGTATACGGCGATCCCGCCGAGCACCCGCAGACCGAGGCCTACTGGGGCAACGTCAACCCCATCGGCCCGCGCGCCTGCTACGACGAGGGCAAGCGCTGCGCCGAGGCCCTGGCCACGTCCTACGCCAGCCAGTACGGCGTCGAGGTGCGCATCGCGCGCATCTTCAACACCTACGGCCCGCGCATGCACGAGAACGACGGCCGCGTGGTCTCGAACTTCGTGGTGCAGGCCCTGACCGGCAAGCCCCTGACCATCTTCGGCGACGGCAAGCAGACCCGCTCGTTCTGCTTCGTGACCGATCTGGTGGAAGGCTTCACCCGCCTGATGGCCAGCGAGCACGGGGCCGACCCCGTGAACCTGGGCAATCCGCGCGAAAGCACCATGCTCGAATTGGCCACCCTCATCAAACAGATGTCCGGTTCCAAGTCCGAGATCGTGCACGCGCCTTTGCCCAAGGACGATCCCGTGCGCCGCAACCCCGACATTTCGCGCGCGAAGAAGTTGCTCGGCGGTTGGTCGCCGGTCGTGCCGCTGGAGAAGGGCATCGAAGCGACGATCGCGTACTTCCGGGGCGTGGTGGGGCAGGGGTAGGGTCGGCGGGCTGGTCGCGACGACCGACCCGAGTAGATACGTCCTATTGCACCCAGTCGCTCGTCGCCTTGGCGGCCAGCCAGGTCTTGGCCAGGGTGCCGAAGTCGGTGAGCTGGGTGATGGCGCTGTCCGAGAACATGTTGGGGGTCCAGCTGTTGTCGGTCACCCATGCGGTCCAGCTCCCGCCGTTGCCGTCGACAAGGGTGCGGAAGTCGGAGCCCCAGGTCGCGCTGGATGTGCCAACCACGGCATCGCCGCTGTTGAGGATGTAACCCCATTCGGTGAAGAACACCGGCGCCTTCGTGACCGCGGTCGCGACTTGCGTCTTGAACGTCGCGTTCCAGTTTCCCGGGTACACGTGCGCCGTGTACATCAGGTTCGACTTGGGGTCGTTGGGCGGATCGCTGGACGCGTCCCCGGGACGTTGGCAGTAGCTATTGGACGGAACGATGATGACGTTCGAGGCACCGGCATTACGGATGGTGTCGACCCAGCTCTGCACCTTGGGCTTGAGGTCGGCCCATGCCTTCGAGCCGTCGATGGGTTCATTGAAGGGTTCGTAAAGGACGTTGCTGTAGCTCGCGAATTTCGGAGCGATGTCGCTCCAGAAGGTGTTCGCATCGGCGGCCGAGTTGCCCGTGGTGGCATCGTCAATCTGGTGGTGGTCGATGATGACGTAGAGGTTCTTGCCGGTGGCGTAATCGACCGCGGGTTTCAAGACCTTGCTGACGTAGTCGGCGGCGTTCATGGGCGACTTGGCGGTGCAGCTCGTGGTGGGGCCGCTGCCGACCGGGTAGGGCAGATCGGAACAGTACGGATAGCCGCCGTTGTAGTCGATCTTGGGATAGACCGGGAAGCGCACCACGTGGCCCTGCACGCCCGCGGCCGCGAGCTTGTCCATGCGGGCGGTGATTCCTGCGACGCTGTTGCCGTTGTAGGCGTAGAGCGCGCCGATATCGATGAGCGACGAGCCGCGCAGGATGATGGTCTTGCCGTTCGGATCCTGCAGCTTGGTTCCGTTGACCTGTAGTGGGGGCAGACCACCCGTGCTTCCGCCGGTGCCGGAGCCCCCCGTGCCGGAGCCGCCGGTTCCAGAGCCGCCCGTGCTGGAATTGCCGCCGCTGCCAGCGCCGGAAGAACCGCCGGTTGCCGTGCCACCCGAGCCGCCGCTCGATGAAGTTCCACCGGAACCAGTGCCGCCCGACGATGTCGTACCGCCGGTCCCGTTGCCGCCAGAGCCGTTGCCACCGGAGGAAATCGTGCCGCCCGTCGCGCTCCCACCGGAGCCAGTGCCGCCCGACGATGTCGTGCCGCCGGTCGCGCTGCCGCCGGTCCCGCTGCCGCCGGAGCCGGTGCCGGCCGAACCACCCTTGGCGGAAGTTCCACCAGAGCCGCTGCCGCCGGAGCCGCTGCCGGCCGAACCACCCGACGAGGTCGCTCCTCCTGATCCAGAGCCTCCCGATCCGGTGGATCCGCCTCCTGTTCCATCCCCACACCCGACGAGATACGCCACGCTCAGGGAAAAGACTCCGACAACAACTCTTCCGTGTTTCATGGTGCATCCTTCCTGCATCAAGCTTCGTGAGGCGCGCAAATGCTGCGACGAACTTCGCGAGTCGTCAACGTCTGTCGTGCTCCTCGGACGCCCGTGCTTGACCAGCCAGTGAGTTTCGCGTTGGATAGGCCCGCCATGACGCCCAGATGTTCCAGCTTCGTCCTGTGTTTGACCGCCTTTGCAATCTTGCCGGCCATGATGCTGTTGCCGTGCCCCCTGGCCCAGGCCGCGAAGTCGGCGGCCAAGGGGAAGGCAGCCAAGAGGCCGCCGGCCAAGGTCAAGGCCAAAGCCAAGGCCAAGGCAGAGACGTCGTCGTCGAGCAGCTCGGCTGGAGCCTCCGCCGCAAAGCCGGTCCCCACGACCCCGTATGAGATTCCGTCGCCAGGGGGCGCCGAGATTCCACCCTCGCCACCCGCGGATACTCAGTCGAAGCCTTCCGAGTCGGCGCCGTCATCCTCCTCATCGACGTCTTCCAACTCCACGACCGAGGCAACGTCGTCATCCGAATCGCCGAAAGAGTCACCGACGGAAGTGGCCGCCGACAGCGAATCGCCGGCAAGCGCGGAGGTTCCTCTTGCCCTGGTCGAGGAGCCCGCAGCCCCGGTCGAGTCGGTTCCGCTTCACGTCGATTACCTCGGGCCGAGCACCTACCCGGGGAAGTTGCGCGGTATCTACGGCGGATCGATGTGGCTCGAGCCATCGTTCAACGGTCTGCCGTGGCCGCACATGGCGAGCTCGGGCGTGGGTGTTTCCGGCGTCGTCTGGGTCGACAGCGGCTACGAGCGGATTACGCGCGAGAACGACGAGTTGCCCAACACGGCGATGTACTTCCAACAGGGCCGCGCGGTGCTGCGCGTGACCCCGACCTACACCAATGGTCGCTTCTTCATCCAGGGCCAGGTCGAGGTAGTCGGCAACCAGTGCCAGGCCACGAGTCCTGTCTGCACGACGGCCGGCACCGTTTCCACGGACGACTTGTGGATCCGCGTGGGCGAGTGGAACGCATGGGATCTCAAGGTCGGCCGCTTCGAGGGCTGGGAGCTGTACCACACGGGCATGGGCCTCGACATCAACACCCTCGAGCGACAGGGCGCCCAGCAACAGGGATTCAATGCCCCGGGCGGCCTGCAGGTTCCAGACTACTATGGCACGAACTTCCTGCACGACCGGCCCACGGCCGGCCTCGGCGTGGGGTACATCGCGTTCCACAGCTACCCGAGCAACAACTTCCGCTTCGAGCTTCTCGGCGAGTTGGGCGTCGACGACACCACCGACCAGGGCTACACGTACCTTGGCGCCAGGCCCGCCCTGATTCTCGACCAAGGGTGGTTGAAGGTGAAGGTCGGGGCCGAATACGAGAAGCGGACTGGCGCCACCCAGAGTATCGACCCCAACGACCCCGCGCTCGGGATGCAAGACAGCAAGCTGAAGCGAACCAGGAAGGGAGTGGGCGGGACCTTGCAGTTCGTCCTCGATCCTCGCGCGGAATTCGGCCTCAATGGCGCCATCGGATCGCAGAACGACACCCCCACCAGTGACGGGGTGGCCAGTCTCACCGACACCTTCACCCGATCGAGCGTCGGCGGTTTTGCAAACGTGACGCTGGCCCCTCTTTGGATCCTTGGTGCCGGCGCCAACTTCACCTGGCAGAACGATAAATACTACTACCAGGGGAGCCAGAGCCCCGACTACACCGCCCAACTACAGGCGTTTCTCGCGCTGCAGTACCATCTTGCGCGGCAGCTCATGATCAAGGCCGTGCTCGGCTACGCACGCGCCGACTTCGTGACCAGCGACCCCAGTGTGCCGCTGTGGAGCAATTACATGTACAGCGGCCGCATTCGCCTCATGTACCTGTATTAGGGTGCGACGGATCACACGGCGACGTGGGCTGGTGAGTCGGACTGGGGAAGACTGACGGAAGCAACGGGGGCGCGGCCCCAACCTACCGACGGTGGCCTCTCGGTCGAGACGCGTGGCCCTCGTGCTGTTGTCATCACACGTCGGGCGCATTTGAAACGTTGCGCTGTCAGATTTTTCGTGCTCATTTCGGGGTTCCCAACTGTTAGGCTTCCGTGACTTTTTGAACTTGAAGGCGATCTCGGGGCAGCTGCCCCGTTGCGTTGTCTCGGCGATAGGCTCCGGCACCCGCTTCCGGAAGGAGAAATTGGAATGGACCGCAAAGCAAGCTCCCTCATTTTGCCACTGACTCTTGGACTCATCTTCTCGACGCCTTTCATCGGCTGCCAGCAGTCGGGCGGCACCAGCAACGGCGGCACCGGCGGCGCATCGGGCGGTAGCAGCAGCGGTGGCGCGGGTTCTGGTGGCACGAGCAGCGGTGGCGCTGGCTCAGGTGGCACCACGGCCAGGGGTGGCTCTGGCGGCACGAGCAACGGTGGCGCTGGCTCTGGCGGGACGAGCAGCGGCGGGGCTGGCTCTGGCGG
>Ga0210133_1000247_pt1 | contig 21228 bp, 13 predicted proteins | sample Joice_ThreeSqC_D_2_FD_184874 | JGI IMG/M metagenome (GOLD analysis project Ga0210133, IMG submission 184874) | Wetland microbial communities from San Francisco Bay, California, USA, that impact long-term carbon sequestration - Joice_ThreeSqC_D1... | ecosystem: Environmental > Aquatic > Marine >...
TATAAAATTGCATCGAAAGAATATACAGCGGATAGTATAAAGAATATTGTCTTTATGGGTATGGGTGAACCGTTATTGAATTATAATGCAACTGTAAAGTCTCTTGAAATTTTCGGTGAAGAACTAACGGCGCAGCTTCGAATGAGAAGAGTCACCGTTTCGACGGCTGGGATTGCACCGAAAATTATGGAACTGGCTGATACAGGTTTGCGGGTAAAGCTTGCCTTCTCACTTCATTCTTGTTTTGAAGACATTCGCTCTAAGATAATGCCGATAAACGATAAATATCCATTAAGAGATAATCTTCACGCTATAAGATATTTTATAAAGAAGACTCATTCGCGTGTTACATTCGAGTATGTTATGCTTAGCGGTATAAACGACCGTGAAGAAGATTTTAATGAACTTGTAAAGCTCTGTAAGTCAATGCCATGTAAAATAAATGTGATTCCATTTAACTCGCTTGAACATATGAATCCAAAAGGACTTGCAGCAGAACTGCAGCCTTCACCGTATGAAAGAATGGTAGCATTTGTAGAGGCTTTAAGAGATCAGAACATAACGGTTACAGTAAGATATACCCAGGGAGAAGATATCGCAGCAGCCTGCGGACAGCTTGCGATAACAGAAGAAGACAATACCTTAACTTCCGTTAGATGAAAAAGCTCACACACGATGAAATCTCACAAAGCAGAAGTACGTTAGAAAATTTACACAGAGTAAAACGACTTCCTGTTCACGTTATTCTTAATAGCATTAGAAGCAATTACAATGTTGGTTCTATCTTCCGCACTTCGGATGGCGCTATGATTGAGAAACTTTATCTTTGCGGATACACTCCACATCCCCCTAAAAAAGAAATTATGAAAACAGCTTTGGGAGCGACTGAAAGTGTGAACTGGGAATACGTAAAAGATCCGAAGGAAGTGATCCAAAAATTAAAAGATGAAGGAATAAAGATTGGTGCACTTGAACTAACAGACGGCAGTTCATCTTATTACCATTTAACGAAGGATGTTTTTCCAACGGCACTTCTTGTCGGAAATGAAATTTCAGGTGTTTCGCAGGAGCTTCTCGATCTCTGCGACTTCTCAATAGAAATTCCACAGTACGGAATCAAGCAATCTTTGAATGTTGCAGTTGCTTACGGTGTTACTATTTTTGAGTTGAGGAAGTTGTTTGATCAAGCAGCAAAATAAATAAATCAACCTCTTAAACATCTTCGAATAATTTTAATTCACTAAATCGCAGCAGTAAAAAACTCTTCACCGTTATCTTTAAGATGAATAGCAAGTAAGTTGGCTCTTACCATTTTCACCAACGTTCTGGAGGCTCTCCTTTCGGAAACGTTAACAAGATTACTCAGCTCCTTCACAGAAATTTTTTCTTTCTTTGCCAGGAATTCGAATACAGTTTTTTCTATCGCACCGATAAAATATTTTTTTAAAGGTACGTTTCCGGAATTAGCTCTCATTATTCTTACCATCTCTTTACTCGCACGCATACTTTTATCATTTACCCTTACCATAACAATTGCTTTGTTTATATCGAATTCATTTTCGTAATCCTGTATCCTGTGAGGTTTGTTTGAAGATTCGGGAATTGTAACGGAAACGATTTCCTTACCTTTATGCACAATGTAATTTAACTTATAATCGATTTCTGGTTCGCAGTAATTCGCGGCAGCATCTTCTATCATTTCCGCTTCCGATTTTTCACTCTCTACACCGACAATGCTTCCGTCATCATCCACACCCATTAAAATATAACCGCCTTTTGTGTTAGCGAATGCAATCATCTCTTTGGCAATTTTTTCGGGCGTTGTGAAGTGTCTTTTAAATTCACACTGGATATTTTCTCCCCCCTCAACTAAATCGATAAGCTCTTTACGATTCATACCATTTAACAGAATAATTAGTGCAGAATATTATTCGAACGAAATAAAATGATATCCGTGTTACAAAGTAAGGAAATTTAAATTACTGTATTACTATCTTCTTTTTCTTGGATTCCAGAGAGGTTCTTTAACGGTCGATAACGGTTTTGTATGTGTCTGTTCAACATTTTTTTCATGGGATTTGTCTTCAACTACATCTGTTTGCATTGAAACCTGAAGCGTATCCGATTTTTCCGTTTCGAGATCTGTCTGAACAACCTGGTTCAATGAATCGGTACTTAGGGAATCAGATAGGGTTACATTAAGTGCCTTCAATGAATCCTGTATTGCAGTTCGGATTCGTTCCAGCTCCTGGTTGTATGAAGTAAGTTTTCCTGCTACCTTTTTACCATAAACAGATGCCGGATAGCGAGAAAACAGAGTATCATAAACCGAAACAGCAGAATCAGGATCGGTCAAAATATTTTCAAGAATCCAGCCGGAAGCATACAAGGATTTAGCGGCATATTGCGAGTTAGGATAGGATTTAAAAATTTTGTAAAACTCCCGGATAGCATCGTCATAATTATTATTCATAAAAATGTTTTCAGCATTATCATATTCTTCTTCAACAGGGTCGTAATTAAGATCGATAAACGGCTTGCCAAGCTTATCAGCAGCAGCATTTACTATTTTTTCATCACGATAATTATTGTAAATAATATCGAACAGACTATCTGCCGCCGGTTTATCATCCACGGTCAAATAATAACTTCCAAGAGCATAAAGCACGCTTGCCTGGAATTGAGTATTCGAATAGTTCGTTAAAATATTTTCGTAGTACCATCTTGCCGAATCTGACATATTGATTTCAGTTAAAAACAGGTTGCCAAGTTCAAGCTCATCTTTTGCAAGAAGTACCGAAACCGAATCGCGCGAAATAGGCGACCGTCTGGGGGGATTATTTTTGAACTTCAATGTATCGGGTATTTGACTAATTAATTGATTTTGCAAACTCTTCTGCTGATTCAACCTGCCTGTATTATTAATTTGATTCTGGTTTTCCGGTTTTTGGAAACCAGCTGAGGTAAACAGGCTGTCGAAACGGTTTACAATAATTGAATCTGCAGTAAGTCTCATTCTTATCTTTGTTAACAAAGTATCTTTGATTAAGTATTCATTGTATACAATCAGAGTATCGATAGCACGAATTGTATCCGCAAAAGCACCTGTTGTGTCCTTTACTGTTAAAAGAGAATCGAGACCTGACCAAATCTCCGCCAATTCTTTAACCTTTCTTAGCTCCTGTTGTATTGCAAGCGAATCTTCAGCATACGCAATCGAGTCTTTTACAAATTCTTCAGGGTAATCGATATAAAATAAAGCCTTTTCATACTTCGATACATTTTTACTGAGTGTTGTATAACGACTAAAGAGAATGTTTTTATCTTTCGCCAATTCAAGGTATTCCGGTGGAAGCGAAGATGAAGAGGATTTTTTATAATATGATGCTGCGCTGTCGAGATTTTTCAAGTTATATTCATAAAGTTCACCAAGTTCATATTTTGCAGCTCCGGAGGAAGTAGTTTTTTTATAAGTAGTATCAATCATAGAAAACAAATCTATTGCGACTTCGTAATTGCCTAAAGCCCTGTTCGTTCTGGCTATTTCAAGGTTAATCTCAGCCAGCTTGTCGGAATATTTATCTTCATCGCGCATATCATTAAAAACATCAAGCGCTTCTTCATCCCTGCCGGCTTCTCTAAGCGCCTTGCCGTAACTTAAACTTGCATTATATTGAAGATCGAAATCAGGTGCAAAATCAAAGACATTTTTGAATGCTATTATTGCATTTTCAACATCACCAATTTGAATGTTCAGCTTGCCGATCTCAAACCATACCCGGGCTTTAATCACATCGTCTGTCGATAATTTCATAAAATCGATCGCAATTGAAATCGCATTTTCAAGGTTCTCAGATTTAATCCAATAAACAATTTCCGGGATAAAAGAATCGCGGATAATATCGTCTTCATCTTCCTCAATCGCTCTTTTTCTTACATCGGCAAGTATCTGTAAACCATCATCATAATTTTTAAGACCCATCCGGCATTTTCCGGTCCACAAATCTGCTTCGAGTATTAAATCGCTTTCAGGATAATTTGCTTTGAGTTCATCAAATTTTCTTATGGCTTTTTGATAATCTTTTTTATAGTAAAATGCTTTGCCGACTATCAACAATGCATCGTCAACGTATGAGCTTTCAGAGTTGAATTGCAAAAGGCTGGAACATTTATCAATTACTTTTACAAGGTCGGTTTGGATTGTACCTGTATAAACCGGTTCTGTTATTGCGAACAAGTCTTTTTGCTGCTGCTGAATTTGCAGTTCCACCTTGGAAAACAAATCTTTTATATTATAATAAAGGTTGAAATAGGTGGTAAAATTATCCCAGATACCGCATCCGGAGAGCAGTAAAAACAGGAACGCGAAAAAAGAAATCCTTTTGATCTTTATTCGGGTGGAAAACATCATAGAGCAAACTATTAAAGAATATAAAAAAGAAAAAGGCAATAAAGTTTACAATGCCTGTTCGCCCGATTCATCCGTTCTGATTCTGATTACATCGGCAATATCGTAAATAAAAATTTTGCCGTCACCAACCTGCCCTGTTTTAGCCGTCTTAAGAATTGCATCTACCACTTTATCCAGGATGGAACTTTTTACAACGATTTCTATTTTTATTTTGGGAACAAACTCTATCTGGTATTCACTTCCGCGGTAAGTTTCGGTATGTCCCTTTTGTCTGCCGTATCCCCTTACCTCAGAGATAGTCAATCCATGAACCCCTTCTTCAGCAATTGCTTCTTTAACATCCTCTAATTTGAAGGGTCTGATAATAGCTTCAATTTTTTTTAGTGAAGACATAATTATTTTCCATGACAATGTTTATATTTTTTTCCGCTGCCGCAGGGACAGGGATCATTTCGTCCGATTTTTTCACCGATCTTTACCGGTTGAGTTTTGCCTCCTCTTGAAGCTTGTGCCTGAGCATTACTGCTGCCTCTATAACCAAGATTAAGAGCACTTTGTTTACTTTCGGTTATTCTGCCCGGAGCCTGCCTTCTTTTTTGCTGAACTTCATCGGGTGCCTGAGGGAAAAATTTAAAAGCAAACGAAACAACTTCGGTTCTTATTTGTCCAAGAAGATCTATGAATAGCTTAAATGCTTCGCCTTTATATTCTACAAGCGGATCTTTCTGACCATAAGCCCGAAGTCCGATTCCTTCCTTAAGATCATCCATTTCACGAAGATGCTCTTTCCACTTATGATCTATAACGCTTAACATAGCATAACGCTCCAGCCGCGCCATAAGCTCCGAACCGAGCATTTCTTCTTTTCTTTTATAAAACTCCCGGCAGGCATTCAGTATCTTGTCCCGCAATCCTTCCTTGCCAAGAGATTCAAATTCTTCCGGTTCAATTTTAACTTCAACCAATAAATTATGCAGCACTTCTTCTCTAATTCCATCTGATGCATAATTATCGTAATGCTTATCGATAATTTCTTCAACATTCTCTTCAAGAAGATCAAAAATTTCAGATTTCAGTCTTTCCCCCTGTAATGCCCTGTTCCTTCTTGCATAAATTACTTCGCGCTGCTGGTTCATCGTGTCGTCATATTCAAGAAGTCTTTTTCTTATTGCGAAGTTATTTTCCTCAACTTTTTTCTGTGCACGTTCTACCGATTTTGTTATCATCGGGTGCTGAATAACTTCACCTTCTTTAATTCCGATTCTCTCCATAACGGAAGATATTCTATCGCTGCCGAACAATCTCATCAAATCATCTTCTAAAGAAAGATAAAATTTAGAAACACCGGGATCACCCTGTCTTCCCGAACGTCCTCTTAACTGCCTGTCGATTCTTCTTGAATCATGCCGTTCGGTTCCAAGGATAAACAAACCGCCTTTATCAACAACGCCTGCACCGAGTTTAATATCCGTACCACGACCAGCCATATTTGTTGCGATTGTAACTGCCCCGATCTCGCCGGCGTGCGCTACAATTTCAGCTTCGTGCTGATGTTGTTTTGCGTTCAGAACATTATGTGCAACACCTTTCCGTTTCAACATACGGCTGAGAGTTTCGGAAACTTCCACGGAAGTAGTTCCAACAAGTACCGGTCTACCCTCCCGTTTTAATTCTTCAATTTCCTCAATAACAGCATTGTATTTTTCTCTCTTGGTTTTATAGACGGCATCATCCATATCTTCGCGTGCTGTAGGCTTATTTGTTGGAATTACTACAACCGCAAGCTTATAAATTTCGAAGAATTCATTCTCTTCTGTTTCAGCAGTTCCCGTCATACCGGCGAGCTTGTTATACATACGGAAATAATTCTGAAGAGTAATTGTAGCAAGTGTTTGAGAATCTCTCTGGACCTTTACGTTTTCTTTAGCCTCAATTGCCTGGTGAAGACCATCGCTGTATCTTCTCCCGGGTAATACTCTGCCGGTAAACTCATCTACAATTGCTATCTTGCCATCCTCGGTGATAACATATTCGTCATCTTTTTCAAAAAGAGTGTAGGCTTTAAGAAGCTGATGCAATGTATGGATTCTGTCACTCGCAACTGAAAATTTATTATACAACTCATCTTTTTTACGAATTTTTTCTTCATCACTTAAAGCAGAATCATTTTCGAACTTACTGATTTCCGTACCGAGATCGGGTAACACAAAATATTCTTTGCCCTCTTTACTGCCTTTTGCAAGTTCTTCTCTTCCTTTTTCCGTCAATTCAATCGTGTTGTTTTTTTCATCGATAACAAAATATAATTCGTCATCAATAATATGCATGTTCTTCGCCTTCTCACGCAGGAATTCCATCTCGGTCGAATCCATCAGTCTTTTGTTTGAAGGCTCACTTAATATTTTTGCAAGGCGGTTACTTTTCGGCAAGCCCCTGTAAGCTCTGAAAATTTGAACGCCGGCTTCAGTAGATTTTTTATCATCATCACCCAGCATTGTTTCAGCTTCCTGGAGTAACGAAGCAACGAGGTTTTTTTGCTTTCTATAAAGATTTTCTATCCGTGGTTTCATTTCACCAAACATCTGGTCATCTACATCAACGGGACCGGAAATAATAAGCGGTGTTCTTGCTTCATCGATCAAAACTGAATCCACTTCATCTACTATTGCGTAATTGTGCCCTCGTTGAACCTGATGGTCTTTCTCGACAGACATATTATCACGCAGATAATCGAACCCGAATTCATTGTTGGTACCGTATGTAATATCGCAGGCGTACTGCTGCTGCCGTTGAGTCGAATCCATCGTATTAATTATACAACCGACGGTAAGACCATGAAACTTATAGATTTCTCCCATCCACTCGCTGTCTCGTTTTGCAAGGTAATCGTTAACAGTAATAAGATGAGTTCCTCTGCCGGTAAGGGCGTTCAGGTACATAGGCATAGTTGCAACAAGCGTTTTACCTTCGCCGGTTGCCATCTCAGCTATTTTACCCTGGTGAAGAACAATACCACCTATCAACTGTACATCATAAGGAACCATTTCCCAGGTTGCTTTATTTCCTGCTACCGTCCAGCTTGTTCCCACAAGTCTTTCGCAGGTCGATTTAATTACGGCAAAAGCTTCCGGCAAAAGCTGATCGAGTATTTCTTCATATTCTTCATTGAGCTGGTCGGAAAGCTTATCAATTTCATCATGCACCGCTTGCCGGTCAAAGTCTTCATCGGATTGAAGCTGCGATCTTAATTCATCTATATTATCTCTTGTAGCCTGGGTATATTCCTGAATTTTTTGTTTGAATTCGACAGTTTTTGCCTTTAACTCATCGTCCGTAAGGTTTTTGATTTTCTCGTATTCAGCGTTGATTTCTTCAACGATAGGTCGGAGAAGTTTCAGGTCTTTTTCGTATTTATCGCCGAATATTTTCTTGAATATTGTCTTCATTCTTAATTTTTTATTTTTCTAAGGAAAATTGAAAATAAACTTATGTATACAAGTTTTGAAACGCAATTTAACAAAAAATACCTTTGTAAACTGTGACTTGTCAGCTAATCGATAATTCCCAATTCCCTCAAAATATTATACGAAATTTCAAAACGTGATTTGAATCCTTCTTCCGGCTCTTTTGATTCCAAATTTGTTGCAAAGAAGTAAACATCATCACTCCTTTCAACATAACCGACAAACCAGCCGACCTGGTTTTCAAATCGGATTCCCCATCCCGTTTTAGCACGCAAAGTATATTCGTCCGTCTGTTCGTAGATCATAATCTTTTTTAATATGTCTATCGATCTTTTGGAGAACGCAGTTTCGTTTTTAAATATCTTTTTAAGGAACTCAATTTGTTCATCCGGTGAAATTCGTATTCCCCCTTGCAGCCAGAATACATCGATCCCACCGGAGATATCTTCGTTCCCATAATGATTTTCGTTGACGAACTTTTGCATTCGCTCTTCACCAATTCTTCTTGCAAGCTCCTGGTAAAACCAGACAGCAGAGTATTTAAAAGCAAGAGCGAGGTTCAAATCCTGGTTCCACATATCATAACTTCTTTTAACACCGTCCCATTTTATAATTTCATTTTCATCTTTTATTACGCCGGATTCAAGCGCTGCAAGTGAATTGAAAATCTTAAATGTTGAAGCGGGTATAAATTGTTCGCTGCATCTTTCAGGATTATATTTTATGTACTCATCTTTTTTAAGATCGTAAAGAACAAAACATCCTTCGTGATTGTATTCATCAAAAAATTTTTTGAGATCGTTTCGTTCAATTGTTTCCTGTGGAATTATAGTTGAGATAAAAAGAACAACGAGTGGGAGGGTGAGGCGAATCATAGGTTTGCTTTATTAAATGATAAATAATTTTTTAATTATTACATGTTTAATATTAGATTCATATTGTAAAAATCAAAATTATCGATGTTCAGAAGAAAGAATCTATCCGACTCTTTCATTACTAATTTGATCGAGTTAAGCGCCGGCAGAATACTGCCAAAAGTTCTGGATGAATATCTATCTCTCCTCGAAGCCGAAATAAGCAGACATTACTTTACCGAAACTTCCGGGACCAATCTTCTTCGTATTATCAGGAATCAATATGATATTTCACTCTTCATTAATGAGAGCATAAAATATCCGCATCATATAGAAATACTTACCGCAATAGTCTCAAACAGCAATTATTTAAGTGACATCATTGTAATAAATCCCGAATACTTTTCCTGGATAGTTAATCCTTCAACTTTAAAGCTAAAATTAGATTTGATGTCGTTCACACGCGAACTTCAAAATCACTTGCAGCATCACAATTCGTTCGATGCGAAAGTAAACACATTAAAAAATATAAAACGTAAGGAAATTCTGCGAATCGGTTTGAAGGATATTTTCCTTAAGGAAGATTTGAAAGAAACTACCGAAGAATTATCGGTTCTCGCAAATGCTTTAACTTCTGAATTGTTTACCGTTTGTTATGAAGAGATTCTGAAAAAGCATTCAATCAAAAAGATCAACCGGGAATATTGTTTGATAGCCCTTGGCAAGCTTGGTGGAATGGAACTCAATTACAGCTCCGATATAGATCTGCTTTTATTTTATGATGAAAACCAAAAACTAAAATCCGGAAAATACTTTTCGGAACTTTTAATTGATACCGCTCATCTCTTTATCCAGTCATCAACAGAAATAAAAGGAGGATTTCTTTACAGAATAGATTTTCGCCTAAGACCCGATGGCAAGTACTCCCAGCTCTGCCGTAGTATAAACGAATATCTTAATTATTACGAGGGAAGAGGTGAAGACTGGGAAAGACAAATGTTGATTAAGTCCGGATTTGTTGGCGGAAGTTTCGCACTATTCAAAAAGTTTACCGGTTATCTTTCAGCATTTATTTACCCATCAGCATTTACATTTTCTCCGCAAAAGCAAATTATTAAAATGAAAGAAAGTATTGAACGCCGGTTAAAGGACGAATCCAATATCAAGCTTACATTTGGCGGGATAAGAGACATCGAATTTTCTGTTCAGGCGCTGCAATTAATTAATGGTGGAAATAAAACAAATATCAGAACAGGCAACACTTTGTCTGCTATAGATGAACTCGAAAAGGCGAAATTACTAACCACGGATGAAGCCGAAACGTTTTCGCGTTCGTACAAATTTTTCAGACAGATCGAGCACTATCTTCAATTAATGAATGACCGGCAAACACATGAAATACCGGAGGAAGGTGAGCTTTTAGAGAAACTGAGTTTTTATTTCGGATATAAAAATGGTAATGATTTTAAAAATGCAATTTCAGCATTAAGAAAAGAAGTCAGGGCAATTTACGACACAATTTTAAGCGGTGATGAAACTCAGGAAACAACTTTGATTGCTTTCAATAAAATTGAATTTGAAGATAAAAACAAAGCGAACAGCGATTTGTTGTATCTCAGAGAAGGCAAAGGGATCATCGGAACACGCACATTTGATATACAATCAATTCAATCTTTTTTGAATGTGGAAAACAAATTATACGAATATCTTCAAACGGTAATTTTCCCGGATCGCTTGTTAGCAAATTTTGTGCGTCTAATAAGACAGGCAAATTTTCCATCGATATGGTACCAGGAATTATTAGATGGGAAATTCTTCAAACATTTTATGCGTGTTTTTGAATTCTCGCAATACTCTGTCGATCTTTTAGCGGAAGACAAAGAGTTAAGAGAATTTTTCCTGAGCAGGAAAGTTTTTCTGAAAATTCCCGTTAAAGAACTAAGCGGCTATAATCTAAAATTCATTTTGTTTTACTTGTCGGTGCAGATAATTACCGGTTTACAAAAACCGGTAGAAGCTTCTGCACTTTTGAGTACGCTATTGAAAATGAAAATAAAAGAATACATAGATGAGAAAGCTGCCGGGTATACCTGGAATAAGGATTACTTTTTTGCCGTGCTCGGAAGTCTCGGTTCATCTGTTATAACTTTTTATTCCGATCTTGATATAATTTTTATTGTAAAGGATTTAATTAAATATCCGGATATCGAAAAGGAAGTGCAGGATATTTTAGCGGGATTAAGAGAATTATTGAAACCGTTCACAATCGATTGCAGACTTCGTCCCGAAGGAAAAAGCAGCCAGTTAGTCTGGGATATCGAAGATTCCGGCTCTTATTTTCAAAAAAGAGCGAGAGTCTGGGAATTTCAAACAATGACAAAAATTTCTTTTGTCAGCGGTAATAAAAGGCTTTTCAACAGCTTCACAAATAGTACGATAAAATCTCTCGGCAAGTTCAAATTAAAAGAGATTAAAAATGAAATGAGTGAAATGCACAAAAGAATTACTTCTCAAAAAATTCCAGATTCTCTTGAATTTATCGATGTAAAAAAAGGCAGCGGAGGATTAACCGATATCGAATTTGTTGTTCAATACCTTTTACTTCAAAATCCCGGTCTTTATAAAAACTCATTCGACAAAGGTTTTGTAAATCATTTACAAAGTCTCATCGAAAATAATATTAAGAAATCCGAGATGATGGTTTTAAGAGAATCATTCGAATTTTACAAAAGCATTGAATTGATAAATCAGATTATATTTAATAGTTCTTCACCCAGAATCCGCTTTGATGAAAAAAGAGTGAAAGCCATTTGTATTGTTTTGGGCTATACAAAAGCCGGTAAATTCAAAAATGATCTGGAAAGCAAAATCCTAAAAACAAAAAAAATATTCACAAGAGTCTTCAAATAACTCTATGCATCTCATAAAGAAATATTACTTCGTATTAACGGGTTTGGCAGCTTTTATTGTATATCTCTTTACTCTTGCGCCGTCTGTCGTTCAGATAGACTCGGGTGAGCTTGCAACGGTTCAGGCAACCCTGGGAATTGCCCACCCAACAGGTTATCCTTTATTTACTATAGCCGGTTATCTTTTTTCATTAATTCCGCTGCCGTTTACAAAAATTTATCAACTAAATATTCTTGCGGCTTTGTACTGCAGCGCCGGGGTTTCCGTTTTTGTTTATACAACTAAACTTGTCCTGGATAATTTTAAATCATTTTCTTATACAAAAGCTATCCACGTCAAATCTTCCGGAAAGAAAAAGAAAAGCCAGCAAGATCAGAAAATAATTACATCGCAAGCTCCTTCTCTTAGTGAAATTGAAATAGTAATTCTATCTATTTCCGGCGGATTAATTCTTGCATTCAGCCAAACATTCTGGATGCAAAGCACATCGGTTGAAGTTTATTCACTTCATATACTTTTAATTAATACAATAATACTTTTTTTGTTAAAAGCATATTTATACAATCTGAGAAATAAAGAAAGAAACGATTTAAAATCCTGGTTAATCTTTTCAATATTTCTTGCCTTGGGATTTACAAATCACATGACAACTTTATTGATTCTGCCGGGGGTTGCATATTTATTTTTTGCGAAGAATAAATTAAATGCTGGCAGCTTAAAAAAAATATTTTTGATGCTTTTGATTTTCTTTGCCTTATTGATTTTAATTTATTCTTATTTACCAATCCGTGCTTCGCAGAATCCCTTGCTGAATTGGGGAAATCCCACCGATCTTGAAAAAATCTTCAGACATATTTCGGGCAAGCAGTACCAGGTTTGGCTTTTTGCATCGGGTGAGGCTGCTAAAAAACAGTTAGTACATTTCCTGGAGACTCTTCCCGGAGAATTCTACATAGCTATTCTTCTATCCATTGCCGGGCTGTTTACTTCTTATATTTATGCAAGAAAGTTTTTTGTGTTCCTGCTGATTATATTTTTATCTACGGTTCTTTACTCAATCAATTACGATATAAACGATATCGATTCATACTTTATTCTTGCTTACATCAGTCTCAGTTTCTTTGCCGTTTTTGGTTTGCTCAAAATATATCAGTCATTTAAAAATAAATTGATGATCACGGTTTCCATTTCTCTTCTGCTGATTCTCGTTGAGTTTGGTTTTAATTTCAGTAAAGTCGATCAAAATGATGTTTACACCTATGAAGATTATACGCGCGCAATTCTAAACAGTTTAACCGAAGGCAGTACAATCTTCAGCTACCAGTGGGATTATTTTATTTCAGCCTCTTACTATTTCCGGTATGTAGAAAATTATAGAAATGACGTAGCTATTGTAGATAAAGAAATACTGCGGCGTTCGTGGTATTATAACCAGTTAGATCACAACTATCCGTTTTTACTAAAGAACATACAGGATGATGTTAAAAATTTTAGGGAAGCATTAATTCCTTTTGAACGAAGTGAAAACTTTAACTCCAATTTACTTGAAAATCTTTACCGGAAATTGATGACCGACTTAGTTGCAAATAATGTTACAGACAGAAATTTCTATATTGCGCCGGAACTGTATGAAGTTGAAATGCAAAGAGGTGAATTTTCATTACCGCAAGGTTATACTCTAGTGCCGGATTTATTATTGTTCAAAGTAGTTAAAGGAAATGAGTACGTTCCGGCGGCGGATCCCGATTTTAAAATACGGTTCGGGGATAACAGTAATTATTATATAGATATGATTAAACGGTTTGTCGGTAATATGCTTGCAAGAAGAGCAATGTACGAAATGCAGTTTAATAAATTGGATCGGGCTAAGATTTACGCAAAGAAAATAAAAAAAGATCTTCCTGGTTATCCTATGCCGGAAGTGATTAGGAATTTACTATCGAATAATTAGCTATTCAGTTTAATAGTTTATTTTTGATTATCGAAAAAGTAATTTTCTTATTTGATTACCATCATCTTTTTTATCGATACACGTTTCCCTGCCTGAAGCTTGTAAATATAAATTCCACTTGCAACGTTCGATGCATCGAATTTTACTTCTTTATACCCTGCTTCCTGCTCTTCATTTACCAGCGTCTTAAGTTCGCTGCCAAGTATATCATAAACTTTTAATGTTACCTTACTATTTACTGGCAGTTGATACTGGATTGTTGTTGTTGGATTAAAAGGATTAGGAAAGTTTTGTTCAAGTTTAAATTCTTTCGGCGCGATGTAACTAAAGATAAATGATTTCTTCTCGGTTATTCCTTCCGGGTTGGTTATCATAAAATCAATCGTATCTTTTTTATTTACAGATGTATTCCAGTTTACATCAAATATGAAAGTTACTTTTTCTTCTTTTGCAGGTTGAATCAGTTCAATAGTTTTTATGCTTTGGTTGAAAGTAACTGATTCCGATCCTTTTACCAGGGCAACCTTAACATTAGTTGCTGGATTTGTTTCTGAGATATTTACCACGGTTATTGTTATTTCGTTTCCTTTTGTGCCAGGTGTAATATCATAAACTGTTTGTGAGAAGATTATGCTTGCCACTGTAATTACTATGAATATTATCGTCTTCATGCCTGGGTCTCCTTTTAAATAGAACTCGGATTGAATTGATCTAACAGATTTATCCGGTTTTTCTTATTGTCCAACATTTAATAAAATCTCCACAAGATTATTCGTACCAATATCCTGCTGCTTATCCTGAGTTACACTATTATAAATAGCTCTAAAACTTAGATTATTTGGTAGCAATTCTTTTGTTATTATTCCTTCCGCATTTGTTAGTCCGATGTCTCTCCACGCACCGGAGTAATATTTTACATCTGCACCCTCCAGCAACTGATTATTTGCATCACTAACTTTTACAGTGCACAAAACTGTTGAAAAGGTAACTGTGCCATTCGAGCTTAAGTCTTGCTGTTTATCATTTGAAACAAATTCATAAGTCATCCTGAAACTGTAATTATTTGGAAGAAGCTCTTTGGTTGCTACTCCATTTACGGTTGTACCGAAATCTCTCCAAGCTCCCGCGTAGTATTTTACAACTCCTTCATCTATTAAATTGCCCGAACTGTTTTGTAGTTGAACTGCTGCATTAACCGTTTGAAAAACAACCGTTGAATTTGTACCAATGTTTTGTTGCTTGTCGTTGCTTGCATAAGCATAAGTCATCCTAAAGCTGTAATTATTTGGAAGAAGCTCTTTGGTTGCTACTCCGTTCACAGATGTACTGAAATCTCTCCAAGCTCCCGCGTAGTATTTTACCACTCCTTCATCTATTAAATTGCCTGTACTGTTCTGCAATTGAACCGAAGCGTTAACAGTTTGAAATATTACTGTAGAATTCGTACCAATATTTTGCTGCTTATCATTGTTTGCATTAGCGTAAGTCATTCTAAAGCTGTAGTTATTTGGAAGAAGTTCTTTTGTTGCTACGCCGTTTACAGTTGTACCAAAGTCTCTCCACGCTCCCGCATAGTATTTTACAATTCCTTCATCTATTAAATTGCCTGTACTGTTCTGCAATTGAACTGAAGCATTTACGGTTTGAAAAACAACCGTTGAATTTGTACCAATGTTTTGTTGCTTGTCGTTGCTTGCATAAGCATAAGTCATCCTAAAGCTGTAATTGTTCGGAAGAAGTTCTTTTGTTGCTACTCCGTTTTGAGTCGTACCTAAACTTCTCCAAGCACCCGCATAGTATTGTATTGTACCCTCGTCTATAAGATTTCCCAAACTGTTTCTTAATTCTACTGCCACATTATCCGTTTGAAAAGTATAAGTATTGTTTTGTGCAGAAACGTTCGAGACCGTTTGTGTACCATATTCATAGGTCATCCTTAAAGAAACAGAACTAAGATTAGTTATAACAGAAAAAGTTCCGTCTCCATTATTATTGGCATCCTTCCATCCTCCCTCGTAATATTGAAGTGAGCCGCTTGTTAACAATACACCTTTACTGCTTTTTAGATAAACGATTAGATTAGGAGATGATTGTGGTATTTGCCCTAACAAATATTCTGTATTGTAACGAAGCAAAGCATAAGCTTCACTGGTAAGATTGTTCGTGCTGTCCAAATCAACTTGCTGAAGGACTATTTGCAGAGTAGCTTTTGCAGCATTATTGTTGTTTTGCTGTAACTGTGTTTTGGCTGAAGTAAAAAGACTATCATATTTATCAACAGTTTGTTGATTTAATATCCAACCGAGTTCGAATGAACGTTCGCTGTAGTTTAAGAGTGTATCTATGAAAGCTAATGGAATATATGGATTTGGCAATAACGATGCACCTATTGTATACCCCTGAACACTATTTTCCAAAATTCCTCCCCCAACAATTTCACTACGGTCTGGTGCTTTTCCTTCCTCAAAAGAGGGGATTTCAAATACTCCAACACCATAAAATGATCTGATGCTTGGCAATCCTTTGCTTAAATACGCAAATCTTGATAGTAGATTCCCCGGGGAAATATCATATAAAGAATCGCGAGAGTTCCACATAAGGATGTTGGGCCAAACTTCTGATATTCCGCCAAGCCATGATTCAGGACTGCTAATTGAGTCTATAACCGAACTAAATTCAACATAAAAATCAGAAATGTTTTGAAGACCGTTTAACCCATTCCTTACCAAAAAATTGTAGTGAAAACCCGAATAACTTTTAATGACATTAGCACTAACTGTTATTTCGATTTCTTTACCAGAAGGATATATGAACAAGGAATCTTGGGGAAAACTTTCGGTAAAAATGAAAATAATAAATATTAATGTGAGATTTTTCATTTTAAAAATTCCTTTATCTTAAATCTATTGATACACATGATAATGATCACCTTCTATATATGGAGCTTGGGAGGTGTGTCTTCTAATAATGTTTTCCAAATCTCTTCGATTTAGATTCACGCAGTTATCATTTTGACTAATACCTGTGAATCCAATATCCGCATTGGTTCCCATTCTATGAGATTGATGTGGATTGGACCAATTATTATTCGCATCGAACAGTCCTCCGTTTTCCAAACTCATATCATTCACTCTTATTATTATTCCAGAATGTAATAAAGCATAATCATCAGCAATATTTTGTATAGAAGTTATCATTTGTTGAGTGCCAAAATGATTTACACTATGTTGAGAAGTGGGCGCTGTTGGACGGCAAGGATCGTTTGTTCCACTATGATTTTGAGGAGCACCTACTAACTCATAATTATTGCCTTCCTGAAGCTCAACTAAATTTGGTATTCTCTCAATAATATCAATCGAGTCAATGAATAACTTGTTTTGACTTGATTCTAGATAAATCCTCATTAGATCTCCGAAATAAGACGCATTATAAATTATATTATCCAATCTGCCAAGGTTTGAAGTTGAATCTTCTAAAGGTCGATAGTGCTGATTATCATTCGGTTTAAGAAAATATCCGTAATTATCATTATTGTTCGCTCTAATATTAATATGATTATGTCCTCCTGAGCCAACAACATAATCAGTATAAAGTTTGAAGTGATGTCTACTTACAGACTTGCCTCCCCTTGTCATTTTCACGTCAAATTGTTTCTGACTTAGTTGCTCAATATATACTCTAACACCATGCGAATTGAAGTATGTTGGATACACAGAGTAAGGTTCCACAATATCAATACTTAAGGTTTGTTCAAGAACAATCGCTTTCCGCTCCCCAGCCTTTGTTGTGTCTTCCTGAAGTGACACCCTAATTGAACAGGTAACAAATGAATCTGGATTTTCTTTAACGGCAGCAAATCTAATTGAACCATCTTTTGCACTTCCATAGTTTACGTTTTTCAAAACAACAGGTGTTGCCCTTAAAGTGTCACCATTTGCATTTATAAATGTTCCGTAATTTTCATTACTTTCAATTCTAAATGTCAACAATTTATCATCTGGAAACTCAACATCATTACTATCGGCATCTTTTGCCTGAACAATCAATTTAGCAGTTTCACCAAATGCTAGTGTATCTTTTAATGCAAGTGTATCGGGAATTATTTTAATTTCAAAGTAGTGTAGACTGTCGCCCATCTTATAATTAACATCTCCCTCCCAATAATTCTCTTCGTATAAATAATCACCATTATAGCAAGCTGCAATTATTGGTGCACCTATAGGAGGCTCATCATCTACCTCATCTTTCTCAGCAAATTTTTTCGATACCTTTTCTGAAATCATATTTTTATAACCTGCTCTCAGTGTATCCAACTTATTTGCTTTTCTCACATCAATATTTTCTTCTTTTATGTTTTTACTAATAACTGGTTTGCTGGTCCCGCCAGGTCCCCCGGAGCCACCGAGATCAGTTCCCACTCTTAATCTTACAAAGCCTGTGTCACTATCAAGGCTATCTGCTGTTACAAACTTTACCGGCTGCAAAACGTCTTCAAAATAAATTCCTACGCTGTCATCTACTAAAATATTTCCGTTTATACAGCCGTCAATAACAGATAACTCAAAGGTTTGTCCAGGTGGAAAATCTTCTAATGTTCCGTCTTCAAGTCTGTGCTTTATTATAACATCCGCTGTGTCTGCTGCACCAACAACCCCTGGTTCTGTATAAACGTATATTGGCGGTGGTTTTATATAGATAACAACATCTGCGTATCTATATCAGGATCAGTTGTGCTTATCTTTATTACTACGCTGTCTGTTTCCTCAGGCGATTTGCCTTCCGCAGTGTATTCTACCCATAAATATCCAAACCAGTGATCAAGATTAGTTAGTATTTTAGTCTTTTCATCTGTATCGGGGTCTATTAAGCTGCCGTACTTCGTTCCCTCCACAATCTCAATATTTACCTTTGTTTCCATTGGTAGTCCTGAGCAATAACCGTCGAAGTATACATCAATGTATGTAGATTCTCCTGTTGTTATGGAGTCAAGATAAAGATCAGTTTCGACAGTGTATGCTTCCGGATAAAATTCAGTTTCAGAAACAACTGCTACTCCGTTTATGTTTGCTTCAATTTTAACGAGCTGTATTGTAGAAACAGATGGTGCGGTTTCATTTTTCCTCAAACCAATATTTGAAATGTCTGAATAATGCAATAGTTGGATTGTATTCCCCAAATCAGTTCCGGTATTAATATCAAAAAATGAAGCATACTCCTGCCCTTCTGTTATCTGAAGATTTAAGGGATCAGTTTCATACCAGTTTGCACCGTTACATTCTGCCCATTGAATATTACTAATGGATAATGTTGTATAATCTGAAGGACAAAGTGTTCCATTTAGATTAAAATTGAAATTGCCTGCAACTCCATTGTAAGAGCCCAGCGTAGATTGAAGATGATTGAGATCAATTCCATCAATATATTCTTTCAGTAACTGATCAGGCAAAGCATCATCATACCAGCCGTATCCAACAAAACTTTTATAAAAATATCTTTGCGGCTGATATAAATAATGGTGCCTTCCATTTGCAGGAAAGGATATTGTCACAATCCCACTTGTCGACCAGCCGCTGTTGATTGTGTCCCCATTACAATCAACTATTTGAATATTTCCTCTTGTATATTCATCTGCAGTCCAGGTCATCGTATAGGTAAAAATATGTTCCATACTTTCCTGCGGAGATTGGGGAGCAATTACCTGCGGTTCAATTTCGACACGCTCTTCAATTATAACTTGTGCATAGCTCAAGTATGAAAAGATGTGGAATAACATGAACAAATAACCAAAGAATTCTTTAAATAATAATTTTCTCATATCATCCCCGAAAATTGATGATGATAAAAATTTTATTTACCCCCAATAAGAACCTCGTAAATACGGGCAAATATTTATATGGTTTTTAATTTATCTTAAGGAAATGGAAAAGTCAAGAATTAAATAAAAAATTATTAGTGAGTATTAATTACTAATATTGTGCCGCGAGGAATCCGGTAAAAAACTTTTACTGCGAAAAGAAATTCTGTATTCTTAAAAAGACATTTAAATAACAACTGATTATAAAAGGCAAGGAATTAATTGAAATGAAGAACAGATTATAGATTTACTCTTCAGCAGCTTCAAGCAAATCTTCTTTCCTTTCTTTGGAAAGTTCATTTTCAGTTCTGAATGATTGAAGCGTTACATCCATCTGTTGAATCAGGTTACGTTTATAATATTTAGGCGCATAAACACTTCCATCGAGCATATATAATCTTCGTGTGTTTTCATCATAAAAAACATAATTAACAAAGGGACCGCCCATTCCTTTTATGTTCAGATCCCACAACCCCTGAGTAAACAGCGCATACTTGTTATTAAAATTAACTTCGTTCACAGTAATATAATTTTCAGCTACTACAACGTAACCATCATTGTTTGCGGTCAAATAATATTTTTTTGTAATCCTGTTACGGATAACTTTTACAGAATCTTTATTTAAATATTCCGGAGTTGCGTTATCAACCCAATAAACAAAAATCCATCGTTCCATATCGCTTCCGGGAGATCTTCTCAGCCAAACAAAGTTATCTGCAGGTTCCTCCAACGCAAGATGATAATCTGCTTGCACATAAATAACCCAGCCGTATTTCTTTAATAAATTGCCTTCTATATCCATTTTTTCGTAACGGGGTTTATACAAACTTTTGAAGAGTCTTTCATCTGAAATTTTTTGAAACGCATATAAAAGGTTATCACTGTTTTGGAGGATTTTAGCGTTTAATCCATAAATTGAAGGCGCTGAAAGAACAATTACCAACTGGTTTTTAGCCCAGAGATCATTTTTGTATAAAATAAATGTTGAGTCCTCATTCAATCTTTTCTCAACTGCCGAATCAACTACAGCAGAAATGAATTTGGAAGTTTCTGAATTTGAATTCAACGGTGCTGCGATGATGATATTCTTTTTTTGTTTGATCTTTTCTATTTGAGAAGGATCGATTCTCTTAAGTGTGAATACTTTTTCAGGCTGTGGAGTGTAGATAATTTTTTCGAAGGTCGAATCCATTGCTTTTTGAAGGGCGACATACTCTAATGAATCTGCAACAAGGTAGATCTCATCCTCGAAGCCTTTAGCGGACTTCTGAGAATCACAGGATGAAAGTAGAAATAATATCCCGAATGCGAAGAATGATAAAACAAAAAATTTCATAAACTATCCCGGCACATTTGCTAATGTTAAATCGATATTAGGAAGTAAAATTATATAAAGAATCCACATTGCAAAACCAACGACTAAAGGAATGGATAAATTATCGTCTACGAATCCAAAGGAAATATTCTCCGTAATGGCGCCTATAAACGCAGCCACAAAACCAATAACGAACTCTGTCTGCAAAAATCCAACCTTAGGTGTAAATAAAACTACAATACATGAACTAACAAAAAATGCTAAAGTTCCCTCAAAACTTTTTGCGAGGAATTTATGTTTACCAAATTTTCTTCCGATTAAGGCAGCCATAATATCACCAATAATCAAGATAGAAAATGCAGTAAGAAAAATTACTTTGGGAAAGATAAGTATACCGATCAATGCGGAAAGCAAAACGTAAGTTGCACCATTCAGATTTTTCTTTTTTTCATCCACTTCGTGCCTGCGC
>Ga0210133_1000249_pt1 | contig 21111 bp, 13 predicted proteins | sample Joice_ThreeSqC_D_2_FD_184874 | JGI IMG/M metagenome (GOLD analysis project Ga0210133, IMG submission 184874) | Wetland microbial communities from San Francisco Bay, California, USA, that impact long-term carbon sequestration - Joice_ThreeSqC_D1... | ecosystem: Environmental > Aquatic > Marine >...
GCGGTTTCTCGACGGCACCAGGGCATGGATCAAGGCCCAGCTCGACGATGCCAGGCGGCTCGGCATTCGTGTCATCGGCATGATGCACCACGGGGTCGTCGAGCATTTCGCGAACCAGGCGCTGCTCTTCCCCGAATTCCTGGTCGACGATCGCGACGCCGTCGCCAGGCTCTTTTCGGATGGCGGGATGGGCGTGGTCTTCACCGGCCACTTCCATGCCAACGACATCTCCGCGGGGACCCCGAGCGACGGAGCAAGATCGCTCTACGACGTCGAGACTGGTTCGACCGTCACCTATCCCTGCCCCTACCGTATCGTCGATCTTGCATCCGACACCCTTACCATCACCACGAAGCACGTCACGGCCATCGACTACGACCTCGGTGGCGCGCCGGACTTTCCGACCTACGCCCACGACAGTCTCCGCCTGGGCCTCGAATCGCTCATCGCCAACATCATCGAAGGTCCCCCTTACTCGATATCGCCGGACGAGGCGTCCCTGCTCTCGCCCTGGCTCGGCGACGGCCTGGTGGCCCACTACGCCGGCGACGAGGTCATGCCGGCAGATGTCCTGGTCGAGGCGCAGTCCCTGATGTCCTCGTCCGCTGGGTTCTACCAGCAACTGTCAGGCGCGATGTTACAAAGTATCTACACCGACCTTCCGCCCGCGGACAACACCGTGACCATCGATCTCGCGACGAGGTGAGGCGCTAGGGAAGACCAGGCGTGTCGGTGCGCGCTTGGTAGATGGCGTGCAGGGTGGTGACGTAGAGCGTGCGTCGATCCGCGCCGCCGAAGGTGCAGTTGGATGGCGGCACGGGGAAGGGAATACGCCCTGCATAGCGGCCGTCGCTATCGAAGATCACGATGGCGCTCACCTCGGTGCTGTTGTTGGCGACGTAGACGCGACCCAGGTCGTCCACACACAAACCGTCGGGAACGTGCACCTTGCTCTGCGGCGTCGAGCCTGCCTCCGCGAATGGCGCCGGAGTCCCGACCGAGCCATCGGCGGCGACCGGGAGGCGCCACAAGCGATCCTGGACATCGCTGCCCACGTACAACGTGCGGCCGTCCGGGGAGAGCACAACCCCATTCGGCATGTCCACCTGAAACGCCACCGAGAGCACTCCCATCGGCGACACGCGATACACCGCGGTCGATGCGTGGTCACCGGGTTGCGCGCCCCATTTGCTGTCGCTGAAGTAGAGGTTGCCATCCTTGGCCAGCGTGAGGTCGTTGGGCGCGTTCAGCGTCGCGCCCGAGGGTGACCGGTCCGCCACCACGCTGCGCTTTCCGTGGGACGTCCGGGCCAGACTGCCATTCCAGCGCTCGCAGGCGACGAGCCGCCCCTGGCCATCCACCGCGAGGCCATTGGTGCTGACGGGCGAGCCGGGATAGTCGACCGTGGCAAAAGCGCCGGTGCCTGGAGCGTAGCGGTAGATCCTGGCCTCCGCCCCATTGCGCTCGACCACGTCGGAAAAGATCAGGTAGCCGCCGCTTGCCACCCAGAAGGGTCCCTCCAGCGAGACGAAGGCAAGGTTGCTGAAAATCGCCTCCGGCGTGCTGGCGCCAGCCGGCGGTGATGCGGTCCCTGCCGCGCTCGTGCCGGGCGCGACGGTGCCGCAAGCGACACCGGCAACGAGCAGAGCGATGGTGAAGAGACACCATAGGCCGCTGGTAGGGCTCATCTACTTCTCCGGCACGGCGATACGTATTTCGCCTTGCTCGATGGGATCGATAGAGCGCAACTTGGCGGCAACCCTTGGATAGTCGCTCGGTGGCACGCGCATGATGGGCAGGTTCCAGCGACGGCGTAGCGTGATAGTGGTCGCCGTGCCCTGCCCCGCGCGGGTCCGGCGTTCCTCGAAGAAGTGTGCCCCACCGACGCTCACGTCCCCGCCTTGCCCGACGTCGAGAACCTTCGCCCCCGAAGGCAATACGAATTCTGCGTCCAGCTCCAGCGGCAGGTCGTACCCGAGCATGAGCCCCGTCTTTCGCTGCGGCTCGGTGCCAAATCGCCTGCCTGGCTGCGCCCGGAAGAACACCGGACGCAGGCGCAAGACTCCCTCCCGCCGATCCGCGAACCCGGCAGCTTTGAAGGTGTAACTGACGCGCATGACACCCTCGGGTCCCACAGGCTCGATGGAGAGGGCATCAAGCTGCGCGCCAGGGAAATGCTTGCCCAGCCATTGCTGCTCGAATCCCTGGCGAAGCTTCACCCGATCCTTACCGACAAGGTCGAGCATCTCTTGCCATTCCACCGCCGGCCAGCCCGACAGGTCTTCGGTTACCGCGACCTCCGCGTTCCCGCCCGCGTCCAGGCGCGCCCGCAAGATCACCTTGCGGCCGTCGCGCACCGACGAAACCGCCTTGACCACGTCGCTGGTGCCAACCACCACGGCCGGGGCACCGTCGACTCCGGCGTGCAAGTAGGAGAAGGGTGCGCGGCGGATCTGAGGATCCACGAACCAGTCGCCACCCGCACGGGGGAAGCGAACGAGCACCTCGCGAAAATCGTCGAGCTCGGAAAGGTTGACGGCCGTGTCGGGGGCGGCAATCAGCAGCGAACGCGCCAGCGCCATATCGGAGGGAACCCCCAGGCTGCGCGCCAGCGCGACGATGAGCCCGGCGCGGTTGCCTCGACCATGGGCCAAGGTCGCCGTCGCTGGCTCGCTGTAGTCGCGTTCCGGTTCGATGTTCTTGCGCACCCAGGCGACGATGGCGGCGGGCAGATGTCCCCGTTCGCCGCCCGCCTTGCGCGCGATGTCGGCGGCCACACGCCGGATGTCGGGAGAGCCGCGTGTGATCCGCGCGAAACGATCCGCGATGAAGCGCGACCAAAGCGCGACGCTGACCCCGCTCGACACACGCACCGAGGGGATCCAGTCCAGGGCGGGCACGGCGGAACGTTCGGGAAAAACCTGTGGTTGCTCATGCACGACGAATGTCAGGATGCGTGTGCCGTCCTTGCCCCGGGTTTCCTTGGCCTGCGGCGCATCCGCCCGCGTATCCACGTCGAGTGGCGTGGCTTCTGGGGCAATGAACACGTACTCCGAACGGTCCAACGGGGCGTCGAAGGATCGAAAGTAGAAACGCTCGCCGATGAAACCGGGCGCGTAGGTCTCGCGCGGTTGCTTCGCCTCGAGGGTTTCCGATTCGACGAAATCACCCACCCCGAGGTTGGGCACCGAGATGGTCGACTTCCCCGCGATCTCCTCGGCTTCGCGAATCGTGCCGTCGGTCTTGCGCGTGCGCAGGGCGAGGATCTCCGCTCCGGGGGGCAACCGCACCTCGCCCACGTGCTCGATTGCGTCCTTGCTCAGGACGCGGGTGATGGAGTGCGTGAGCATGAGCCGCGTGCCGTCGGGAAACACCTTTTCGACCGCGCGGTCGAGGACCACCACCGCGGGCGCCTGGTAGGTCCTCCCGGAGGACAGGAAGTCGCTCACTACTTTGGCGCCGTCGACGCGAAAATCGTCAAGCGCAAGGGCCACTCCGGCGAGTCGGCCGGCTCGGCGCAAGTCTCGCCGTCCCGGCAAGCGGCGCAGCGCGGCCGTGAGTGTGTCGCGAGCCTCTTCGGGCTTGCCGAGCGCGTTCTCGCTGTCTGCGAGACGAATGAGCGGTTGCGTGTCCCTTGGAAAGCCCTTTGCCACGTCTGTCAGCTCTTGATGGGCGGCCGCGTACTCGCCCAAGGCCATACGCTCCTCCGCCATTTCCGAATGCAGCCATGTCGGATCGGGGCTGGTGGCAAGCGCCTGTTGCAATAGCGCCAGCTCCTTTTCCACCTCACCGCGCTCGTGAGCCCAGGCTCGCGGTTGAGCATTCTGGGCATCACAACGCCGCAAGGCTTCCACAAGACGGGCGGCGTCGGCCAATTTCGCCAGATCCTGACTGCGCTGGAATGCCTTTTCCAGCATCTGACATCCGCCGCGCCCCCGCGCGACGAAAGTCAATCCCTCGGCCAGTGCGGCATCGGCGGGCTGTTCCAACCCCTGGGCGCGCAGGGCCGTGGCAAGGGCAAGTTGCGCCGGCCACCAGTCCGGTGCTGCCTGCCGGCCACGTTCGGCATTGTCAGCCGCCTCGCGCGGCCGTTCCTGCTGCATCTCCAAATTGGAGAGATCGAGCCAAACCCTCGCCATCTTGGGATCCACGGCCAGCGCCCGTCGCCAACTGGCGCGCGCTTCGTCTCGCGTGATGTCGAGCGGCCTGGTCACGTCCATTTCTCCGAGGCGCGCCGCCGCCGCCAACCCGACGGCGAAGCGAGGCATGGCGGACAGGCGCCGGCTTTGGGCGCGAGCCGCATCGCTGTCGCCGACCAGGTTCGCTTCGAGCGCGGCCGCCAGAACCATCATCGGCTCCTCGGCGGCCATGCTCGCCGCCGTGGGGGCACCGGGATCCTTCATGGAGGCAATGGCCAGGAGCGCAACATCGGCGCTCGATCCATACATCCCGAGGCGCACCTCCACGCTGTGCTTGCCCGCTGCGAGATCGACGTGCACGGCAGACCAACGCGGGTCGTAAACATCTTGCGATCCTCCATGCGCGTGCCACTCCCCGCCGTCGACGCGCAAACGCGCCGGCCCCGCGAAGTCGAGCACCAAGTCGTACCGACCTGCGGGAAGATCGAAGCGGGAGCGCAGAACCCTGATGCCCATGCGACCGTCCGCCGCATTCAATTGAAATTGGCAGCCAGCCCTGACCAGCGGCTGGGGCTGCGCAAGAGGCACCAAGCCATCATCCCCGAGATCCAGCATCGGGAGTCGGCCGCCCGTGCCGACGTAGTCCATGGTACGCGCGCACCCCGCATTTACCGATGCCCTGACCAACAGATCCTCGTCCCCCCGTCTGCGAGCAATGTCGAACGCCACGAGCGCCAGGGCGTAGCGCGCTTTCCAGGAAAGTCGCTCCGGCGAAAGTGCGATCAGTCGCCGTTCGGCAGGCCGGCGATCGGGAATCTCCGCCAGAAGTCGCGGCACACGAGATAGGGTCGCCGGGGCCAGGGCTACCGCGACGCTGTCCCGTCCCCTGCTCGCGACATCGAGCAGTTCCAACGCGGCCGTCAGCGCGGCCTCATTGTCCCCGTGCTCGTAAGCGAGATTGGCGAGGCCGAAGAGAGCACGGGCATCGGATGGATTGCGTGACAGCGCGGACGCAAGACTTCGCTGCGCCGAAGCAGCGTCGCCGTCGGCAAGAGCGCGCCAACCTCGTCCAGAGTCGGTGTCCGCCAGGGAACCCTTCGGCGCCCGCAGTGCCCCCCCACAGCCCGCCGCAAGCAAGAGGAGTCCCGTGCCAAGGAGGCCTTGCCGGAAATCGCGGCTCCGCGCGGCGGTCGTCACGGCTCCCTCCCCAGCTGAACGACCACCCGCTCGGCCAGCGCGGTATCGGTGTCGCGCAGGAAGGCGCGAAAGGCGGGATAGTCGACGGTCTCGATGCGGCTCTTGTCGAGTACGAACTCGGAATCGATCGATATCTCGCCCTTCCCCGACCTGGTGGTGACCAAGGTGAATTTGCCGAACTGATTCTTCTCGTTGCGGTCGGCGGGAATGCGAACGATGCGCGCTCCTTTGGGCAGGGTGTAGCTGACTCGTTCCTCGTGGTGCCAGGGGTATCCGATGACGAGCGGCCAGTGGCGCTGGCCCAGCCGGGCGTAGCTCGTGACCATGTCCGCCTCGCGCGAGCTGGTGGGCAGGTTGATCTCGCCACCCTCGCCCGGCCCGCCGAATTGCGGGATGTCGACCAGGGAGCGCACCCGCACGGGTTGATTGCGATCGCTGACCTCCATCTCCACGGATTCGAGTCTCGCGCCGGCGTTGTGCCCACTCCATACCTTGGCGTAGCGCTCGCGCCGTTCACCCTCGGTCTGGTAGTGACTCCGCCATTCCTGCGCCGCCTGTCCCGTGATGGTGAGATCCTCGGCGATGCGCGCTGAGCCGTCCGAGTGCAAGTCCACCTTCCACCGGCGCAAGGCCCGGTTGCTCTCGGCGGGCAGAAGCGGCGTGCGCACCAGCTTGGCACCATCGGGCGATAGCCGAAGCGCCATGGTGTCTTGATCCCCGGCAGGCAACTCGCCGAGACCCGAGAACTCCGCGGTGCCGTCGACGTAGAGGTCGAGGCTGGGTACGTAGGCGATGGCGTGGTCGAACACCGCGAGCGATGCCGGCGTCTCGTCGACGCGCCCCCCGCGCCGAGTACGCAGAAGAACGATCTGGGCGTCGATGCCCACGCTTTCAAGCAAAGTCACGAAGAGGGTTGCCTTGTCCTTGCAATCGCCGAAGCGGCGCTCGAGCACCTCCGTCGCCTTGTAGGGCTTGTATCCATGAATGCCGAACTCCAGCCCCACGTAGCGCGTGTTCTGCACGACCAGACGGTGGATCGCCTTCACCTTGTCGAGCGTCGTGCGCGCCCCGGCAATGGCCCGTGTCGCCGCCGCCCGCAGGGTTCCGTCGTCCTGCATCTGCTCGCGCACCAGGTTCCAGTACCAGCGCCCCACCTCCTGCCAGGTGCGATAGGTGCTGACGTGCAGGTACGGCGCGACCTCGGCGAAGCCCGGCATGGCCGGCTCGCTCTGTACACGGGGAACCTTCTTGGCCACGAATTGGTATCGGACATCCGTTCCCTGCGCCTGCCGCTCGAATCCGATGCCGGCCAGGCGCGGCTGGTTGAAATAGAACGCTCGGGTCGCCGGCGCGATCAAGGTGTAGTCCCAGCGCCGCGTGGGCCAAACATCGGCAATCATCTGCAGATCGCCGAAATAGTCGGCGAACTCGTTGCGGTAGCCCACGTCCACGACCGTGTACTGCACCTCCACCACGTCGCCCTTGCGCACATTCTCGAAAGTCACGATGGCGGCTCGCGTGTCGTAGTACAGCCCGTACCACGGCTGCGACAGATCCTCCTCGTCGCGCCCCGTTGCCTCGGAGATCTCGATGCCGCCGCCTGGCCCTCGCCGCAGGATACGTGCCGTCCGGATCTCGACTTGCTGCCAGCCAGGCTCGAAGCGCACCTCGGTGACCCGGCTGTCCTTCGCGGCGCGATCGGTGCGTGCATGAAACAGTCGCTGCACGAAACGCTCGGCGAGACCATTGGCGTGAACGCGCACCACCGAGCGATCGAGCAGCACCTCGGCCGATGCGTCGTCGGCAGGCGCCGGACCAAAGAGCACCTCGCGCGCCACGGCCTCGCCATCGGCTGCGTATCGGGTGACCAGATCGTCGACTGCTGCCGCTTGCGGGCTTGTCTTGCGTTCGGAAGCCAGGGTTTCCGCGTACCTGCGCAGCTTGGGATTCTGCGGCCGCAATTGCAGTGAACGCCGCATGTTCACCAGGGCCGCCTCGATTTGCCCCGCACGCGCTTCCAGTTGGCCCCGTTCCTCGGGCAACCCGGCGTCGCCGGGGATGCGCTGGCTCGCCTCGTCCAGGGCCGCCCGCGCTCCCGCCACATCGCCATTGCCCTCCAGCATCGAGGCCTGGTCGACAACCAGGCTGGTGAGGTCGGGCCGCCAGCGCACGGCCTCCGCGTAGAGGCGTGCCGCCTGGGCCAGGTTGCCCCGGGCACGGGCGGCGATGGCCAGCTTCCTCAACACGCCGATGTCCGTTCGACGCACCCGACGCATGGCCCGTTGCACGGCTTCGGACTTCCGATTCCGGCCGAGAGACGAGAGGGCGTCAGCGATTGCATCCTGCACCGAGGTCACTTTGCGAACGGCCTCGGGCAATGCCTCGAGGCGAGCAAGCGCCGTCGCGGCCATGCCCGCCCGCTGCTCCTCGCCCGCCAACGCAAGGTGCGCGGCAACGCAGCCCGCGTCGAGCGACAAGGCCTTCCGCCACTGCGCCACGGCCGCATCATCCCGACGCTGACTGCGCCACAGCCGGCCGATGGCGGCCAGCACGTTGGCGCGCTTGTCGGATGACGTGAGCGAAGGCAACGCCCGCTCCAGCGCAGCGCGACGATCGTCCTCCTCGCGAGCAACCTTGCCAAGCAGGAGCAACGACGCAACGGACGGCGCGGAAAGCGCGCTACCGGCCGGCGGGACCGCCTTCTTCGCCGCGCTTTCGCCGGCGCGCAGATCGCTGTCCGCCGGCGATACCAGCGAGAGATAGAGCGCGTAGTCGAGCCAGGCTTGCGTTGCCCTTGCCTTCGTCGCTCTCTCCGCGCGCCCGGCGAGGAGCGCCCCAAGGTCGCGAACTCTTGCGGACCGGGAGCCCCTACCGGTAGAAGTCGCGAGCTGTTCGGGGAACTCAGCACTCATCGTGACACCGGGGAGCGGAGCGCCGGCGGCATCGGTCAGGCGCACGAACAGTCGCCATGGGCCGCGCACGGCGACGGATTTGATCACCAGCAGATTCGCTCCCCGCCGGAGGTGGATTGGTGCCGCGTCCTGATCCGGCCAGGCGGGCCTAACCACGTCGTTCGAAAAGATCTCCTTCCCGCCCAGCCACGCCTTGAGCGGACCGGCGCTGCCCAGCCGCAGGGCCACCCACTGATCGCGATCGCTGTGCACGTAGGTCAGGCAGTACGCCACCGCGTCGCTGGCCGGGCGCAGCAGCGCATCGAGAAAGAGCGCGCCTTGCACGAAGCTCTGGGCTGGAGCGCGCCGCCACGAGATCTCGCCCTCCTTGCCCGCATAGACCTTGTCCGGCCGTGGCTCGATCGTTCGTGGGGCTTCCTCGATCGGGTAGCTTCGGCCAAGCCCGCTGCGTCCCTGGCTGTCGAAGGGGCCGAGCACCCAGGCGCCGGCCAGAAAGCCAAGCGCCTGTCGACTGGCGCCGGCCTCGTTGAAGTGCCCAGCCTGGTCTTCTTCCAGAGACAGCAGGTACGCCACATGCGCAGCGACCAGGGGATCCACCGCTCCGCCCAGCTTTCCATCCAAGATTTCGCGCAGCACTTGCGCCAGCTGGCCGGGTGGCAAATCGTCCTCGTCCTGCGCAAGCGCGGCCACGGTGGCGATGGCCTCCGGGCGGCTGCTGCGTGCACGAAACTCGGCGCGCCTTTCCTGGACCAGGTCGTCCCACGGGTTGCCGGCCGCCCACAAGGGGCGCGAGATTGCCATGAAGACCAGCAGCGCCGCCCACAGGCGGCCCCGCAGGCACGACCGCCAGACGAGCATGGCCGAAGTATAGCGGGAATTGTCTCGCGTCCGTGCGACGAAACCGACGCCACGAAAGCGTGTCACTGGGCGAAGTAGCGGCCGATGGCCTCGCGCAGAGCGAGCCGAGCCCGGTGCAGGCGGGTCTTCACCGCGGGCACCGACAGGCCCAGCAGCTCCGCCGTGTCTTCCGTCGACAGCTCTTCCACGTCGCGCAACAGGAAGACCGTGCGCAAACCGTCGGGCAGGGCATCGACCGATGTCTGAATGTATTTGCGCATCTCCGCCGATTGCAGCTGCTCGTCCGCGCGTTGAGACCAGTCAGCGTTCCCCCTCATCATCTGCCCGCTCTCGGCCACAGCGTTGTTGAGCGCCGTCGGCTCGACTTCCTCCACGGTCACCTCGGGGTGGCGGTTGCGGCTGCGCAGAAGCATGAGCGCCGCATTGACCGTGACCCGGTACATCCAGCTGCCGAACTGGGCCCTGCCCTCGAAGGCTGGCAGGTTGCGCCAGGCCGACAGGAAGGCGTCCTGCAGGATCTCCTGGGCGTCGGTCTCGTTGCGCACGAAACGCATGGCCAGGCGGTACAGCTTGTCCTCGTAGCGGCCGACCAGCTCCTCGAACGCCGCCTCGTCCTTGCCGCGGGCGCGCTCGACCAGGGCTTCATCACTGGCATTGTCGGTTTCCCCCGCCGGCGGCGTGACTGTCTTTCCGTATCCGGACCGGTCGCTCATGAACTCCTGTGCGCAATACCACAAGATGAGGCGTGATGGAAACCTTCCCTCGGTGAGGGTCTTGTCGACGTGGCGCCGGTTTGGGGTACACTCCTGCAACTTCGCCGTCATGGTAGCAGCCATTCTGAAATCAGCGCGACCCCACCAGTGGGTCAAGAACCTGTTCGTGGCGGCCCCTTTGGTCTTTGCGCGTCGGATCGACGAGGGCACGGCCCTGCTCCACACCGGCATCGCGGTTGGCGGCTTTTGCCTGATATCGAGCGCGGTCTACCTGCTCAACGATCTGGTCGACGTCGACAAGGATCGGCAACACCCGTTGAAGCGGTTGCGGCCCATCGCCTCCGGTGCCCTGTCGGTGCATGCGGCCAAGGTCGCGGCGCTGGTACTGGCCCTCGTGGGCCTGAGTCTCACCCTGTCGCTCGGCGTTCTGCCGGCTGCCATCGCCGGCGCCTACATGGTGCAGAACCTGGCCTACTCCTTGTGGCTCAAGCACATCCCCTTCGTCGACGTGGCGATCATCGCCGCCGGATTTCTACTGCGCGTGCTCGCGGGCGCAGCCGCAATCCCGGTGGAAGCTTCGTTTTGGGTGCTCACCTGCACCTTGCTGTTGGCCTCGTTTCTCGGCTTCGGCAAGCGCGCCCACGAGCTGCGCACGAGTGGCACGCGGGGCGGCGACCAACGCAAGGTGCTCGATCGCTACAACCCGAACGTCTTGCGCTTTCTCGTCTACCTGCTGGCGATCCTGACCATCGTTGCCTACGCCGGCTACACCCAGTCGCCCCACGCCATCACTTTCTTCGGAACGCGGCGCTTGATCCTGACCGTGCCTTTCGTGGCGTTCGGGGTCTTCCGCTTCATCTGGATCACGCACGGCAAGGTCGATTCGGAAAGCCCCACCGACTCCATGCTCGGCGACGCACCCTTCATGATCAACCTGCTCGGCTACGCGGTGGCCATCGTGGCCATCATCTACGCGAGCTGGTAGCAGCTACCTGCAGTAACCGTACGCGTCCGAGCCGTAAATCGCGGTGCAACCACCGCTGGGGCACGCCGAACCGGAGGCTCGCCTGTCGCAAACTTGCCGGCAAATCCCGTCGACACAGACCGCGCCGGCTTGGCAGTTGTCCGGGAGCTTGGTGCAAGAGGTGCCCACCGCCTGGTAGTGCAGGGTCTTGCAGTCGCACAAGGTTGCGTCGGTGTTGGCCACCCCAGTCAGGCCGGCGAGAAAGACGCAGTTGAAATTCGAACGTGCCGTCGCACAGCCCGCCGCGCCGGTGGGATTGCAAACCTCGGTGGGTGGCGTGCACAGAAAGACGTTGTCCACCGGCTGCGATGTCTTGTCGAGCAGGGTCATGGCCGAGCAACGGCTGTTGGTCGGGCAGTCGACGTCCTTCCGGCAGGTCTTGAAGCATGACCAGGGACACACGTCATCAGCGATGCACACCGATCCCGGGGTGCAGTTCACGGAATTCGTCCCGCTGCAGGTCCCCTGGACCGGTATGAACGTGCTCGGGGGCACAGCCGTCCCCTCGCACTCGAAGCTGGCATAGGTACTCGAGTTGACGACACACCGCCGGTCACAAGGGCAGTGGGACTGGCAGACCGGGTCGCAAGTGCTGGCGCCAATCGCCACCTCGGGGCTGCACGTCGAAAAAGGGCCGAATGGCGCGGGGCAGGTGACCGTGCTGACCGCCGCGTCCGGACCAGTGCCCTTTCTGAAGCAGTGCTTCCCCGCCGGAGCATCCTGCAGGCAAACGAAGCCGTCGGGACAGGCATCGTCGGGTCCGCACACGAGTCCGCCATTGGTGACGTTCAAGGTGTTGTAGCAGCCGGCCAGGGAAAAAAGGGCGACAAGCCCCATCGCACTTTCAATCGTTCTGGTCATGCGCTTGCCCATTTCAGAAGGTTAGCAATGCCGACCCACCGGCATAGCTGGGGGCGACAGCGGGAACGATGGCCACCGAAGCGCTCTCGGCTTTGCGCCCGCGCCACAGCAGGTATCCGCCCACGCCGCCCGTGGCAAGACCAGCGACGCCAAACACCACCGCCACCACGTTGGCCGTCTTGCCGTTGGCTTCTACAGCCGGGTCGAAGGGCTCCTTGTTCTGGGAGGCGTCCTGCAACTTCTTGGCCTTGCTCGCGCCCACGGCACCAGCGACGGTCGCGGTGAGGAGGCACGCGCCCCCCACGCCGAGCAGGGAATAGGCGAGCCAGTTCCTCGGTGGCGGACTGGCGGGCGCCGCCGGGAAAGAGCCATCCACCACGACTCCGGCCGGCGGCGGACCAGGCTCCGCGGCGGGGATTGGCTCCGGTGGCGGGGGGGCCTCGGCCGGCGGCACGGCGGCAGCGGCGCCGGACGGCGCGGCGGGCACCCCGGGTGGCACGCCGGCGGGCACTGGCCCGGTCGGGGGCAATTTCTCGCCCCGTCGTCGATCTTCGGCGAGCTGCTCCAGATCGGAGATCTTCTTCTCGACGTCGGCTCGGTTGACCGCGTCGGGCCGCTGGCGCAAGTAGTTCTTGTAGGCCCGGATGGCGTCATCGGGTCGATCCCAAAGACGGTAGGCCTGTCCGATGTTGAAAAGCAGCGCGGCGTCCCCGATGAGCAGGTACGCCTGCTCGTAGCTGTCGATGGCCTCGCCATACTTGCCCACGTCGTAGAGCCGCGTTGCCTTCTCGAAAAGAACCTTGGCCTGCTGTTTCTTGTCGGCCTCGGACTGCGCCCTGGCCCCGGAAGCGCCGAGCGCGCAAACCATCACGGTTGCGATCGCCACCAGGCCGCGCCTTACATTGGATGGTTTCATAGGTATTCCACGGAAAGCATCTACGGCCCGCCGACCATGCGGGCATGATCAGACTAAAGCATGGTTTGGGCCGGGGTCAAAGGTGCTAGCCCTTCACGCAATTTCGGCCGGCCGACTTCGCTTCGTAAAGCCGCTCATCCGAGCGTTTGATGAGCGCGGCGGCCGAGGGTTCCTCGAGGTCGAGGGTGGCCACGCCCATGGAGATGGTGACTGGGATCTTGGTCGCCTCGAAGCGAAAATCGGTGGTCTCGACGATACGGCGGATCTTTTCCGCGAACTGGTGGGCGTTGTGCCCGTCGATCTCGGGCAGGATGATCGCGAATTCTTCGCCCCCGTAGCGCGCGAAAATATCCTCGGTGCGGATCCTGGTCTTGATGGTGTGCGCCAGGGTCTTGAGCACGGAATCGCCGGCGAGATGGCCATGGGTGTCGTTGACCTCCTTGAAGTGGTCGAGGTCGAACATGACCAGGGACAGCTCTCGCCGGTAGCGACTCGCCCGCGCGATCTCGCGATCCAGCGCCTCGGCGAAATAGCGCTTGTTGAAGATCTGCGTGAGTCCGTCGACGGTCGTCAGGCGATAGATCTCCTCGTGGTAGGCACGTTCGATGTTTCCGCCCGAAAGGAACTTGAAGATGGTGCGGCCAATCTTGATGAAGTCGCCATCGACCAGCGTGCGTTCCTCGACCAGCTCGTCGTTGACGTAGGTCCCATTGGTGGAACCCAGGTCACGAATGCGCACCGAGCGCCCCGCGTTGGTGATTTTCGAATGGGCGCGCGATACGGATTCTTGGTCGATCTGGATGTCGCACTTGTTCGAGCGCCCCAGGGTCAGCGAAGGGCTTTCGAGGCTGTGCTTGCGACCTAGATCGTGACCGTAGATCACGACCAGGCATGCCTCCTTGGTTGCCGGCTGCCCGCTGATGCGGTTGATGCTCGTAACCACCGTCTTGGACCGAACGTGGTCCATGTCGGGCGTGACGTCTTCACGTTTGGTCGGTGTGCGGGCCAAGGGCTGCTTCCAGGGTATGGCAGGAACAGCGCGACGTAAAGGTGGAGGGTAATTTGACACATACACCTACATGTATGACTTTGTAGACATGGTGTTTGACATCCCTGCTTGCAAGGCATCCTTCAGGTTTTTCTCGACGGTGCTTGCGGTCTGGTTCTCGGCCAGTCCCGCCCTGGCGCAAGACGATCGGGCGCACCAAGGAATCCGGCCAGTGGTCGCCCTGGAAACCACCACCTTACGAGGGGAGCATTACGAGGCGGACATCGAGGGCGGTGGGCTTGCCCAGCTGACATTGAACACCGCAATGCAAAAGTCGATGGATGACGCGTTCGCGTCACACCCGGTGCCTTTCGCCGCGGCAACCGCAATTTCCATCCCAGACGGCAAGGTGTTGGTGCTCGCCGGGTACTCTCAAAACGATCCCTCACTGGACGCCGCCACCCTTGCCTTGCGCCCGTGGGCGCCCGCGGCCTCGGTGTTCAAGGTCGTGGCGGCCTCGGCGCTCATCCAGGAGGGCCACGTCAAACCATCGACGAAGGTCTGCTACCACGGCGGCACATCCGCGATCCGTCGCGACAATCTTATCGACGTTCCCTACGATCGTTCCTGCGCCAGCCTCGGCTACGCCATCGGCAAGTCGCAGAACGCCATCATCGGCAAGCTGGCCGTGCGCAACTTGCTCCCGGATCAACTCGAACGCATCGCAACCGCCTTCGGTTTCGGGCAGACGCTGGATTTCGATGCCGAGGTCGAGCCTTCGGAGATCGATATCCCGCGCGATCCGCTGGAATTCGCCCGCGCGGCGGCTGGCTTCTGGCACAGCTCTCTATCGGTCTTCCACGGCGCCCTGCTCGCCGCCACCATCGCCAACCACGGGGTCATGCCGCCCGCCCACATCGTCGAACGCGCTGTGGATGCCCAAGGTGCAACGAGAAGACTGCCCCCATCGCCTTCTCGCCGCGTGATCGATCCCGCGGTCGCCGAGCAGGTGGGCGAAATGATGGAGCTGACGACCAGCATGGGAACCGCTCGCAGGGGTTTCCATGATCGCAAGGGCCACCCCTACCTGCCTGTCGAAGTCGCCGGCAAGACCGGCACCCTGTTCTACCGCGGACGTCCCCAGGATCCTGCGCTGCCCAGCATGGTGGGCATGTCCGAGGATGAGCGACTCATGTACAGTTGGTTCATTGGCTTCGCGCCGGTGGACAAGCCGAAGATCGCCTTCGCCATCCTCGTCGGCAATCCCATTTCCTGGCGAATCAAGGCCCATACCCTGGCCAGGTTCCTCGTCGCCGACTACCTCGCCGCCAAGGCCAGCGGCAAGCACGACCCGCTCGTCGCCCATCGCTAACGCGTGTGGGGGCGCGACGGGGCACCATCGCCATGCCCTCGCGTGATACAATCCTTCAGCCCCAGATTGGACAAATCACGCGATGTCGCTGCTGTACGAGTGGTTGGAAGATGCGGTGCAAGGCCAAAGAGCTGGCGGCGGGTCCGGGCACGCCCTCGTGTACCACGATACCTATCTGTCCTGGCGTGGACTGCTACACCGGGTGGAGCGTAGGGCTCGCGAGTTCGGCGGCATGGGGGTCAAAGCCGGCGATTGGGTAGGCCTCATGCTGGGCAATGACCCGGAGTTCGTGGTGATGGCCCTCGCTCTGTCGAAGCTCGAAAGCGTCGTCGTGCCCATCGATCCGACCACGGGCGGCCGCGACCTCGACATGGCCCTCGAAGCGGTTCCCCTGCGCGCCATCGTCACGCGGCCCAACGCCCTCGATCCCCTCGCCGCGCCGGCGGGTGCCCTGCGCATGGGCGGCCATGCACCGCCCCCGCGCATCGCCGCGGAGAGCCGGCATCGTATTTCGGGCACCCTGCTCACCTGCTCGCTCTACCCGTGGGCACACCCCTGCCTCGATGGTAACGAGGCGCCCGAAGTGCTGCTCTTCACCCTGGACGCCGGCGGCGATGCCAAGGCGGTCGTCAGACACGCGGCCCATCTGCGCGCCATCGCCGGCACGCTTGGGTCTGCCTTGGGGCTTGGCGCCACCTCGAATGTCCTGGCCGCCGCTCCGCTATACGATTGCCAGGGTTTCGATTTCGGCCTACTGGCCGCCCTCCCCCACGGCGCCACCTTGTATCTCGATGACGGTGCCGCCGGTCCACGCCTGGCCAAGACGCTATGGGACCAGGGCATCAACCTCTACGCCGCCACCCCTCGTGAGTTCGCGGCGTTGTCCCGGGTCACGAACGCCAAGACGCTTGCCGGCCACGACATCCACCTGCTCTGCTCCGGCGTGCCCTTGCCCCAGGCGGTGGCACGGGCGTTCCGCAAGCGCTTTGCCGCGCCCATCCTGTCTTGCTATCAGAGCTGCGAGACCGGACCGGCAGCCATTGACCTCGAGGGAACCGCGCCGGGCAGCGTGGGCAAGCCACTGCCAGGCATCGAGATCCGTATCGCGAACGCTTCTGGGGCCCCACTGTCGGCCGGCGAAACCGGACCCATCTGGGTGCGTGGATCCGGCGTCGCCTCCAACTTCCTGCCCACGCTGCCCAAACGCAGCGGACAGGTGGCGGTGGGCCGGGGCTGCCTCGACGGGTGGCTGCGCACGGGCGATGTGGGTTCGTTCGACGACCATGGGCGGCTGCATCTCAGCCACCGCGAGGACGACATCGTGAAGGTCGATCGCCGACGCGTGGCCCTGGGCGAGATCGAGAGCTGTCTGGAAAGCCGCGCCGAGGTGAAGGCCGCTCAGGCTCTGGTCGAATACGACGATGCCGGCTCCACGCAGATCGTCGTGCGTGTCACACCGGGCGGCCGCTGCAAGGTGAGCACCATGCTCGATCACTGCGCCCGCCAATTGGCTCCCTACAAGGTTCCGCGCCGTATCGAGATTGGCGAGTAGCGCCCCTGCCAATTCGCGCTAGGTTGGTCGCTGCCCATGCTTCCCATCGTCGATTCGCACTGCCATCTCGATTGCGAGGAATTTTCCGCTGACCAAGCCGCGGTCCTCGAACGAGCGCGCGCGGCGGGTATCGTGGCCATGGTGTGCGTCGGCTCGGGTGATGACCTGGCCACTGCCGAGCGATCCGTCGCGCTGGCGGCCAAGGAGCCCGACGTGTACGCCGCCGTCTGCATCCACCCCCAGCAAGCGGACAAGGTACATGCCGAGACCTGGCCGGCCATCGAGGACCTGGCGAAAAGGCCGCGCGTGGTGGGCATTGGCGAGACCGGTCTCGACTACTACTACGACTGCGCTCCCAAGCCGGTGCAGCGCGAGGTATTCGAGCGCTTCTTGCGGCTCTCGACCGCGCTCGGCCGCCCCGTGATCTGCCACGTGCGCGACGCACATGACGATGCCATCGAAATCCTGCGCCGGGGCCCCCTGCCCGACCAGGGCGGGGTCATCCATTGTTTCTCCGGCAACGCCGGCCACGCCCGCCGCTACCTCGACCTGGGGCTTCACCTCTCGTTTGCGGGCGTGCTCACCTTCAAGAAGGCGGACGACATTCGCGAGGCGGCGGCCTACGCGCCGGACGATCGCATCCTCGTCGAGACCGACGCCCCCTACCTGGCGCCCATCCCGCACCGGGGACACCGCAACGAACCGGCCTTCTTGGTCAAGACCCTGGAGGCCCTGGCCCAGGTTCGCGGAATCTCCTTGAGCCGCGCCGCCGAAGCGACGACCGCCAACGCCTTCCGGCTGTTCGACTTGACGATGCCCGGGGCCGCCGGCGTGATGCTATAGGCGTGCCGGTCCGCCATCACGGCCCTGCGAAAGTGGCGACGCCGGTGCCGAATAGCCCCCCGGCGTACGGGTCAGTTCCCCACGACAATGCTCAGGTCGGCCGGGCAGCGGCCGGCCAGGAAACCGGAAAGCACGCCCAGATCGACGGACAGACTCTTGTCGAAGTCGCTCACCTTGGTGACCGCGCACACGCGGGCCGTGTAGGTCCCCGCGACGGGAAAGACATCCACGGCCAGCTCGAAGCTGCCGCCGATCTGCAGGCGCGCCCACTTCGCGCCATCGAACTCGGGTGTGGAGAAGTCGAAGGTGCTGTAGGTCGTTTGCCCGCTGGCGTTGGTCACGTTGATGATTCCCGCACGCGCCGCGGGCGTCCAGGCGAGAAACGCGGTGTCGCCCGCGAAGGCCGGGGGCTTGCTCACGCTGGAGGTGACCACGTCGTCGGGTACGGTCAGCACGGCGACGAAGTTGCCACCGGAGACCTGCTTGGCCAGGACATCGTCGACCAGATCGAAGTTGAACCGGTAAGTCTGCCCACCGGTGTACACCAGATCCGGGGAGGTCGCGCTCGACGCCGTGTAATGACCGGGCGAGCTCTGTACGAGCGGCACCTCCACGCCCGATGGAACGCGCAGCCGGGCGTTGGTCGCGGTGGTGATGAACTGGCTGGGAACCGTCGCTGTGCTGATGAGCACCATGTCCGCGTTCACGCTCAGGTCCGCGCCCTCGAGGAGGGTGGCAACCGCCTGCACGGGTGACGCGAGCTTTTCGCTGTTCTCTTTGCTCCCGCAGCCGCCCTTGCTGCCCATGAGCAACGGAGCAACCATGGCCAGCACCATCGTCCCCAGAACCGTATTCGAGGCCCTATTCATGAAGCGCATCGTCAGCCTCCTGCCATGTTCCGTGTACATCATACACCCCTCGAGCTTCTGGCGACATCGTGCGGCGGCCCACACACGTGCTAACTTCGATGACACCTGACTGCCATCTCAGCAGCACGAGAAAGACCGCGAACCATGGGCAACCGGACAACCATCGTCTCGACGATTCCGTTGGCGATGATTCTTTCCCTGGGCGGTTGCTCGCAGCCGGCGAGCGACGTTTCTGGAACGGGGGGCTCGTCGACCAACGCCAGCGGGGCGATCGCTACGGGTGGCGAAATGGGCACTGGCGGGGCGACGCTCGGCTCCGGAGGCGTCAGCGCCACAGGCGGTGCCTCGACCGCAGCCGGAGGCACGCCGGGCGGTGGAGAAACGTCGGCAAAAGCGGGCACAAGCGGTGCGAACGCGGATGCCGCGGCCGGCACGGGCGGACAAGCCGGCGGAACCGGCGCGGATGCCGGTGGCGCCACGGCAGACGCCGCCGACGGATCCACGGCGAATCGCGATCTCTCCCCCGACACGCGCGGCGGTACCGGAGGTGCGCCCGCAACCGGCGACGCCCCCGTCGAGGCCAAGCTTGCCGACGCGGGGACCACCGACGCGGCACCGAAAGACGCGCCCAGCGGCACCGATGCCAGCGACAAGATCGTCACCTTCCACAATGGCGTATTCTGGAACGACACGGCCGGCAAGCGCATCGAGGCACACGGCGGTGGCTTCTACAAGGAAGGCGACACCTGGTACTGGATCGGGGAGGACAAATCGGCAACCCCGGCCAATCCCAAGGCTTGGGTCAACGTGTATGCCTCCAAGGATCTGGTCACGTGGGAGTTCAGGAACTCCATCATCACCCGCAACACCTCCACCGAGCTCGCCGCCGCCGACCGGGTCATCGAACGCCCCAAGCTCATCTACAACGACACGACCAAGCAATACATCGTTTGGTTGCACTACGAGAACAGCAACTACAGCACGGCCTCGGCCGGGGTCTTCACCAGCCCGACCATCGACGGCAACTACACCTATGTAAAGGCGTGGAAGCCCCTCGGCAACATGTCGCGCGACTGCAACCTGTTCAAGGACGATGACGGCAAGGCGTACTTCATGTCCGCCGCCAACGAGAACGCGGACATGATGGTTTACGAGCTCACCTCCGACTATCTGGACGTCAAGCAGCTGACCATCAAGCTTTGGGCCGGCTCGATGCGCGAGGCGCCGGCCATGTTCAAGGCGGACGGCACCTACTTCATGATCAATTCGGCCGCAACCGGCTGGGATTCCAACCAGGCGAAGTACGCCACGGCCACCAACATCGCCGGGCCGTGGACCGGCCTGGCCAACATCGGGGATTCCACGACCTACGACACGCAATCGACCTACGTGATTCCCGTGGTGGGCAGCGAGGTCACCACGTACATCTACGCTGGCGATCGCTGGCAGGATCCGGACCTGCCCAGCTCCAAGTACATCTGGCTGCCACTCGTGGTGAAGGGTTCCAAGCTGGGCATGGACTACTACAAGGACTGGTCGCTCAACCTGACGACCGGGCGCTGGTCGGGTGGCAACGGCAACTACGTGCCGCAGGATGCCTGGAAGCTGGTCAGCGTCGACAGCGAGGAGACCTCCGCCGAGGACGGATACGCCATCAACGCATTCGACGGGCTGTCGTCCACATTCTGGCATTCCCAGTACACGGGTGGCTCCGCGCCCCTGCCCCACGAAATCCAGATCGACCTCGGCGCCACGTACAACCTGACCGGCATGAGCGAGCTGACACGCCAGGATGGCAACGACAACGGCGTGGTCGGACAGTACGAGTTTTACGCGAGCACGGACTCCTCCAACTGGGGCGCTGCCGTCTCATCAGGTGCGTTCGCGTCCGATCACACCGAGAAGGTCGTGAGCTTTCCAAGCAAGGCCGCCCGCTACGTCCGCTTCCGGGCGCTCTCCGAGATCCAAGGCAAGGTCTACACCGCGGTCGCCGAGCTGAACGTCATCGGCACCCCGCAGTAGCCAGCCTCACGCCGGCCGAAGCTCTTCGCAGGCGCGGGCGATGGCGTCGGGCAGATCGGCCGCCATGAGGTGGCTGGCGCCGAGAGTCTGCGTGGCGACCTCGGCGGCCATCCCGTGCACGAAGACGCCGACACAGGCGGCGTCGGTGGCGTCGAGGCCCTGGGCGAGCAAGGCCGCGATCGCGCCACCAAGCACGTCGCCGCTGCCCGCGGTGCCCAGCGCGGGGTTGGCGGTGGGGTTGACGAAAGCCGTGCCATCGGGCGTGGCGATGATGGTGCGCGCACCCTTGAGCACGACCACGGCAGCGGTATCGGCCGCGAGCCTGCGCGCAAACCCAAGGCGGTCTTTCTGAATCTCGGCGGTCGTGCAGCCGCAAAGCCGCGCCATCTCGCCGGGATGAGGCGTGAGCACGCGTGGAGACTTGGCCTTGGACGAGAAGTTCGCGACATTCTTGCCAAGAAGGTTGAGCCCGTCTGCGTCCACCACCATGGGCAGGGCAAGCTCCTCGACCAGTCGACGAACGAGCGCGGCCATGGCGTCGTCGGTGGGAATGCCGGGCCCCAGCACTGCTGCCTCCATGCGCGAAGCCAGGCTGGTCAATCTGGCGAAGCTGTCGCTGGCGGCCGTCTCTCCATCACTGTAGCGGTCCGTCATCTCGCCCAGCACCTTGGCGTCGAGCGCCGCCTGACCCGCGGCCGTGGATGCGATGGTCACCAACCCGGCGCCGGCGCGCAACCCGGCCCGTGCCGCCAGCAAGGCCGCGCCTGTCTTTCCGGCGGAGCCCGCGATGACCAGCAGGTGTCCCGCGCTGCCCTTGTGGCCGCTGCGGCCACGCACGGGCAACT
>Ga0210133_1000250_pt1 | contig 21051 bp, 18 predicted proteins | sample Joice_ThreeSqC_D_2_FD_184874 | JGI IMG/M metagenome (GOLD analysis project Ga0210133, IMG submission 184874) | Wetland microbial communities from San Francisco Bay, California, USA, that impact long-term carbon sequestration - Joice_ThreeSqC_D1... | ecosystem: Environmental > Aquatic > Marine >...
ATTTGCTGGCGGGGATTGTCATTGGGCCCTTTACGCCAGGGTTCGTAGCCCATGGCGTCATCGCGAAGCAATTTGCGGAGCTCGGTGTGATCTTGCTCATGTTCGGAGTCGGTTTGCATCTGAATCTGAAGGAGCTGCTCGCGGTTCGCCGGGTGGCGGTTCCAGGAGCACTGGGGGCGATAGCGATCGCGACGTTCGCAGGAAGTGCGCTGATACTGAACCTCACCGACTGGTCGCCGGTCGCTGCCGTCGTCTATGGTCTGTCCATTTCGATCGCGAGCACGGTCGTGGTGCTGCGTGTTCTGGCAGATCAAGACAATCTGCACACGTTGACCGGGCACGTAGCCGTGGGCTGGCTGTTGGTCGAAGATCTGCTCACGGTGGTCGTCTTGGTCCTGCTTCCCGTGCTGGTCGGGCATCATGGGCATGCCGGACCCGGCGCAATTGCCGCGTCGGTGGGCCTGGCGCTGGCCAAGATTGCCGTGCTGGTGGCGTTCACGCTGATCGTGGGCAAGAAATTGATTCCCAAGATCCTCGGCTACGTGGCGCGTCTCCGCTCCAGAGAGCTCTTCACGTTGACGGTCTTGGTGCTTGCCCTCGGTATTGCCGTCGGTTCGGCCGAGTTCTTCGGGGTTTCGATGGCCCTCGGCGCATTCTTGGCAGGCTTGGTCGTGGGCCAATCCGAGTTCAGCACCCGCGCCGCATCCGAAGCGCTTCCGATGCGAGACGCCTTTGCGGTCCTATTCTTCGTGTCGATGGGGATGCTTCTCGACCCCTCACGCTTGGCGCCGAACGCAGGCTTGATAGCGACAACTCTTGTGGTCGTCGTCGTGGCAAAACCGCTGGTTGCGTTCTTGATGATGCTGTGGCTGCGACGCGGACCGAAGATGGCGCTCGAAGTAGCTGCATCGCTTGCACAGATAGGGGAGTTCTCGTTGATCGTTGCAGGACTCGGCCACGCGCTCCATGTGCTTCCGCAACGAGCAATCCAGATCCTGGTGGCTACTTCCATCGTGTCCATTACCATCAATCCGTTGCTCTCGAGGCTCACGGGTCCGGTTGCCGGGTGGCTCTCGTCGCGAGGACGGTCGAGAGCGACTGGGCCCGAGGCCTCCGGCGGTTTGAGTGACCCGGAGCATCGAGCCATTGTGGTCGGGTACGGCCCAATCGGATGTACGCTGGCGAGATTGCTCAAGGAAAATGGTCTCGAGCCAACCATCATCGAACTCAACCACGATACCGTCAATCGGTTGGCACGCGAAGGCCTGACCGCCATCTACGGTGATGCGACCCAACGTGAGGTATTGGAGCGCGCCGGGGTTCGTACGGCAGGGAGCCTGGTGTTCGCTGCCTCCGGCTCGCCTAAGGGCGTCGTCAAGCAGGCGCGTGACTTGAATCCACAACTATTGGTCTTGACCCGAGCAACCTACCTTCGCGAAGTGCCAGCGCTCAGAGGTGCCGGCGCCGAGGTCGTGGTGTCTGCAGAGATCGAGGTAGCGCTGGCAATGACGGAACACCTGCTCACGCGTCTCGGGGCCACTGCGGACCAGCTCGATCGCGCCCGCGATCGAGTGCGGTCGGACCTTCAGACCTAGCAGCCATCACGGCCATCGCCGAGCGGCCTCGGAATACACCGTTACTCGTCCAACCGAGCGTCTGGGACTGGGGGTTCCGGGTGGTGTGGCGCGCATGCCAACTGCCCCTCCCCGTTCGGCCCACGTCGACAGTCGCCGTCGATCGTGCGATCCCCGAGTACCACGCTGCACGTATCCCCTTCGCTCGACTCCGCGCAGGCGACGAATGCCTCCTTCGGCGGCTCGCGCGGCGGCAGCCGTGTCGTTGGCGCGCATGCCAACTGCCCCTCCCCGTTCGGCCCACGTCGACAGTCGCCGTCGATGGTGCGATCCCCGAGTACCACGCTGCACGTATCCCCTTCGCTCGACTCCGCACAGGCGGCGAACGCCTCCTTCGGCGGCTCGCGCGGCGGCGGTGGTCCATCTGGATCGGTGAGAGTTTGCTCGATATTGCCGGTTGTTTCGCTTTCGCCAGCCTGCTTGGCGTTGCAGGCGCAGGCCACGAGCCCGAAGACCAGCATGGAAAAAAGATCGAACTTTGGCATTGGTTCTCCCGTGGTGTCGCACATACGACAGCCGAGCGTTGCCGAGTGCTAGTTGACACGCGCCATTGCCGATCGATTCCTCCTTCGCCCACTGCCGGGCTCCACCGAACGTGCCACTAGCGATCGGGGGGTGGACCGAACGGTGCTCCGAATGCGGGCGATCCCTTGGGATGCATTCCGGGATGCGAAGGTGCCGACGGCGGCATTCCAGGCAGTGGCGGAGGCGGTTTCTGTGCATTGCGCTCGTCGAACAGCCGACGTTGTTCGTCAGTCAAGATCACACGAACCTCCGCCTCGGTCTTCTCCGTAATGGCGCGCACCTTGGGATAGGTTTGCTGAAGGATGGCGTCGAGCTCGGGGCGATGCCTTTCGAAAATAGCGCGTACCTGCCGCAGCTGACCCGCCGAGAGCTGGAGCTCGTCCAGAGCCCGTGGACCCAGCATTGGCCGAAGCGGGCCTGGTGGTGGACCCGCTGCACCCCACCGATAGAGCCCGGCGCCGGCTACGGCACCCACCGCGAACATCGCCACCAGCAGCAATGCCGTCTGCAGTCGAACCATCCGTGTTTTTCTTTCAGTCGCGGTCATAGCGCTCTCCGAAAACTTGCCAGATGGCCGAAGTGGCGGGGCGTTCATCGGTCATGGCCCATCGAGCCAGCACGAATGCGGGATCAGCAGCGCTGTTGTGAGCCGTGGCAGTCCTTTGCGCGACCGACAAAGCCCCGGCCCAGACCACGAGCGCGAACGCCGCTGCTATTGCCAGCGCAGGCACAGTCCAAGCCACGAGCTGATGGGCCACGGACATCCGCCTGCAATGTGCCGCTCTAGCTTGCTCGACAACTTCGTCGATCAGTTGCTTCCAGCGCTCTGGTTCGCGTGAAGGATCCAGGCTGGATAGGTCGATGGGGCTGTCATCCATGGTCAACCTCCTCGATCAATGGCTCACTCAATTGGCGACGGAGTTCACGTCGTGCCAAAAACAGATGTTGCCGGGACATGGGCTCTGAAATCTCCAAGGCCAGAGCAATCTCTCCGTGGGTCCAGCCTTCCAGATCGTGAAGCAACACCACCTCGCGCCGGACCGGGGTGAGCGCATTCAGGGCACGTAGCAATGGCACGCGCTCGCCCATGGGACCTCGGGCGGAGTCCTCCAAAATTGGTTCTAGCGGGATACAATGGTTCGGCACCTCACGTAGACGTCGGCGGTCGAGCCAGTTGAGAGCTTGGTTGCGCACGATCTGTAGCAGCCACCCGCCGAAACGCGCAGGTTCCCGACAGCTTTCGAGGCGCTCGAAGGCCCGGAGCATGGCATCCTGGGCAACGTCCTCGGCGTCTGCCGGACGGCCCACCGTCGCGAGAGCCACCGAGTACGCCGCTCGCAAATAGGCCTTTGCCAGGGCTTCGAAGGCCGGCGAATCACCACGCTTCGCCTGCTCGACGAGAGAGGCAATTTGGTGGTCATCTAGCACTTGACGTCCTTGTAAAGGACAGCCTACCGGAACCTGCCGTTATAGCCACTCCGACGATAATGCGGCAAGAGGCCATCTGGCCGCGGAACCCGTCCGGCCGCTTCGGCATTGCCTAACGGATTGCGCACGCCATCGGTCGTCATTCCGAGTACGCAGACGCCACTCCGTCCGGCCCTAACGCGTGGGCCCTGTTCCGGGAACTCGAAGGGCGATTCTCGTGAAGCCAGGCTATCGTTACCTTTTCGCAGTCATACTCACCTTGCTGGCTTCGTGGGGCACCCACAAAGACGACGCTGCTGGTACCGGAGGCAGTACTGGTGACGGTTCCAGCTCCGCCGGAGCGGGCGTCGCCTCAGCCGGCGATATCGTTGTTCCTTACCTAGCTTGGAGCTGGAATACCGAGAGCGAGCCCGATCTTTCCCGGGACGCAGTCACTGAGATCGCCGTCATTTTCGATGGTGACGTCGATGATGGCAGTGGCACCGCTATCGTCGTCGGCGATGGCAGCATCACCATTGCCCGGTCGGCTTCCCTGAGCCATTCGGCAGATTTGACCGACGGCCAGGTGCTGCTCGGTACTGCCAACGAGGGGCTGGTGCGACTCGTCTTTGATGGCGCCCACGACGCCATGCATCGTGATGGCTCAGTAACAATTCAATACCCCAGTGTCAATATTTCGGCGAGCTACGAAGGAAATGCCAAGCGCTATTTTTCTCTCGCCTTTTCTTCGCCGGACCCATAGCCCTTCACGGCGTTGTTACGACAATCGGTCCTACTGACAGGGCACCTTGCCCTCGGCCAGAACCGAATCAAAGTCGAGACCGAGTGGCGAGTTGAAGGGTACCGCACCGTGTTTGCCCGCAGTGGCCGAGACGTAATCGATGAGCTCTTGGCCGGCGGGGTGCTCCTCGGCAGCAATCACGTCCCGCGACTGCTGCGAATAGTCCAGAGACAGATCAGGCACCGACCCAGACGCTGGTGTTAGCGTGGCCATGGTCGAATCGTCGATATTGCATGCGCCATCCGAGAACCAGAGCTTGGTACCCTCACCGCGATAGCTGCCGCCATCGATATCCCGAATGAGGTTGGCGCTGAGCTCCGCGAGCGAGTCTTCCACGGTCGATTTCTCCTGAAGGCTTTGATTGACAACGAGCGCGTTGTCCTGCCACAGGACCTGGGCACCGACGCGAATGCTCAACACGTCCTTGCGATAATTGACGAACACGTTGTTCCACATGTGCGAGGTACCTCGCCGAATCAGCGGAACACGCCGACCGGTATTGCCGAGAGTCAAGTAGTAGTCATCGGTAGTCACGAACGCGTTGTCGTGCATCGTGGTGGTAATCTGGGCATTGATCTCCCGGCTGTCGCTCGAACCATGCAGCGTCGCCCGCACCACGTTCTTGACCAAATTGAAGCTCATGGTGATGTTGTACGCTCCTACCTTGACATCGAACGCCGAATCGCCGGTAAGATCGAAGTCGTTTTTGTGGATCCAGATATCGTGAGACGCCCCCGTCGAACGAATCATGTCAGGATCGAGCTGGTGGTCCTCCACGTGACCCGCGCCCTTGAAACTCAGGTGGGTCATGATCACACTCGAGGAGGTTTGAGTTGGCTCCCCCGAGCTGTCGGCACCAATCGCGAAGCCACTGAATACGAAATAGGCCTCGCTCATCCGGCCATCGAGCGTCTTGTTGGACCCAATCACGGGATTCCTGATGGGTAGATTGGAGTCGTTCAGGGCAACGTTGAAGAATTGGTCCAAACAGTCCGCCGAGTTCGTGTAGCCCCGATTCTGGCACCACAGGTGGTAGTCGAGACATTCGGCCTCGGTGCCAGAAAGCGCGCCGAGCACCGATGAATCACTGCAGAAAAGCCGGTACATTCCGACTTCGTACGCGTCCGCGAAATCCTTCTTGTCAAAGACAATCCATGCATGGTCGTCACCGGAAAGGGCGTCGGCAAGCTGCTCTTCCACTGACGGCGGACCGCTCTTGGTGATGACCACCAACTTGCTGCCTCCGTTGGGGTCGTAGCCGCCCATGGCACTTTCACCGTAGCCCACCGGTCGGCCCAGAGTCTGCCATAGGCACTCGACGATCTCCTGATCCGTCTGCAACGAACTCTCGCGCCAATTGACGTTCGGGTCCGTCACAAGCTCCGTGCATCCAGCGTTGGGGTTGACCACCGCCCCACCCGCACCGTAGGCGCCGCCGGAGGTTGCACCGCCGGCAGCGTCAGTTCCTCCGCTCTCAACAGCGCCCCCGGCCTCGGTAGCGCCCCCCGCCGTCGAAGTGCCCCCAACCGGAGCAGTGCCGCCCGCAGCAACGCTGCCGCCCATGGCCGACGCGCCGCCTTGCGCGCTGTCGCCACCAACGGTTCCATTGCCTCCGACGGATGCCCCACCGCCCGCTGCAGACAATCCACCGGCGCCGGGCGCACCACCTGAAACCGCCACACCGCCGATGCTCGGACCCACGCCAGCCGAACCGGAGATTCCACCGGAACCAGCCCCAAACGCACCACCGGACGCCGCGACAAATCCACTTGCACCGGCTGCAGCGCCGCCCGCAGCACTGCCCCCCAAACCATTTTCCTCCCCAATGTCCGAGGAGCCATTCGGTGAGCCGGAATTTTCGGACGAACCGCAGCCAACCACGGCCACTGCGGCGGCACAGACGAGAACCCGCAATAGATCGTTCATCGGATCGTTGACTGAATGCACGGCGCGAGCCGATCGATCACGACAATTTGCCGTTGACCCAGAAATGCGCACGCGCTCCGCCACCCCGGTGCAACGTCCGCCCTGGGTGCGACTAGTTTCCTTGGCGCCCGACGGCTACCTGATCGCCTGAACCGCGTCCTCGGCCGGCCAGACAGGAACAGGAAAGGGCCTCGCGGGCCTGGCGAACAGATACCCCTGAAGCAGGTCGCATCCAAGACGCCGGAGCTGATCGAATTCCGCCCAGGTCTCGACCCCTTCGGCGATGACCAGCATCCCCATTTCCTGGCACAACTTGGTCATCGATGCGACCAGCTTCTGCTTGGTGAAGTTGGAGTCGATATCCCTCACCAGCGACATGTCGAGCTTGACCACCTCGGGTTCGAGCAGCGCAAAACTGCTCAACCCCGCGTACCCAGCGCCAAGGTCGTCCACCGCGATGCGAAAACCAAGCTCGCGAAGCGCGGCGACCCGCTCCCGCGTGCTGTTGATGTCGGATAGCGCGGCCCGCTCGGTAATCTCGAGCACAACGCGATCTGCGATTTTGGCTAGCGAACTGGTCCGATCAATCAAGTTCTCATCGAACAGGTCCTGGGGATGTAGGTTGACGAGCAAGCAGCATTGGTCATCTCGCTCGAGGATTGGGCCAAGTGACCGTTCCCGCACAACCGACCCCAGACGTGAGAGCTCGCCCAGGCGCTCCGCAGCGTCGAGGACTTCGGCCGGACCGGGCAGCGACGGCTCATTGGAGCGGAGCAGTGCCTCGTACCCGAACACGGTCCTATCAGACATACGCACCACGGGTTGATACGCCATCCATAGGCTCGAAAGGGCACGCTCGAAGTTGGCTTCGAGCCCCGCGCGGTCAGCGGCCATCTGACCTCGACCAGAGATCTCCAGCGCCTCGCGTTTGGCCTGCGCCAGCCGGTACAGGCGAGCCGCACGCTCAGTGGTACTGGATAATTCATCCGGGCTGACAGGTTTGGTCAAGTAGCTGAACGCGCCATATTCGATGGCTTGCTGGGCGATGGTAAAATCCATGAGGCCCGTGAGCAGAATGACGGGCAGATCTGGATCATGCTGCCGGACCGCACGAAGCAGGTCCAACCCCGACATGGTGGGCATGGCAACGTCGCTCACCACGACGGAAATCCCTCCCCGGGCAACAGCCGACACCGCTTCAGGAGCGGTCTGGCATGCCAGGACGCGATATCCGTCCCTTTCGAGCAGTCGGGTATGCGCGCGCAAGATTGCAGGTTCGTCGTCAACCAAAACGACCATCGTGGCCGTCCGCCGCGACCCCGATACTCGCTCCGCTTCCGCTACCGTCCGAGAGGACATGAATAATTCCACTTTAGGATACGGCCCTTCGAAATCCCCGGGCAAGGGGATTCGAACACCCTCGAGCACCCTTGGGTGCGCCATCGAGGCGGCACACCCGAGGACATAATACCCAATATCAACATGATACCGGGTAATTTATGTTTCGGTTCGATGACATGCGGACGCTCAAATCCGCTCTTACGACAATATCGATAGGCACGAACTTGGCTAGCCGTCGGTCCAGACGCACCGAACGTCAGCAAACACTCATCGTGGTCGACCTTACACTGTGACGGTGTTCTCACCAGTCGACCCGTACGCAAGGCAGGCAAATGGGCAGTGGCGAACCCACAAAGGGTGGCCTGCTCACTCAGGAACTTTCCACTGTGCTTTCGCAACGGAGGTCCGCGTCGGGATGAACCATGACCAAAACTGCAATTACTCGGACACGTCCCGTCGGCGTGGCACCGCCGTCTTCTCGAGGAATTGCAGTTACCACTTCAACAGGCACATTTGGAATGGCCCGAAACTTGACGGGAGCACAAAATGTGAAAAAGACTGCGTTCTCGTTTGCAGGGTGCGGACGATATTGAAGATCAGGCCACGAGCGGCCTTTTCTGGTGGTACGAGACGACGAGGGCGGACGCGATGTCCGAGAACATCAAGCCCGAGAGAGACGGACAGCCGACTGGGCACCCGGCGGCCGATGACCGCGATTCGATTCAATCGAGGGTCTTGCCTGCTTCCGTGCTCGTGGTGGGCGACGACGAGCACCTGAGAGATGGTTATCGTCGAGTGCTCACGAAAGCGGGCTTTGGAACGCTCGCATTGCCCAGTGTCGAGGCGGCTCTGGCCCAGTTCCGCGACGGGCAACCATTCGACGTCATCGTCTCCGACATCGCCATGCCGGGAACGGACGGAATCTCCCTATTGCGCCAAATCAGAGAGCACGACCAGGATATTCCGGTGATACTCGTGACGGGCAATCCGAGCCTCACGTCGGCGATAGACGCAGTGCGATTTGGAGATTTCCGGTACCTGGTCAAGCCAGTGTCTCCCACCACCCTGATCGCATCGGTGCGCGACGCCATCCAGCTTCATCGCTTGGCGCGCCTCAAGTGCGAGGCCCTCAAGCTGCTCTCTTTCGATTGCGAGCAGCTGGGCGATCGAGCGAGTCTAGAGACTCACTTCCGGATCGCCCTGGAGCGGCTCTGGATCGCATTTCAGCCCATTGTCTCGTGGCGCAGCGGCAGCATCGTGGCTTACGAGGCTCTGGTCCGGTGCGCCGAGTGCCAACTCGGCAGTCCAACCCTGCTTTTCGGTGCCGCAGAGCGGCTCGGACGGGTTCAGGATCTGGGCCGGGCCGTCCGCAGACTCGTCGCCGAACGTGTCTCCCAGGCCCCCTTGGGCACCTGGATTTTCGTAAACGTGCACCCAACGGATTTTCAAGATCCCGATCTCGCAAGCCCCGACGGACACCTGACCCCCTATGCTCACCGAGTCGTGCTCGAAGTGACTGAGCGGCGAACCCTCGATCTTGTCCAAGATATGGGAGAGCGGGCCATGCAGCTTCGCGATCTCGGCTATCGAATTTCGGTCGACGATCTGGGTGTCGGCTACGCTGGTCTGGCAAGCTTCGCCGTTCTGGAACCCGACTTCGTCAAGTTGGACGCGGCTCTGATTCGTGACATCAACACTTCCAAACGAAAGCAAAGCCTGGTCCAATCGCTGATTTCAATGTGCGGACGCGAGCTTGGAATGTTGGTCATCTGTGAGGGCGTCGAGACCGAGGTCGAGCGCGACGTGTTGGAGTCGTTGGGCGCTGACCTGATGCAGGGATATCTATTCGGACGTCCGGTCGATGAGTTTGCGCAGGTCGCAGTCTCCCCGAAGGACACGCAGGACTAGCTGGGACTTCCCATCCCGAAGGCCGGGCGAGTTCACCGACGCAGGGGTTCCCCGCGCTCTCGGGTCATCTCGACCATGGTCGGCGCGAACCCCAGGTCAGCGGCTAGGCGTTGGGCCGCTTGGTTCTGCACCATGGCTCTCAACAAGACGCGCGGTGCACCGAGAGCTTCGAGTTCATCGATCATCGCAAGCGCAAGTGCTCGCCCCACCCCTCGCCGACGCGCGGACTCGGCGACGCACAGATCGTGGAAGGCACCATGACGATCAACCAGTACGCTCCAGTCCCGTTCTTCGATGGCGCCGTAGGCGTATCCGACGACGGCTCCGTCGAACTCGGCGACCAGTACCACTGCCTTGGGACGATCCAGCTCCTTGTTCAGCCACCAAGCGTAACCGTGCTCGATATCGTCTAGCACGAAGAAGCGATTCGGGTTGGTAGCGTGATGCAGGCGCACGATCTGAGCACCAAGCGCCGCGGCGTCAGGGACGTCGCCCTTAGTCGCTCTGCGAATAATCGCGTCTCGCACCAAGTGCGGTATACCACGCGACCGCTCGAGCAAAGTCGCTGCGACCGCAGGCGCCTCGGTGGCTCTGGCGACCGCGGTCGAACACATCGCTTCGGCCCAAAAACCAATCGCATCCGACCGGCTGAATCTCGACTCCCGACTGCCCTGCCACCCCGGACCGCGGCGCGATTAAGCCGGACCTTCGGCTTGCTAAACCGCTTTAGCCATTGTATGTTCCCGGCGGTTTTACGGCAGGCGCGTCGCACCGTCCGCATGCCGCATCGAGAAGGTGGAGGTTCTTCATGGCATCGTTGCAACTTGGTCGGATGATCCCGGTTTTGGCGGCACTCTCGCTCCTCGGACTGGCTGCGTGCTCGGAAGGCACCGATTCCGCAGATAACAACAACGGCGGAACGAGTGGATCGGAAGGCGGGGCGAGCAATGCCGGGACGAGTTCGCAAGCGGGCAACACCTCGACGACCCAAACCTTCCACCCGCTGTTTACCTTCGACATCAACAAGGAAGGCGTGATGCCGGGCGACACCTCGACGGACCCGTCGAATCTGACCGCTTCGTCTACGACCACCTGGGACGGCACGGACGGAATCAGCCTTCCGCAGGATTCGCCGCAAGGATCGCTGAAGGTGGAAATTCCATTTACCGACTACGGACAAGGTGCCACCTTCGAGTTCCATTTCGATACCCCGCAGGATTTCAGCGGAACGACACTCACGATCTTCGCCAAGCTAGATTCCGGATTCACGCCGGACCCGAGCTCCCCGGGAGGCATCATTTTCTTCGCCAAGAGCGGGACCGACTGGATCTGGGGCGAGCGCGATTGGGCAAACATGTCGGCGACGGATATGGGCGATTGGCAGGAGTTCAAGTGGCCCGTCGATCAGCCAGGGACCGGTTCTGTCGACGGCTTCGATCCGAGCGAGATCCAGGGCATTGGGTTCAAGTTCGACACCGGCAGCGGCCTCAACGCGAGCAGTCCCCCGACCGCGGCGGTGTTCCACGTCGACTCCATCGGCTACTACGAGTAGTCGCTTCGGGGCAGTTGCATTCGAGGGCGGCGTTTGCACCGTGCAGACGTCGCCCTTGGCGTGTGTTAGATGTCCTATCGGATGGTCGCGAGGCGAACACGTGAGACGCAGGCCCACTATCAAGGACGTCGCTCAGCGAGCAGGTGTCTCGACTGCGACGGTCTCGTTCGTCCTCAATGATCGAGCAGGACAAGCCATCAGTCTTCAGGTGAAGAAACGAGTGCTCGCCGCCGCGGAGGCCCTGCAATACCACCCCTCGGCCAACGCCGCGGGGCTAGCACGGCGCCGGACCCGCAATGTGGCCGTGGTCTTCTATCAGAAGGAGCAGCTGATCGCGAATCAGTTCTACTCCTACGTGATTCAGGGGGCCATCAAAGAGGCGATGCAGCGCGAATACAACCTGCTCTTCTCGTACGTCAGCCGAGAATATCGCGATCATACCGATTTGCCCAAGGTGGTGCGAGAAGGCAACGCGGAAGGAATCATCTTCGTTCAGCGGTTGTCGCCGGCAATGGTCGCCGATATTCAATCTCGAGGCGTGCCCGTAGTCGCGATCGATCACTATCCGGTTACCCCGGGTATTGGGAGCCTGCAGCTCGACAATCGACGCGGCGGGGCGCTTGCAGCCGAACACCTACTGGAGCTCGGTCACCAACGGATTGCCATGGTCCTCGGCGCCGAGACCCGACCGAGCATCATGGAGCGTGCCGAAGGCTTCTTTTCGGCTCTCGCCAGTCGCGGGCTCGAGCTGCCGAGAAAGACAGCGGGCGTGCACTCCAAGAATTTCTCGTTTCACGGCGGCTATCAAGCGGCACTTAGCGCCCTGTCGAAGCGAAACCGCCCGACCGCCCTTTTTTGCGCCAACGACGAGATGGCCGCTGGAGTGCTCAGGGCAGCACGCGAGGCTGGCGTTCGAGTTCCCGATCAGCTCAGCGTGGTCGGATTCGACGATATCGCGATGAGCGATTACACTGATCCCCCGCTGACAACCATCGGTGGGAACAAGGAGCGGTTGGGAAGTCGCGCGGTGGCCCGCCTCTTGGATCTGGTCGAGCGCAAGAGCGCCCCAGAATTTCGCGAGGACGTTGGCGTCGACTTGGTGCTTCGCCGGTCCACAGCACCACCCACGAAAGGCTGATCCGGGGGGCTCGAGGGGTAGCTCAGCCGGCTTCGCAGGCCGCGATCAACCGCGAGAGGCTGGTCGTTGCCACGCATTGGACCGTGTCAGCTCCGCCGTAATAGATCTTGACCTCGCCGTTGTCTTCGACGACCGCTCCACTCGAAAATACGACGCTCGGCGTCTGTCCCACCAACTCGTAGCTGGTTTCTGGCTCCAGGATGGCCTGCTCGGCGCGGGCGACGACGCGGCTCGGATCATCGAGGTCCAGCAAGCATACGCCCAGCTGATAGACGTAATGAGCGCGGCATTGGGTCCGTACGCCGTGAAATATCACTAACCACCCTTGGGGTGTCTCGATGGGAACCGCGCCGGGTCCGATCTTGGTCCAAGCCCAACGCACGGCTTGGTTGCGCAGCACGCAGCGCGCCCTTCCCCAATAGACGAGATCTGGTGAGTACGAGATCCAGATATCGCCGAAATTGCCGTCGGAGTTCGGCCGATCGAGCCGCGCATATAGCCCCCCGATCTTCCGCGGAAAGAGGACCCCATTGCGATTGTCGGTCTCTGAGATGAATCCCAGCCACTCGAACTGGTCGAAATCATGGGTCCGGAGCAGACTGAGGCGGCAGCCGTGGCCGCTATGGGCAGCGTGCACCAAGTAGAAGCTACCCTCCAGCTCGGTGATGCGCGGGTCGTAAATCATGCCCGCTGTATATTCGGCGAACTCGGGATCCTGCTCGGGCAATGCCACAGCATGGGGCCTGGGGACGAATCGGTACCCGTCTTCGCTATCGGCAATCCAAATGTGGTTTCGGAGTGCGCGGTCCTCGACGCGGCACGCCATCAGATACTGACCCTGCCGTTTGATCACGCCCGAGTTGAACACTCGCACAATCCCAGATCTTGCCGGAAAGTCACTGCCTCGCAAGATGGGGTTGTTCGCGTAGCGTTCGACCCAAGGCCCGCCTGCGGCCGCGACCGAAGGCGGTGTCACTGGGGTTTGGCCTTGTAGAAGCCCCAGTCGTCGACCCAGAAATCCCAGTCGCCGATGTCGAAATACAAGTTGAGCTGCAGTATCGCCGGAAGATCGATACCCGGCGAGGGTACCCCATAGGCACGCTGTTTCATGTTCGCAAACGGCACCAGAAACAGGCGCCACTCCGTCTGCAGACCGATGGCGGATCCGAAGCGATCACACTTCTCAGTGTCTACGGCGGAATCCGCGCAGTAGCCCTGCCCTTCCATGGTGTACTTGTCGGATACGGCAATGAAGAGCGCCCGCCCCTCACTATCCGGTTCACGTCGCGCCCACAGGGCAATCCCTTCCCAACCCTCGGCCTGGGCATCGTACGGAGGCTGGAACGTATAAGCGACGTTGCCGCCCCAGATAGCAAGATCCGAAGCCTGAATGTGAAATGCCGTCTCGCTGTGGCCGCAGAGCGGCTCGTCCAGTTTCTCCCTCTGCGAAAGCAGAGTGCCGGACCCATCGTCGCCGACCCACCACCCCGAAGGCGGCGCTGACTCGAAATCTACCTGAGGCGAGAGATCAGTCTTGGACGCAACGGTGCAAGGGTTGGTGGACCCCGGGTTCATTTCGGAGTCTGCGACCAGACGGCCTCGGTCCTCGCCCCCGCAGCCGGCAATGGCTACCACGACGGTCATGGCTCCGAGCGCTGCCGCGCGGCTATACCAACCAGTGCTCGACTTCGGGCGCGACATCTTTCACCACCACATGCTGGCCGTCAGCGAGACGACATTGGCATCGGGCTCGACGGTCGGGTCTGGGACCGGGGGGTACCCCTCGCGTACGACCACGCCAGAACCATTGAAGTAGTGCGAGTATTGTAGCGCGACCTGATCGCGCGACTGGTAGTCGCTGCGGAAGATGACGCGTCCGGTCGCGATCGAATGGATTTGGCTGGCGTCTTCGGTATCTGAGTGCACACGGTCGTAGCGCCCCCCGAAGGCAAACCAGCTGAGCGGCGCATAGGTACCTTCCAGCCCGTACTTGAGTTTGTTCACACCGTTGTACGCGGCGACCGGCGTATTGACGTGGGTGAACATGCCGAAGGCTCCGAGCACCACGTCTGGACCGCGACCGTCGAAGGGGTACGGGTAGCGAAGCAGATTGCCAAGGCTCAGGTTGTACTCGGCACCGACCGTGGTGAGCTTTCCGGTGCCCCCGCTCTCGGTTCCGCCGAAGTACTGTTCCATCAATCCAGGACCACCGGGCGCGTTGAGCACTCGAATGACTGACGAAACTCCCCGAGCTTCATCGGCACGAGTATGCGCCAGCGCGGTGTAGAAGTGCCCGAAGCGCCCCATGGAAAATCGCAATTCCGAGCCGTAAACAGCGATGTCACCATCTGGCTGGGTGGTAGTGGCTGCGCGATCGTCCTGGACGAATGCGTCGATGAAGTGCAGCCCAAGCATGATCTTTCGGTCGAGCTCGATGCCGCCATGAACGTGCGCCGCAAAGCTGGTGCCGGTATTGCCATCGGCAAATCCATTCCAACCAGCGGGCTCCACACCCACCGGAGCCTTGGTCAGCTGACCCATGAATCCGGCTTCGGCGATGTAGCGGAGCCGGCCAGTGTCGAAGCGCGCGGTCGCGGTCGCTCCCATTCCGCCCAGGCGGGCGATGACCGGGGTTCCGTAGCGACCGAGGTCGTATTCGCCCATCATGCCGTAGCGGTTGGCAAATCCGCCGACATCCAAGGAGATATCCAGCTTCTTCTGCTTGGCCAGGGCGAACGTCATGAAGGCATCGTTGATCCCGAGCTGATCCGGCGGATTGAAAAATCCGTTGGCCTCGCTGACCGAGCGCGCAGCCACTATCACCGTGGCCGTCACGAATGAATTGCCGTACGAGAAATTGAGTTGAGTCCATGGGCTCTGATAGAGCGCCGTGTACTCGAAGGTTTCGAGGTCGCCCGGGATTCGTGGAGGTCCGTGCAGGACTATCTTCTTCTGACCGACGTAGGCCTTGTCGCGCGTAGCAATGCCCACCCGCAACGGTAGCAACAGAAAGCCGTGGAAATCGAACCGCCAGTCCTCCGCTGCCGTTGAGGCCGCCCCGAAGGAAGGGGTAATTCCCCCCGGAAGCATCGCGGTCTGCGGGGCGCCGGGGGACAAGCCCATGGCGAGTTCGGCGTCATTTCGGTCCGCCAAGCTGGTTCCCGATTTTTCGAGCTTGGCAGGTTCCTTCGTCGATGATGCCGCGGTCGCGTCGACCGCGACGGTGGTGGAAGGAGTCGTGCCGGTGGAGGCCGCGGTAGCGGCGCTGGCCGGTGCGGCGGTGGCGGTCGCATTGACATTGCTGGCTGGTGTTGATGCTGCCTCGGAAGGCGGCACCGGCTCCGGCGAGGTCGTTGTCGCGGCCGCCGGCGGAGCTGTGGCCGCGGACGGCGCAGTCGGCGCCGTACCGCTGGCGGTATTGGCCGCTGCCGATGACTTGTCCGGCTTCGCCTCGGAAGGGGAGGCGGTAGCGGGTGTTTCTGCTGCAGCCGGACCGGTCGCCGGAGGCGCAGTCTGCTCGGGCGCGCTCAAGGCGGTCCGACTGGCTGCGGCCGCCAATAGTGCAGCCGAAATTGCGAGCCTTGCGTTCATCGGGGCGTAGTGTCTGCGGAGCGTAGGTTGCACGAGAGACCTCACCACCAAAGGGTGCCGTAAAGAGTGAGCAGGTGACGGTCCGGATTTCCGGACGGCACGATGACCAGCCGAGTATCGCCGTTGACGACAACATCGTCGCCGAGCACGTACCCGGCATATTGCAGCGTCAAGGTTTCGCGAGCAGTCCAGTTGGAGCGGAATACGAGCTTCGGAGACAGAACCAGGAAGGACTGCGAGGAGTGATCCAAATTGGGCATGACATGGTCGGCGCGCCCAGACAGGACCAACCAGGACAATGGACTGTAGGCCAGCTCAGTACCGTATTTGAGCATGCGCCGCCCGTCGAACAGCGGTGAGTCGCTCTCGGTATCTCCGTAGATACCGAAGACGCTCACCTGCAAGTCCGGGCCATCTCCATAGAACTCGTAAGGGTACCGAAGCAGCGTCCCCAAGCTCACCGAATACTGAGCCCCCAAGAGAGTTAGCGCGCCGTTGCCATTGCTGCCGTAACCCCAAAAATGCTCGATGATCTCCTTGCCAGCTCCCGAATTGAGCACGGACACCAAACTAGAAAGCGTATTGGTGTCTCGACCGACGACTCTCGCAAGGCCACCGTAGAAATAGCCGAACCTCTTGGCGTCGATGCGAAGGTCAGCCCCTTTGACCGAAATCCAACCGTCCCGATAGGCCAGCGACTCGTCCCGCGGAGTTGCAGGATCGTCCCTGCCCTCACTGCGGTCGTCCTGGCTCCAGGATCGAATATAGTGAACGGTCGGTTCGAGTCCCGCATAGCTGATCCCAAAGTGACCGTGGGCAGCCATCGTGAATCCCTGCAATGGCTGCGGATATTCGTTGCCGGCGTTGGGGACCAGTCCCACGGGAACTCGGTTGATGTCTCCCTTGAGCCCGCCTTCGATGCGTGCCGTCCAGTCTCCCTCGAAGGGCAGCTCGACCGAAACCGTCGATCCAATGCCTCGAACCGCTCCTATGAGCGAGACGGCGTAGGCACCGGTCGTCCAGTGTGACATGGCGCCGTATCGATCGGTGAAGGCTCCGGTCGTGATTTGAAGGCCTACTGGTGCCACATCGGGACGGTAGGTGACGAACGCGCTGTTGAATCCCAACTTCGAAGGAAGTTGAAAGTAGGATGACGCCTGATCCGATTCAGTCAGCCCCCAGCTCCCGAGAAATACCGAAGCACTCACGATTCCGTTGCCCATTTCGAATGCGAAATGGGACCAAGGAGTTGGTACCGTGGCGCTGTGGTCGAAATATCCGTAAGTGCCGCCGGCCACCACCGGATCTCCGTGAAACGTGGTCACGTTCTGATTGACGTAGGCAGTGCGACGCTTGCCAATGCTCATCCGCAACGGCTCGAGCATGTAGCCGTGAACCTGAAATCTGAACCCCGATGGCGGCATAGGGGCTGCAATTGGTGGTTGAAATCCCCCGGGCAGCGCATCTTGTACGTCGGGGGAATGCGGCGAGAGCGATAGGCCGATCTCCCGACTATAGCCGGGCAGATATCCCGGCTCCTTGCGCTCGTCCGCTGGCGGCGCCACCGGCACGGGAGGCTCCGTTGGCTCCGCCTGCGGTGTATCGAGGTATTCCTGGCCCACCAGCTCTTCGGGCTTTTCGGCAAGCGCGATATTGGACACCGCGATCACCAGCAACGAGAAGGGAGCGACGCTCCGACGCCATTTCATTCTGAACCTCTCCGGAACAGCATCAGGTCGTCAATCCAAACGTCCCAGAGCCCACCACCCAGGGCGACATTGACAGAAAAGATCCCGTCGAGCCCACCAGCCTTGCACCGATCCAACTCCTTTTGCAGCTCGGGTAGCTGGTCGTCGAGCGCCGAAAGCTCCTTCTCTTCAGCCTCCGTGAGTGCGTCCTTCGAATCGAGCAGCTGATCGCGTCGAGCGGTCTTCTCCTCGACCTCAGTGCCAAGCGGCTCGCAATCGTTGCAGACGTCCAGCTGGTCGACGTGCTTGCCCCATCCCGCTTGTCGCATCTCCGAAAAATCTAGCAGGTACAGCTGCCAATTCTGCGACAGCATCGCGTACGATCCGAACTTGTCGCAACCCTGGAGGGTTTCGTCCCGCGAGGCATCGGGATTGCAGGGAGGGGTACCTTCCGCCGTCACGTAATTCTCGTCCGTCGATCTGTCCGAAAGCTGGATGCGTACAGCCGCTGGGCTCGAAGGGCCCTTGCGTCCCCAGAATGCAATCCCATCCCAATCGCAGGCGTCCAGCCCGGGCCGGAACTGGTCGCCGATGACGATTCCCCAGTCGAGGAGCGGTACGTTGTTGCGCACGTGCAGTGCGTAGTGGCTGCCGCAACGCGGCGCGGAAACCGCCTCAGTTTGCTGGTTGAGTTGCGTAACGATGACGTCGGCAGCAAGCGGCTTCTGTCGGGGGCTCGGGATCTGGGAGCTGGAGCACCTGGATTCGCACTCGGCGATGTCATCGGACGGGGCCGCTTCGGCGACGAGCTTGTCGCACTTCTGACAAATATCGTTGTTGGTGTACCAACCGCCAGTAGCCGCCCCCAGCTCGAAGTCTTCCAAGGTCTTGAACTCGAGAGGACCCTGCCCATAGGCCTCGCACAGGACGGGCGCGCTGCCCGGATCGAAAACCGGCTCTTGCGCGAGCTTCTCGGTCGTCCGACCTTCGTCGGTTCCGCCGCAGGCACTAACGAGCGAGCCGAAGGCAAGCACCAGCAAGGTTCGCGACGCGATCGTCACTGTCCCCCCGCCGGCTCGTCGCAACCAACGAGCTCAACCTGATCGATCCAAATGTCGTAGTCCTTGTCGGGCGCACGAAACTGCCACTGGATGCCAAACAGCTGATCGGTGGTCACGTGGGGGGCCCGGTCTCCCCAGCCTGGCTGCTGCGCCAATTTCTCGAAAGGGACGGTGTATCGCTGCCAGTCGGACTGCAGCGAGATGTCGACACCAAAATGATTGTAGCAGTCGGTGCAGCGGTCGCCTTCCGGGGAAGTGTTGACGTCCATGGCCTCGAGACGTACCCGACCAGGTCCCTTGCCCCAAAAGCGTATCCCTTTGGCCCAGGAGGCGTCGTAGGGCATCTTCGGGTTCGTGAATGAGAACCCCATTCCTACGTAGATGCTCTCGCCGGCCTTGGCGGTCTTGCCGGTAATACGCGCCGCGTAGCGGCTCCCCGGAGGTCCTCCCTCCTGCATCCGGAACTTGCCCTTGGGATCGACGGTCGATCCCCATTGATCGGCGAAGGTGTACCAGTAGCCGTCCCGACCACCAGCCTTGATGATTTGTGTATCGCCGTCCTCGGCGTCGTCCAACATGCCATTTTTGCAGGGGCCAAGATGGAGCTTCTTGGCTTCGGCGGTCGGCCCATATTCCCAGGGAGGACTCGAAATACATCCACCGAGAGCCAACCCGAAAAGGCATGCCATCGGCACCAGCCGCCATTTGCCGGAGATCACCGGTAGTTGCATCAAGGCCATGAAACGTTCTCCGTCTGAGTCCCCGGTTTTTGACCACGACTGTGGTTTCTTCATCGAGCGAAGCTCGTCGGCTGCTTTCATGACGAGCCTCCCAAAGCGGCAAGGATGGCCGGAGCATCGAGCACCGCAACCGCCTGAGAGCGACTGGTGCGAACGAAAGGTGAGGGTTGCAAGGCAAAAGGCGTCGGATTGGTACAGGCCTCGGCGTCGGTCTGAAACCGATCGATGTAGGGCTTGAGCAGCTGGGCGGTGCGATCCCCACGATAAACGGTGAAATGGTCGTAGTCGGGATACAGCGGCCGCGCGTCGTCGATGCCCGACAAGATCCAGAACATCGATCCTGCCCCGCCTCGTTTCAGAAGCAGTTCGTTCCAATTCTTGTATGCCACCTCCCGCCGCTCCCATCCCCGGTCGATTTCGCCCGCTTCGTTTCGCTGCACGACGATGCCGTACTCTTCCAAAACGGTGGGCTTGCCCGCCTTGCGTGCGACATCGATGTGGTCCTGAATCCAGCCGTTGGCCCAGCGAAGTCCTGTGCCCCAGAGGTCGGGATACATGTGGAAGGTGCCGAAGTCGACGCCCGGCAGAGCCAGCAGAGCCGCATGGTCCACCCCATCGGTTGCTTCGTAGGTCCAGTGGCCACCGCTCGCCAAGAATCCCTCGTCTCCTACGGACACCAGGTGATTCGGATCGAGCGACTTGATGAACCGACTCATTTCGTCTGCCCAGGTAGTGATGGTGGTCTTGTCCCATCCCGTGGCATCGAATTGGTTCATGTTTCGGCAACGCGGCTCGTTCGCGAGCTCCCAGGAAAAAATGGCCGGATCGTCGCGATAGGGCGTACCGTCGATGCTATTTTTTCGCTCGATCAGGTGTTGTACCCAGTTCTTGTATGCCTCTTTGACCCGAGAATCGGTGTAAAATTCGTGGTGCTTGTCGAGACCATACCAAAGCAGATACTGGTCCATCCCGCCGAAGTCTTCCCAATTGTTCGTCAGTACGACGATGACCTTCAAGTTCAGGCTTCGCGCCTTGGTCAGCACATAGTCGAGACGCGGAAGCCCGGTCTGGGGGTTCTCATTGTAGGCCGGTTGGCGTTTCTCGCTGTCCCAGTACTGGAAGTAGACGCCTTCCTTGGTGCCGTCCCCATCTGCGCTCGGAATCGTCCCATCCAGCGAGCCCCGGTCCTCGAAGCCCCAGAAACGCATGACCTTGAGGCCCATGGCGCTCGCCGCCTCGAGAACGTCGTCCACCATTCGCTTGCTCTTGAAGGTCAGGTAGTAGTTGTTCGAACCAGCAAAGCAAAACGGCTTGCCGTCGAGGACGAACGAGGGGCTCGGTTGGCTTTCCTCGGGCACGTCCAGGACCTCGAGGCCACCCTTGGCCTGCATGTAGTGTGGCGGCGGCGGCTTCGCTGCACCGCCGCGCTGCTTCAGCCGGAGACATCCAGTGGTGCCAAACGCCAGAGCCAGCAAAAGGACGGTCAGGAAGTTGGAAGTGCGGAGACCTTTGGGCATGTGCAGTGGTTTCAGATAGTGATCATCGGATCCACAAGCGCCTTTCGACGTTCCCCGCGGCAACCTTGGTCGTGACGCCAGAGCTGAGCTCTGCTAAAGCGGTTTATTACACGCACTATTGAGCAATTGCAACAGATTCGGAGCCGCCGCTTCGAACCTCGCCGGGGTGGTCCGAAGGGCCCTCGGCGCTGCTTGAGGAGACACGAAAAATGTTTGGTGCC
>Ga0210133_1000251_pt1 | contig 20989 bp, 23 predicted proteins | sample Joice_ThreeSqC_D_2_FD_184874 | JGI IMG/M metagenome (GOLD analysis project Ga0210133, IMG submission 184874) | Wetland microbial communities from San Francisco Bay, California, USA, that impact long-term carbon sequestration - Joice_ThreeSqC_D1... | ecosystem: Environmental > Aquatic > Marine >...
CCCACTCGACATGCGGGTGCTTCGGGGAACGGTTTCGCGCACGGGATCGAAGAGGACGGCGACGAGTGTGCCATCGGCCCGGACCACGATGCAGAGCCGTGGCTCTCTTGCGCTCGCCGGCGCCGGCCTGCTGACGCTCGAGCAGGCGTTTCCGATCACGATCGGCGCCAACATTGGCACCACGGTGACCGCCTTCCTCGCGGCACTCGCCGTCACCGGACCGAATGCCATCGCGGGCGTCACCATCGCCCTCGTCCATCTCCTGTTCAATCTGACGGGCACCTTGATCATCTATCCGTTCAGGCGCGTGCGGGAGATCCCCCTCAAGGCGGCCAGGTGGCTTGCCAGGCTGGCGGTGAAGTCCAAGGTCCTGGCCATTGCATACGTTATCGTTCTTTTCTACGGCCTGCCGGCCCTGTTCGCCTGGATGCACAGGGCCCTGTGAACCGGAGGTAGTGATGCTCAAAGAGCTGCTCAGCATCTTCCGCGCGGGAGAACCGCTGGCCGAGATGGGAGAGAACTTCTCCCGGATGCTTGAACTCACCCACGAGATGACGATCATGGCCGGGGAGATCTACTTCTCCGAGCTTCTCCAGGCGGATGCGCGCACCGCCGTGTACAAGACTGACATCAGGGTGAACAAGCTCGAGCGCAGGATACGCAAGCAGGTCATCGCTCACCTGTCCGTCACCGGCAACCGGGCATCCGTTCCCTACTGTCTGCTGCTGATGAGCCTCGTGAAGGACGTCGAGCGGATCGGCGACTACGCGAAGAATCTCAGCGAGGCCCGGGACTACCACCCGTCCTCCCTGCCGGATGACCAGATCGTGCAGGAAATGAGGGAAATTCGGCGCGAGATCGAGTTTCAGTTCTCGGAGATCGGGGCGGTGTTCGCTTCGTCAGACCACGAACGTGCGGTGGAGTTCATTCGAGAGGGCCGGGACGTCACACGCCGCTGTGACGCAGTCGTGGGCAGGGTCGCGCGCAGCGCCTACGACGCGTCCACTGCCACGTGCGTCGTGATGGGCGCTCGGTTCTACAAGCGGATCGCGGCTCACGTCCTCAACGTGCTGTCCAGCGTTGTGATGCCGCTTCACAAGCTCGACTACTACGACGAGAAGCGGCTGGCGGAGGCGCTTCCGGAGGAGTGAAGGCTGCCTTTCATCGGTAGAGCAGATACCTCCTGCGGATGATCTCGAAGTTGGCGCGGTCTGCGCTCCACGAGCCGGTGATCGAATCCAGGGAGGCTCCGGCCTCGACGGCGCGCCGGAGCCCGGCGGTGCCGGCAAGGCGATCGAACGCGTCTGCCCTCCACTCCCATGCCCCACCTGCCACCTGCCTGATCTCGATCAGCAGGGCCACCGCCGTCCGGGTCGGATCGTAGGCCTGTCTGTCCGTGACGACCAGGCGCACCCCGCGCAGCTCCTGACCTCCGTACTTGCCGTCGTCCGGTCGGTGCGGAATGAATCTCACTGCCTCGAATCGTATGCCGGGGAGATCCCGGCCGGACAGGCGGGAGACGACTTCCTCGCTGTCGAGCCATGGGGCCCCAACCTGCTGAAACGGCCCATCCGTCCCGCGGCCGACGGAGAGGTTGGTGCCCTCGAACAGGCACGTCCCGGGATAGTGGATCGCGCTCTCCAGATTGGGCATGTTCGGTGAAGGGGGGACCCATGGAAGCCCGGTCTCGCTGGCCCAGGTGGAACGTCGCCACCCCTTCGCCGGAATGACGTGCAGGTCTGCCCCGATCCCGAACTCCCGGTTGAACAGGAGCGCCAGCTCACCGACCGTCAACCCGTGGCGCATGGGGATAGGATACAGGCCGACGAACGACGAGAAGGCCGGATCGAGCACGTTGCCCTGTACGAGCGTTCCGCCTACCGGGTTGGGCCGGTCGGCCACCACGAACGGCAACCCGGCTCCGGCGGCCGCCATCATCGACTCGGCCATGGTGGAAATGAACGTGTAATACCGCGCTCCGACGTCCTGAATGTCGAACACGAGCGCGTCGAGCTCCCTCAGGATGGCCGGGTCGGGAGACCTCTCTTCTCCGTAGAGCGAGAGCACGGGCAGTCCGCTCTCCGGGTCGAACTCCTCGGGAACGCTCTCTCCACCGGTCAGCTTTCCCTGGAAGCCGTGCTCGGGGGCGAGCAGGACGACGACCCGGATGCCGGCTTCCAGCAGGAGGCGCGCGCCGGCCGTGCCGTTCCGGCTGATCCCGGTCTGGTTCGTGATCAATCCCACCCTGAGGCCCGCCAGAAGGCCGGCCGAGTCCGTGGCCAGCACCTCGATTCCCGGCCGCACGTCCGACGGCTCCGACGGAGTCGGGCCACAGGCGGCAATCAGAATTGCCGCGGCGCCCAGCGGCCCTGCAACGCGTCGCCCGTTCCGACGGACGATCTGTCTGCAATGCAGCCCCGCCGTTAGGTTGCGCATCGTAGACCCCGCAGATCTGCAGGCCGTGTTACGTCCAGCACGAGGCAACCGACATGACGAGATCCCGCCCGGCAAGTCCTCTGCCGCTTCTGTTCCTGATCCCCGGTCTGCTTCCACTCGCCGGTTGCAGCCGGGAGGCCTCGCAGGACTATGCCGATCGAGTGGAAATTCGGCGGACCTCGTTCGGTGTGCCCCACATCCTGGCCGAGGACCTCGGGGCCATGGCGTACGGGCTCGCTTGGGCGCACATGGAAGACTACGGCCGGCTCGTCGTGGAGCGGCTGACGATGGCCCGCGGGGAGCTCGCGCGTCACCAGGGGGAGGAGTCCGTCGAGTCGGACTTCTGGTGGCGGCGGCGCTATGAGCAGGCCGTGCGGGCGTACCCGACGCTGGATGCGGATGCCCGCCGGATCTACGAGGGCTACGCCGCGGCCGTCAACCGGTTCGTGGAGCTCCATCCGGATCGGGTGCAGGCCTGGGCCAGGTCCGATTTCACCGGGGTCGACGTGGCCGCGCACTGGGTGGACGAGACGCTGGACGGCGCGACCCGTCGCTTCACGAGCAGCCAGGCAAGGCGACGGGCCGCGGCCGATTCCGCCGAGGCTTCGGGGGACGGATCCAACGCCTGGGCCCTTGGTCCGTCCCGCACGGCCAGCGGGCATTCGATTCTCGTCCGCAATCCGCACCTCTCATGGGGAGCCGGACGCTACAGCGCGTATTACGAAGCACACATCACCGTGCCCGAGGTGATCGACTTCTACGGAGACTTCCGTGTCGGCTATCCGATGTACTTCAACGGCGGATTCAACCGGAACCTCGGCTGGAGCACGACCAATAACTCGCCGGATGTCGAGGAGTTCTACTCTCTTGCCGTCGACCCGGAAGATCCCGGGGCCTATCTGCTGGACGGGCAGTCGATCGCTCTGCAGCGCACGGAGATCAGGATCGCGGTTGGCGGGGGTCCCGACTCCGCATCGGTGACACGGGAGTTCTTTGACACGGAGATCGGTCCGGTCGTCGACCGAACCGCCGACACGGTGTACGTCGTCCGCTCGGCAGACTGGGGCGAGTACCGCCGTACCGAGCAGTTTCTCCGGATGATGCAGGCCTCGTCGCTGGAGGAATGGAAAGACGCGATGCGCCTCCGGGCGATGAAGGAATCGAACTTCACCTACGCAGACGGCGCGGGAAACATCTTCTACGTGTGGAACGCGGCGATCCCGCTCCTGCCCCATCCGTCGGGGGGAGACACCGTGGCGATACCCGTCTCCAGCCGAAGGGAGGTCTGGCAAGAGCTCGTTCCGTTCGATTCCCTGCCCCAGCTGCTGAATCCGGCGAGCGGCTACCTGCACAACGAGAACGACTCGTTCCACTATACGAATCTGGAGCACCCGCTGGAGACCCCGTCACTGCCGGCGGCGTGGCCCGAACGGAGCCTGCGGCTCCGCAGCCAGCTGGCCCTCGAGCTTCTGCATTCGGCAAACGACGCGACGCTCACCGAGGTCGTCGACCTCAAGAATTCACCGCGCATGCTGCTGGCGGATCGGGTGAAGGATGATCTGGTCTCGGCAGTACTCGCCTCCAGGCCATCAGGAGAAGAGGCGCGGGCCATCGATGTCCTCGCCGCGTGGGACAACACGGCGCGCGCGGACAGCCGGGGCGCGGCTCTGTTCGAGCTGTGGGCGCACCGATACGACGAATTGGGGGGAGACTACGAGCGCCCCTGGGATCCCGCGTCGCCCACGACGACACCGGCAGGGCTGGATGATCCCCATCTGGCGGCGCGCGCGTTTTCGGTCGCCGTCCAACAGGCCGTGGGCGACTATGGCAACTGGGACGTGGCCTGGGGTGACGTGCACCGGGTGCGCTGGGGCGAGGTGGATGCTCCGGCGAGCGGTTGCCCGGCGAGCCTGGGCTGCTTCCGACACCTGGCGTTCGAGCCGGACGCGGACGGCCTGTTGAAAGCGTATTCAGGGGACGCGTGGATCCTGGCCGTCGAGTTCGACACGATTCCCAGGGCCCTGTCGATCCTCGTGTTCGGCGAGACCGGGGATCCGGAGTCTCCGCATTTCGACGACCAGACGGAAATGTTCGCGACCGGCCGGATGAAGCCGGTGGCTTTCACGGAGGAGGAGATCGAGGCCGATCTGGTGAGGCGCTATCGCCCGGGACACTGACGCCGGCGCGACCTTATTGCGCCTCCCGGTGTATTCTCCTCGGTGAAACGACTGGCATGACTGGCCGTGCCAGTGGCCGTGCCAGCGCCAGACCTCGCGCCCTTTCCCGGGGTGCCACATCGCGAGGGGCTTTGCGTTCCTCGCTCGCCGAAACTTGCACGGAGGAGTGTCATGGCCTACAGGATCCGCCGAGTGGAGTATTACTACACAACGGTAGAGGACCAGCCGGGCGAGGCCTATAAGATACTGTCCCGCATGGCGTCCCTCGGTGTCAATCTCCTCGCATTCACGGCCGTGCCGGTCGGACCCATCCGGACTCAAATGACGCTCTTTCCCGAAGAGTCCGCGAGGCTGGAGAGCGCGGCGGCCGGAGCCGGCATGCACATCGATGGCCCGCACCCGGCTCTGCTCGTGCAGGGCGATGACGAGCTGGGGGCACTGGTCGAGGTGCACCAGCAGCTGTTCCAGTCCCGAGTGAACGTGTACGCGTCGACTGCCGTGACAGATGGAAAGGGATCGTACGGTTACGTCCTGTACATAAGGGCCGAGGACTACCCCAGGGCCGTGGCAGCACTGGAAGTGTAGACCGCCCGTTTCCCGGATCGCGGGGCGGCTGAATCGGGGAGGCGGGATTCGGAGTCGGGGCGCAGCCTCGACCTTGAGCACGCGAAGCGTGCGAGTTACCCGCGGCTGAATCGGGGAGGCGGGATTCGAACCCGCGGCCCCTGGCTCCCAAAGCCAGTGCTCTGCCGGACTGAGCTACTCCCCGTCGCGACCCTGCCAGAACATACAGCCCTCAGGATGAAGCGCCCAGTGGGGATTCGGCGGGTTCCTCCTCAACGCCCTCACCCGGCAGGAGTACGTTCAGGACGAGGGCGAGGAGTCCACCGGTCACGAGCCCCGCGGCGAGGAAATTCCGCAGGCTCTCCGGGAGGGACGCCAGCACCCCCGGCCTCAGCTCGACCCCCAGACCCACTCCGATCGATACCGCCAGGATCACCAGGTTCCGCCGGTTCAGGGCCACGTCGCGAGCGAAGATCGCGGCCCCGCTCGAGAAGATCATGCCGAACATGACGAGAGCCGCGCCGCCGATCACGGACGGAGGGATGGTGGCGAACAGGGCGCCCACCTTCGGAAACAGACCCAGCCCGACTAGCAGCACGCCGGCCATCGCCGTCACGTGACGACTAGCCACGCCCGTGAAGTTCACCAGGCCCACGTTCTGTGAATAAGAGGTGGTCGGGAAAGCACCGAACAGCGCCGCGACGCCGCTGGAGGCTGCGTCCGCCACCAGGCCTCCCTTGAGTTCTTCCGTGGTGGGCGGTCGGCCGGCCGCTGCCATGACTCCGGTAATGTCGCCGATCGTCTCCATCGTGCTGATCACGTAGACGAACGCGAACATCAGAATGGCGCTGGTGTCGAAGCTCAGCCCGTACGGGAGGGGCCTCGGAATCGACAGCCAGCCGGCCCGGCCTACGCCGGACAGATCCACCATCCCCAGCACCGCGGCGAGGACGTACCCTACCATCACTCCGGCGAGGACGCTCGCGTGCGCTGCGATCCCCTTTCCGAACCGGTTGAGGACCAGGGTCACGACCAGTACGAGAGCTGCGATGGCCACGTGTGTGGAAGACCCGTAGTCGGTCGCTCCCACCCCGCCTGCCGCGTAGTCCATTCCGACGGGCACGAGGGTCAGGCCGATGAGCATGACCACGATGCTCGTGACGAGAGGAGGAAAGAGGCCCCGAATGCGCCCCATCCCGAATCCGAGTCCGACCTCGACCGTCGAAGCGACGAGGCAGGCCCCGAAGACGGCACCCAGTCCCGCCCTCGCCCCCACCGCAATGCAAGCCGCGACGAACGCGATGCTGGTGCCCATGACGATCGGAATGCGCCCTCCGATCGGTCCGATCGGATAGGCCTGCACGATGGTGGAGATCCCCGCGATGAAGAGAGCCGCCTGCAGGAGGGGGCCGGTCTCTCCGGCAACGAGTCCGAGGGCGCCGGCGATCAGCAGCGGGGGCGTGATGTTGCCGAGCAGCATCGCCACCAGGTGCTGCGCACCCAGCAGCACCGACTCCTGCAGGGGCGGCCGTTCGTCTATGCCGTAGGTGCGAGGGCTCACGAACCGGCGCCCGGTCCTGATCGGAACTGCCGAATCCGCCTCCGGCGGATCATCGCTTGCGTCACCCGCAGCCCGAGCGGCTCCAGATGACGGCTACGGCAACGAGCGCCAGCACGGCCAGGACGTCGGACATTCGTTCTCCCAGGTGCGCGACCGATCAGGCAAGTGGCCCAAGATGCAGTCACTTCGCGTGCCACGCTACGGGGTGGACGATCCGCGGGCCCTGAGCATTCGCCTCAGCGCCGCGCTAGCCTCGAACAGGAGCCACAGCTCGAGGACGAATATCGCGCCGCCTACCGCAGAGAGAAGGGCCCGATCCTCGCTCACGAACCGGATCAGGTTGACGATCATGGCCCATGTGGTCATGAACAGGAGGAAGGCCATGGGGACCGCGGTAACCCAGGCGCTGCGACCCAGACGCAGCAGATAGAGTGTGAGCACCAGCAGGCTGAGCCCCGCCAGCAGCTGGTTCGTCGTGCCGAACAGGGCCCAGAGCCTCATGCCGCCGGCCCCCCGGTCGAGGCCGAGTGCGAGGACGGCACAACTGCCGACCGCGATGAACGTGGCCGTCCACCGATTCTGCACGAACTTCACTCCGTACTCGACGCCAAGCTCGGCGACGATGTAGCGCTGCAGGCGAACGCTCGTGTCGAGTGTCGTCGCCGCGAAGCTGATCACGACTACGGCCGCGAAGATGGCTGCCACGGCGTGCGGGATGCCGATGCCCTCGGCCAGCACCGCTACCCCATCCACGAATGCCATGGTCGCACCGGATGATGCGGCGGCCCAGGACCCGTAGTGCGCGTGCCAACCGTCGATCCCGACGTACAACGCGAAGCCGGCGGTGGTTGCCAGAATGGACGTCAGGGCGAGCGCTCCCTCTCCGAGAGCGCCCCCGTAGCCGACGTATCTCGAGTCCGGCTCGCGATCCAGTTGCTTCGAGGACGTGCCGGAGGCCACCAGTCCGTGGAAGCCGCTGATCGCGCCGCAGGCGATCGTGATGAAGAGGAGCGGGAACCAGCTCGGAGCGTCCGGTGGGAGGTGCGTGTTGATCGCCGGAGCAACGATCGGGGGATTGGTGGCGATCACGCCGGCCCCGATGATCCCCAGTGCCACGAACAGCTGGTGCCCGTTCACGAAGTCTCGGGGTTGAAGGAGGAGCCACACCGGAAGCACGCTCGCGATGAACGTGTAGACGAACAGAATGACGATCCAGCCGACCCTCTGGCCGTCGAGCTGTGCGGCGTACGCCGCGGCCCCCGGGTCCGAGCCCGCCGTCGCCAGCTGCGCCGCCGTGGGAGAGAGCCCGAGGAGGTCGGGCAGCTCGAATGGCGCGTACTGTCCGAACCAGATCAGCGCATACAGGATGGCCAGAGCCGCCAGTGATGGAACGAGTATGCCGGCGCCCGACCGATAGATCAGCAGGCCGACGGCGACGGCCACGACGAGACTCCCCCACACCGGAAGCACGGCTCCGGGGTTCGCCATGAACAGGTTGGCGATGATCACGGCGAACACCGCGTTGACCATCAGGAGGAGAAAGAAGATGAGCAGCAGAAACAGGACCCGGGCCCGGTTGCCGACGAGCGACTCGGCCAGAGTCCCGATCGAATTCCCCTTGTGGCGCGAGGAGATCCACAGCGTGCCGAAGTCGTGAACGGCACCGGCGAACACCGTGCCGAGCACGACCCACAGGAAGGCCGGAAGCCAGCCCCAGATCACGGCTATGGCCGGGCCGACAATGGGCGCAGCGCCCGCCACGGAAGTGAAGTGGTGTCCGAACAGCACGTGACGGTTCGTGGGCAGGAAGTCCACGCCGTCCTCGAACTGGTGCGCCGGAGTCACGAAGTCGGGGTCCAGCTGGAAGATGCGACGAGCGATGTATCTCGAGTAGACCCTGTAGCCGGTCACAAAGGCGCTGATGCCGATCACGAGGAGGGCGACCGCGCTCACTCGGGTTTCTCCTGGCTTGTCGTCTTCAACTGATCGAGCAGGTGCGACAGAGTGCCGATCCCGACCGGGTCCTGCTCGAGTAGTGGCAGGTAGCCGAGGGGCCAATCTCCGAATCGATCCACCGCGTCGGCAAGGTGCGAGGCCTCCCTCACCTTCCGTCGGCGGAGGAACTCGTCTCCCTGGGAGTCGGGGAGGACTTGATTGACGATCACGCCCCCCACTGGAACCCCGTGGCCCGCGAGCGCTTCCATGATTCGGTGTGTCTCGAGGATCGGCAGGCGCTCCGCGGTGACGACGAAGACGAACGCCGTCTTCCGGGGATCACGCAGCGCACCTCGGGTGCGATCGAATCGATCGCGCCGCTGCTGCAGCGCACACAGAATCACGTCTTTCTTCGGCGCCTCGTCACGGCTCGCGGCTCCGGCGACGTTTCTCCACATCCGATCCAGCACCGCGACTCGCCGGCGCTGTCCGATCAATGCATCGATCCAGTTCGTCATGATCTCGGGAAGCGACAGAAGGCGCAGTGTCTGCCCGGACGGAGCGGTGTCGAACACGATCCGATCGTACGCAGCCGCGTCGATGATTCGAGTGAACCGGTCGAACACGGCTGCCTCCTCCGTGCCCGGAGACGCCCGCGCCACGTCCATCTGCCGCGCCACTTCTGCCGAGAGGCGGGGCGGAGTGGCGTCTGCGATCCTCCGTTTCACCTCTGAAAGGTAGGAATCCGCTTCCACCGCCGGGTCGAGCTCGACCGCCCAGAGATTCTGAAGGACCAGTCCCGGTTCGGGTCCGAGCGGGCATTCCAGGGCGTCACTCGCCGAGTGGGCGGCGTCCGTCGAAACGAGCAGAGTCCGCGCGCCCTCACGAGCCGACTCGAGAGCCCTCGCGGTAGCGACGGTGGTCTTGCCGACGCCGCCCTTGCCGCCAAAGAAGACCAGCTGACGCTGGAGCGCCTTCCTGAGGTGGCTCAAGACGGCCTGCTCCGGGTCAGCAGCAGCGAAAGCCTCCCTCCGGGGGTTCTTCCATGCCCATGCGCAGGTGCCAGGAGTGGAATTGCTCGAGCACTTCGGGAATCAGCTCGAGTGTGTAAAGCTGCACGGGACTCGGCACGCCGAGAAGGTCCGAAAAGCCGAGAACGAACAGGATGTCCCGCTGGCGACGCCATTCCCGCTGAATCGCCGTGCGATAGGGGACCATGTAGATCCCCTCGTAGATCTCCTTCCAGCGGCGAACACGCGCGAGTGCCCGTTCGCGGAAGGCAGCCATCCCTCTCATTGCGGACACGGAAAGCGAACCAGACGAACGGTTCCGCGCGTGCCCCGGTTCGAAACGGGAGCGGCCGCGGACAGAATTCGCCCTTCTCCCAACCAGTCCGGCCCGGTACGCTCGGCCCGGATCGTGAACATGTCCCTGTCCGGTCGCGTCACGATCCGAACCCAGATCGAGTCTGGAGATGGAGCCGCCCAGGTGCTCTCCCCGAACGCCCGGACCGCGTCGCTCAGAGCGTAGACCGACCCTATGGAGGGGTCGCCTGCAGACCCTGCGGGAGTGGCCGACAACTCGATGCGGCCGGGTACATGGGCCACGCCCGGGGACCACGAGTACTCGAGTCGATAGCAACCCACAGCCGCGGACTGTGCATTCTCGAGTCGCCCGGCTGGCAAAGCGTGCCAGGGGTCCAGGGGTGGCTGTACCGCCTTGCCCTGCAGCTCCGCCTGGTCCTCCGGAGCGGACGGGAAATCCGCGCGTTCCGCCGCCGCGTCCGCCTTCCCGGCCTCCTCCGATTCCGGCAACGGCTGCGGCGGGGCCTCCGCGAGAACTTCGGTGCGCGGCGCCGGTGCCATCCCCTCCCGGTCGGCAAGGTCCGCCTTCCGCCTCGCCGCCTCCCGTTCGTTCGCTGCCTGTGCCATCAGATCGTCGGGCTCTCCCGCTGCGATCTCCTGCCTCCGACGATCAGCTTCGTCGCCGACTTCGCTCTCGGTGACATCTGCGTCGCGTCCGGAGAGTTCGGCCTGAGCCTCCTGATCCGCCTCTTGACTTACCGCTTCCGCCGTCGGCATCGAACCCGGGTGGAAGGGGTCGGTCCAACCCCGCTCGACGAGGACAGCCCTGCCCATCCAGCCGGCGCCCAACGCCAGAAGCACGGAGGCCGCCCATCCCAGCCGCTGCGCAGAGATCCAGCCCCGTCGCAACCGCTCCGATCTCGGGGCGCCACTGCTCCCGCTACCCATCCTCTCCCCCGCCCGCTTCCGAACGTCTGCAAACGAAGGAGCCGTCACCGAGGGCGCGGCAAGGCCGAGGATATCCTCCGCGTCGCTCCGGAGCTGTCGGGCCTCTTCCAGACGCACAGAACAGGAGGCGCAGGAGTCCAGGTGTTCCTGAAGGGTCTGAAGTTCTTCGGACTCGGCGCCGAACGCCCCGTCCACCATGGCGTGCAGATCGCCATCAGAGATGTGCGGCATCGCGATCCTCCCCCGTCCGGTGCGCCTCGACGAGTCGGCTGCGCGCCCGGGACAGCGTCGTGCCAATCGCCCCGCGGGCCAAACCGGTCTGCTCGGCGATCTCGTCGTAGCTGAGCCCGGCATCCCAGAGCAGGAGCACCTCCCGATCCCGCTCGCTCAGGCGATCCAGCGCCCGTCGGACGGCGTCGTGGCGTTCAGAGTGCTCCATCTCCCGTGCCGCGTCCTCCTCTACCCGATCCGCCACCTCGGCTCGAATCAACGTGAGGTGCCTGCGTCGCCTGGCCACTGTCCGGGCCTCGTCACGCGCCAGATTACGGGCGACCGAAAACAACCAGGCCCGTGGCTGATCCGGATCGTGCTGCAGGGCCTTCACGAATGCCTCCTGGGCCAGGTCGTGGGCTCGGTCCTCGGCCCAGACCAGTCGATACAGAAAACGCACGAGCTGCTCGTAGGTCTCTTCGTAGACGGCTGCCCAGTCCGTGCCCAAGTCGCTCCTCGTTCTCGGGAGGCCCGTTCCATTCGACGGAACATACATCGAATGAAGTGTCTCGGCCCGCTCGTGCTCTGCACGGTAGTCTGCCTTTCGTCATCGCCGGAAGGGGCATCCGCCCTGTATGACGATTCACGCGACCGACCTTGCACAGCAGACCCGGCCACGACAGCCGGGTCGGGCTCGTCAGGGGAGATACCGCTCGGGTATCGGTTCCGAATCGGTCTCTCCCTGCCAGTAGATGTTCACGATCCACCAGCGAGAGCCATCGAACAGCAACTGAAAGCTGTTGATTCCGCGAGTGAACGGCTCTCCCTCCGCCTCCCGGCGCGACTCGTAGGTACTGAACGCGTGGGCGATGTGCCCGTATCGCTCGTCCACCCGGTGAATCTCGACTTCGTAGAACGCGTTCTCGGCGAAGTAGCTCTCTGCGCCCTCGATCCACTCCGAAACGCTCATGAAACGGTAGCCGATCTCGTCTTCGGCGTTCACGAAACTCGGGATGAGCCTCGCTTCCGCCACGAACAGCGAGCGCATCCGGTCCCAATCCCGGGGCGCGCCCGCCGGTCCCGAGATCACGTCGTACACTGCCCCCAAGATCGCGTCGACGGACGCGACGTCCGCAGGATCGGCCGCCGGGGCCTCCTGGGCGGACGCTCGCTCGACTCTTCCGAGGGTAGTAGCCGCGAACAGGAGGAGCACCAGGTTGGTCCGCCCGAAAGATCTCAAGCGCATCGTCATCACCGTTCCTCTTCAGGTTACAGGGGTTCCAGCCAGCGCCGGAACGAACGGATCGCCTCGGCCCGGTGGCTGATTGAGGCCTTGACCTCCGGCGGCAGCTCTCCGAAGGTCCTTCCGTGCCCGGGAAGCAGGAACAGAGGATCGTATCCGAAGCCTTCCTTGCCCCTCTCTTCCCGCACGATACTTCCCTCGACGCGGCCGCTGAGGAGCAGGGTGCGCCGTTCGCCTACGCAGGCCAGGGCGCAGCGATAGTGCGCGCGCCGACCGCTGGCGTCGATGTCCCGCAGCTGCTGAAGCAGGAATCTGTTGTTGGCGGCGTCCTCGCTTTCGCCCGGCAGACGCTGGTCCGCCGCGAAGCGTCGTGATCGCACTCCGGGTCCCCCCTCAAGCGCATCCACGCACAGCCCCGAATCGTCCGCCACGACCTCGAGGTCGCTGTGCTGTCTGTAGAAGCGTGCCTTCGCGAGAGCGTTCTCTTCGAACGAATTGAAGATCTCGACAGAGTCCTCACCCTCGAGACGTGCGAGACCGAGATCATCCAGCGTGAGGATCCGAATCGGAAGGCCGGAGAGCAGACCCTCGATCTCACGCAACTTGTGACGGTTGCGCGTGGCGAGGAGGAGTCGCCGTTCCGTCACGGGCGACGTCTAGCCGTTCGCGGCGGCGCTGCCGACCACCACCGCGGCGTCCCTTGGGGCCTCGATGACTCCCTTCCGCCCACTTCCTCCATCCAGCGTAAGGACGAGCAGAAGAACGGGCAGGTACAGCAGTGAGACACGGAACAGCCCTCGGGCCGTGGGGGAATCGGCCCGCAGCGCGAACCGGAAGGCGCTGGCCACGTAGATCCCGGTGAGAAGCAGTGCCGCGAAGGCGTAGACCCCCCCGCTGATCCCCAACAACGCCGGGAGCAGGCTGGCCGGAAGCAGAGCCACGGCGTAGAGCACGGACTGGTGTCTGGTCTGTCTTCCCTCGGGATCGGAAACACCCAGCATCTTGAAGCCGCCGCGCCGGTAGTCCGCCCGGTACATCCACGCCAGAGCCAGGAAGTGAGGCAACTGCCAGAAGAAGAGAATCCCGAACAGAGCCCAGGCGCCCGGGTCGATGGATCCGGTAGCTGCCGTCCATCCTCCCATGATCGGCAACGCTCCCGGCACCGCGCCCACGAGCGTGGACAGGGAAGACACCCGCTTCAGAGGCGTATACACGAGCACGTAGGTCAGGAGCGCCGCGATCGCCAGCCAGGCCGTCAGAGCGTTCACGAACACGGCCAGGAATACGATGCCGATGCAGGAGACCAGGATGGAGAACAGCCAGGCCGCGCCGGGTGACACCTTGCCCGCCGGCAACGGGCGTCCACGCGTCCTGTCCATCCGCGCGTCGATGTCGCGCTCCAACACCTGGTTCAGGGCGCTCGTCCCACCCGCGACCAGTCCGATCCCGACCGAAGCGACGAGGAAGCGCCAGCCGCTCACGCTGCCGCCAGAGCCCAGGAGGAATCCCGCCCCCGCCGTAATCAGCACCATGAGTGTGATACGGGGCTTCATCAGGGAAAACAGGTCCGCCGGACGATTCCCCGCTGCCAGGGCACCGTAAGAACCTCGCAATACGTTCGATTCGGTCACTTCCCCGCTCGCCCTCCGCCAGTGCTCATGCTCTCCACTCCGCGCGCACCTTTCCGGCCGCCTCTCGAGCGTACGTATTTACCTGATAGAACCCCTTCGTGGCAATCTCGGATCGGTTACGGAGAGCTGGACGAGCGGATCCGGTCGACGAGATCGGAGCTCGATAGTCCGGGTTCCAATCGGACGAGGACCACTTCGCCCCCCGCTTCCCGCACCGCCCTCGCACCGGCGACCTGGCTCTCCCTGTAGTCCGCGCCCTTGACCAGTACATCGGGAAGCAGGTCTCTAATAAGGTCCTCCGGAGTGTCCTCGTCGAAGATCGTGACGGCATCGACGAAGCGGATTGCCGCGAGCACTTCCGCACGATCTCTTTCCGATTGGTATGGACGCGGAAAACCCTTCAGCCGCCTGGCGGACGAGTCGGAGTTCACCCCCACGACCAGGATGTCGCCATGCGAACGGGCTGCCTCCAGGGACGCCACGTGCCCGCGATGCAGGAGATCGAATACTCCGTTCGTGAAGACGAGGCGTTCCTCGCGAGGCCTCCCGTACGTTCGAACGAGAGCCGCCCGCTCCAGCACAGGAGCGGGGGCCGGAATGCCTTCGGACTGCCTCTCGCCGGCCGACTCAGAAATGGGTGTCCTCCAGCTCGTCGATCGACGGCGCCGGCGGATTCGGTTGGGCCGCAAACAGGACCTTGAGCACCGGCGGCACGATGAACGTCGAGAGCATGACCATGATCAAGATCGCGCTGTAGACGGCCCCCGAAAGGATCCCGGCGGAAAGGCCGATTGAGGCGAAGATCAACCCCACCTCTCCTCTCGGTACCATCCCGACCCCGACGACGATCCTGCTGACTTCCGCCTTCCGAACCGCCAGGCCCGCGACCAGCTTCCCGACGATCGCGATCGCCGTCAGAATGAGACCCACGACGAGCACGGCGAGGTCGAAATCGGCCGAGCCAGGGATGAACAGGTGGACGTTGACCGGCGCGCCGACGGCCACGAAAAAGATCGGCGTGAACACGTCGGCCACCGGTTCGATCTTCTCGACGACGGAATCGAACTGATTCGTGGACGAGAGAACCAGGCCAGCCGCGAAGGCCCCGATGATCATGGCCGAGCCAGCCCAATCCGCGAGAGCCGCGATTCCCAGTGCAAAACAGAAGGCTGTAACGAGCAGCACACCGCGCACACGCATCCTGTCAACGGCGTCGAACAGTACGGGCGCGAACCGATTACCGATGATTACGGCGAGCACCAGAAAGCCGACCGCGAAGAGGAAGATCCGGCTGATCGCGAAGAGACCTACGGCGGCACCCGAGGCCAGGCCCGCGACCACGGCGAGGATCACGATCCCCAGCACGTCGTCGATCACGGCGGCTCCGATGATGATCCGGGCCTCCGCCGTGTGCATCCTCTCGAGGTCCGAGAGGACACGGGCCGTGATACCGACCGAGGTGGCGGTCAGTGTCGCTCCCACGAAGACCGAGACCACCGCGAAGCTGATCCCCTCGGGATGCACTCCGATCGTGGGGTTCGCCAGGTACCAGTAGAGAAAGCCAAGGGCAAAGGGTACCGCGACACCGATCAGCGCTACCGCCGATGCAGTCCGGCCGACGCTGAACATCTCCTTCAGATCGGTCTCGAGGCCGATCTCGAACAGCAGGATGGACACCCCGATCTCGGCGAACACGTGGATGATCTCGTACATCTCTGTGCCCTGGTCGGGAATGACCCCGAGCACGCTGCCCCCCAGAATCACGCCCGCCAGAAGCTCTCCGAGAACCGCGGGCTGTCCCCGTCGCTCCACCATCTCGCCCAGGAGCTTGCCCGACAGCAGAATGAGGATCAGGACGAAGAAGACATCGCGGATTCTCGGCCCATGCCCTTCTCCGTCGACAGACGGCAGGCCCTCCGAGCCCGCGTCCTGAACGCCGTGCCCGGCCTCCGCGCCTTGCTGCCGATCGGCGCCGCTTCCCCAATCGCCAATGGCGCCGATCAGGGAAGCCTGCGATGCGGCAGGCACCGGATCCGCCCCGGGTGACTGCGAACCACCGCTCAGGGGACCGATGTCAGTCGGCGCGCCGCACAGGAACCACACACCCGCCCCAAGCAGGGCGAAGCGGCGGAGGCGCCGCGCTCGTAGTTGCAGACCGCGGCCTACCACTGTGATTGCGCTCCGTCCACGATCTTCTGCACGAGATTATCCAAGGCGACTTCCTGGCCCGTAGATTCGCCCGCCGGATCGGCGGGGCTGTATTCGCCGTCTCCCACTACTCCAGTGCCGTTCCAGATCACCTCATTCCGCGACCTGTCGATGATCTGGACCTGCGCCACGATGGACACCCGTCGCTGAAAGACGGCGGCGCCCACGTTCTCCACTCCCTGGAAGTTGATAGCGGTATCCGTGTAACGCGACAGCTCCGCGACTATCGTCGCGTCGGCCTCCGCTTCCGCCGCCAGCTGGACGCCCAGGTTACGGCGTACGGCATCAAGGAGCTTCTCAGTGAAGCTCTGGGTGAGCGCAAACTGGGTGGTGCGGTTCTCGATCGGCGGCACGTAAACGGTCTTGATATGGGACGGCAGACCGCCTCCACCCGCGAAGGTATAGTTACAACCTGCCGAGCCGGCCACCATGACACCGAGCGGCACCAGAAGTGTCAGGCGCCTAAGGAACGCGCGGCAAATCATATACATGCGCGGGATGACTTTCCTCCTGGCTCACGACCCCCTCAACGCGCCAGCGCACCCGGCTGTGCTCCTCCAGGTCCCTGAATTCGGCCTCGCTCGGCCATGCTCCGGGAGCCTCCCACTCCAGGTTGACCCGCTGCACCGTACGTCCATGAATCCGCTCTTCGACTCTGCGCAGTCGTCCGTTCCGCACGTAGAAGTAGGTCCTGCGGTCGCTCACTCCTCCGTAGACGAGCACGGAATCGGAGGCAGTCGTGTAGCCTTCCGCCACCCCATCGCCCGGCCTGAACAGCCCGGCCATCGCGTAGACGAACTCCAGACCCGGGATCTCGACGTCTTCGATTTCGCCCTGACTGCGCAGCTCACGGCCGGCTACGGCGATCGCCATCGCCACGTCTCCCGACGTGAAGAGGTCGACCCGAAGGCTGTCGGGAGGATTGTACCGCCCGACGCCCTGGCCTCCCACGCTTCCCCGCCGGTCCGCGTACGTCCATTCGAAGCGCAAGGTGGCGGGTCCGGAAGCGCTCGTGCTGGTCCTCACCCGGGCTGCGAGATCCGCCGGATTCGCGATCGGGGGCCCGCTCTCGATCGCGCTGACACACCCGCCGAGCGCCAGGAGCGCCAGCCCCGCGAGGCCCGCGTGGACGCCACGGGACAATCCACGTCCCGGGCACCGCCCGAACGGCCGGAAGCTACCCGCCGGCCCGAGACCGAGCAAGAAAGGCCGGGGCTTCCGAGCCGGATCTGAAATCACGAGGCGGCGTCCTGCTGACCGGCAGCCCGGAGGGAATGAAGGACATCCAGAAGTTGCGGGGGAAGACGTCGGGGCCTCCCCTCGGCGTCCGTGCATACCAGACGCGTGCTGCCCGAAGCCAGGACCTCGTCCGACTCGGCCCGGCACGCCACATAGGAGAACGTCACGGTCCGGCTACGTACTTCGCTCAGCCGGGTCACGATCTCGACGAGCTCGTCGTAGGCCGCGGGGCTGCTGTACTCGACATCCACGTTGGACACCGGGAGAAGCACCCCCTGTGCCTCGAGGTCGGAGTATGCCACCCCGGCCGCGCGCATGAATTCGGTCCGCCCGAGCTCGAACCAGGCGAGGTACTGCATGTGATGCGCCCGACCCATCTGGTCGGTCTCGGCGTAGCGGACTCGAAGGCGTGTCCGATTCCGGCCCAAGTGATCTGAGCTCATTGCCCTCTCACGAAGATGCATCGGCCACGACAGGAGCGGGCCCGTTTCACGTTGCTCAACGGCACTCTATACTTGGCGCCATGGAAAGGTCCACGGTCATCATATCCGACGCTCACCTGGGTGCCGCCCCGGCGGCGAACGAGGCCGCGCTCCTGCGTTTTCTGGCGGATCTCCCCGGGAGGACCGACGATCTCCTGATCAACGGAGACCTGTTCGACTTCTGGTTCGAGTACCGGACCGTGATCCAGGGAAGGTACTTCCAGGTGTTGCGCGTGCTCGCCGACCTCGTGGACGATGGCATGCGGATTCGCATGCTCGGCGGCAATCACGATTCGTGGGGAGGACGATTCCTGGCCGACGACGTGGGGATCGAGCTCCTGGACGGTCCGCTCCGAACCGAAGTTGGAGGCAGGACGGCCTACGTGGCCCACGGGGATGGCCTCGGGAGCGGAGACTGGGGGTACAGAGCGCTCAAGACGGTGATCCGCAGCCGGGCGGCGAGCGCCGCCTTTCGGCAGGTCCATCCTGACTGGTCTGCCCGCCTGATTCGACTCGTCAGCCGCACGGAGAGCCGTCATGGGCGGACGGACGACCACAACGCGGAACACCGGTCGGATCGGCTCCGTGAGGCGGCCGAGGATCTTCTGCATTCCGAGCCCGCCCTGGATCTCGTGGTCTTCGGCCACTGCCACAGGCCCGAGCTGGTCGAGGTGGAGCCGGGACGACACTATCTCAACTCCGGCGACTGGCTGCACAACTGCAGCTGGGCGGAAGTCACGAAGGACCGCATCCAGCTCAACCGGTGGAATCCACGCTGACCATCTCCAGGTGCTCGACCTCCTCGCCCAGCAGACGGCGCGCCAGGAGGTCGAACCTGGCAGCCTCATCCGTGACGTAATAGCGGGCGATTGGAGAGTCTCCCGTCCGGTTGGATAGGTCGGCATCCAGAAGCAACTTCTCGAGGGCTTCCGCAGTCGACTCCGCCGAATCGATCAGGGCCACGGCCGGGCCGACGACTTCCGCGAGCAGAGCCTTCAGAAGCGGATAGTGCGTGCAGGCCAGCACCAGCGTGTCGATGTTCCGTTCCAGGAGCGGTGCGAGGTACCGTTCCGCGGCAAGGCGCGTGATCGGATCCTCGGTCCATCCCTCCTCCACCAGCGGGACGAACAGAGGGCAAGCCTGCTCGAACACCCGTGCGTCCGGACGGTGAGCGTGGATCACGATGTTGTAGGCTCTGCTCGCGATAGTCCCGCTCGTCCCGATGACACCGATGCGGCCGCCTGGCGACGCGTTCGCCGCCGCTCGTCCGCCAGGCTCGACGACGCCCAGCACCGGCACCCCTGCACGGGCCTCGACCGCCGGCAGCGCACGCGCCGTAGCCGTGTTACAGGCCACCACGATGGCCTTGACCCCCATGCCGATCAGGAAGTCCGTGGCTTCCAGAGCGTAGCGGCGAATCGTCTCCGCCGCTTTGGGGCCGTACGGCACGCGGGCGGTATCTCCGAGATACACGGTCGACTCCTTCGGCAGGCGCCTGCGGATCGCGCCCAGCACCGTCAGCCCTCCAAGCCCGGAGTCGAATACGCCGATCGGCCTGGCTGCCTGCGCACGGACACTCTCGTGGCTCATTCAGGGACCCCCGAGCGGAACAGAGTATTGAACGGCGATCCCAGGCGATCCATCCGGGGGGGGCACGACGGCACCCTCGAAGCCCCACAGGTGAGTGGAAACCCACGCATCCACTCCCGCGAACAGGGACCAGAACACGGCCATCACGATCCAGTCCTCCTTCTGGTCCTGTCTGGCGGAGGCCAGGTCTTCGTTTCCGGCACGTTTCGCCGCATCCAGCGCCGCCTGCGTCCTGAAGAGCATCCAGAGCGAGGCAGCCTCCATCGTGAAGTAGAAGGCTCCCCTGACCGGCTGATCGACGACCGCCTGCCCCCAACCGGGCACGACCATGCTTCGCAAGAGAGCCCCCATCGGACTGACGGGCGGCCCCGCGGAGTCCTTGCCAGACTCCGGACTGGAGGGGACAACGGAAACGGCGCTGGTGCTATCCGTGGAACTCGAAGCCGAGTCCTGCACGACCCGCTCCTGTGCGGACGCGGACCCCGTCGAGCCCACGGTCCACAGGACTGCGGCGACCACGACCAGGAGGTGGCGGGAGCGGGTGGGAGTCGAACCCACCAAGGACGCTACTCGCGCCCCACAACGGTTTTGAAGACCGCAGGCGACACCGGCCGCCATCCGCCCCCCCTGTCTTCTGTCCCTCGCACCAGGTCCCAACCGCTTCAGGGCACGCGAGCCACTACGTCGATCTCGACGAGGGCGCCCTTCGGAAGTGCCGCCGCGGCCACCGTGGACCGCGCCGGGAATGGGCGACTGAAGTGCTTTTCGTATATAGCGTTGACTACAGGAAAGTCATCCATTGTAGCAAGGTAGACCGTCGTCTTGACGACATCCCCGAAGCCGAGTTTCGCGGCCTCCAGTATCGCCGCGAGGTTGAGAAAGACCTGGACGGCCTGAGACTCGACTCCGGCACCCGCGAACTCGCCGGTGCCGGGAACGAGCCCGATCTGCCCCGCCGAAAAGAGGAATCCTCCGGCCTCCACCGCCTGGGAATAAGGTCCGATCGCCGCGGGGGCGCTGTCGGTGTGCAATGCTCGCATGTGCGTCCCTCCCGTTGACCCGCCGGGTATCAGAACAGGCCCTCGATCTTCCCGTCCGGGTGAATCCGCATGTCCTCCGCCGCCGGCCTGGCGGGAAGGCCCGGCATGGTCATCACGTCCCCCGTCAAGGCCACGATGAAGCCGGCGCCCGCTGAGATGCGGAATTCCCGAACCGTGATCCGGAATCCCTTCGGCCGTCCGAGCAGTGACGGGTCGTCGCTGAGCGAGTACTGCGTCTTGGCCACGCAGACCGGCAGGTCGCCCAGGCCATTCTCGACGATCTGCTGTGCCTGCTTCGCGGCCGCGGGGGTCAGGGTCAGTCCATCTGCACCGTACACCCTCGAGGCGATCGTCTCCAGTTTCTCCACCAGACTGAGATCCGTAGAGTACAGAGGCGCAAAGGCGGCCTGCTCTTCCTCCA